>Ga0210394_10001893_pt1 | contig 31042 bp, 28 predicted proteins | sample IncBWC12MmetaG_FD_160121 | JGI IMG/M metagenome (GOLD analysis project Ga0210394, IMG submission 160121) | Forest soil microbial communities from Barre Woods Harvard Forest LTER site, Petersham, Massachusetts, United States - Inc-BW-C-12-M | ecosystem: Environmental > Terrestrial > Soil >... | reverse complement strand
GGGCTTTGCACGCATGCTGAAGAAACACGGCGACTTCATCGGCCGCTCGCTGGCGCAGCGCCCGGCACTCAACGCCCCGGGGCGCCTGCAACTGGTCGGGGTGCGGCCGCTCGAGCCTGCCCACCGGCTGCGCAACGGTCTGCACCTCATGGCCGCCGAGCCCGGACAGGCGAGCCTCGGCTACGTCACCTCCTCCACCCCCGGCGTGGAGTCAGCGGGCTGGGTCGGCCTCGCGCTGCTCACCGACGGCCGCGCGAGAATCGGTACGCGGCTTCTCGCCTGCTCCCCGGTGCACGCCGAGCGCACCGAGGTCGAGATCACCAGCCCCCACATGCTCGACCCGGAGAATGTACGTGTCCGCGCCTGAGCCGGCGCTGATCGCAGGCGGGGCGACGCTGCGCCTGTCGGACTGCGCGGCGGACGTCGTCGAGCTCGTGGCCCTGCGTGGCCAGGCGACGCTGCTGGCGGACATCGCACGTGGCCAGGGGTGCTCCCTGCCCGCGCGCGGCCGCATCCTGCGCGGTGCCGCGACGCTCGTCGTCGCAGCGCGGCCCGAGCGCTGGCTGGTGCTGTCGGCGCCTGCCGCCTGCGGGGAGCGTGCCGCCCTATGGCAAAGCGCCTGCACGGGGAGCGCTGCGGTCGTGGACCTCTCCTCAGCGCTCGCCGTATTGCAGCTGAGCGGCGCGGCGGCAGCGCAGCTGCTCGCGCGCGGCTGTCGGCTGGACCTCGACCCCGGAGCTTTCCCACCCGGCGGCGCGGCTGCGACCCTCATCGCCCAGGTGTCGGTGGTCCTCGCCGCGCTCGACTCCGGCTTCCTGCTGCTGACGCCGTCCACGACCGCGCGGCACGTACGCGAGTGGCTGCTGGAAAGCGGTGCGCCCTTCGGGCTGCAGCGCGGGGCCGGTGTTACTGTGGCGCAACTGTAAGGAGATCATCGAGCCATGAAGGCTTCCGCAAGGGCCGTGGTCATCGGCGGCGGCGTGGTCGGCGCGAGCGTCCTCTACCACCTGGCGAAGATCGGCTGGAGCGACGTGCTGCTCATCGAGAAGGGCGAGCTCACCTCCGGCTCGACCTGGCACGCCGCCGGCGGCATGCACACCTTCAACGGCGAGGCCAACATCTCGCGCCTGCAGAAATACACCATCGATCTGTACCGCGAGATCGAAACACTCTCGGGACAGTCCTGCGGACTGCACCCGAACGGCGGCCTGATGCTCGCGGCAAACGATGGCGAGCTCGACAGCCTGAAGCTCATCTGCTCGCGCGCGCGCTACCTCGGCATGGAGACGCAGATGATCTCGCTCGCCGAGGCGCAGCAGCTCAATCCGCTGATCGACGCCAGCTTCTTCATCGGCGCCCTGTGGCGCGCGGACGGCGGTCACTGCGACCCCTCCGGGACGACCCACGCCTACGTCAAGGCGGCCCGCCAGCTCGGCGCCTCGGTCGAGCGCTTCACGCGCGTACTGTCGCTCACGCAGCGCCCTGACGGTTGGGAAGTCGTGACTGACAAGGGCACGGTGCAGGCCGAACACGTGGTGAACTGCGCCGGGCTGTGGGCCCGCGAGGTGGGGCACATGGTGGGCATCGAGCTGCCGGTGCTCGCCATGGAGCACCACTACCTCATCACCGAGGACATTCCGGAGCTCGCGGGCCGTGCCCAAGAGCTCGTCAACACCACCGACTACTCGGGCGAGATCTACCTGCGGCAGGAGCGGCGCGGTGTGCTCATCGGCACTTACGAGCCGCACGGCGTGGTGTGGGCGCCGCGGCGTACTCCCGAGGACTTCTCCATGCAGCTGCTGCCGGAGGATTTCGAACGGCTGGCACCCTACTTCGAAGTGGGTTTCCGGCATTTTCCGGCGCTTGGCCGCGTGGGGATCCGCAAGGCCGTCAACGGACCGTTCACCTTCGCTCCCGACGGCAATCCGCTGGTCGGTCCGGTGCGCGGACTGCGCAACTACTGGGTCGCGTGCGCCGTCATGGCCGGCTTCAGCCAGGGGGGCGGGATCGGCCTGGTACTGTCGCGCTGGATGGCCGAGAGCGATCCGGGACAGGACATCCTTTCGATGGACGTCGCGCGCTTCGGCGCCTTCGCCACGCCGAACTACACCGCCGTCAAGGTGCCGGAGAACTATGCGCGGCGCTTTCGCCTCGCGTACCCGAACGAGGAGCTGCCGGCGGCGCGCCCGCTGCGGCGCTCGCCGATCTACGATCGCCTCAAGGAAGCCGGGGCGGTCATGGGCGCGAACTTCGGCCTGGAGAACGCCCTGTGGTTCGCCCCTGCCGGGGTGGCGCCGACGGAGACGCCGACCTACCGCCGCTCGGAAGCCTTCCCGGTGGTGCGCGCCGAGTGCCGCGCCGTGCGCGCCACCGTCGGCCTCTACGAGACGAGCAACTACGGCAAGTACGAAGTGGTTGGACGCGGCGCCCGCGCCTGGCTCGACCGGGTGTTTGCCTGCCGCATTCCGCGCCCGGGCAGAGTGTGCCTGGCGCCGATGCTCAATCCCGCCGGCCGCATCGTCGGCGACCTGTCGATGGCGTGCCTCGCGGATGATCGCTTCATGATCGTCGGTTCCGGCTTCGCGGAGGAATTTCACCTGCGCTGGTTCTGGGCGGCGCAGCCGCCGTCCGACGTGTGGGTGCGCTCGGTGGCCGGAACGCTCTGCGGCGTATCCGTCGCGGGCCCCAGGGCGCGCGAGCTCGTGCAGCAGCTGGTGCGCATCGACCTCGGGGCGCAGGCCTTCAGGCTGTTCCAGGTGCGCGAGACCGCGGTCGGCTTCGCGCCCGCGATCCTCACGCGCGCCGGCTTCACCGGCGAGCTCGGCTACGAGATCTGGACCACGCCCGATTACTTCAGCCGCCTGTATGAGGATCTGTGGGAGGCGGGTCGGCCGCTCGGACTGACGCACTTTGGCGGCCGCGCGCTCTCCTCGCTGCGCCTCGAGAAGGGCTACGGTTCCTTCAACAAGGATTTCCGGCCCGATTACACCCCCGGCGAGACCGGCCTCGATCGTTTCGTGGATTTCGCCAAAGCGGAGTTCACCGGCCGCGCTGCGGCGCTCGCCGAGCGCAGCGCCTCACCTGCGCGCCGCTTCGTGGTGATGGAGGTGGCCGATGCGGACACGGAAGTCGTCGGCTACGAATCGATCATGCACGACGGCGCGGCGATCGGTTACGTGACCTCGGGCGCATACGGGCATTGCATCGACAGGAGCCTCGCGGCGGGCTACGTGCCCGCGGCGCTGGCGCGCGACGGCGCGCGTTTCCAGATCGACATCTTAGGCGAGCTGCGCAGCGCGACCGTGCGGCTCGAGCCGCTCTATGACCCGCAGGGCCTGCGCCTGCGCGGCTGAGCGGGCGGCGTCTCGCGCGCCTGCGCCGCACTGACGGCTGCCGCACGGATGGAGCCTGCGCGCCGTTCCCGGATCGCCGCCGTGATTCGCGTCGCGAGCGGCAATTTCCTCGAGATGTACGACTTCATGGTCTTCGGCTATTACGCCGCGGCGATCGGCGATGCGTTCTTTCCGGGCGGCAATCCGTTCGTGCGGCTGATGCTGGCGTTCATGACCTTCGGTGCCGGATTCCTGATGCGCCCGCTCGGTGCCATCGTGCTCGGCGCCTACGCCGACCGCCACGGGCGACGCGCCGGGCTGCTGCTGACACTGACGCTCATGGCGATCGGCATCTTCTCCATCGCCTGCACGCCCGGCTACGCGACGATCGGCCTGCTCGCACCGCTGCTGGTGCTGCTGGGCAGGCTGCTGCAGGGCTTCTCGGCCGGCATGGAGCTTGGCGGGGTGTCGGTGTACCTCGCGGAGATCGCCACCCCGGGCCACAAGGGTTTCTACGTGAGCTGGCAGTCCGCCAGCCAGCAGGTCGCGGTGATGTGTGCCGCGGTCATCGGCGTCGTGCTCGCTCGCCACCTCGCACCAACGCAGCTGCAGGCCTGGGGCTGGCGCGTCCCGCTGCTGCTCGGGTGCCTGATCGTGCCGCTGCTGTTCGTGCTGCGCCGCTCGCTCCCGGAAACCGCTGACTTCAGTGCCCGCCGGCACCGACCGGACACCGCCGAGATCCTGCGCTCGCTCGCGATGAACTGGCGCATCGTGCTCATCGGCATGCTGCTCGTGACCATGACGACGGTGTCCTTCTACATGATCACCGCCTATACGCCCACGTTCGGCAGCCGCGTGCTGCACCTGGCGAGCGAGGACAGCATGCTGGTGACCCTGTGCGTGGGGGCCTCCAACCTGCTGTGGCTGCCGGTCATGGGCGCACTGTCCGACCGCGTCGGCCGGCGGCCGCTGCTCATTACCTGTACGCTCCTCATGCTCCTCACCGCGTACCCCGCGATGTCCTGGCTGGTGCAGGCGCCGTCGTTCGCGCGACTGCTGGGCGTGGAGCTGTGGCTGTCCTTCTTATATGCGAGCTACAACGGCGCGATGGTGGTGTTCCTCACCGAGGTCATGCCCGCGGCGGTGCGCACCACGGGCTTTGCGCTCGCCTACAGTCTCGCGACCGCCGTGTTCGGCGGCTTCACCCCGGCGGTGAGCACCTGGCTGATCCACGCGACCGGCAACCGCGCCGTCCCCGGGATCTGGCTCGCCGGCGCGGCGCTTTGCGGGCTGGTGGCGGCGCTGCGCGCCAAGGTTCACGAGCCCGGTGACCGCTTGCAGGGATAGGCACTCGCCAGCACCGCGGCGATGAAGCGCGACGCATCGAGCGAGCGGTCGGCAGGCGCCGCGGCGAGACGTTGCGTGAGCCGAGTCTTGACGAAGTTCTGCAGCTCCTCGGCCGACATGCCCGCGGGCACGCACGGACGCGCAGCGCCGTGCTGCGCGAGGCTGATGCCGACGCGCACTCCCTGCGTCACCCCGAGGATGTAGATGCGGCAGGCGTTCTCACTGACGTGGTCGGTGCCTGCACACAATTGTTGCAGGTCATCCGCACTCATCGCGGCATCCTCGTCCGCGCGGCTCGCGCTCGCGCCCAGCAGCAGCGCCGCCGCCAGCAGCAGCCGTGCGGGGCTTCTCGTCTTCGGCAAGGCATACATCTTCGTAGTCTCCTGGAGTGCGGCGCGACCAGCGAGCGCTAAGGTGCATTATGGCGAACGCGCCGGCCCAGCAGGTCACTCCCGCCGCGATTATCGGCTATGATGCCTGGCAAAAATAAGGTCTCGTCTCGTGAAGTCTTGGGGTCTCCGCAGGGGTGATCGCTTCCGCGCACGGCGCGGGCGGATCGCGCTGTGCACGGTTCTCGTCTGTGCGCCGCTCGCTGCGGCGGAGCGGCCGGAAGTATTCGCGCAGCTCGGTCACTCGAACGTCATTCACACGGTGGCGTTTGCCCCGAATGGGCGCACTCTGGCGTCCGGCGGGGAGGACGGCGCAACCAAGCTGTGGGATTTGGGCACCCAGCGCGAGCTGCGCGCGCTGAAGCTCGATGCCAGCGGCATAAACAGCGTCGCCTTTTCGCCCGACGGGCTAATCCTCGCCACAGGAAACCGTGCCGGCACGCTCGTGCTATGGGAGGTGAGCTCGGGGCAGGTGCTGCATACCCTCAAGGGCCACGCGGGAGCGGTGAACGCCGTGACGTTCGCGCCCGGCGGCCACATGCTGGCCTCGGGCGGCGCCGACCACAGCGTGCGCTTGTGGGACGCGGCGAGCGGCAGCGCGCTACGCACGCTCGCCGCGCATCACGATGCCGTGACGGCGCTGGCCTTCGCCCGCGACGGTCACACGCTCGCCTCCGGCAGCGTCGACAAGACGATCCGGCTCTGGGACGTGGCCGCGGGCAGCGAGCTGCGCACGCTCAGCGGGCACGGCGACCGGCTGAGTGCGCTCAGCTTCTGCGGCGGCAGTGCGACGCTCGCCTCCTCCTCCTGGGACCACACGGTACGCCTGTGGGATGCGGCCTCGGGCCGGGAGCTGCGGACCTTCAGCGGGCACTCGAGCGAAGTGTGGTCGGTGGCGTGCACGGCGGACGGCCGCACGCTCGCCTCCGGCGGCTACGACCACAGCATCAGGATCTGGGATGCCGCCAGCGGCCGCGCGCTGCACGTGCTCGACGGTGACGCGCGCTGGGTGGAGGCGGTGGCCTTCGCCCCCGATGGACGCACGCTCGCCTCGGGCGGCGCCGATCACGCGGTCAAGCTGTGGGACGTTGCCAGCGGTCAGCCGCTGCACACCCTCGTCGGGCATGCCGCCTACGTCAAATCGGTGGCCTTCTCGCACAACGGCAAGCTGCTGGTCTCAGGTGCTGCGGACCGCGCGGTGCGCCTGTGGCTGGTCGCCGATGGGCGCGAGCTGCGCACCATCCAGGCGCAGGACAGCTGGGTCGGCGCCGCCGTCTTTACGCCCGACAATCACACCGTGGCCTCCCGCGGCGGCGATGAAACGATCAGGCTCTGGGACATCGTGAGCGGACGGCCGCTGCGCGCACTGCGCGCCGGCCCCCCGGTCGGCGGCAGTGCCTCGCTGGCGATCTCCCCGGACGGACGGCTGCTCGCCGCCGGCAGCCTCAACAACACCGTCAAGCTGTGGAGCGTGACGGACGGCAGCGAGGTGCGCACCTTGAGCGGGCACGCCGCGGGCGTCGAGGCGGTGGCCTTCTCGCCCGACGGACTCACGCTGGCATCGGCCGACGAGCGCGGCGCAATCAAGCTGTGGAGCCCGTCGACGGGGCACGAGCTGCGCACGCTCAGCGGGCATTCGAGCTGGGTCGACGCCCTGGCCTTCGCGCCCGACGGCCGCACGCTCGCCTCCGGCAGCGGCGACCGCACGGTGCGGCTGTGGGACGTCGCCAGCGGGCGTGAGCTGCGCTCGCTCACGGGCCACGCAGCGCCGGTGACCGCAGTCGCGTTCGCCGCGAGCGGCGCCCTGCTCGCCTCCAGCGATGAGAGCGCGGTCATCAGGCTGTGGGACGTGCCGAGTGGCCGCGAGCAGCGCACGCTCTTAGGTCACACCGACCTGGTGGAGTCGCTGGCATTCTCGCCCGATGGGCGCCTGCTGGCCTCGGCGGGCTCGGACTCGACGGTGCGGTTGTGGGATGCGGCGAGCGGCGCGGAGCGCGTGCGGCTCATCGCCTTCGACGACGGCAGCTTCCTGCAGATCACGCCGCAGGGGTATTACGACTTCCAGGGGGACGCCGCCGAGGAATACCTGAACGTACGCGTCGGCGACGAGGTCTCCGGTATCAGCGCCTACCGCGAGAAATTCTACCGCCCCGACATCGTGCGCCACGCGCTCAGCGGCGAGCCGCTGCCGGCGACGCTGCCCACACTCGCGGCAGTGAAGCCCGCGCCCGATGTCGCGTTCATCGACGCGCCCGCCGCGGTGGACGCCGAAGCGCTCGACGTGCACGTCAGCATCGCCGACCGCGGCGGCGGCATCGGCGAGGTGCGCACCTTCGTCAACGGCAGCGCGGTGTCGGCGAGCCCCGGACGTGCGCTGGAAGTCGTCGCGGCGGCCGGCGTGCCGAGCCGCACGCTGCATTTGCGATTAGTACCGGGCAGCAACGACATCCAGGTGATCGCCTTCAACGCCGACGGCTCGGTGCACTCCAACCCCGCGAAGGCCACGGTAGTCGCCCACTACACCACGACCCACAAGCCGCAGCTGTATGCGCTCATCGTTGGCATCCAGGACTTCGACAACACGAGCCTCGACCTGCGCTACTCGGTGGCCGACGCGACGGCCATCGCGCAGCTGCTGCAGAAGAAGGCGGCACCGCTGTTCGACAAGGTCAATGTCGAGCAGCTCACCACGCAGAAGGCGACCACCCGCAGCGCGCTCGAGGGCGCCTTCGCGCACTATCGCAGCATCGATCCGGCCGACGTGTTCGTGTTCTACGTCGCCAGCCACGGCACCGTCTACGGCCCCGACCTCACCGACCGCGAGTACTTCCTGATCTCCTCCAACGTCAGCACGGTCACCATCGAGGCGATCCGCCGCGATGCGGTGAGCGACGTCGAGCTGCGGCAGATGGTCGCGAGCATCCCGGCGACGCGCAAGCTGCTGCTGCTGGATACCTGTCACGCCGGCGCGATGGGGGATGCGATGCTCGAACAGCTCGCGGCGGTCAAGGTGCTCTCCGGCGCGGTCGGCAGCACGGTGCTGTCGGCCTCGAGCAGCGACGAGGAGGCGCTCGAAGGCCAGGACGGCCACGGGCTGTTCACCTGGGTGCTGCTGCAGGGGCTGAACGGCGATGCCGACGCCCGCAAGCACGGCTACATCAACACCTTCGATCTCGCCGCTTACGTCGACGACGAGGTGCCGCGCATCGCCGAGGAGCACTTCAAGCGCAAGCAGGTGCCGAACCTGCACAATGCCGGGCAATCCTTTCAGATCGTGAGCAGCCGCTAGAGACACAACCTTCGGAGCCAACATGCCGGTGCAATCACAACAGGCGCAACGCCGCGCCACCCGCGGCACTCGCTGCATGCTCGCCCTCGCCGCGCTGCTGCCGGCGCTGGCGGCCGTCGCCCAGACTCAGCAGAACCCACCGTCCGCACCAGCGCCGGCACCACGCCCGCAGGCCGCTCCTGCAAACCCGGCGCAGGCGCACCCGCCGCTCAACCCCGTCGCGGCAGCCGCGGCTGCCGCCGCGCAGCGCCGTGCAGCGCTCGCCGCCGCCGCGGCCGCCGGCAACAACCGCAACGCTGCGCAGCCCGCAGGCAATACCCGCAACACCGCTGGCGACCTGCACGTCGCCTCGCTCGATAACGCCCACGCCGCGGCGAACCTGGTGCAATCGCGCACCTTCGTCGGTAACCCGGGACCCCCCGGCAGCAAGGAGACGCGCACTGCGAGCGGCAACATCGTGCGCACCGCGGCGGACGGCTCGGTCATCGACGTGCGCAATCCACGCAACGGCATGACCATCCATCACGGGCTCGACGGCAGCCGGCGCATTCTGGTCGAGCAGCCCGACCACTCGCGCATCTTCGCGACCACGCGCGGGCTGCCGTACGTACAGCACCCGTTCGTGTTCCGCGGCCGCGTGCTCAACCATCGCACCTACCCGGTCGGCGGACAGCTCGTGCACCTCTTCTATCGGCCCTATAACTTCGGCGCCACGGCGCTCGATGTCTACGCGCCGACGCGCTACTACCAGCCGCAGTTCTATCAACAGGCGAGCAGCCCCTTCCAGGCACCGATGCGCTTCAACTGGCCGTACGCCAACAACGCCACACCCTGGTACGGGTACTACAAGGGATACTTCACGCCGGACACGAGCTACACCACCCCGACAGCGTGGCTCGCGGACTTCGTGCTCGGGGCGAGCCTCGCGATGGCATACTCCACCGCCAAGCCGACCGCACCCGCCCCGGCCGCCGGCGCCGCCCCCGCCGTGACTCCAGAGGTCAAGCAGATGGTCGCCGACGAAGTCGGGCGCCAGGTCAAGGAGGAGTCGGTCGAAGCGCAGCAGAGCGCCGCCAATCGCGACCCGCCGCCCGGTGCCGGCGGCGTGGTGCAGGAGCTCGGCGACGGGCAGACCCACGTGTTCGTCGTCGCCGCGGATCTCGACCTGGTCGATCCCACCGGCCGGCGCTGCATGATCAGCGAGGGAGACGTCGTGCAGGTGGTGTCCGCGCCGCGCGCCGACACCAGCACCGCCGGTGCAGTGGTGCTGGCGAGCAAGGGCGGCGAGGAATGCGAGCGCGCGGCGCAGGTGCAGATCGCGGTCGCGGATCTGCAGGAGATGCAGAATCACATGCGGGAAACGATCGACTTAGGGATGGCGAGCACCGATGCGGGCAAGAAAGCCGCAACCGCGACGCCGGCATTCGCCGCCGCGGCGCCGCCGCCGGACCCCAACACCGCCCACGAGATCGAGCAGCAGCAGCAGCTCGCCGCGGCCGCGGATTCCTGAGGTCCCGCGCCAGGGCATGCCCATGCAGTCAGCTTTCCCGTCATGACCGCAAATACCACACGTGCCGGTGCGGTCGCGGCGCTGCTGGTCGTGAGCCTCGCCCAGTCGCAGACCCAGCAGACCACCCCTGCCGCGCCGCCACCGAAGCGCACGACTGCCACGCCTGCCCCGGCGACCGCGCAACCGCAACCGCAGACGTCCGCCTCGCGCTGGCACCTGCCGTTCACGCACCCCGCCGGCGGCAGCGCCACAGGTAACACCACCGCTAACAACAAGGCTGCTGCCAACAACAATGCTGCCGCCAGCAACGGCGCCGCCGCCAACAACAACGCCGGCGCCAACTCCACGCAGACGCGGCGCTTGTGGAACCTTCTCCCGGGCAACCACGCGAGTGCCGCTAATGCGGCGCACGGGACCAGCGCGGGCTCCACCGCCTCGCGTAATCCGTTCGGCTCGCTCTTCGGTCACAAGGAAACGGCGCCGGCACCGGGTCCGCGTCCGGGGCCGACGCCGGGTCAGGCGACCGCCGGCGCTTCCGCCAAAGGCATGCGACTCGCATCACTCGACAACGGGCACGCCGGCTCCGGCGCGGCACAGTCGCAGACGTTCCTCGGTCACCCGGCACCGCCGGGCAGCCGCGAGATGCACACCGCCAGCGGCAGCATCGTGCGCACGGCCGCGGACGGCTCGGTGCTCGACGTGCGCAACCCGAAGTCCGGCATGACGATCCATCACGCGCTTGACGGCAGCCGCCACGTACTGGTCGAGCAGCCGGACGGCTCGCGCATCGTCGCCCCTTCCCGCGGCGTGCCCTACGTCCAGCATCCCTACATCTTTCAGGCGCGCGCGTTCGACCATCGCACCTTCTACGATCGCGGGCAGCTCACGCACCAGTTCTACCGGCCCTATAACTTCGGCGGCACCACGCTCGATGTGTATGCGCCGCAGCGCTTCTACCCGGGCAGCGTCTATCAGTGGGCCACGAGCCGCTACCGCGCGCCGCTCGTACCGTCGTGGAACTACGTGAGCACTTCCGCCCCCTGGTTCACCCATTACCGCGACTACTTCACCCCGGAGACCTCCTACAGCAGTCCGCTCGGCTGGCTCACCGACTTCGTACTCGCCACAAGTCTGATTACGGCCTACGACACGCACCGCCCCGCTGCCTCGCAGCCGGCGGCGCCGTCGAACCCTGCACCCGCGGTACCGCTGGCCGCAGGCGCCGCGGCACCCGCGCCGACCGCGGCCATCACGCCGCAGGTAAAGGACATGGTCGCCGACGAAGTCGACCGCCAGGTGAAGCAGGAGTCGGTCGAAGCGCGCGCCAGTGCGCAGGACAAGCCGCTGCCCGAGGGAGCCGGCAGCGTCGTCGAGGAACTCAACGACCGCGAGCCGCACGTGTTCGTGGTGGCCTCGGATCTCGACCTCGTCGACCCGGGCGGACGGCGCTGCATGATCAGCGAGGGCGACGTCGTACAGGTGATTTCGGCGGCCAACCGCGAAACCAGCTCAGCGCAGGCGGTGGTGCTGGCGAGCAAGGGCGGGATGGAGTGCGAGCGCGCCGCGCAAGTGCAGATCGCGTTGAGCGACCTGCAGGAGATGCAGAACCACATGCGCGAGACCATCGACCAGGGCATGGCGGGTACCAGCGCGGGCAGGAGCGCTGCCACCGTCACCCCCGCGTATGCCGCTGCCGCGCCACCGCCGGACGCCAACGCGGCCCGCGAGATCGAGCAACAGCAGCAGATCGCCGCCGCCGCGGAAGGCTAGAAGCCGCCAGCGCGGACGCTGAAGCGTCCGGGCCGCGAGCCACCCGCGTCCTGGCTAGGGTGTGACCCGATCGGCGAGGGATTCGAGTGCCACGGCAGTCACTTCACCGGCGCGCTTGCCGCCACGCTTCGCGCCTCTAGCCGCTGCGCGGGCACCACGCGCCAGTACCTTACGTCCGGCAGTCGAGGCACGCGCGGCACCGACCCGCACCAGCGATCTGGCGACACGACCGGCACTCACCGCCAGACGTCCGGCAGCGACCTTCACCGTCGGGGTGGCGGCGGTCCTGCGTCCGGCTCTGCCGGAGCGCGAGGTCGCGGCCGCTGCGCCGCGCCTGACGCGGGAGTTGCGCGCCATCACACGCTTTGCGGTTGTCGTCCTGCCAGCGCTCCTGCGACGCGTCCGACGCTTGCTTGTGGTCATCGCTTTCTCCTCTTGGTACCAGCCGCGCTGCGAGGCTCGGTCGCAGCAGCGTGCGAGGACATCCTAAGCGCTCAGCGTGTGCGCGGCAGTCGCCTGAAGGGACTTTGTGGCGTGGGACTGTGCCTACATCCGATGAGGTATGCTGCCGCCCGCGGTCCGAGAGGAAATCACAGCAACACCATGAGGCGTCCGGTCGGGCGACGGCAGTTTCTGGCCGGCAGCGGCGCCGCGCTCGTCGGCGGTGCGCTCGGTGGCTGCAGCGTCGGCTGGCTTGGGACGCGGCAGCACCCGCCGGCGGCTGCTGTGCAGCTGGCACCGCTCCACGCGGCCCCCGACCGGATCACCGCGATCACCGTTTGCACCCGGCCCTTCCGTGCGGAAGGGCCGCGCCTCGACGTCGAGCAGATGCTCGGCAAGACGATCGTGCACAACTACGGACACGGCGGCAGCGGCTGGTCACTGTCCTGGGGCTCGAGCGCACTCGCCGTCGAGAAGGCACTGGCGAGCGGCGAACGGCAGGTTGCGGTGATCGGCTGCGGCGCGCTGGGACTTACCTCCGCACTGCTGCTGCAGCGTGCCGGCGCCCGGGTGACGATCTATACCAAAGACCTGCCACCGCTCGTGCGTTCCTCGCTCGCCACCGGGCTGTGGACCCCGGACTCACGCATCTGCTTCGAAGCGAACGCCACGGCGGCCTTCAAGCGCACCTGGGAGGATATGGCACGGCGCTCGTTCGCCACCTACCAGGGCTTCCTCGGACTGCCGGGCGAACCGGTCGAGTTCATCGACGAGTACTTCGTCTCCGATGAGCCTGACCTGCCACCGCGCGGCCTGCCGCCGGGGGATACGCGGCCGAGATTCGCCGAGCTACAGCGCGAGTTGCTCCCGGACCTGACACCGCGACGTGAGATCCTCGCGCCCGGTACACACTCGCTCGGTCATCGCTATCTGCACAGCAGCCCGCTGATGATGTTCAATCTGACGGCCTACCAGCGGCTGTTGATGACGGACTTCCGCAGCAACGGCGGCCAAGTCGAGATCGAAGAATTTCGCCAGCCTGAGGATTTCGTGCGCGTGCGCGAGAAGACCCTCATCAACGCCACGGGCTACGGCGCGCGTGCCCTGTTCAACGATCAATCGGTGATCCCGGTACGTGGCCAGGTCGCGCGCATGATCCCGCAGCCGCAGGTCGGTTACGGCCTCATGTACCGGGGCGTCGCGTTCGTGCCGCGCCGCGACGGTCACGTATTCCAGGTGATCGGCCCGGACGATTACTACGGTTTCAACGACACGAGCACGACGCCCGACCGGGCGGAAGCGGAGCTCGCGGTCAACACCATCGCCGCACTGTTCAGTACCTGACACCGTCCGCGCGGTGTGCGCGGCGGTTGAACCTTTCCCGTCGAGTTGCACTCGAAGTACAGGACTCATCCCGTGAGGCGGGGGAGGATGGGCGCATATTCCGTGGCGCGCCGCCGCGCGGCCGCCCTGCACGACCCTGCGTTCAATCCAGCCCCTCACCCATCCAAGTTCCACTGGGACCCGGTGGGCACAAACCGGGTAGTACAGCTCGAGGGCGGCGGAACACTCATCCGTCTCAACGACAACTGCGCGCTGGTCATCTACGTGCTGATTCCGCTGGCCGGCTGTACCCTCGGGAAGATCCCCGCGCGCGGCGATCTGTTCGAGCACATGCGTGATGCGCCCGAATTCGGTGCGTGGAAAGACAGGTAGCGTCAGCGCAACGGTTCGCTGCTGCCACCTGAGCGCGACCTCCCGGGCCGCGGGCCCGGGAGGGGTGACTTCAGGACATTGCCCCGGCGCTCTGGTGCATGTCCGGGGGCAGCGGGATGAATTCCCTGTTATCGGCATCCGGCAGCTTCATGCGCCCGGCGCGCCAGTCCGCCTTGGCCTGCTCGATGCGCTCCTTCGAGGACGAGACGAAGTTCCACTCGATGAAGCGCGGCCCGACCGGCTCACCGCCGAGCAGCATCAGCACGCTGTCGGCCTGTGCCTGCAGCGCCGCGGGAGCGCCCGCGTCGAACACGATCATCTGGCCTGGCGCGACGCGCTGGCCGTTCACCGTCGCTGCTCCGGACACGAGGTAGGCCGCGCGCTCCGGGTACTCGTTGGGCAGCGCCAGCCGCGCTTCGGCCTGCAGGGCGGCGTGCGCGTAGAACAGCGGTGAGTGGATCCTGACCGCCGACCGCAGGCCGAACGCCTCGCCGGCCAGCAGCCGCAACCATACGCGGCCATCGCGCTGCAGCGGCAGCTCCTCAGCTGCGTGGTGCGCGAAAAGCGGCGTCGTCTCCTCCGCTTCGTTCGGCAGTGCCACCCACGCCTGGATCGCGTGCATCGGTGCTCCCTGGCGCCGTGCCTGCTCGAAGCGCTCGGAGTGCGTAATCCCGCTGCCCGCGATCATCCAGTTCACCTCCCCGGGGCGGATGGCCTGTTCGATGCCGGTCGAGTCGCGATGCACGATCTCGCCCGCGAACAGGTAGGTCACCGTCGACAGCCCGATGTGGGGGTGCGGGCGGACATCCGCCTCGCGCGACAGACCCTTGGGAAGATCCACCGGGCCGAGATGATCGAAGAATATGAACGGCCCCACCATGTGCCGCTGCGGGTGCGGCAGGACGCGGCCCACCTCGAAGCTGCCGATGTTGCGGCGCCGTTGCTCGATCAGCATCGCACTCATGAGTCCACCATCCCCTCGGGGGCTCCCCGTTGCAGCACGTCTGGCAATGCCTGCCCCTGCCCGGTGAAGGACAGTGATACCGAGTTCAGGCAATGACGCTCGCCGCTAGGCGGCGGTCCATCCGGAAACACGTGACCCAGATGGCTGCCGCAGCGCGCGCACACCTCTTCCACGCGGATCATTCCATAGCTGCTGTCGCGCACCCGCCGGATATGCGCTTCATCGTAGGGCGCGAAGAAACTCGGCCAACCCGTGCCCGAGTCGAACTTGGCGCTCGAGCGAAACAGCGGCAGGCCGCAAAAGCGGCAGGTGTAGATGCCCTCCTTGTGATTGTCGAGGAACACGCCGCAGAACGCCGCTTCAGTGCCGTGCTCGAGCAGCACGCGTCGCTCGTCCGGGCTGAGACCGGCCGTGATCTGCGTACGCTGCGCGGCGCTCGGCGGCCGCAGGTCAAAACGAGTCATCGCGCTTCCTCCCGCACCTGACGCCAGCTGTAGCGAGGCACCAGCGAAAATCTCTGCAGACTGCATCCTGGGCAAATCTTATGCGCACCGCGCGCAATCAGGAATATGCTTTTCCGCAGCAGGAAGGCACGCTGCGCTGGACCAGTCGTACACAATGGTGAGAAGACGCGTCTGGCGTCTGAGCCTGCTGCTGTGCGCCCCGCTCACGGCGCTCGCCCACGATGAAGCCGCCAGCTGGTATGTCAGTCCCTCCCTAGGCGGTATCACGCCCGACAAGCCCTGGGGCGGCAAGGGTAGTGCCGCTGTCTATGGACTCGATATCGGCACCAGCCTCACGGGCGGCTGGAGCGCCGAGCTCGATCTGAACGATGCGCGCCTCACTGACCGGGTGGGCTCGGGACATAGCAGTCTCAGCGCAGGCGCGCTCGAGCTGCTGCGAGTCTTCAACGGCGGGCGAGTTTTCGCGCCTTATGTGTCGCTCGGCGCTGGAGTGACACACGCCGCGCCGCCGCCGGGGATCGGGCTCGAGAACCGGACGGAGTTCATGGCGCAACCGGGGCTCGGCGCCTTCATCAAGGTGTGGCAGAGTCCTCACGGTGCTGCCAGTCTGGCGCTGCGCCCCGACATCAAGGCGCGTTGGACTCACGGCTGGGCCCATGCACCCGGCAATCCGGTCGATGTTCTGTATACGCTCGGGTTGACTTTCTCGTTTGGACGCTAGCAACCCGTCGCTGCGTGCGCCGTCGTGCGCCGGTGCTGGCCCGGCTCCCCTGCGCGCTATCTGCTACAAATAGGGTGAAATCAACCAGCACAGGCTGTTGCGGATGCGTGCCGGCAGGCTCGCCCGGCCGACATCCTCAGCCGTCAGCGCTGGTGCGCGGCCCTGCAGGTCGGCCATGAACCGCGCGAGCTGTGAACACAGCGCGGCGTCGAACACTTCCACGGTGATCTCGAAGTTCAGCCGCAGGCTGCGGGTATCGACATTCACCGAGCCGATGTGCGCGTATTGCCCATCGACGACAAACAGCTTGGCGTGGGAGAACGGCGGCTCCTGAAAGTGCACGCGCACCCCGCGCGCGACCAGCGCCGGCAGCCAATGCAGCGTCGCCCAGTCGATGTACTGCAGGTTGCTGCGACGCGGCAGAATCAATGAGACGGTGACGCCCCGCAACGCCGCCGCCTCGAGCGCCACAACCAGCTCCGGGGGCGGAATGAAGTACGGCGTCATGATCTGCACCTGCTGCTGCGCCGTGGAGAGTGCCCCCACCAGGACCAGCAACAGCTTGTCCACATCCTCGTCCGGTCCACCGGTGATGACACGGCAGAGGCAGGATCCTGCTGGAGCCATCACCGCCGGCGCGCCAAGCCGCTCGCCGGTCACGAATTCCCAGTCAACGGCGAACGTGTCGGCGAGCTGCACGACGATCGGACCGTGCAGGCAGAAGTGAATGTCGGACATGCGCCGGCCGGTCGCGCCGCCGACCTCACGGCCGCCGAGATTCATGCCGCCGATGAATGACTCTTCGCCGTCGATCACGAGGATCTTGCGGTGATTGCGGCAGTTGAGCGAGAGACTGGGTGGAATGAGGCGCGGCGGCAGGAAGCGCGCGGCCACGACCCCCGCCCTGTGCAGCAGCGGCACGACGTGCGGCCAGTCGTACCACTCGCCAATCCCGTCGACCAACACCCGCACGCTCACGCCCCGGCGGACCGCCGCGCTGAGGGCGCTCACGAATTCCCGTCCTACCGCATCGCTCTGGAAGATATAGGTCGCGAGCCAGACGGACCTGTGCGCGCCGGCGATCGCCTGCAGCATCCTCGGAAAGGCGAGCTCGCCGTTATGCAGTGGCTCAACGCTGTTGCCGGGTTCGAGCGGCCTGTGCGTCAAGGTGTCCCCGAGTCGTGCCTGTGGCGCCAGCGCCTTGAGGTCCTGCAGTAGCACCGGCGGGGACGCGCGGTGTTCCGACGCCGCAGGGCCGCTCTGGCGCCTGCGAACGCGATTGATGCCGAACAGCCAGTACAGCAGCGGGCCACCGTACGGAAAGAGCCACGCCACGCCTATCCAGCCGATCGCACTGCGCGGGTCGGACTTGGTGAGCAAGGCGTGCAGGGCAGCCGCTGCCGAGGTAAGCGCGTAGCCGAGCGCAAAGAGCCCCCCGGGCGGCATGTCAGCGGTGACCAGGATGGCGGGTCATCGTGACCAGATTGTAGGCCAATGCGACGGCCACACGGCGCGCCGCGCAACGGTTGCATCGCTCCTGCGGGAGCGGTTGGTGAAACTGATGTGCACCACGTGCAGCGAACCCATGGCCCGTGCACGGGCGAATTTCAGGTTGACCGACCGCGCCCGGCGGCGCGACGATCAGGCGAGCGGCGCGTCGTAAGAAAGAGCCCGAGCCTTCCGGACGCTTAGCCGCGAACTGACGCCGTGCAGCATCGAATCCAGGAGACCTACATGAGTGACAACAGGAGCACTTTCATCACCGACGTGAAAACACTGCGGGAGCGCGCCAGGCAACATCTCGGCCGTGGCGCGGTGACCTCGACCTACTCGGGCGACGTCAGCAAGACCATCGGGATCCTGCAGAACGTTCTCGCCACGGAGATCGTGTGCGTGCTGCGCTATACCATGCACTCGATTGCCGCCGCGGGCATCTCCAGCGAGGCCGTCAAGGCCGAGTTTGCGCAGCACGCCAAGGAGGAGCAGGAGCACATGACCGCCGTCGCCGAGCGGATCAACCAGCTCGGTGGCAGACCCAATTTCAGTCCGGAGGGGTTGGCGACGCGCTCGGCTTCTCAATATGTCGAGGGAGAGAATCTCGTCGACATGATCAAGGAGAATCTGATCGCCGAGCGCATAGCCATCGATCACTATCGCGAGCTGGTGCGCTACTTCGGTGACGATGACCCTGGAACGCGCGTCATGCTGGAAGGCATACTGGTCGTGGAAGAAGAGCACGCGAACGACATGCACGACCTGCTCGTGAACCACGAGGGTCGTCCGATGCTCGAGCGCTGAGAGCGTACTGCGGCGACCTGGCCGCGACGCCTGGCAGCCTGGCGGGAGAACCGCCAGGCTCACCGTTGGATCAGTTACTTCGCCGCGGTCTCCGGCTCATGCTTCTTTTCCGCCGGCGGTTGGCCATGCGGCTTGGCCGGTTTGGCCTTGGGCGCCGGCTTTCCGTTGTTGGCTGACTGCCCATGCGGGGCGCCCGGCGGCGTGTGCGTGCCGTTCGGCTGACCGGCCACCAGCGGCGCATTGGCTTTGTTGGCATGCGCCGGCGGCGCACCCGGACGTGCCGGCGGCGGCTCCGCACCACGCGCGCCGACGATCCCCGGCGCGTTGAATGCGCCCGGCCGCGGTGTGGCTGCGATGGCCGGACGGCCGCCGTTAGCCTTGGCGAACAGTGCGGGATTCTGCGCGGCCTGCTGGACGTGCTGACGCTGCATCGGCGTCGGAGCTGTGTGCGGCTCCTGCGCAGCCATTCGCTCCTGAGCAGTCGGCGCGGCAACGATACCGCCGGCTCCGCCGTTAAAGCTGACCCGGTTGACCACCGTGACATTGTTGACGACGGTCTCGTTGTAGGTGTTGTGCACTACGGTCACGTTGATGTTGGCGACGGCCTGGTTGTAGGCAAAACCGCCACCGACCCAGCGTCCACCGGCGAAACCGACGCCGGTGTATCCGAACCCGTAGTTGACTCCGCCGTAGAAACCGACGTGCGGACCCCAGTAACCGGCATGGAACGCGTACACACCACCGACGAAGCCCCAATAGCCGGGAGTCCAGAGCACTCCGACGCGCGGCGGCTGCACCCAGGTGCCCGGCACCCAGTAGTAGCCGGCAGGTGCCCAGGCCCAGTAGCCCGGCGTCCACAGGTAGCCTTCCACGGGACACGGCGGCTGCGGATACTCCGGAAGCGCCGGCGGCGCCTCGGTGGCCTGCGCTTCATCGCCAGGCGCATCGTACGCGGGAGCCGGCGGAGGTGGCGGGGGCGGCGGCGGCGGCGCATAAACGCGCGGCGGCGGCGGCGCGGCGACAATGCAGCCTGCGAGCAATGCGCCCGTGGCGAATGCCAGCATGATGCCGCGAACCGGCCCAGCGGCGAATAGCGATCGTTTCAATGAAGTCGACATGTGTCCCCGCCCTGAATAGGTGTTAGTGGCGCAGCGTACGTAGCGGTACGCTGCTCATGACACACACAACGTCACACTTTGAGAACGGCCTACAAGATGAAGTGGATGTAATCAGCGCCCGGGCATCCGCAAGGCATCGCTATCCGTCTCTGTCGCCCCGCGGCGACAACACCGCACCGTCGCTACCCGAGCCGCTTCGCTAGCCGAGTTTCCAGGTCCAGTCTTTGCTCGTAACGTGGCAACCGCCGCCGCCCGCGATCGGGGGGAGCGACAACACGTCCGCGGGGAGTGAAGTCACCTTGCGCACGGCCTCCTGGACCGTCATCAGGTGATCTTCACGAACGTGGCTCAGTGCGGCCAAGAAGGGCCAGTCACTGAACGGCCGAGGAACAGTGAGATCAGGGTGTCAGGTATCAGTGAGACTAAGTGCGTTAGGGAACCGACGAGCCAGCGCTTCGACGCGTAAGTTCGATCCTCCGGTGTGACGGTTTGCTGCATCGACCCACCTCGGACGGCGTGCGCCAGCTGACAGGCTCTAGCCGACCGCCGCTGTCGAGCGCAGACCCCGTCCACGTCGCTAAACCAACTGAGTGTCTCAATATGAACTCCCAATCATCTCGCAAGATCATCGTTGCCAGCGGTATGGCCGTTGTCCTCGCCATCGGGGTCGTGACATTCGCGCTGCGCTCCCACTCCGTTACCTCGGTTGCTCAAGCCCCCCACCCGTTTACCCCGATTGCTGAGACTCCGGCCGCCCCAGCCGCGGTCGCTCAGATCCCAGACGCCCCTGCCACGGTCGCACCGAGTGATAGCGTCGGGACCGAAAGCGTGCACGCCGCGGATCCGTCCGCCGTCGAGCCCAAGCTCGCTCACAACCGGCATCTGGCCAACGCGAGCGCTGGCGCCACCAACGACACCGCCACGCGCACTGGATCTGCGGCCGACACGAGCGAAAAACCCGCGACCGAGACTGTCGCCGGCAGCGCCGACAGCGTGAAGAGTGCTGATGAGTCGACGCCGCAGCCGCCGATCAGCAGTTCGGCCGCCGATGACCAGAAAGTGGCAGCGAGCACGGCGTTCACCGCTTCAGACAGCCAAATCACCACTGACGTGAGATCCGAGATCGCTGGCGACGGCCGCAGCAAGGACGTCAACATCGGAGTGACCACGACTCACGGCGCCGTTGTGCTTACCGGCAGCCTGACCAGCCAGGAGGCCATCGACCACGTCAAGGATGTCGCCGGGAAGGTCGCGGGCGTCAAGAGCGTAGACACTTCCGCGCTGGTTCTCGCGAGCCTCTGACGGCTCATGAAACTCTGCACGCCACAGAGGTCACCGGACCCCCGAGGGCGTCAGTATCCCGAGTCGGGCGAATCGAGTGGCCGAGCCACACGAGCCTTCAGCGGCGCGCCTTTGAGTATTGCGCGAGTAACAGTTGCATCGAGGTATCCACCATGACGACCAATCCGAACCCCAATCACGGCGAAGGAGATCCCGAGTCCGCGAAGCGATTCAATGACACCGAGACGCGGTTCGTTGACTCGGCGCGCGGCCAGGAGAAGGTACGCGAGGGTGCAAAGGTGCGGCCCGACGAACAGTCCGGGCTGGCGGAGGCTGAGCGCCTCGGCAAAGCACGCGCGAAGGGCGCCGATGCCGCCATGCCGAACAAGCTTGGGACCAAGCGATGAACTGACTGCGACCCCCCCGGGGTCCCCGCGTCGTGACGGGCGCCTCGATAGCCCCTTTGGGCGCCTTCATTGGACGCTCCGCGGTCAGGAGTTGGCTGACCGTCAGAAGCGCCGCGATTGCAAGGTCAGTCCCCCAGCAGTTCCGCCATGGCGTGCAACTGCTCCACGTGCTGAGACACAACCTTACATATGACAATGATGGGAATGCTAAGCAACAGCCCCCAGACGCCCCACAGCCAACCCCAGAACAACAGCGATATGAACACGGCTGCTGAATTCATGTGGGCGATTCTACCGGTCATCCAGGTGGTCACCAGGACGCCGACGAGCGTGGCGATCGCCAGCGAAGAGCCGGCAACCAGCAGCGCCACCGGTAAGGATTGGAACTGCATGAAAGCGACCATACCTGTTGCGACGGCTGTTACACCCGGGCCCAGGTAGGGAACGACATGCAGCAGTCCTGCCGCCGCGCCCCAGGCTCCCGCGTTCTCGAGGCCAATCCAACGAAACGCGATCCAGCTGAGCAACGCGACCACCAGGTTTGTCGCCAGCAGCATCAGCATGTATTTCTGGATAGACTCGTTAATGTCGTCGAGAATGCGTACGCCAATCTTTCTCTTCGACAGCGACGGCCCAATCGCGCCCACCAACTTGCGTTTGAATGTATCGCCACCGAGCAACAGAAAGAAAACCAGGAAAGCGATCATCGCCGCCTGGCCTATGACTCCCAGGGCGCCCATTGAATTCTTCCAGAGAAAGCTATCGAGCTTGAACGCGGGCTGGTCCACGATAACGTGAGTGGCGCGCTGACTACGAACTACCGGGCCAGTGGCCTGTTGAGTTGTCGCCCGCTCCACCGCGGCCGCTGCGTTTTGCATCGTCTGTAAATCGCCGATCGCGCTGATTCGCATTCGCGCAAGTCCGGTCGCGAATGTCGCGGCTGCTTCGGGTAACTGTGCGACGATGGCTTGCACCTGCCCGCGCAGCGAATAGGTGCCGATGGTGAACGCACCGATAATGCTTGCCATCACGATAACGGTGCCGCCAAGACGCGGTACCTTGATTCTTTCAAGCGAATTAACGAGCGGATTCAGCGTGTACGCAGTCACGATGCCGAGCAACAGCGGTATCAAAAAGCTCTGCGCCCACGATAAAGCGAACACTGTCGCAAGTGACGCCAGAATCCCCAGCGCCAAGCCGCGTGCATTAACCTGCATCCGCGCTGGGGGCAAGGTAACGAGCGACGCTTCGACGCTAAGGACGGGCTGCTCCACAGGGCCCGCCGAGTCAGCCGTGCTGGTCGAGGCTGAAACGGCGATGGGATTCACGGCGCGCCGACTCGCGGCCACCCTAACGGGTGCGCATTTCTGCTCGCTCGCAGCGCAGCGCAACCGCGCACGTCAGTCCGTGACCTGTGCGGTGACGTGGACGTGATCACACCATACCCAGCAGCCAAAGAATGAGAACAACGACCAGAATGGTCCCGAGAATGCCGCCACCGATATACATGTAATTCTCCGTAAACTCATGGGTTTGTATTAAGCACTCTTAGAGATGGGACCGTCCGAGCGCTAGCGCACCTAGCGCGGTAGCCCCGTTCGGCTTAAGCAATCACGCACCCTTCTCGAAGGAGTCTTTCAGGTCTTGCCTGACGTCTCCCAACTTTGCTTGAGCTTCACCGCCGATTTGCTGAACCTTGCCTTTTACTTCCAGCTTCTTATCGCCGACGACTTTTCCAGCGACTTCGTTGATCTTGCCTTCCACTTCCTTGGCGCGGCCCTTAACCTGGTCTTTGTTTACGTTCATCGCGTGCTCCTGATAACCCATGCCAGCAAAACGGCCGACATGCTGTGGTGAATCGTTGCAATCTTTCGAACCCAGACTTCGGGGTACCCTCTGATCAACAGGCAGGTCCGTCCCGTTGTCTTACCGTGCCAGAAAGCCGGTTTAACGGAGGCTGGCCGGCAAAGTCTGTACGGAAGAGCACGGACACATGGTCGGATCGATCCAAATGCGGGGCATTGCGATACGGCTGCGGCTGTGGAACCCGGCTTTCGCGAACGCCGGTATGTGCGGCAGCGTCCCGACCGCTTAATGCTCTGCATGCTCCAATATCGCCTCAAGACATATTGGAGACGAACATGTACATCGGCGGCGGTATCCTTGGAACCATCCTGGTCGTTGCTCTCATCGTCTACGTGTTGCGCAGAGCCTGACTCGTCTCGTGGCGCTCATCGGCGTAACCGAAATCGCCGCGAGTCCGCGCCTCGGGGGCATGCTGAGAACCGTCTGACCTGTGCGGCGAGCTCGGATCGTCCTTCGGCAATTTAGGGATGTCGCTGACTGCCCCGGCCCCGATCCACCTCTCTTCGCGTCTCGAGCAGTTTTGACTCGCCCGTCTCGACCGGCTGATCTCGGGCCGCATTATGGAAAACACCACCGGCTCGATCTATGTGCTTGGCTTTCGGGGAGGTGTATAAGCGTCTCGAGTAACACCCGCAGCCGGCTTGAACAAAGAGCGGCGCGAATGGAGTACGAGGGTGACGATGATCCCGGGATCTGAAGGACCGACGACCGCAGGATCCGCTCACGATTCAAGCGACGACACGATTGAGCTGGAGCTAACGGGCGAGAAAGAGCTGGCGCTTTCCCGGGAGGCCGAGGCGACCCGGGCAACGGCGCATCCCTATGAATCGGGCTCCGTCTTATTCATGCCTGAGTACGAGAACTTTGCCTCCAGGCGCACGGCGCGAATCGACTTCGTTTGTAACGTGACCTTCGCTGTGGCAGGTGTGGGTATTGCGGTGGCTTTCCTGTGGCTGGCGTCGGATCGGCACCCACCTGGGCCTGCGATTACCAGCGCCGCCGCTGCACCTGTCGCCGAGGTGGCCCCGGCCGGACCTGCCGAGCCGCCGGGTGCGCCTGTGCGTATAAAAAACGCCTTCGATGCGACGGAGGTGTTCGAGTTTCCGCACGGCACCACCGAATCCGAAGCCCGCGAAGCGGTTACCGCGCTGCTCTTAAGCCGTGCACGTGACCGACTCCCCGAGGGACTGGCGCTCGGGCGAGCGGACAACCTTCAATCAGAGCGCGGTGCGGCGGTCCAGCAACCTGAAGTTTTCGTGACCAGGTTGCTCGCCCGCGCGAAGGAACCTTGAACCGGACGAACTGAGGTGCCCGCGCGCGGTTGGGGAGTGATGCAGGCACCCGCCAAAAAAATAGGGCCGCTAGCGCAGATGCACGCCAGCGACCCTTCTGAATCCGGTCGCCCGGGGAGGCGAGCGACGATCTGGACTCAGGGGTTCGACGTTACCTCGACCAGCGTGGGTCCGTCCGTGCGGTAGCGAACAGTCGCCCCGAAGTGCGCTCGACGGGCTGAGTGCCTTGATTTCGGGAACCCCTGGCGGGCCAAGGCGAAAGCCGACCGGCAGTGGGGCACGATGAATCACGTTTGGGCAATGATCAGTGTGGCTGCTTCAAGGGTGTCGCGCTTCGGTCGCGAAGATACTTAGCCAGGCCGCCCAATTGCAGGGCCTGCACGCCATCGGCCAGCGGCGCGAGCTTGCTCAAGTCCTCCGGCGTGTAACCACCGGCTCGATACCACAGAGTAATCCGCGTGCCGCCGTCTACCGGCGTCATGCGCCACTCCAGAACGCCCGAGAGGCCCATGCCCTGAAACGGACCCAGCCCGCCGATCATTCGAAGGAGCTTTTGCGGATCGGCGAACACCACTTGCATGTGCTGCGCCTGCCGATCCCCGGCTATTTCGCAAAAGCAGCCGCCCGCTCGCGCATCTATCGATAGTTTTGAGGCTCGACCCCACCAGGTATGGTCCTTCGGCCACCACGAATCAACGCTGCCGACCAAGGCCTGCCAAGCGCTCATGGCATCCACCGGAACGACGGCGGAGTTCTCCAGGGTAAACCCCGACGGCGAAGCGTCTTTAACCTCTGCCTGCACAGGCAGGGCCGCAGCGGCCGTCGAGATCGAGATGAGTGCGATGGAACCGAGCTTTCTGACCACGTGTCACCTATTGAATACAACGAACACCACTTCGTTGAATTCTCTCACAGGCGAACGCGGTTGTTTCGGAGAGCGGACGGTAAGCTGCGCACGCGGTGCCTCCGAACGCGCGGCACACAAGCCTGACAACCGGCCAGCCCGAACGCGGTCGCCAGGCACGGTGCGCGCAGGATCTCTTGCGTCAGCCGCTAATTGTCCAGTGTGACGGCGCGCCCCGTCGTCCCGTCGCGACTGAAGTCGAACCGGACCTGCATCAGGCGCCGGGATGGGGTGTCCACCGGTGAAAACGTCCATTTCTTAGCCGCATCAATCGCGAGTCGCTGGAAATATCTGCTCGGACCGGTTCGATCCGCGACGGCTGCGTGCACCGAACCATCCTGGTCGACGATGACTCGCACCCACACTTTGATGTGTCCGCGGATCGTTCGACGGACGCTCCCCGCAACGTCAGGGATCACCTCTTGAAGCGCCAATCGCGACGTTGTCAGGTCGCTCTGACTCGCCTTTGTGGTGGACGCCGCAGAGACTGGCGCCCGCGCCTCCGCTATCGCGGGTGCGGCGGCGCGCGGAGTCTGTGACAGTGATCCTCCAGCAAAAGGAGCTGGAGCGGGGGTGCCATGGGTTCTGAACACGCGCACTCCGGTCCACCCCAACGCGAGAATCGCGACCGCTCCGACCATCACGGTAAGCCAGGCTCGTGGCTTTGGGGACTGTGCCACGGACGGCGCGCGCCATGCCGCTTCGGGGGCGACCGGCGGTGCTGCAGTCCGCGGCGATGCCGGCTCGGGTGTCCTCGACTCGGGCGGCACGACCACCGCAGGCTGAATGGTCGCGGCCGGCACAGACCCCGCCGATCGTCCGCAGGTCCAGTCCACGAGCTCCGCCACGCTGGGACGATCCTGCGGGCTGGGGCTCAGACAGCGGGTCACGATGTCGCGAAATGCCGGCGAGAAATCCACCGGCAGTACGATGGCTTCCCTGAGTTCGCCCAAGCCCGAAGGCGGACGGCGAGTGAGCGCCTCGAACAGGGTGACGCCGAGCGCCCAGATGTCACCGGCGGTGGAACTGCTTCCGTGCCGGGCTTCCGGAGGGTCGTACACCGTGGGCGTGTTGGCGCTGATCGTGCTTTCACTGACGCGACGGATCCTGTCGCTTGCCAGCTTCAACTGATCTCCAACCACCAGGATGTTTGCCGGCTTCAACTGGCCTTGCACCAGCTTTCGGACGTGCAGGAACGCCAGTCCCTCCAGGGTCGGCAGCAGCATTTCTCGCGCCTCGTCGTCGGTCAGGGCGCGATGTAGCAACAGCTGCGCAAGAGTCTGGTCGGCGTACTCCATGACGGTGTACAGATAGGGCAACCCGTCCAACTGGCATCCGCCCCACTCCAACAGGCGAAGCAAGTGAGGATGAGCGAGGCCGCCAGCCCTCTTCCATCGCGGTAGTTGTGATTCCACCAGGGCTCGGTCGGCGGGAACGAGCTTGACCACGGCTTCCGAAAGTCCGCGCGCCGCGGACTTCGTGAGGAAGACGCCGCTGTGATCCGAACAACCGAGATAGCGCCCTAACGGGAACACGCCGTTGATGACATGTCCCTGCCACCTCGGCCAGACCTCGCTCATCGCTTCACTTGCTTCCACGCTCATATGCCCCCCCAAGCGCAGCTGAGCCGCGGGCACTGTATACCTGCCTGCGACACCGAGTGCCACGCCACGCACGACCATTCGCGAGTCACCGGCAGAGACGATACCGCGTGCTGTGCTCACTATAATGAGCGCCAGGACTCGAAATCTGCGACGGCCTCGGATAGGCATCCTGACGCATGGAAAACTTCGTCATCTCCATCGCAGGCGTGCGTGTCCCTCGCATCCTTTACGGCACTGCGTGGAAAAAAAGCGACACCGAGAACCTGGTCCGCACGGCGATCCGCCTCGGATTTCGGGGCATCGATACTGCGTGTCAGCCGAAGCACTACCACGAACCCGGCGTGGGCGCGGGTGTGGCTGCGTGCTTGCGCGGCGAGCCCGCATGCAACGGCAATCTCGCGCGCGAGGATCTGTATCTGCAGACCAAGTTCACCGCCGTGTCCGGGCAGGACCCGGACCGCACTCCCTATGACCCCAAGATTCCCCTCCCGGAGCAGGTCAGACAGTCGCTCGCGGTGTCGCTGCGGAATCTACAGACGGACTACCTGGATGGCCTACTCCTGCATTCGCCCTTTCCAAGAGCGCGACAGACACTCGAGGTGTGGCAGGCGATGGAGTCGTTGGTGGATGTCCGCCGTGTCAGGCAACTCGGGATCAGTAACTGCTACCGGCTCGAGCAGCTGGAGACACTCTGTGATTCCGCGCGCATCAAGCCCGCCGTGGTCCAGAATCGATTCCATGCTGATACCGGCTACGACCGCGAGATTCGGGCATTCTGTCGACAACACCGACTTATCTATCAGAGCTTCTGGACGTTGACGGCCAATCCACGCATCCTGGCCCATCGCGCGGTCACGAGTTTGGCCTCGAAGCACCGCCGCACGCCTGCGCAGATCCTGTTCCGCTATCTGACGCAGATCCAAGTGGTGCCGTTGACGGGGACGCGCACCGAGACGCACATGCGCGAGGACCTGGATATTTTCGCCTTCGAGCTTTCAGAGCTCGAGCGGAAGGCGATGGACGCCTTGTTCGCGTGATGTAGGGTAAGTATCGAAACAGAGGAAGTACCGCAGGAGGTGTTCACTTATGCCAGAAACCAAATATGCGATGTTTGCAGCGCTGAATCCCTTCTTTGAGATCATCCAGCAGGGACTGACTGACCTCGTTGATGGCGAGCACTATTTCGACGCGATTGCGGATGATGCTTCTTTCGAGTTTCGCTATCGTTTTCCAGGGTGGCCTCCGACGATCCGAGGCCGAGCCGATTTGATGGCTCAGTTCTCGGGATATGGCGACAACATCAGGCTGCACTCAGCCGACGGACTTGTCGTACACCGTGCTCAAGACCGTCGCGTTGTCATCCTCGAATACGAGGTACACGGCAGGATCCTCTCGAGTGGCACGCCTTACGACAACAGGTTCATATCGGTCGTGACGATCAAGAACAGAAAGATCGTCCACTGGAGGGACTACATGGACTCTCTGGCCGCCTGGACGGCGTTGAAAGGCGCCGCGTAACATCGAGCCGCATCGCCTTCCGCCCGGCTGCTTTGCGCTGTTCAGAATGGGTGTGCGGAGCGCGAACGTTCATGCGCGCCGCGCCGTGTCATTGCGCCGCAGATTACCGACCGCGACCTGGCGTGCCCGAAATCATCACGGGCCCCGCCCTGGCCGCCTGGTCTACGCGGACAAAGCCAAGAAGGCTGTCTAGCTAACGCTCGCCTACCGACGCCGCCTGCTGCGCGGCCACAGTCCGACCAGGGCACCAAAGTGGCCGCGGATGTTCCGACTACAGACGAAGTCACGGGTTGGGTCACAATTACTTGTCCCCGGCATTATCATCGAAATGGAGGTTGCCACCATGAAAGCCATACAGATGCATGGGTACGGAGGTGTAGATCAACTCCGGTATGAGGATGCCCCGGCGCCGACGGCCGGACCGGGTGAGGTCCTCGTGAAAGTCGCGGCAACAAGTGTGAATCCAATCGATTGGAAGATACGCCGCGGAGATTTGAAGGGAATGCAGACTCTGCACTTTCCCGTCATTCCGGGGCGAGACGTCGCTGGTGAGGTCGTGGCGGTCGGTGCCGGTGTTTCTGATTTCAAGCCGGGCCAGAAGGTGATGGCACTGACAAATCACACCTATGCTGAACTGGTGGTTGTTCCGAGCGCCGAGTTGGCCACGGTTCCGGACGGCCTCGAGTTGCAACAGGCCGGCGCTCTACCGCTTGTGACCACCACAGGGGCCGCGCTGATCGAGCACGTCGGGCCACGCAGCGGCCAAACTGTCCTGGTAACCGGAGCGCTCGGAGGGGTTGGGCGGACTGCGGTGCATGTCGCCGCCGAGCGCGGTGCACGTGTAATAGCCGGAGTACGCGAACGGCAGAAGATACAGGCTCAGGCGCTGGGGGCCGAGCGAGTCATCGCAATCGATTCGGACTCGGAGATCCGCTCCCTTCCTGATCTGGATGCAATCGCCGACACGGTCGATGGTGAGATCATCGGTAAGCTGATTGCGAAGTTGAAGCGCGGAGGAGTCCTGGGTTCGGTCTTGGGAAAACCCAAAGCAGCAGAGGGAATGGATATTCGCATCGAGGCCTTCAGCGTGCAGCCAAATCCGACTGTGCTCGCAACATTGGCCGAGGCAGTCCGCACAGGCAATCTCAGTATCCCGGTCGTTAAGACGTTCAAGCTCAGCGAGGCGGCCGCCGCGCAGAAGTTCGCGGAGGAAGGCCATGTTGAGGGAAAAGTAGTGCTCATAGTGTAGTGCAACCGCCACGAAGCTCTGTTGGGCGGCAGAACAGTTGCCCTCGAAGGGAAGGCGAATTGACGGTGCAATCCGGTCCGTCGGGATGCAAACCGTTGCAAATGGTAGCGGGGCGCGCGCAGCGGACGCGGAATTAAGCTGCGGCAGCGGTTCGCTCGCGTTCGGGATGAATCTGCGCTATCTCACGCCGCAAGAACGTGCCCTACGCCGACCGCACCGCTCGATGTCGTCCGACGACACGCGGGTCCTTAGAGAAGCTTGAACTGCCGCATCATATTGTCTTGGATTGCGGCTCTTGAAAGCGATGGGCCCAGCCCCGTGTTGCGGTAATAAAGCGCCTTCAAGAAAGTTAGATCGCCCGCTGTTATCGCTGCAGACCTTTCACGGGTGCCGCAGCTCGATGACATCAAGTCCAGAATGCTCGGCAGTGGATCGCAATTGTCCGGCGATTGCACCACTGACAAGGTCAACATAGCTAAGTAGTCCGCGAGCATCCCGATGGAGTAGCCGCCGACTTTCGTTGTGTCGACGATCAGGATGACGGTGCCGATGCCGATCCCACTCCCGCTACTACCAGCTAAATGTGTCCCTAAGGTGTCACTTCCGAGATATTTCTGGGCGATCTGTGGCCAAACGGGCAGCACGTCAAGCCCTACTAATGCTTCGTCAGTATTCAAGACTCTGGCGCCGCCGCGTGTTGTTATTGTACCAGCCCTGAATCGCGCGGTCGCCTTTATAGGCCAGGAGGTCCCTTGCCCCTCCCGAATACCTGATACCGAAGGTGGACGTCGCCGTTGCCCATTTTAGGACGTCATCCATGCTTTCCTTTGGGTTGCTGGTGAAAACTATCTGCACATTGTTTTCGCATTGCGGATTCGACTGCACCGGCGCGCCAACATACGCGGCCAGCGCGCGAAGTCGCGCCGTTACGAAGGCGTTATATCCCGGCTCGAGCCCAATTGTTAGCGGGCAAAGGCTCTGCTTACCTCCACGCCAACGCGCAAGGTTGCGCGTCGTAGGGGTGGTCACATAGTGCGTCGTCGCATGGTGCACTATGAATTGATACAGGCTATCTCCCGCTAATTCCTGTTCGGTAGGCGGGCTCGGGGTCGTCACGGTTGCGTCGGCAATTGCCGGCGATGTACTTGCATTCACATCGTGCGCGATTGACGGCAAACCGGTGTGGGAGAGTGCCTCGGTCTGCGCCGCCTGGGCCGCAGGCGTGCTGGCTGCGTAGAGAGAGCCCAGTCCCCCAATCGTTATCAATAGCAGCACTCTGTACTGCGTGTTGAACAAGGCCATGTGACGCATTGCTGCCGGCCTCATGGGAGGTATCTGAGGACTGGATTGTAGTCCCCACCCAAGGTTTCCCAACCCTTTTAATGTTGCGTTAATCTAGTCTTCATCTTTGAGCGACTGGGCCACGTCACGCGGCAGCCGAGCCCACTGTCGCCGCCCCATCGTCATTCGGCTCACCGGTGCTGGTTAGTTCAACGTCGGAGGGGAAACAAATGAGTCGTCTTGTCGGTACTGACGAGCTCACGGACGCCGAAGTGGAGTCA
>Ga0210394_10001892_pt1 | contig 31047 bp, 32 predicted proteins | sample IncBWC12MmetaG_FD_160121 | JGI IMG/M metagenome (GOLD analysis project Ga0210394, IMG submission 160121) | Forest soil microbial communities from Barre Woods Harvard Forest LTER site, Petersham, Massachusetts, United States - Inc-BW-C-12-M | ecosystem: Environmental > Terrestrial > Soil >... | reverse complement strand
ACCCCACCCCCCAGGTTTGCGTGCTCGTCCATTGCGGATGCTCTTTGGTGAATTGCGTGGAGAGGGAAAACGTAATCAGGCCAAAAATGATGACCCAGCTGTAATCGATAAAAATCGGTATGCCCAGAATGCGCCCTACGCGAAAGCCCTGCGATTGGGTCATGTGTTTGCGTCGTGCAACGCTACCCCCTCTTTAGACTAACCCCGAATCGACCAACCGCAAAGTAACCCCAACTGCAGCACCTGCGCGTCCCCACGCACACGTCGTGGACGGATAGCCACGGCTCTCGCGCCTACGCCACCTTCTAACCCCACTATTTTCAGCGTCCTGAAGTTGGCACACACCGTGCCGGTTTCCATGGCGACCGTAGTAAAGGAGCAGGCAAATGGACACCATCCTCGGATTCGCAGGCGTAGTCATCGCAACTCTTGTAGCGCTTTTTGCAGCTCTCGCTCTCGAAATGGCCTTGCTGAAGGCCACCTTCCTACTCATGCAACCGGCCACCGCGGACCGCCGCCTGCCGAGCCCAGACCTCCAACGCGGAACTCAACTCGTCGCCCGCGCCTGCGCCCGCAACAAATGACAACGCAAAGGAGCCACGACCATGTTCCCGCTAAGAGTCGCAGTGATCCTCACCGCACTAACAATTTTTGGTAGCTCCGCTGCCCTAGTCGGGTATGACATCTACCTCGCCGCCCAACTAAATCGCCTGCTGCCACGCAAACAATTTCATGACGCCAAACGTACACCGTGCCTAGGAAAACCCAAGAGGGCGGCCTAAAGCCGCCCCTACAACGAGACGGTTCATCACAAGAAAATTAGATCCCAAAGGAGAAATCATGGACACGCAAAACATTCCCACTCGATGCAACGCCAATCCGAAAATGGTTCCCATGGTCCTAAGCATCACCGGAAACCTGCTCCTCTGGACGCTAGGTTTCGCAACGATGAGCGTAGCGACGGAAAATAATCCACAACGTATCGTCCAGGAATTCCCAATCGACCCCTCCCGCGCCGAAAATCTCCAGCGTTGGGTAAACTCCGGCCACGACACCTGGTGCCGCAGCGGCAATCTCGTCGCCCAAGCCACCCTGCAACGCATCTCGCCCGAATTTTCCGCTACGGACACCGAACTCGCCTCTTTACCCGCCGAGACCAAGCAACTAAATCCCAATAAAGTGATCTACACCTATCACTCCCTCGATGGTCACACGACGTATCGCATCACCGTGGTCCGCTACCCATCGCTTCTTCATTCCGCGAATCCGAAGGATGCCCAGGTCTGGCTACCAATTCGCTCCGAAAAAATCATCGAGGATTCCAACACCCAACAGCCGTCAACCCAGAACTCAGCCACATGAAGCACAAGTCGTCGACGTGGGGCGCAGCATTGCTGCGCCCCATGTCCGCACGATCGATGGAACTTGAGAAGAACCCGGTTTTTCCGTCCTCCCGTCGACCCGGCTTCGGGCCCTTCCGCGAAGAATGCTACGATGCCAGAGGCTCCCCGAGGTGCAGATTGCGGCAAGTCTTACCAATCACCATTCTCTCCTTCGCCCTAACCGCCTCAGTCTCAAGCGCCGAATCCGCCGCGCAAACTCCCTCGGCGTCCAGTACCCAACAAAAATCCTCGTGTGAAACCCTCCGCGCCGAAAAAACCAAAACCTACGGCTTCCATCCCGCGCAAATGACCGAAGCCCAAATCGCCGCCAAAAGTAAGGAACTCGACGCCTTCTGGAAAAACGTTCAAGCCGCGGGCCCGGAAGGCACCGCCTGCATAAAGCAAATGCTCATCGACGAAAAAACCGACCACACCTTCCAATTCGATGCCGCTTCCATGCTCTATCAAACCGACCACTCCCCCGAAACCGGCAACCTCGTTCGCGATTCCATCAGCCACGCCGATTTCCGCGAAGTCGATCCCGCCAATTACCTTTCTCTCGCTCTCGAGCTTTCTCAGGCAGGCATCGACGTCCGCCCTCTGGCCGCCCGCCTGTTCCGCTACCCTAACGCCGTCATTCATATCTCCGAGCATGCCCTCGATCTCGATTCGGACACATCCGCTCTTTTCCTCTACGGCAGTATGCCGCCGGACGTGGCCACACAAGCCCTTATCGCGGAGCTTTCCGCTCCCGAGCCTTTCGTGAATTCTGCCGCCGCCCATCTCCTCGCCGAGCAACTTACGCCCGAAGCGCTCAGCGCTCTCTCCAAATGGCCGGGAGTCACGCTCATCGAAGAAGACTATCGCCGCAACGATATTCAGGCCGTACTGAAGTACGAGAAGCCTACAGCTTCAACTTCCACGCCCAAGTTCACTCGCGAACAAGTCTTGAAAGTAATCGCCGGCCTTCCGCACACCCGCAAGGAATTTGACGAGGTGATGGCCACCCGTGGCGCGGAGTTCGACAAACAGGCACGCGACAAAAAGTTGACTCAGGAAGAACTCGCGAAAGCCGTAGCCGAAAGCGAACCCATCTACGGCATCGCGGACCATACCACCTTTACTGATAGTGCCGTCGCCACGTTGCAGCCCGAAGATTTCGAAACCCTGCGTGCCGCACGACGCAGCGCTATCTACAACATTTCCGATGAAAGTTTGGCCGAGTACCTTGCTTTCACTCAGGTCATGATTGGACTGATGAATCGCCTTGATCTCTTCAAAGAATATCGCACACACTAAAATCGTCCGCGGCGACGCAACTCCCGTGTTGCTGCTCACGCAAGCCGATCGCGTAACGCTCTTTTTGCCGCAAGCTCTATCGCGTTATGCTTCTTTTTTCACCAGCGTCGCGAATCCAACGCGCCCATGGAAAAAGTGCTTGGTACCGGGGTCGGAGCTTTATGTTTACCCTGAGCTTCGAAGGGCTCCGACAGTAATGATTGGCTATCAATGGGCTTTAGCCCCTGAGGAAAAGGTTTACCGCATCTGTTCAGCCGGAGTTTGCCGATGAGTTTTCGTACCAAAATTTTCCTGGTATTCCTGATCACCGTCCTCGCTTCCGTCTCGCTCGTCGGCTACGGCGTCACCTACTACACCCAGAAGGCTTTCGAACAGTCCGACGCGCAACGCACCCGTGCGCTCATTGAACAGTTCAATAAGGAATTTACTCAGCGCGCCGAAGGTGTCGTCCAGCGGGTCGAAGGTATCGCCAACGATGAGTTCACTACCCGCATGGTTCTGGATCTCACGCGCCCGAACGCCGACGCTTCGCTCTTCGTCAGCGATGCTAATGGTGCCGCCCAGAATCACGGCCTCGATTTCGTGGAGATCGTGAACAACGATGGCAACCTGATCTCCTCCGCGCAATATCCCTCGCGCGTTGGTTACAAAAATGACTGGGTTGCCTCGACCAGAAGTTGGGCCGGCTCTCCCGCGTTTCTCAAACGGGAAGAATTGCCCGACGGCATCGAGCTTTCCCTAACCGCGGTCCGCGCGCAATCCGCCAACGGCAAAGATGTTTACATCATCGGTGGCCAGCGCCTCGACCGGAACTTTCTTTCCTCGCTCATTCTTCCCGCAGGCATGCGCGCCCTGCTATACCGCAACTTGGATCCATCCTTCACGCAAGCCGCGCTGACCGATCTGAATGGCGTTCCCGCGCAAGCTGATTCCTTTCAGCCGCTCATCGAGCAAGTCCAGAAACAGCCGCGGCAAGAGCTTGTTCGCACCATCGATTGGACCCGTGACGCCGCCGACGCGGAAACTTTCCACGCAATTCCCCTGAAGGGCAGAAACGACGAACTCCTGGGTGTTTTTCTGCTCGGCAGCTCCCGCAGGGAACTGGTGGTCCTCACTCGCCAGATCTGGCAGATCACCGCTCTCGTCGGCCTCGCTGCTTTTTTTATCGGCTTGCTGCTCAGTTGGTGGATTTCCCGCCGCATCACCCGCCCGGTCGAAGATCTCGCCAACGGCGCGCGTGAAGTCGCCGCCGGTCACTGGGATACGCAGATCAACGTCGGTGGCAGCGACGAAATCGGTCAGCTGGCCGGGGCCTTCAACGGCATGACCCGCACCCTCGCTGCGCAAAAGGAAAAACTCGTTCAGACTGAACGTGTGGCCGCCTGGCGCGAACTTGCCCGCCGTCTAGCCCACGAGTTGCGCAATCCGCTCTTCCCGCTGCAAATCACCGTGGAGAATCTTCAGCGGGCTCGCCAGCTCGGCCCTGAACAGTTCCAGGAAGTTTTCAGCGAAGCCACCGCCACGCTCAAAGCGGAGCTTTCCAATCTCAACGCCATCGTCGGCCGCTTCAGCGACTTCTCCAAAATGCCCGCGCCGGAATTCACCAAGGTGAACGTCAACGACGCCCTCCGCGAAGCCGTCCGCCTGTTCGAGCCGCAATTCAACGCTGTGGGCAAGCCCGCCATCATGCTTGAATATTTTCTCAGTGAATCGTTGCCGGAAATCGATGCGGACCCGGAGCTTCTTCATCGCGCATTTCAAAATCTCGTCCTCAACGCCCTGGACGCCATGCCCGGAGGCGGCGCGTTAACAATAAAGAGCGCGGATGCTGGCCTCAATATTCGCATTGAGGTCAGCGACAGCGGCAAGGGCCTTACGCCGGAAGAATGTTCGCGCCTATTCACCCCGTATTACACCACCAAGGTGCAGGGTACCGGTCTCGGCCTTGCCATCGTGCAATCAGTCGTCAGCGATCACCACGGCAGCATTTCCGTCACCAGCGACGAGGGCCACGGTGCAACCTTTCGCATCGAGCTGCCCAAGCATCAGGAAGGCGTTACTCCCCGCCGCAACGAAGAATCTTTGCCGAAAGAGACACGCTCCGCGCAAGCTGCAGCAGCCTCGGATTAATGCGCCCGTGAAAGGAATCGCTTGTCCCGCAAAGCAAATCTGCTTCTCATCGACGACGATCCGAACACGCTAGCCTCGCTCGCACGCGCTTTTCGTCTCGCAGGCCACGAAGCCACCGTGTGCGACAACGCTTCGCGCGCCGCCGAACTCCTGCGCAACGATCGCTTCGACCTGATCCTCTCCGATGTCGTAATGCCCGGAAAGAGCGGCCTCGAGCTCCTCGAAGAACTGAAGAAAGCCGGCGTGCAAACTCCCATCGTGCTCATCTCCGGTCAAGCCAATATCGAAATGGCTGTAAAAGCCACCCGCCTTGGCGCTCTCGATTTTCTCGAAAAGCCTCTTTCCACGGATAAGCTGCTTGTCACTGTCGAAAACGCCCTCCGCCTCACCCGCCTTCAGGACGAAAATCGCGAACTCCGCCAACGCCTCGGCAAACACGAACTCGTCGGCACCGGCACCGCCATGGAGAAGCTCCTAGCCCAAATTAATCGCGTCGCTCCTAGCGAAACGCGCGTCTGCATCCTCGGCGAGACCGGCACCGGCAAGGAACTCGTTGCCCGCGCCATTCACGAAAAATCCTCGCGCGCCGGAAATCCATTCATCACCCTGAATTGTGCCGCCGTCCCCGCCGAACTTATCGAATCCGAACTTTTCGGCCACGAAAAAGGCGCGTTCACCGGCGCCGCAGGTCGCCACCTCGGCAAGTTCGAACAAGCCGAAGGCGGCACCCTCTTCCTTGACGAAATCGGCGATATGCCGCTGGCCATGCAGGCTAAGCTCCTCCGCGTCCTCGAAGAAGGCGAAGTCGAACGCGTAGGCGGCGACAAACCCATCAAAGTAAGCGTGCGCGTAATCGTCGCCACCCATCGCGACCTGGAAGAATCCATCAAGAAAACCGAGTTTCGCCGCGATCTCTATCACCGCATCTACGTCTTCCCCCTGCTCCTGCCTCCTCTACGCGAACGGCTGGAAGATTTTCCAGCGCTCGTAGCGCACTTCTCACGCCAGGTCGCGGCCCAAAACGCCTGGAAAGAAAAATATTTTTCCGACGACGCTATCGCCGAACTCCGCAAATATTCCTGGCCAGGCAATATCCGTGAATTACGCAACATCGTCGAGCGCCTCGTTTTAATCTCCAACGAAAACACTGTCACCGCCGAAGACGTCCACTCCGTCCTGCCCGCCACACACGGTTCACATGGTGCCGTTGCAAACATCCCCGGCGATCCGGGGCAGGGAACTCTTGTTCAGCGCACTGAAGCGTTCGAACGCGAAGTTTTGCTCAGCGAGATTCGCCGCCACAATTTTCATATGACCAATGTCGCTCGTGCCCTGGGCCTCGAACGCAGCCACCTCTACAAAAAATGCCAGCAACTCGGCATTGACCTCCAGTCCCTCCGCAAACCGGATAGCGTCACGGAATAAATCTCGCCAAGTTTCGGCGGAGAGACTATATTCTCGCCATGCCGCTTGATCCGCCTCCAGCCCCCGCCAGCGTAACTTCTGCGAACGCTTTCATCGATCCACTTCCCGGACGTTTGGTGAGTCTCGACATTTACCGTGGCTTGGCTGTGGCGGGAATGATCATCGTCGATAATCCCGGAAGCGACGATCATGCTTACTGGGCCATCAGACACACCGAATGGAATGGCTGGAGCCCCGCCGATCTCATCTTCCCGTCTTTTCTTTTCCTGGTCGGAATCTCGATTGTGTTTTCCTTCTCATCGCGGCTTCAGCGCGGCGAATCCCGCGAACAAATCTTGTTTCACGTATTCAAGAGAACCTTGCTACTAATCGCCATTGGACTCCTGGTGAACGCCTCTCCCATAATCGGCTTTGACATCCACACATTCCGCTTCGAAGGCGTCACCCAACGCATCGCTCTCTGCTATCTGGCCGCTGCACTCCTGCAACTATATGTTGGGCGCCGCTCGCAAATCGTGGCGCTCATCGTTTGCCTGGTAGGCTACTGGGCGTTGTTGCGCTTCGCGCCCGTGCCGGGTGTTGGCACCCCGGGCCATCAAATCCCCTTCATGGATCCCGATCAGAACATCACCGCTTGGCTCGACCGGAAATTATTCATGGGTCATCTCTACAACGGCACGCGCGATCCCGAGGGCCTGCTGCACACAATTCCCGCCCTTGGCACCACGCTGATTGGTCTCCTCACCGGCCATTGGCTGCGCACCCGCAAGAGTTCCGCAACCATCGTCGGCGGACTACTCGGGTTCGGAGCAGCGGGTCTCGTTCTCGGAAAACTTTGGGATCGCACATTCCCAATCAACAAGAATTTGTGGACCAGCTCTTTTGTTCTGTTCACGGGCGGATTCGCGCTTCTCTTTCTGGCTCTGTTGTACTGGATGTTCGAGGTGAAGAAATGGCGCGGCTGGTGGACCATGCCCATCCTGGTTTTGGGCATGAACGCGATTGCCGCCTTTGTGGCCGAATCGTTGGTTTACGGCCCCGGCTACACATTCATGGCCACCGGCCCCAACGGACAGAAAATGAACTGGCATGAAGCCGCGCAAGCCCACTTGCAGGCATTTGGTCTGAACGCAGCGAATGCTTCTCTGCTTTACTCGCTGGGAGCCTTGGGATTTTGTTGGTTTCTGCTGTGGCTATTGTGGCGAAAGAGGATCTTCCTGAAAATCTAATCAATCCGACCTCGGAGTACAAATTACACCCACAGTTGCTAGCTGGTCGTTCATTCCCTTCATAATGTATTGATAACAGTGATGTTACAATGTATATCGATTCCTATTGACAAATTACATATTGCTATATACAGTTTGCATATCGCAATAAGTACTCAAGGATTCTCTCCATGACTCTCGGCGACAAACTCCGCTCCCTTCGCTCCATCGAAGGTTCGCTCCGTGGCCTCGGCCGCCCCATGACCCAGTCCGAAGTGGTCTCGGCCATGAAAGACGAACTCGGCCGCAGCCTTAGCCAGGCGTATCTTTCCCAGATCGAAAACGGCGCGCGCCCGCACATGACCAATACCTCGCGGGAACTGCTCGCCAAGTTCTTCCGCGTCTACCCAGGTTTTCTCGTCGACGATCCCGCGGGCTATTCCCGCGAACTGCAATCTGAACTCCGCGTCGCCGATGCCACCGTGGATTCGTGGCTTTTCGCCGGGACCGACCAGTTTACCTCGGACTCAGAGTTAAGTAGCGCGCTCCTGAAAATCGCCGAAGAACCAGACTCCCGCGCCGCGCTACTTTTACTCGCGGAAATTTTGAGAACTCCGGGCTTGGCCGAACGCTTGTCGGAAGTTCTGCGCCCTGGCACCTTCCAGGATGTAAACCATCCGCCCCCGAATTCCTCACGCAACTAGTTGGCCTCGGCCTTTTCCGAGTGTGACCTGAGCGAACGGCCTGTTTGCTACAGCCAAGTTGTCGCTACGCGAGGTGCTCTATGTCTTGGTCTGACTTTTATCTGTTCTGCTTCCTGATCGGTTTCTCGCTCAGCGCGATTTCGTTCCTCGCCGGCGCCGTCCATCTGCATTTGCCCTTCAAGATGCACTGGCCGTTTCACCTGGCGCATCACGGCGGAGCGGTAGGAAAAGGTGGCGCAATCGGAAAGGGAAGCGCGCATCTCTCCTGGTTCAACGCCGCTACCGTGTTGGCATTCCTCGCGTGGTTTGGCGGAACCGGCTACCTACTCACCAAGCACTCGATACTCGTTGGCGTCGCGTGTCTCAGCGTTGCGGTCGCCGCAGGCCTCTTGGCCGGATGGCTCGTCTACCGCTTCATGTACATCCTGGTTCGCAACACCGATGCGCACATGAACGAGTGGGATTACCGCCACGAAGGCTCCGTCGGCACAGTCAGCATCACCATCCCGTCTGATGGCACGGGCGAAGTGATCTTCGAACAGCACGGCATACGCCGGAGCGCCGGTGCGCGCAGCGACAACGCTTCCTCGATCGAACGCGGCGCCGAAGTGGTCATCAGCCGCTACGAAAAAGGAATCGCCTACGTAAAAAAATGGGACGAATTCACGAAGGCGTAACAGCAGGGTTGTGTAGCGGCCGCTTTCTGAAGTGGGCGCGTTGGGGTTTTTGGTCTAACGAATTTACGGAACTGAAGCTCGACGCAATCGGTTCCCAGTCGGAGAAAGCGGGAGGTGTCTATGCATGATCATTCCGATGTCCTGATCATCGCAGGTCTGGTGGTGGTCGCGGTTTTGTTTCTCATGGGCCTCGTGGCCCGGATGTATCGCAAAGCGGGTCCCAACGAAGCCCTGATCGTCTACGGCTTTCGTGGCACTCGCATCATCAAGGGTGGCGGCACGATCATCTTTCCGATGGTGGAGCAATGCAAGGAGCTCTCTCTCGAATTGATGTCCTTCGATGTCGCACCGCAGCAAAGTCTGTACACCAACCAGGGCGTCGCCGTTACTGTCGAAGCCGTGGCTCAACTTAAAGTGAAATCGGATCCCGTCTCGATCCGCACGGCAGCCGAACAATTCCTTACCAAGCGCCCCGAACAGCGCGAAGGCCTGATCCGCCTGGTGATGGAAGGCCATCTCCGCGGCATCATCGGCCAACTCACCGTCGAGCACATCGTCAAAGAGCCCGAAATGGTTGGCGGCCGCATGCGTTCCACCTGTGCCGAGGATATGAGCAAGATGGGCCTTGAAGTCGTCAGCTTCACTCTCAAGGAAGTGCGCGACAAGAACGAGTACATCGCCAACATGGGCCGCCCGGACATCGCCCGCATCAAGCGCGACGCGGAAGTAGCCGCAGCCGAAGCCGATCGCGATATCGCCATCAAGCGCGCCGAAGCCACACGTGCCTCGGCCATCGCCAAAGCCCAAGCCGACCAGGAACGCGTCGCCGCGGAAACTGCCTCGATGGCAAAACAAGCCGAAGCGCAGCGCGATCTCGACATCAAGCGCGCCAACTATCTCGAAATCAGCAAAAAGGCCCAGGCGCAAGCCGATAAGGCCTACGAAATCGAAACCAACCGCCAGCAGCAAAACGTCATCCTCGAGCAAGTGCGCATTCAGCAAGTCGAACGAGAAGCGCAGGTCAAGGTGCAGGAGGCCGAAATCACCCGCCGCGAACGCGAACTGATCGCCACCGTGCTCAAGGGCGCCGAAATCGAGCGTCAACGCATTGAAACCATCGCCAACGCCGAACGGCAGCGCATGATCAGCGAAGCCGAAGGCCGCGCCTCTTCCATCCGCGCGCAAGGTGAAGCTGAAGCCGAAATCATCTTCAAGAAGGGCGATGCGGAAGCGCGCGCCATGAACGTCAAGGCCGAAGCCTTTCAGGAATACAACCAGGCTGCGGTCGTCGACAAACTCATCAGCTCCTTGCCCGAAGTTGTCCGCGCCCTCAGCGAACCGCTCAGCAAGGTAGACAAGATCACCATCGTGTCCACCGGCAACGGCGACGCCGCCGGCGCCCACAAAATCACCGGTGACATCACCAAAATCGCTGCGCAAGTGCCTGCACTCTTCGAAGCGCTCAGTGGCATGCAAATGTCCGACCTGCTCGGCAAAGTCCGCATGATCGGCGACAAAGCACCGAAACCCGAACAATCCAGCCCCACAAAGGCATAACCGCATTCCGCTGGGGCAGGCTAACCACCTGCCCTCGGCGCTTCGCTCCGCGGAGGGAAGGTCATGAGTCTTTCAGTGCAACAAACGCGAGCCATCGTACTCGGGGGAGCCATCCTGATGACGCTGGCGCTAACCAGCCTGGCCTGGACACAAATCCATTCCATTCTGGCCCGTTGCAATTCGCTCTTTCACTAGCAGTTGTCTTTTGCCTGAGATCGGGGGAACAGTCCATGTGCGAACACCGGGGGTCGGACCTTTAGGTCCGACATATGTCTTGCTCTTGCATTACGGCTTTAGCCGCTGAGGGATTGATTTCGCGGTCGCACCAACTGTGTAGCGGCCGCCTTCTGAAGCGGGTACTTTTTCGGTCAGACCTGCAAATGGTCAAAATAGAATCTAGAAGGGAGAACATCACATGGGACTCTTAGAACGAGTAAGCACTTTAATCCGGGCCAACCTCAACGACATGATCGACCGCGCCGAGGATCCCGAAAAAATGATCAAGCAGGTAATTCTCGACATGGAGAATCAATACCTCCAGGTCAAGACGCAGGTCGCCGTCTCCATCGCCGACCAGCACATCCTCGAGAAGAAACAGCGCGAACAGGAAGACACTGGCAAAGACTGGATGCGCAAGGCCGAACTCGCCGTGGACAAAACCCAGGATGATCTCGCCCGCGCCGCGCTCGACCGCTACCAGACCTCCACCCGACTGGCGCAAAGCTTCCAGGAACAGGTCAACGACCAGAAAGCCCAGGTGGAAACCTTGAAAAACGCCCTAATCAAGCTCGAAGCCAAACTCGAAGAAGCCAAGTCCAAGCGCGAAATGCTGATCGCTCGCCATCGCCGCAGTGTAGCTCTGGACAAAGCTGCCAAAGCGCAAGTAGCCATGGGCGAAGATTCCAAAAACGCAGCCTTCGATCGCCTCAAGGACCGCGTGAACCACACCGAAGCCACCGCCACAGCCGAAGTCGAGCTCCTAACCGACGACATAACCGAAAAGCTCAACCGCCTCGACCGCGATACCGAAGTCGACCGTCTCCTAACCGACCTAAAATCCCGGCGCCGCCTCCTGACCCAGTAAACGGAGGCCATTTCCCTCGGGCTAGCGCACTCATGGACATGCAGGACGCTGTCCGCCGTCGTAGGCGCATGGCTTTAGCCATGCTGGCCCATCCGGCTTCTTGTTTTCGCGGAGGCTTCAGACCAGCCAAGTTACGGCACCGGGGGACGGAGCTTTAGCCCCTGAGGAAATGTCTTAGATTTCAACTAGTTCCCATAATTTTATTGACAAATATGTACTAACCTATTATATTATAGTTAGGGAGATTTGACCGGGCTCGAAGTAGCAGGCCTTAGCCCGCTTCCTCGACGCATAACCTTGTTGCCGCTAACTCCTCTGGGATCTGCAGTTACGTAACTGCAGAAAACAAACAACTTAGCGGACCTGTATCTCCTTTAGAATCTGCACTTACAAAAAACAGGGGGTGGGGGGTGCAGGTCTCGTCTTACGGCAACGCCAGCGGAGTCTCCTTCGTGGGCTTGGGCAACTTGCTTCCATCGCGCACCGCACGTATCTGTGCAATCCGCGCCTCCAAATTGGCTTTGGCCTCCGAAGAAGTATTTGGCATCTGTTCGCCCAAAATAATAAACGTCTGCAGCAACCGCATCCCAGCGTCCGCCGAATAACCCGCCTTCATCGCCAGAAGCACGCCCTCGCGGTCCGCGGCAAATTCGCTATCGTGGCCGTAGCCATCCAAAAACGGATCCACCTTCAGCTTCTCGCCATCCTTCACAGTCAAGTGCTGCTCAGCTAGAACCTTGATCAACCGCTCCCGGCACTGATTCAGATCCACATGCTCAATCTCATGTCCAAGCACCACCGCCAGCTGATCCTCCGAGTCGCTGTACGCCAGGATCCCAGCCCCCACATAAATCTGTCCTCCCGGCAATCCCACCGCGCTCCGAAAACCCGGGCTCGGATCAAAGTGAAAGCGATAAGGCAATTTCCGTTTGGCGCCAACAGCCACCTTGTCCCCCACACTCTGCAGATAGGCATCTAGCTTGTTGCTCTGCGGCGTCGGCGCCATTCCCTCTTGCCGCTCGAAATCCTTCGCCAGCGCCGCTCCGATGCGAATCTCGTCCGCGTCAGTAAGTTTATCTTTGGAATCAACCGAAGCACTCGGATTTGGTAGCAGTGCAAAAAGAAAGAGTGCAAGGAGCAAGTACATTTTCATGGAATTCCTCGACGATGAGTGCGGAGAGTAGTTGCTTGCAACATGAAGTTGGACGCTCGCGCGCCGAGAAGGTTGGTTTCTGTCCACCACCAAATTGCCGCCCCGCCGCGCACATGTAAGAATAGCGAGTCATGAACCCTTGGACGATTGCAATTCCTTCAGCCATTGCAGCAGGAATTGCTGGCCTCACGGCCTATGGCGCAGTTCATCCGCGCTCGCAATTGTTCGGTCATACCGTTCACAACACGCCCTCGCCCAAACTACTCGCACTGACATTTGACGACGGTCCGAACCCCGCTATCACTCCAAAACTTCTCGATCTTCTCGCCAAACACAACGCGAAGGCCACGTTCTTCCTGGTAGGGAGATTTGTTGAGCAATGCCCCGCGCTGGTAAAAGAAATCATTGCGCGCGGCCACCTCGTCGGCAATCACACGCAAACTCACCCGAATCTCTTCTTCTGCTCTCCCAAGGAAACCCACGACGAACTTCAGCGCTGCACGGAAGCCATCCACAACGCCACTTTGGAGCCACCGCACTGGTTTCGCCCGCCCTATGGCTTCCGCAATCCCTGGCTCGGCGGAATCACTCAGCATCTAGGCTTAACAACCGCAATGTGGTCTCTGTTGCCCGGCGATTGGCGCGTCAAACCGCCTCAATGGCTCATCGATCGCATGAAGCCCATCACCGCTCACGCGCAGGAAAATCTCCCGAAGAAAAACGTAACTCCGCGCTCCGCATTGGCCACGGGCGACATCGTCTGCCTCCATGATGGCAGCCATGCCGCTCTGAACGGCGACCGCACCGCTACACTGGCCGCGCTAGCCTATTGGCTCCCACGCTGGCGTGACCTCGGCCTGCAATTTGTTACAATGGACGAAATAAAGCGGAAGGCGGTCGAGGCGTAATGGACGAAAAAGCGTTTTACACGGAGAAGGAAGAAACACGCAAGGTCAAGCTGGTTTGCCCCAGTTGCCGCGGAGAATTTGAAGCCCCGGTGCGCTGGAAAGTTTCCCGCAAGAAAAAGGAATTGCCGCGCGGCGCTGGCGAAGAGGATCGCCGCAAATTCGCCAAAGCCACGTCCTTCATGGTTCGTCTGGACGACCTGGTAGCCTGCTACAAATGCCGCAAGCGTTTCGAGCTAACCGGGCAATCCACGGTGCTCATCAACGACAATCTCGGCGACCCCAACGAAGATCCCGAAAACTTCGGCAACCGCTAGCGCCTCCATTGCGATTCACGTAGCGGCCGAAGATCGGCTTTGGGTTTTTCTTGCCCGTGTAGGGACCGCCTTCTGAGGCGGTCCGCTGCTTAGAGCGTGCGTACCTCCTATCCAAACGGCAAAAACCTTAGTTGTACTTTTCACGTCGACATTCTCTTCAAATCTCCGGATACATCTCAAAAAACGCGTCAATCGATTGCCGGAACGTATCTTCAATCTCTTCTTTCGACCCCTCGATCAAATGCATCGCCACGCGTGCGGTCTTCCCGTTTTTCAGCAGCACCGTTGCTTCCCGCACCTCTCCCAAATCTTCCACCGGGAGCAGCCGCATCCCATAAATCAAAGCCAATTTTGCCATCACTATTCTCCTTCATGCTTCGCGCACAGCAGCGTATCGGTCGCTAGTTCACTCGTCAAATCGTCTCGTCTGTTCCCGGAACACTACTTGGACGGAGCCAGCCTGCAGATGTATCCCCAGCCACCAAAGAACTCGGTAACCGCCAGCATGACTTCGTTGTCACCTTTTCGCAGCGGCAGATAAACCGCATCATTTTCCGCGCTCAGGAGTCCAAGAAAACCTGGTTCGCGCGAATGAAACGCGTTGTTTCCGTTGTAGACGGGTTTGGAATCGAAGTACACAATCACTTTGTCGCTGTAGCCCAGATTCAGTTTGCGAATTTCATCACGGTCGGCGTGGATGGTGGTTCGGGCAAAAACGAACTTTGAGCCCGGCACGCGTTCTGGCGCTGGCGGTTGCGGCGGAATTACGTTGGGATCGCGGCGGTAACGCTGAATGACCACAATTCCGGGCGATTCAGCCTTTACCTTTTCCCAGTGCAACTTGCTCACGTCGGGATAAACCTCGGGGTCTTTTTCGCCGGCATCGAACATTTCCGACAATTCCCAATCCGTCAGCGTTCCTACGGGGAAGTCCTGCTTTATCTCCGGACTGTACGCCGTCTTGTCTGGTGCGTAGGTGATATTCGAAAAGTAGCCTCCACCTTGCTGCCCCCAAAGGCCAATACTGCCCGTCGAATAACCCTGCTTCAGGTCGGAAATAACTAGCGATGGCTGGGCGGCATTGTTGAGGTACAGCTTGGCAAGCGTTCCAGCGACGACGATGCGCACGTGGAACCATTGCTCTGAAGGGAAATCTCCGGGACCCGCATAGTCCGGCAGGTTGTAAATCTGCCAGGCGTTCGCGCCCAGAAATCCCGGAGTGTATTGAATGGCCTGATTGGTTCCGGCCGATCCGTTGCGAAAGAAAAACAATTCGTAGTTATCTTCAGACTGCACACGAAATGCCAAGCCGATAAAGTAGCCGTCTTTGTCGAAGGAAATGTCGGCATCGATTGTTCCGTTCTGAAGTTCCAGGTCTCGCACGAAGGCGAAACCCTTGACCAAACATAGGCTCGGCCGCCCCAAATGATCGACGACTTTTCCGTTGGTCTCCAAGTTCTTGTTGGGCCCAATTCGTTCATTTTTCTCCCCGATAGTCCAACGCTCGGGAGCCAACGGTACAGAGATCGATTGAGCGTGAGTTGGTTCGATCGCGGCCACGACAAATATCCATCCAGCTATTGCGGACCCACGGCTGAGCAATCGCATGGATGTAATCACCACAGCGAAAACCCCGTTTCGTCTAAATGACATGGATCATTCCTTCCCACCGGCCTTCTTACGGGTTCTCTCGCGGTCTTCCCAGATCCCTTAATCCGCTGGACTAACCGTCAGGTTCGAGAAATATCCGTCCGTGGTGGAGTGCGACCACAGTGCGATCTGGCCGTGAACATCACCGAGCTTCAGATCGTTCACGACCAGGCACGGCTGCTCCGCGCCGTTGACGTAGAGTTGCGCCTCGCTTCCCGAAATCACGATTTTCATCTTGGTCCACGAACCCGCTTGCAGGTCCGCGTAAGATTCGTACACGCCGGGATTTTCCTTGCGCAGGCGGTGCCAGGGAAAATCCGGCAGCGATTCATATTGCACGGAGTGGTTGCGGCGCAACTGATCATCGGCGCGCCCGTTCGTGGGCCGCAGGTAGAAATTCTCCCCGCGCGCGCCATGATCCTGTGTCCGAAACATGACACCGATGAATCCCCGTGAATCCGCGGGAGCGTCCGCTCGCGGTTTGCCGGCAACTTCCACCTCAATCGTTCCGTTCTTGAAATTCGTGGCGGTCACAATCGCCAGCATCGCATCATCGGCCGGTTGATGATTCGGCGGAGGAGAGAGGTGCAGTGCGCGGCGTCCGTTGTAGGTAACTATCTCCGCGCTGCCGTTGACAGCTTCGATCCCGGTCAAAGAATCCAGTGAGATTGTGGCCACCGAAGGCTTTTTGGTTTGTGCCTTCGTTTGTGTCAACGACACCACAACCGCAAGCCCAAGTCCCAGGCTCAACAGAGCGACGAAATATTTGTTATTCATGGAATGGTCAGGCGTTTCGGTACTGCAGCCCGCTCTCGATGATGGTTGGACGCAAGCCTTTGCCGAAAGTTTCCCGCGACTGACTATCGATTCATGCGATTTACGCGGAACTTTGTGGGCCAGAACTTCGGACGCGTGCGCGCTGCCGCCCGCTCTGGCCCAACGCAGCCGATTTGACTATGCTATCGGTAGGCATCCCGCCTCGCTGGCAAAGGCATCCGAACTGGCTAACAGGAGGAATGTGTGAAACCAGGACTCACCGCCCGATGGATCGTCACCGCCTTAGCCGCTGCTACTTTTGGCGCAGCCTTTCTCGCCGCGCAAGCACCCGACGGCCCCCAGACCGATCCGCCTACAGCCAGGCCTGCGCTCAAGCCCGCTGCCACGCGCCCCGCCTCCACCGGCGAAACGATTACCGTGCCTTCGGGCACGCGCGTCGGAGTCATTCTGGAAAACGGCATTTCCACGGCGTCGGCCAAGCCCGGCGATTCAATTTATTTCCGCACTTCATTTCCCATCACCATGAACAATAAAGTGGTCGTGCCGGTAGGCGCGTATCTTCGCGGCGAAGTTGCCGAATCCAAACGCCCGGGTCACATCAAAGGGCGAGGCGAGTTGCGCATTCGTCTCAACACTCTGGTTCTTCCCAATGGCTACACGGTGGACTTGAACGCTGTGCCACACAGCACTGACGGTGGCGATACAAAAACGGATTCGGAGGGAAAAATTACTGGTCCCGGCGGCAAGGGGAAGGACGCGCAGACCGTGGCGACCACGACGATTGCGGGCGCAGGCATCGGAGGCATCGCCGGCGGCGGGAAAGGCGCGGGGATCGGTGCGGGCATCGGAGGATTGGCAGGTCTTGCCGCGGTTCTTCTCTCTCGCGGTCCTGAAGCGCAATTGCCGCGGGGCTCTTCGATGGATTTGATTCTCGAACGGGATCTTCCACTTGACGCCGATCAGATCCACTACACGAATGTGGGCACGCCCAACACTGTCGTGGTGCAGCCGAATCCCTGAACCGTCAGTTACTGAAATGTTGCATCCTAGACGCGCTGAGATTCGTTCACGCTTTCACAAAGCGCATAGGACTGAACTGCTGGTACTCCGCTTCGATTTTCTGTCTTTGAATCCAGTCGCAAATTATCTGCGCGGTAATCGGCGCGAGAAGGATGCCATTCCGGAAGTGTCCAGTAGCGAACAGCAAGCCCTCCACATCCGTTGGCCCGAGGATTGGCAAGTGATCCGGCGAATCTGGCCGCAATCCCGACCAGGTTTCGACGACTTCATGTTCCTTCAGTACTGGGGCGAGAGCGATTGCCGCTTTCAGAAGTTTCTGGATCGCGGCGTTGCGCACAACGCGATTGAATCCAACCCGTTCAATCGTAGCGCCGACAAGAATCCGTCCATCGTCTCTCGGTATCAGATAAACGTCTTTGGACATCAGTACGCGCCTGATTGCAGCAGTTGCGCACCGCAAGGCAAGCATCTGTCCTTTCGCGGGTCGCACCGGCGCATACCGCTTTGCTCCTCTAATCCGCGCGGAAAAGCATCCAGCGGCAACCACCGTCCACTGTGCTTCGATTTTCCCTATCTTCGTTGCAAGGCCCAGAGCGCGCCCGGCGTCTCGCAAAATGGAAACGGCCGCGTTGTTCTCGTAAATCTCAACTCCCAGCATTCCCGCGGCACGCAATACCGCGGCCGTTAACGCTCGATTATCGACAGAAGCGTCGTCTGGCCGCAGGATCGCCGCCTTCACCGCGGAACTCAGACTTGGTTCAATTTCGCGCGCCTGGTCTCCATCTAGAATTCTAGCTTTTGGCGTTTGTTCGTGTTGGGTTTCAGCCAGCCCGTTCAGTTCTTCGTGCCGAAGTTGATCCCCGAACACTTCGAGCAAACCGTACGGCCGGAAGCCCACGTTGAGTCCCGTCATCTTTTCGACCTGTTTTACGAATGCGGGATAGACGTTAAGACTTGCGCGAGCCAGCGGAGTCAAGGAATGCATTTCCGGACTCTCATGTGCCGGCGAAAGGATGCCGGCTCCCGCCCAAGAGGCTTCCTGTCCGACCTTCCCCGCGTCCAAAATCGCTACTTTGGCTCCGGCGCGTGCCAGACCGAGCGCGATCGTTCCGCCGATCAAACCGCCGCCGGCAATAACGACATCGAAGCGATTCATAGCTCACCCCCGGGTGGTTTTGCGTTCTTCGTACTTGTAGGGGCCGCTTTCTACTTGTCCTGACGAAGGAAGGGAGGCGGTCCGTTCTTGGACCGTCTTTTCCTGGTAGGGGCGCAACACTGTTGCGCCCCCATGTCCGCACGATCAAATATCCGCGCACGGTTTCTCTTGGGTCTCGCTTATCACGCTGTCCGCGCGTTCGTGTTTGGCCGCCGCAATCTACAAACTTGCTGCCAACTCCCGCGAAAGCACTTCCGCTTTCTTCGCGAAATTCTGCGCGCGAGGCAGGTCACCCTTCTGCATGGCTTCGCGGGCCGTGTCCATAAAGCTTCGCGCTTTTGACTCCAGGTCTTTTTGCGCTGGATTCAAAGACCTGCCCTGCGTTCGGTTCAAATTTCCTTCCGCGGCATCCAAACTGTGCTGTGTCTCTGCTTTCGCCGCAACCATCTGTTCGGGGCTCAACTCCGGCAGGATAATTGTCTCCGGAGTTTTCTCGGCGGCAGAAGGGCTCGTTGGAGGAGTTGCAACCCGCGGTCTGGGCGGCGTGCGCACGGCTCCCAGTGAAGGCAGCGGCGCGGGTTGGTACAGAATGTCCGGCGGATTGTCGGGAAGCGCATCCATCGAGTTGACGGGCAGAACGGGATGCGCAAACGAAACATTCACGACATGCGCTGTCGGCCGCTTTTCCCCGAAACAACCGCCAAGCAGCAGAGCGAAGGCGCAGGTGGACGGCACAAAGATCATTCGCCGCTTTTTGACGCTATTTGCGAAACTCCATTGCGCCCGCCTAAGCATTCTCAGGCCGCGATCGGCAGTTCGATTCGAAACGTCGTGCCGCGGCCAACCTCCGATGTAAAGTCGATCGAACCATTGTGAAGCTGCACGATTCGGAACGCGCTGGCCAGACCGATTCCGCTTCCGCCGGGCCGGGTGGTAAAGAACAATTGAAAAATCTTCTGGCGATTTTCGAGCGGAATTCCCGTTCCGGTGTCGCCCACGGTAATCTCCGCTACGTCGCCATGGCGGCTGAGCGTCAATTGCAATTGCCCGCCGCTCGGCATGGCTTGCACGGCGTTCAACACCAGGTTCAACACCGCTTGTTTCAAAAGATCGCGATCCACGAAGACTTCCGGGATCCCGATGGGCAGCAACTGCGCCACCTGGACGTTGGCTTTTTGCATTTGTGGCTGCGCAACTTCCAGAACGTCCCGCAGCAAATCCGAAAGTTGCGTCGGCTCCAGCCGTATATCCATCGGCCGCGAAAAGTCCAGAAAGCGCTTTACCACCGCGTCCAGCCGGTCGATCTCCACGTCCAGAACGTGCACCGCCTGCAGCGCAGCGCCATCGGTTTCCGATGGCAGCGACTCCTTCAAATTCTCCAGCCACAGGCGCATGGAATTTAGCGGGTTCTTCACTTCGTGCGCCACGCCAGCGGTAATTCTTCCCACTGCCGCCAGCCGTTCGCTTACCTGCAGTTGGGTGCTGATGCTTTCGAGCGAGTCCAGATCGCGCAGGGTCACCATCGCTCCCATGCGTTCTCCGGCGCCTTGTATGACCTGAACGCTCACGCCCAGCCGTTTTTTTCCTTCCACGGTTACCATTTCTGTTTCTGCCGCAACCTCGTGCAGCCCACCCTCCGCCAGATGCAGCGCGTCGTACAGCGGATGCTCTGGTGGAAACATTTCCGTGGCTTTGCGTCCTAAATATTGTGAGGCTGGCGCGCCAAGAAACTTTTCCGCGGCCGGGCTGATCATTACCGCTCTGTTGTCGCGGGTAAACAGGATCAATCCATCTTCCAGACCAGCCATCACGGAATTCATGTTTTCCCGCATGGAGCTGAAGATTTCATGCACGCCGCGCAATTGCTGGCCCACTTGCGTGATTTTGCGGCGCACTTGTCCCAATTCGTCGCTGCTGTCTGTCAATTCGCGCGTGCCGCCGGAAGGCGCGTCATACTCGCCCACGGAAATTTTCTCCAATTGGGCGAGGATGTCACGGATTGGCGAAAGCGCGGCGCCGCTTACGACCGCAGCCAGGATGCTGGAAAGAATCAGCGCGAGCGCCACCACCGTTCCCCACATGCGCACTCGCGGACCGATATCGTGTAACAGCAGCGCCGTGGAAACGGCCACCCGCACTTCTCCAAACGGCTGTCCACGCAACACAAATGGGTAGGTAACGTCATAAACCCCCGCGCGCTGGGAAAGTATTTTGACCTGGCGGACAAAGGAACTTTGCACCAATTGCTGCAGCGGCGCGCGCCTCGGCCCTACTTTTCCTTTGAGCCTCGGATCGCTTGAAACCAGGACCACGCCGTCGTGATCCACAATCGAGACTTCGTAAATCGATGATGAATCCGATTGCAGTCGCGACGCCAATCCGTCGCTCATTTCAAACGCTTTGCTTACATATTCGTGAATTCCTTGCTCGTCATCCGACGCGGGACGCAACCCTTGCGCCTTGGCGTCCTCCAGCGCGTGTCGCGCAGACTCGAACACTTCGCTCGCCAGTTCGTTGGCGCGTTTGTCGGTATCGTGCAGGACCTGCTGCAGCAACAATTCCAGGAACACGCCGGACATGACTGCCACCGCCAGCAGCACCAGGCCGGTCATCACCATCGTCAGTTTTGCCCGCAGTCCCAACTGCATCACGAATCAGGACTCCGTCTCGGCGCCACGCTCGCTGCCGTATTCCTTGAGTTTGTTGTGGAGAGTTTTCAGGCTGACACCCAGCAATTCCGCAGCGCGCGTTTTATTATTTCCGGTTGCCGCCAGAGTTTGCAGGATCAATTCTTTTTCCATTGCGTCCACGGTCGTTCCAATCGGGAATTTCATCGCCGAAAGATCGCTGGGGCTTTTTGCGGACGTCCTGCCAAACTCCCCCGGCAAGGACGCCCGGGTAATCAGGTCCTTCTCGCTCATGATCGCCGCGCGCTCCAGCACATTGCGGAGTTCGCGAATATTTCCGGGCCAGGTGTGGCTCATGAAGATATCCGTCACTTCCGCTCCAATCCCGCGCACGCTCTTGCCGTGCTTGGCATTGATGTCCCGCAAAATATGTTCTACCAGCAGCGGAATATCGTCCTTGTGATCGCGAAGAGGTGGCAGGTGAATATGAAACACATTCAAGCGAAAATACAGGTCTTGCCGCAGCTGCCCGCTTCCCACCGCTTGCTCCGGATCTTTATTCGTAGCCGCCAGGACGCGCACGTCCACCGGCGTCTCCGATTTGCTGCCCAGGCGACGCACTTTGCGATCTTCCAATACACGCAGCAGCTTCGCTTGCGTCGGCGGAGGCATCTCGCCAATTTCATCCAGCAGCAACGTTCCTTCGTCGGCCAGTTCGAAACAACCGATTCTTCGTTCTGCTGCTCCCGTAAACGCGCCCCGTTCGTGCCCGAAGATTTCGCTCTCCATCAACGATTCGGGAATTGCGGAACAGTTGATGGCCACAAACGGCCCGGTCGCGCGCGGCGATAGTTTGTGAATGGTGCGGGCTACGATTTCTTTTCCGGAGCCAGTCTCTCCGGTAATCAGGACGGAAGCCGAACTCGGCGCGGCCATTTCGATGATGCGCATGACTTCCTGCATGGGTTTTGAGCTACCAACAATTTCGCCCAGCCGTCCCGCTTCGCGCAGTTGGCGTTGCAACACCACCAAGTTCTTAGCGTCGCGGGCTTTGCCCAGCGCGCGGTCCAGCAGCGCGCGCAGCACCGGCCCCTTCAAGGGCTTCTCGATGTACCAGAACGCGCCGGATTCGATGGCCGCCACGGCGCGCTCTTCGCTTCCTTTTCCGGTGATGATCACTGCCGGAACGCCGTGAAGCTCATCGCCAAGCTGCTTGAGCAGGTCCAGCCCGTTCATTCCGGGCAGTTCGACATCGGCGATCAGCGTGTCTGGTTGAAAATTGGAAAATTTTGCGAGAGCGTCTTCGGCGGACGCGACTCCAAGCACCTCGTAGCCCCAGCGCTGCAGCAATTGCTCGTAGCCCTTGCGGGCGTTGTCTTCATCCTCAACGATCAGAACACGGTCTTTTCGCTCGCCGGTATCCACCGTGCGTACAGCCTTGGTCTCTTCAGCCATTCCGTCCTCTAGGGTTCCTGGTGCTGTAGCGCCGCCTGTTTACCCCGAATTACGCGAGGAGCTGAGGCGGGGCCTTAGTCCGTCCACACCCTGTTCAGGGATATTCGACTGGATGCTTCGACTCTAACAAGCAGGTTCCCGCTTGCCAAGCGCAGCGGCGTGGTTGGCGGGCCAGTTTCCGATTGGCATTAGTCGGGACTTGAACGGTCTAAGGCTATCTATTGTTGGTTTCTTTCAGCCCAATATTGCGTGCGCGATCTTTTGCCAGTAAGAAAGTTGGTGGACAACAGTGTAGGTGACGACAGTCTGGCCGACGATGAATAGAGGGAGCACGTAAAGATATACCTGGTGGACGAGCCCATTAACAATCAAGTCGCGTATGAGACCAAGAACGATCAGCAGATCCACTCCGGAATAGAAGTATTCGTTAGGCAATAGCCGCCCAAACGATGCCGCGGTCAAGGCACAAGTCGCCACCATCATCAGACGCCGATGATACTCAGGCTTCTTCCGCCACAGGACGGCTAGCCCGAAGGTGGTTCCAAAGCACACCATGTCAAAGAGCGGGATCATCAAAAACGACGCAGCGCCGCTCTGGTGCAACGCAATCATGTTGAACCGTCCCATGATGATGGCTGTGGAAACGCCCAACACCACCATCGCGCTACCCATCGCCGCTCCGAACCACCCGATCCGTTGATGCAAGGAGACGTTCCGCGTTCGCACCAATGCCGTTTGCAAGATGAAGAACGCTAGCCACGCCGTGTATACAAGCGCGTGAACATACAGCAGAAGCGGTCGCGGCTTTGCCGGATGGAACAGGTTCTTCTCGACCGTAAAGCTGAAACCGTACACCACCACTGCGGCAATCAGCAGAGACATGAGGAAGTAGAAGTATTGATTGAGCAGGCCGCCGCGCTTGGTTGTTACAACGATGCCCTGATTGAGTCCCGGATTGGATAAGGTCGCCATCGATTTTTCGTGTTATACGGACAGACTTATGTGGCGCGATGGTACTACAAATGTCCCACAAGCGCGTAAATCAGAGGTCGCATCGTCTCATCGAAGGGGCGCGCGCTAGATAAATGTGAGTATCCGGAGTATTCTCGATTGCGCCACAGGAACGCTTTCGTATCCGCAAGCGCACGTCTCTACCTCTCTCAAAATTGTGCGGACCTGAACTCACGGCGTTCCTTTATTTCTAGCGTGGCGTCGTTTGCCAGAGGGGTCGAAGCCCATGCCTGCGTTCTATAAAATCGCCAAGGAACGCAGAGTCGTCCTCAGTACCGCGTCAGGTGTCTTTGCCTTGGGGGATGCGCTAGCGCACCAAGACCAAATCCTTGCAGACCCCGAGTTTGACCCTCGCTATTCTCAGTTACTGGATCTCACCCACGTCACCAAAATAGAACTCAGTACAGAGGATGTTCGCAAACTCGCTGAACGCGCTGTGTTCTGGCCAACTGCTTCCCGTGCAATCCTGGTGACTAACGAGCTTGGGCTTGGATTGGCGCGATTGTTTAAGATGCTTCGTGAAGATGCGGGTGAAAAGGGCATTAGGATTTTCCGTAACCTCGACGACGCTCTTGAGTGGATTTTCGTCGTGAACACCGGCAGGTGATGCTTTTCATGCCGGGACCTAAGTGAGTGTGCGCGCCCTCACCACTTCACCTGCCAGGAGGTACTTCGTCGGAGTGCACGAGCTATTCCCGGACGAGATAGAGGGCGCGTTCAAGTTCTAATTCCAGCTTGGCGCCTTTGGGTAGATTTAGTTCCTGGCCGCGGCCCGCTTCCATCAGGTAGGCTTCCAGCGCGCCCATGGCTGCGCCTTCAGCGGCTTCTTTTTTGTTCTTGTCCTTGACGCCCTTGGTTGCACCCATGGCCGCGCCCGCCGCTGCCGCTTGAGCTGAATCTTTCTGTGTACTGCTGCGGCCTTCGATCACGCCTTCTTGCAGCGCGCCGGACTTGATGCTGTGATCTCCCGGCACGGCGGCTACTTCCGCCACGATTGGCAGCGTTCCGAATCGCGTGTGAATCTCGTCAAAGGTCAGCCACAATTTTGCTTTGCCGGTTGTGCCTGCCGGCTCCACGCGGCTCACGTGTCCATAAATCACCGCGCCTGACGGCAGGTAGATTCCATTCCCGGCTTCCAGCGGCTCTACCGTACGTACGTGGAAGCGATCGTTCTGGCGAACTTCTTTGGTGTTGATGTCGCTCTCCAGCGCGACCATGAACTTTGTTCCCGGCGCTACTGCCAAGGCCTCCAGCGGCAACCCGTGCCGCGCACCGTCCGCGGGATGCAGCTGCGGGCTGGCGTTAGGATTTCGCATAGCGGTGGTCTGGGAATCTTGCGATTCCTGCGGCTGCTGTTGCGCGCGTGGCGCGGACAAAAGCATGCTGCCCGAAAGTAGTGCACATGCGGCGAATGTGCCGGCGTATCGAATAAGTTTGCTCATAATTCTTCTCTCCGTTTGTATCTACACCCAAATGATCCTGGCCCGGTGCACCCGAGATGGCCCGGCGCTTGAGACAATAGACGCGAAGCCTTAAGGAAAAGCTGCCTCCACAACATCAAACACGGGAGTCCCTTAGGCACACATCTTCCCCGCAGGATCAAACCCACCAACGTGCGTTTAGTTGCGAAGAAAAATGCGGCAAGCCGGTTAGCTCGAACTCAGACTGATGCGGATTCGCTGTAGCACTTTCCGGTACATCGCGGGCGTAAGTCGTCCCGTTTGTGTGTTCTGCTGGCTCGGGTGATATACGCCGACTAGCCTCTCGCCACCTGGCATCGCGCACTCCACTCCATGACCGAACTTGTAGGCCGCGCGTGAGGCGATCTTCCCGTCGGCCCTGAGCAGATCCAGATAGGCGTCCCAGGCAATCTTTCCCAGCGCCAGAATTATCGTCGGTTTCAGAATTGCGAGCTCTCGCTCCAAGTAGACGCGGCAATTCTGAATTTCACCCGGCAAGGGCTTATTCGCCGGTGGCGCGCATCGCACGGCCGCGGCGATGTAGGCATTCCGAAGCTGCAGGCCGTCCTCTCGATTCGTCGAAGTCGGCTGATTCGCAAACTCAGCCTCGTACAACGCCTGGAAGAGAAAGTCTCCTGAACGATCGCCGGTAAACACGCGGCCGGTGCGATTCCCGCCATGCGCTGCCGGGGCTAGGCCCAAAATGAATAGCTTGGCCCGCGGGTCTCCAAACCCCGGTATGCCGCGCCCCCAATAACTCGACTCGCGGAAGGCGCGGCGCTTTTCTCGTGCCACCTTTTCGCGATAGTCCACCAGCCGCGGACATTTCTTGCACGCAGTGACCTCCGAGGCGATCACCTGCAACTCGCGTTCCGGATTCACTTGGACTTCTTCAACTCATTGGCGATGATCACCGCCTGGTTCTGTATCGGGTCATTGCGGCCGTAAACCAGCGTTACCGTGCCGTGTTCCTTTTCGAGCTTGGCAATCTCCGCCAGCAAATTTTTTCTCTTGGCCAGTTCCGCGCGATAACGTTTCTCAAACTCCGGCCACTTTTCCGGCTCGTGTCCAAACCATTTGCGTAGCGCGTCGGTGGGGGCAATTTCCTTCAGCCACAAATCCGCCTTGGCGCGGATTTTGGTCAAGCCACGCGGCCACAAGCGGTCCACCAGAATGCGGTAGCCATCTTTCGCCTCCGGTTTTTCATACACGCGCTTCAACAGGATCATGACGGCACCTCTCGCAAAATCTTCGTGGCTTCTTCGTGCACCAATCCGTTGGTGCTCAAGAATCGTCCTTTGTAAATCGTTCGTTCGCCATCCACGGTTGTGGATTTTCCGCCGGCCTCTTCCACCATGAGCCCTAACGGCGCGAGGTCCCACGGTTTCGAAACCCAATCCAGCGCTGCTTCGATCGCGCCTTCGGCCACCAACATATGTTGCCAGAATCCGCCCATGGCACGACTGTTGCGCGCCGCGTCGGCCAGTCTGCGTATCATCGCGCGCACTTCCGGGGATTTGCCGGGTCCCGTGCCGGTGGTGAACACCATCGATTCAGCGAGTCGCGGTACTTTCGAAACTTGCATGCGCTGCCCGTTGCGCCAGGCACCTTCACCGCGATAGGCCCACCAGCGCGTACCCGCTGCCAGTGCCGGCGCGCTGACCATTCCGGCCACGATTTCTCCATCTTCCTCGATGCCGATCAAAATCCCAAACGTGGGAATGCCCCGCGAAAACTCTTCGGTACCGTCGATCGGATCGATGATCATACGGGCCCGGCCCGTGCGTGCTGGTTCTTTTGGTGCGTCGTCGGTGGTTTCTTCGCCAACCACGTCCATTGCAAATCCGCTCTGCGTCACCTTGGCCTTGGCCATTTCCTCAACGGTCTTATCGGCCTGCGTCACCGCCGTTCCGTCGCGTTTGCGTTCGACGCGCATCTCCGCTCCGCGAAAATATTTCATCGCAATGGCGTCGCCCTCGTTAACAATCGATTCCAGTAGTTGTGCATATTTCGCCCGATAGCTCATTCAGTCTCCACAATCCCTCTCTAAGTCCGCACCTACTCGGTGCAACAAAAGGCGCCCGCCTCAGAAGGCGGCCGTTACACAACCACCTTTAGTTTTAACGTCACGCCGCATTTGACACGATTGCCCAGCCTCCCTAGCATACAAACTTATCCTCGTGGCTGCTGAGACCAACACCGGAACCGTGCTTGACCGCATCCTGGATGCGCGCCGGGCCGACGTCGAGTACCGCAAGAAGGTGCTTCCCGAAACCGTGCTGAAATATGGCGTGAAGGCTGCTCCGCCCGTTCGCGATTTTGCTGGAGCGCTTTGCGCTGACCGCATCAACGTTCTTGCGGAGCTAAAGCCCGCGTCGCCGTCGCGCGGCGTCATCCGCGATCCGTTCGACGCCACCGCTCTGGGGAAATCGTTCGAAACCGCCGGAGCGGCTGCGCTTTCCGTGCTCACGGAAGGAGAATTCTTCCACGGTACGCTGAAGAATCTTCGCGACGCGCGCAAAAACATCGACCTACCGGTGCTGCGCAAGGATTTTATTTTCGACACATGGCAAGTATGGGAGTCTCGTGCCAACGATGCCGACAGTTTTCTTCTGATCGTCGCCGCTTTAAGCGACGGGTTGCTGCGCGATCTGCTGTCTCTCGGCCGTGAGCTTGGGATGGAGCCGCTCGTCGAAGTTCACACCAGTCAGAAATTGCAGCGCGCTCTTGCCGCCGGAGCGCGGATCGTCGGCGTCAACAACCGCGATCTCAAGACGCTCGCCGTCCGGCCGGAGGTGTCTCTCGAATTGATCCAGGAGATTCCCGAGGATTGCATAGCCATTGCTGAATCGGGTTTGCGCACCGGAGACGATCTTCGCAGGCTGCGCGCCGCTGGATTTGACGCGTTCCTTATCGGCGAGTTCTTGATGGATGCGCCCGATCCCGGAGCAGCTTTGAAGACTCTACTAGCACCCTCTGGCTCCCAGGCATAATCGCTTATGGTTCGCGTAAAAATCTGCGGCGTTACCAACCTCGAAGACGCGCTCCGGGCTGCGGAACTCGGCGCCGATGCCGTCGGCCTAAATTTTTACAGCGAAAGCCCTCGCTGCATTTCCCCTTACACCGCAGGAGAGATTGCTCGTCAATTGCCACCTTTTGTTTCTTCCGTCGGTGTTTTCGTCAACTGGGAAGCCGCGCCGGTGATCGCGCTTGCCGCGGCGCTGGGTCTTTCCGCCGCGCAGTTGCATGGCGATGAATCTCCTAAACTTGCCGCGGAAATCGCCAAGAAGATCTCCGTTATAAAGGCTTTCCGCGGGGGGACGGGAACTGCGCTTCCTCCGCTGTCCAAGTACAAGTCCGCCTCGGGCTTTCTGCTCGATGCTGCGGCTGCGGGGAAATTTGGCGGCACCGGACAACAAACGGATTGGGACCGTGCGCGAGCCGCCGCCAAATCGTATCGCATCATCCTCGCCGGGGGTCTCACCCCGGGAAACGTGGCCGAAGCTATTCGCGTTGTTCGCCCTTATGCCGTGGACGTGGCCAGCGGTGTCGAATCGAAGCCTGGGAAAAAGGACCCCGGCAAATTGCGCGCTTTCTTCGCCGAAGTTTCTCGCGCCAATCAATCCTCTGCCGCCGCGGAGGACACCTCCAACAAAGGCAAGATTGATCCCTTCGTTGGACGCTGGGAACTTGATCCTTCCACGCTCGACTATCAATTTGGCCGCCCGGGCCGCCGCGCCATTTATGAAATCGACCAGACTCCCGAAGGTTTTCAATTCCATCTCGATGCCGATGATGCGGATGGAAAGCCAATGAAGATCGTCTACGGTGGTCCCTTGGATGGATTAGACAAGCCCGTTCCGGGCTCGGACGCCGCGTTGGTTCTAACGCGCCTGAATGATCGCACCATGGAAAGCATCCTGAAACGCAGCGGCAAAGTCGTGGATCGCTGGACGCGCGAACTGCTTTCCGACGGTAAAACCATGAAGATTGTTCAGCATGTCGTCGGTCCGGGCGGCGAAAAATTCCTGAACACCGGTCTGTACCGCCGGACAAATTGACTCCCGCCTCGCGTTTCCCAGATTCGCGCTCGTGTCTTCCCGCCGCCAGTCTATGCGACAATGAATGTTTCCATGAGCAGCCAACTCACCATTCCTGCCACCGCGCCAGGGCGCTTCGGACCTTACGGCGGCCGCTACGTTCCCGAGACGCTGATGGTGCCGTTGTACGAACTTGAGCACGTTTACGAAACCGCTAAGAATGATCCGCAGTTCCAGACCGAATTCCACGGGTTGCTGAAAAACTTTGCGGGACGTCCCACGCCGCTGCAATTTGCCGCGCGCTTGACCGCGAAACTTGGCGGCCCGCGCATTTATCTGAAGCGCGAAGATCTGCTGCACACCGGCGCGCACAAGATCAACAACGCCATCGGGCAGGGTCTGCTTGCGGTGAAAATGGGCAAGCCGCGCATCGTTGCGGAAACCGGAGCCGGCCAGCACGGCGTCGCGTCCGCCACCGTGGCTGCGCATCTCGGTCTGCAATGTGTCGTGTACATGGGCACGGAAGACATGGCTCGTCAGGCGCTCAATGTTGCTCGCATGCGCATGCTCGGCGCGGAAGTGATTGGCGTGGAATCCGGCAGCAAGACTCTTAAGGATGCCATCAACGAGGCTATGCGCGATTGGGTTACCAACGTGCGCACCACGCATTATCTTCTTGGCTCCGTTCTGGGTGCGCATCCATATCCAACGATGGTGCGCGATTTTCAGTCTGTGATCGGCCGTGAAGCTCGCGAGCAAATCCTTGCCGCGGAAAAGCGCTTGCCCACGCACCTGTATGCCTGCGTTGGCGGCGGTTCCAATGCGATCGGCCTGTTCTACGAATTTCTGCGCGATGCGGGTGTGAAACTGGTTGGCATCGAAGCGGGAGGGCGCGGTAACGGCCTGGGCGAACACGCCGCGCGGCTGGCCGCGCAGCAGGGTTTCACCGGCGCAAAACCCGGCGTTCTGCAAGGTACCTACACCTACGTTTTGCAGAATGAAGACGGACAAATCGCCACGACGCATTCCATTTCCGCTGGGCTCGACTATCCTGCAATCGGCCCCGAGCACGCGTGGCTAGCAGATCAGCACCGCGCCGAATACGCTGCGGTGTCCGACGCCGCCGCACTCGAAGCCGCCAGGCTGCTTTCCCGCACCGAAGGCATCATCCCCGCGCTCGAATCCGCGCACGCTATCGCCGGTCTGATAGAACGCCTGCCACAACTCAAGCTCAGCGACCTAGTCATCCTCAACCTCTCCGGCCGCGGCGACAAGGACATGGACACCTATACGCGGCTGCTTTAATCTGAGCGGACACTCGATGACTTCTTCGCCCAACGACGCGACTCGTATCTCCCAACGTTTTGCGCAACTTCGCTCTGCAGGCGAAGTGGGCATCGTCGCGTACGTCACTGCTGGCGATCCATCCCTCGACGCAACTTACAAATTTGTGTTGGCGCTGGAAGAAGGCGGCGCGGACATCATTGAACTCGGCGTACCATTCAGCGATCCTGTCGCGGATGGACCGACGATTCAACGCGCCTCCGAACGCGCCTTGAAGGCTGGTGCCTCGCTGGCCGGCGTACTGGGTCTTGTGCGTCGGATTCGTCAAACCTCACAAATTCCGCTGGTCCTGTTCAGCTACTTCAACCCTATTCTTCAGATGGGTCTGGAAAAATTTGCAGCCGCCGCGGCGCTAGCTGGAGCGGATGGCGTTCTCGCCACGGATCTCACACCTGAAGAGTCCGAAGACTATCGCCGCATTCTCCACGAGCAAAATCTCGATACCATCTTTCTTGCAGCGCCTACTTCCACGGATGATCGTCTGAAGAAAATTTCTGCCTGCTCCTCCGGTTTTCTGTATCTCATCTCCCGTACCGGCGTCACCGGCGCCAAGGATTCTTTGCCTGACGATCTGCCGGGACTTCTTCGCCGCACACATCAATTCACCGACCTGCCCGTGGCCGTAGGATTCGGCATTTCGCTTCCGGGTCACGTTTCGATTCTCGG
>Ga0210394_10001891_pt1 | contig 31061 bp, 32 predicted proteins | sample IncBWC12MmetaG_FD_160121 | JGI IMG/M metagenome (GOLD analysis project Ga0210394, IMG submission 160121) | Forest soil microbial communities from Barre Woods Harvard Forest LTER site, Petersham, Massachusetts, United States - Inc-BW-C-12-M | ecosystem: Environmental > Terrestrial > Soil >... | reverse complement strand
GGTCATCGACATCTACGGCGCGCTGCAGGGCACTGACTTAGGCTTCATGTCGGCGCAGATCAAGGGGCTGGTGGCGGACACGAAGGCCGATCTGCCGCACGGCTCCAAGATCACGGTGCGCGGCCAGGTCACGACCATGACCGAGTCCTTCAACGGACTCCTGATCGGGCTCGCCGGTGCGGTGGTGCTGGTCTACCTCCTCATCGTCATCAACTTCCAGTCGTGGCTCGACCCCTTCATCATCATCACGGCCCTGCCCGCGGCGCTCGCCGGCATCGTCTGGATGCTGTTCCTCACGCACACGCCCGTGAGCGTGCCGGCGCTCACCGGGGCGATCATGTGCATGGGTGTCGCGACCGCCAACAGCGTGCTGGTGGTGAGCTTCGCCCGCCAGCGCATGGACGCCGGCGACGATGCCCGCCACGCAGCGCACCAGGCGGGCGTGACCCGCTTCCGCCCGGTGCTCATGACCGCGCTCGCGATGATCATCGGTATGGTGCCCATGGCGCTCGGCCTCGGCGAGGGCGGCGAGCAGAATGCCCCGCTCGGCCGGGCCGTGATCGGCGGCCTGGTGTTCGCCACCGTGGCGACGCTGTTTTTCGTGCCGACCGTGTTTACACTCATCCACGGACGGCTCGCCGCGGCGCACGTCCCCGGAGCCCCCGATGCCTGAGATGTCCCCCACCCCCTCCGCCGCCCACGACCCGCGCATCCGGCGCTACGTGATGATCACGGTCGGCGTGGCGGTGGTGCTCGCCGCCTGGGGAATCTTGAGCCGCCTCTACGCCCGCATCGGCCTCGAGCACGGCGCTACCGACGCCGCGGTGTTCACCGTCGCGACCGCGCACCCGAGCCGCGGGCCAGGCTCGGACCTGCTGGTGCTGCCCGGCACAGTACAGGCTTTCTACGAGGCGCCGATCTACGCACGCACCAGCGGGTACCTGCGCGCCTGGCACACGGACATCGGCACCAGCGTGAAGAAGGGTCAGCTGCTCGCGGAGATCGACGCGCCCGAAGTCGACCAGCAGCTGCGCCAGGCCCAGGCCGACCTCGCCACCGCGCGCGCCAACTACGAGCTGGCCCGCACCACCAACGAGCGCTGGCAGGGGCTGCTCGCCACCGAATCGGTCTCCAAGCAGGACGCCGACGAGCGCGCCGGCGATGCCGCCGCCAAGGCGGCCGCCGAGCAGTCGGCCGCCGCCAACCTGGCGCGCCTCAGGGAGCTCGAGGCCTTCAAGCGCGTGGTGGCGCCCTTCGACGGCGTCGTCACCCAGCGCAACACCGACGTCGGGGCACTCATCAACGCGGGCGAGGCGCCGGGCGGTGCCCTGTTCCGCGTCGCCGACACGCACCGCCTGCGCATCTACACCTCGGTGCCGCAGAGTTACGCCGCGCAGATGCACCCGGGACAGGCGGCGGGGCTCATCTTCGCCGACCATCCGGGGAAGCGCTTCGAGGCCGAGGTTGCCTCCACGGCCCGCGCGCTCGATGCGAGCTCGCGGACGCTCCAGGTGGAGCTGCAGATCGACAACGGCCGCGGCGAGCTGCTGCCGGGCTCCTACGCGGAAGTGCATTTCGACTTGCAGGGCGGCGCCGCGCTGCGGGTGCCGGCGAATGCCGTGCTGTTCCGCTCCCAGGGCCTGCTGGTGGCGACCGTCGACTCCGCGGGCCACGCCCATCTGCGCCACATCATCCAGGGACGCGACTTCGGTAAGGAAATCGAAGTGCTGAGCGGAGTCGAGCCCGAGGACAGTCTCATCGTCAACCCGCCCGATTCGCTACGCGAGGGGATGCAGGTGCGGATCGCGGCGCCCGCCGGCACGGGCGGCGCGAGCGCCGGGCACGGCTGATGCGTCTTTCCATCGGGCTCGCCGTCGCGGTCGGCTGCGCACTCGCGGGCTGCTCGCTCGCGCCGCGCTACCAGCAGCCCGCGACCCCCGCGCCGGCCGCCGCCTACCAGGAGCTCGGTGACTGGAAGATCGCCGCACCCGCGGACGCCGGCGCGCGCGGAGCGTGGTGGAGCATGTTTCACGACGCGGACCTCGACCGCCTCGAGGGTGAGGTCACGACCACGAACCAGAGCCTCAAGGCGGCGCTCGCGCGCCTGGACGAGGCGCACGCCGCGACCCGCATCGCCCGCGCCGGCTGGTTCCCGACGCTCACCGCCGACGCGAGCGCCACGCGCCAGCGCGCCTCGGTCAATGCGCCCGGTTTCACGCCGGGCGCCGAGCCCGTCTACAACAACTTCATCGCCGCCGGCGAGCTGTCCTACGAGATCGACCTGTTCGGCCGTATCCGCAATACGGTGGCGGGCGCACGCGCCAGTGAGCAGGCGAGCGCCGGCGACCTCGCGACCCTCGACCTGAGCGTGCACGCCGAGCTCGCCACCGACTACTTCGCCTTGCGCGGCCTGGATGCGCAGCAGCAGCTGCTCGATCAGACCGTGGCGGACTACGCGAAGGCGCTCGACCTGACACGCAACCTCTACCAGGGGGGCGCCGCGGCGCTCGCGGACGTGCAGCAGGCGCAGGCGCAGCTCGAGACCGCGCGTACCCAGGCCGAGGACACGCGCCTGAGGCGCGCCCAGACCGAGCATGCGATCGCGGTGCTGGTCGGGGCCCCGGCCAGCGGTTTTCATCTCCCCGCGCACCCGCTCGAGGCCGGACTCGAGATCCCGGTGTGGGATCCGGGCCTGCCTTCGCAGCTGCTCGAGCGCCGACCGGACGTCGCCGCCGCCGAACGGCGCGTGGCCGCCGCCAACGCCGGGATCGGCGTGGCGCGCGCGGCCTACTTCCCGGTCTTCAGTCTCAACGCGGCGGCCGGCCAGCAGAGCACCCAGAGCAGCAGCTGGATGATGGCACCGAGCCGCTTCTGGTCGGTCGGCCCTGCGGGAGTGCTCACGGTATTCGACGCGGGACTGCACGCCGCGCAATCGGCCGCTGCGCACGCGGCCTATGATGAGCAGGTGGCCAACTACCGCGGCACCGTGCTGACCGCCTACCAGGATGTCGAGGACAACCTGGCGGCGCTACGCCAGCTGGCGCTCGAGGGCGTGAGCCAGGCCGCCGCGGTGAGCGCGACCCAGGGCGCGCTCGATCAGGCCAACTATCGCTATAAGGGCGGCGTCGTCACCTACCTCGAGGTGGTGGCGACCGAGAACGCCGCGCTCGCGGCGCGCCTCGCGGCGGTCGACATCGAGACGCGCCGTATCAGCGCCACGGTGCTGCTGGTGCGCGCCCTCGGTGGTGACTGGCAGGCGAGCGCCGCCTCCGAACGCAGGTAGCCTCGTGAGGCATCAAGGGGGGCTCGCGCTGGCCGCGCTCGCGCTCACCCCCGGTGCGGCGACCGCCCGGGAGCCCGCCCCGGCGAGTGATCTGCCGACGCTGCTCGCGGCACAGTACACCTTCATCGAGCAGCGCCAGTCCACGCTCGAGTCGCCCTACGAGGGCCGCCTCAGCCTGCATCCCGACGGCGATCGCCAGGGTACCCACACCATCGGCTTCTCCAGCGGCTGGGGGCCGCTTCCCTGGGCGCAGCTCTACCTCGACGCCGAGAAGTTCATGGGCGCGGGGGTGAGCGATGCCACCGGACTCGGCGGCCTCACCAATGGCGACGTGATTCGCGAGGGCGTGCCGGGACTCAAGAAGCAGTTCTATATCGCGCGTGCCTACGCACGCTTCATGCTGCCGCTCGGCGCCACGGTCGCAAGCGTCGCGCGCGGCCAGGACCAGCTGCCCGGCACCGAGGCGGTACGGCGCCTGGAACTGAAGCTCGGACAGACGTCGGTGGCGGATGATTTCGATCGCAACAGCTACGCGAACTCCGCCCGTACGCAGTTCCTCAACTGGTCGTTGTGGAACAACACCGCCTGGGACTTCGCCGGCGACACCCGCGGCTATACCGACGGACTGGTCGCGGCGTACGTGAGTCCGCTCTGGTCGCTGCGCTACGGCCTGTACCGCATGCCGCTCTACGCCAACGGCCAGACCATGGAGACGCTGCTGCGCGCGCGCGAGCAGGACCTCGAGCTCACGCTCTCACCCGCGGCAGCCGGCACTGTCGTGCGCCTGCTCGCCTACCGCAACACCGCCCGCATGGGCGACTACGCGCAGGCGCTCGCCATCGCGGCGGCGAGTGGCACGCTGCCGCAGGTGGCAGCGGACGACGCCGACGGCCGCCATAAGACGGGGTTCGGCGTGAATGCCGAGCAGCCGCTCGCCGACGGCGGCGACACCGGGGTGTTCGTGCGCCTCGGGTGGCAGGACGGCAAGACCGAGGATTTCGTGTTCACGGAAGTCGACCGGCAGGCGAGTGCCGGCGCGCAGCTCTCCGGCGTGCACTGGCAGCGGAGCGAGGACCGCTTGGGGCTGGCAGCCGTGATCGAGGGACTCTCCGCCGTGCACCGCGAGTACCTGGCGGCCGGCGGCTCGGGGTTCCTGCTGGGGGATGGCGCACTCGACTACGCCCACGAAAAGATCCTCGAGGTCTACTACCGGGCACAGTGGACCTGGTCGCGCGGCGCGTTCGCGCTGCGCGCGCAGCTCTCGCCGGATTTCCAGTACATCGAGAACCCGGGCTTCAACCAGGACCGCGGCCCCGTGCGCTTCTACGCGCTGCGGCTGCACCTCGAGTATTGAAGCCCGGGGGTTGCGACCTCAGCCGAGCGGACGCAGGTCCTCGCTCGCCTGCTGCTCCGCACGGTGTACTTCAATGTGCGCGTTAGCCGAGGGCTTCAATGCATGGACCGTGGCCTCGAGCGTCAGCCCGCCGACCACCCGCTCACGCACCTCGGGAAAGGCAATGTTGAGATTCTGCGAGAGGTGCAGCGCGGTCGAGCATTCGCTCACGTCCTTGAAGCCTGTGCAGGCCTCGTGGGGCGACATGCCGGCCGGCACCAGAGCCGCGAGCCGGGTGTTTCCGGATACCGGGTCGCTGGCGTCGGCGCGCGGCTGCGCAGGATCCGGCGCCGGTGCCGCCTCTGCCGTAGGTGCGGGTTGCGGTTGTACCGTACTCGAGGGATTTGCTCCGGCGAGCGACAGCGCTGCGAGCGAAAGCGCCGCGATGATGGACAGCAGTGCGATGGTTCCCTTCATGATGAGCTCCTTTGTTGCCTGCGGCCCGAACGCATGCGGACACGCGCGAGCCGTCGGGTCTATCTAAGACCCGAAACGCGCACGCGGCAACGTGTCGGCATCCGGCGATATGTCGGCGTGCGGCGATATGTCGGTGATCGGCGTCGCGGCGCGCGCGCTGGCTCAGCGGTTGGAAGGCGTCAGTAGGCGATAGCCTACAGCAGCGAGCGCCGCAACTCGCCGCTCACTTCACCCGCACGAAGTCGATGAAGCCGCGCTCCATGTCGGTGTGCGTGAGCTGCACGCGCACCGCATCGCCGACGTCGAGGCCCTGAAAACCCTGCAGCAGCCGGCCCTCGGCGAGCGGGTGCGCGATGCGTACGAAAGTCCCGCCCTCATTGACGCCGGTAACCATGGCGTCGAACTGCTCGCCGACGTGCGGCGCGAGCAGCATCGCGGCGGCGGACTTGCGCACCAGGCGCTCGACCTTCTGTGCATTGCCTTCCTGCAGCGTGCAGTGTGTGGCGAGCGTGCGCAGCGTGGGGTCGTCGTACGGAGCAGCGCGGCCCGTGAGCGCCGCCTTGAGGAGCCGCTGGGTGATGAGATCGGGGAAACGCCGGTTCGGCGCGGTGGCGTGCGTGTAGTCGTCGATCGCCAGGCCGAAGTGGCCTTCGGCCGGTTCGCCCGGGCGTTTGAGGACGTACTCGCCCGCGCCGAGGAGCTTGACGACCGCGAGCGAGAGGTCCGGGAAGCGCTCCGGGGCCTTCTGCTGGCAGCTCACCAGGAAGTCGCTCAGGGCGCGCGCGTCCGGCGCCGCCGGGAGCGAGCCGCCGAGCGTCGCGGCCAGCGCCACGATGCGTCCCCAGCGCTCGGGCACGCGCAGCACACGGCGGAGCGACGAGGAACGCCGCGCTTCGAGGAACTGCGCCACCACGCTGTTGGCGGCGATCATGAAATACTCGATGAGCTCCTTGGCGCGGTTGTCCTCATCCGGGCGCAGATCCATCAGCTGGGCGCCCTCGTACACCGCCTGTGCCTCGAGGGTGGTGAGACCGAGCGCGCCTTGCGCTTTACGCACGCCCTTCAGGGCCTGCGCCACGCGGTCCTGGATGCGCAGCTGCTCGTCCATGCCTTTGACGGCGGCGACCGGCGGCGGCATCGGCCCCTTGCCGTCGAGCCACGCCGCGACGCTGTTATAGGCGAGCTTGGCGCGGTTCACGACGCGCGCGCGGTACACGTCCGAGGCACTCACCTGCCCCGCCGCCGTCACCGTCAGGTCGATCACGAGACTCGGCCGCTCCTGCCCCGCGGCGAGCGAGGTCAGGTCGGTCGAGAGCCGCTCGGGCAGCATCGGGAAGATCTGCGCGGCGGTGTAGACGCTGGTGGTATTGGCGCTCGCGTGGGCATCGAGTGGCGAGCCCGCAGTGACCGTGCCGTCGACGTCCGCCACCGCCACCAGGATCCGCGTCACCCCGTCCGGCAGCGGCTCGGCCACCGACAGCTGATCGAGGTCGCGCGAGTCGTCGTTGTCGATCGAGCACCACAGGAGCGCCCGCAGGTCGCGCACGCCGGGGTCGCTCGCCGCGGCCGGGCCGCCGATGGCGCGCAGCTGCGCCAGCGCCGGCGCCGGGAAATCCGGCTCGAGCCCGTGCTCCTGCATCGCGCGACGCGCGATGCGCGTCAGGTCGTCCTGGCGGTTGCTGGGCGATGACACACCGGGATGATACCGAAGCCCGCGCCGTGCCGGAGCGCGCGCGCCGCCCGAGCACAAAAAAAGGGCGCCGTACTTGACGGCGCCCTGTTCCGTTCGGCGCGGGTGCGAACCCCGCCGCCACGGCTGTCGTCAGCTCATCGGCAACGTGCCGGTGTAGTAGATGATGACGTAGGCCTTCAGTGCTCCGCTCGCCGCCATGCCGGCCGGCTGCGGCACGCTCCAGAGCTTGACCAGCGACCCCGCCGTCAGGCTGCTCGAGAACGTGTTGAAGTCGCCCGAGTTGGCGAGGTTGAGCGGCGTCACGGTGACCACACCGGCGCTGCGGTTCACCTGGTAGACCAGCGTCGCCGAGCCCTGCGTGGCGTCGAAGTCCACCGTCACCGCGTTGCCGCCGGTATTGCCGACCAGCGACAGCGTGAAGGAGCTGCCGGTAACGCCGTCGACCACCTGCGCCATCGGCAGAGGTGTCGGCTCGAGGATCGCCATCGGCACCTGCCAGGGCGTCATCCCGCCCACCCAGGTGGCGGAGGAGGCGCCCCAGGCGTTCACCTGGCCGAACGTGCCGCCGAAGTTCACCGCGCCGTTGCTCGCCGACTCGAAGTCGCCGATGGCGCTGGCGCCGGTGTCGGCCTGCGTCGGGAAGGTGAAGTACCACCAGTCGAAGCCCGAGATCGCGTCCCCGGCCGGATCCATGTTGTTGTTGCTGCCGGTGTAGGGCAGGTAGTCGAGGTTCACCGTGTAGTCATCGGTGGTGCGCACGAAGTCGCGCGTATAGGTGAAGCCGGTCGCCGTGGCGCCCGAGATGGTGCCGCTGTAGTTGGCCATCTCGATGTCGACGGTGTCGGCCACCAGCGGGCTGGCGAGCGGGTCGACGCAGCTCACGTGCACCTTGAAGCCGCGCACGATGTCACCGCTCGCGAGGAACCCGGGTCCCTGGCCGATTGAGGCGGCATCCGCGGAAGAGTTCTGCGGCGCGCGGAAGTAGAACAGCGTGTTCGCGCCGATGGTGATCTGCACCGGCGCGCCGTCCTCGTTCTCCACGGTCATGGTGCCGGCCGTGTCGTCGACGCTCAGCACGTGACCTTCGGGGCTCAGCCACACCTTGTCGAAGGTGCTCGAGTACCACACGCGCACCGCGGTGAGCGAGCCGTCCTCCTGGTAGCGCGCGGCGACCCGCACGTACTCAGCGGCGAGTGCGCTCGGGAACGTGCTGTTGACCACCGTGCGCGCGTCGTTGTTGTCGACGTCGTAGAGGATGGTGCCATTGGTGCTGTCGACGTTGATGGTGAGCTGCGTATTGCTGGTCACCTCACCCTCGGGGTTGCTCGCCGGCACCATGGGGAAGTCGCGCAACATGGTGAACGAGCCGCCGTTCACCGTCTGCACCGTGCCGTAGCTGTGGCGCAGCACCAGCCAGCGCAGGTCGCCGACCCGGTGCCGGCGCACGGGGCCCTTGAAGTTCACCGCCCACACGGTGGCGCCATTGGCCGCCGGTGGGTTGTGCGCGACGATGAAGGCGGGGTGCGCCAGGTCGAACTCGACGTCCAACACATTGGCCGTGGAGGTCGAGACGACCAGCGGGTTGTCGAAGGTGAGCGTGATCGGCACCGTGAGGCTGCCGGTCGCGCCCTGCGTGCCCTGGATCTGGATCTGGCTCGAGGCGATGGTCGAGCCGCCCGCGGCCGGGAAGCCCGCCTCGGGGTTCGAGGCCACCGTGAGCACCACGTCGCCGGGATTGCCGGATACGGTGATGATCGCGCCGCTGTAGGTGTTCACCGGCACGCTGACGCTGCCGATGATATCGGCGAGATTATCGAGCTCCACCAGATTGAGCGGCGTCGCGGTGGAGGCCGTCCAGATGGTGACGTTCGCGCTGCCGTCGGACGGCACCAGCGCGACGCTCTGCAGCTGCACGCCGATCGTCGCCCAGTCGTCGGAAGCGGCGTCGCTTACCAGCAGCTGCATGTTGGCGGTCTGCGCGGGCGGCGGGTTGCCGCTCGAGGCGGAACCACCACCGCCGCAGGCGCTGAGCACCGCGGTGAGACCCGTGACCAGCGCGCTCAACAGGGCGCGCCGCAACATAATGCGCTCCATGTGCTTATCCCTCTGTCAGTTAGGGGCGAGCGTATGCCGGCCCGTCGCACCCTAAAGCGGTCCAGGCGGGAGTTGGTTGACCGGAAAGCGCACGACACGCAAGTGTCGCGCCGTGGCGACGCGCGTCGTGTTGCCGGTGGCTCCCTCTAGGCCGCCGAATGCAACAGCGCCGTCACATGCTCCTTGGCGCGCGCGCAGGCAGCCTCGAGTGTCAGGCCGCAGGCGAGCCCGGCGGCGATGCCCGAGGCGAGCGCGCAGCCGGTACCGCGTCGAACGCCCGCGAGACGTGCCCCCGTGAGCTCGCTCACGGTGCCATCGCCCGACACCAGCCAGTCGATCGCCAGGGCCCCGGCGGCGTGCCCACCCTTCATGAGCACCGCCTGCGCACCGAGGGCGCACAGCGCACGGCCCTGCGCCACGATCTCCGCCGCAGATCTTGCCGGCACGGTGCCAAGCAACAGCGCTGCTTCGGGGAGGTTGGGCGTCAGCAGCGTGGCGCGTGGCAGCAGCAGCGCGCGCAGCGCCGCACGTCCCGCCGCATCGAGCAGCGCGCCGCCCGAAGTGGCCGCGAGCACCGGATCGAGCACCAGTGGCAGCCGCGCGCGCGGCGGCAAGGTTGCGGCCAGTGCCTCGACGATGTCGGCGCGCGCGAGCATCCCGGCTTTCACCGCCCTCACCCGCGCGCTCGCGAGTGCGGTCTCGATCTGCGCGCGCACCAGTGCGGCCGGCATGGGAGTCACCGCGACGACCTCGCGCTCGGTTTGCGCAGTCACGGCGGTGACGGCGCACAGCGCCTCGACGCCGAAGGCGCTGAGGGTCGCCACGTCGCGGGTGAGTCCGGCCCCGCCGCTCGAGTCCGTGCCGGCGATGACGAGGACCGTGCTCACTCGCCGAGCGCGATCAGCGCGACGTCGTGATGGCCGCGGGCAGCGAGCGCGCGCGCCGCCCGCCAGGCGCGTACCCCGGTGCGGCAACAGAGCACGATGCGGGACGCCTGCGGGAGCGGCGCGTCGCCTTGCTCGAGCGCCTCGACGCCGATGCGCAGCGCCGCCGGAAAAGGCGACACCGGCGCTTCGGCGAGACCGCGCAGGTCGATGACGAGATCGGCGGGGGTGACCTGCTGGGGAGCGATGAATAGGAAGCGCTGATCCGGCTCGCTGGCTTTCGCGAAGGACACCTCGCCCACGTGCAGGGTGCGGAAGTCGACGCTCAGCAGACGTCCGAGGACGGGTGGCTCGAGCTTCAGGAGGAGCGAGAGCGTCAGGTGCGCCTGCAGCGTCCCCATGACGCCCACCGCGGTACCGAGCACTCCGGACTCCGCGCACGAGCCCGCCTGGCGCGGCAGCTCGGGAAACACGGCGCGGTAGCTCGGCGCGCCGCCGCAGAAGGCACCGACGTAGCCCGAGAGCGCCAGCACCGAAGCGCTCACCAGCGGCTTACGGGCTTCCCGGCAAGCATCGCTCAGCGCGTACGTCACGGCGAAACTATCGGCGGCGTCCACGATGACATCGGCTGCGGCGGCGAGCCCGCCCGCGTTGGCGGGCGTCAGCCGCTCAGGCCACGCATCGATGTGCACCGCCGGATTCAAGGCAAGGAGCGCGGCGCGCGCGGCGCCGGCCTTGGGGCTACCTAAGTCGCTCATGCGGTAGAGCGGCTGGCGGTGCAGGTTCGATTCCGCCACGCGGTCGTGATCGACGATGGTGAGCCGCCCGACCCCCGCGGCGGCGAGGTACGGCAGCACGGCGCAGCCAAGTCCACCCGCGCCGACGACTGCAACCGAAGCCGCCGCGAGCCGCGCCTGGCCGCTCGCTCCGACTTCCGGCAGCACGACCTGGCGGGAATAGCGCTCGCTCACCGGGGAATCCATCCCTTCAGGCCGCCGCCGCGAGCCAGGCGCGGGCGCGCGCCTCGGGGCTTGCATGGCGCACGATGTCGGTCACCACCGCGGCGACGTCGGCACCGGCGGCGAACACCCCGGGCAAACGCTCGAGCGTCAGACCGCCGATCGCCACCAGCGGCAGAGCCCCGATGCGCCGCTTCCACTCGGTGAGTCGCGCCAGTCCCTGCGGCTGCCACGGCATCACTTTCAGCAGCGTCGGGTAGATGGGGCCGAGCGCCACGTAGTCGGGGCGCTCCGCGAGCGCGCGCTCGAGCTCGGCGTCGTCGTGCGTGCTCACGCCGAGCCGCACGCCGGCGCGGCGCAGTGCTGCGATATCGGCGCCGGCCAGATCAGCCTGGCCGAGGTGCACGAAGTCGCAGCCCTCGGCGAGCGCGGCTTCCCAGTAGTCGTTGACGATGAGCTGCATGCCGGCGGCCGCGCACAGCGCGCGCGCCGCACGGATTTCCGTGCGTACCTCCGGCACCGTGCGTTCCTTGATGCGCAGCTGCACCAGCCGCACCCCGGTGGGGGCCAGCCGCGCGACCCACGCCGCGCTCTCGACGATCGGGTAGACGCGCGGCAGTTTCATCCGCGGAAAGCCTGGCCGACGACCGGCGTCGAAGGCGCCGCGAAATCGCGCGCCTCGATGGGCCCGGCGAGGCGCGCCGCGCGTCCCGCCTCCACCGCGAGGGCGAAAGCGCCGGCCATCGCCACCGGGTCGGTCGCCTGGGCGACCGCAGTGTTGATGAGCACGGCATCGAAGCCGAGCTCCATGGCCTGCGCCGCGTGCGAGGGCACGCCGAGCCCCGCGTCGACGATGAGCGGTATCTCGGGAAAGCGCGCCCGCAGCGCCGTGAGTCCGTAGAGGTTGTTCAGGCCGCGGCCCGAGCCGATCGGTGCGCCCCAGGGCATCAGCACGCGACAACCGGCCTCCAGCAGCCGCTCGGCCACCACCAGATCCTCGGTGGTGTACGGGAACACCTCGAACCCTTCGGCGCAGAGAATGCGTGCGGCCTCGGCGAGCCCGAAGACATCGGGCTGCAGCGTGTCGGTATCGCCGATGACCTCGAGCTTCACCCACGGCGTCGCGAACACTTCGCGGGCCATGTGCGCCGTCGTGACCGCCTCCTTGACCGAGTGGCAGCCCGCGGTGTTCGGCAGCACTCGCACACCGAGTCCGCGGATGAGCGACCAGAAACCCTGTCCGGCACGCTCGCCGCCCGCCTCGCGGCGCAGCGACACCGTCACGACCTCGGCCTGGGCCGCGCGCACCGCGGCGGTGAGCACCGCCGGCGAAGGATAGCGGGCGGTGCCGAGCAGCAGGTGCGAGCGCAGCTCCGCGCCGTAGACCTTGAGCACTCAGCCCCCCTGCATCGGCGCCAGCACTTCGAGGCGATCGCCCTCGGCGAGCGCGGTGCGCAGCCGCGCATCCGCGGCGACGAACTCGCCATTCACCGCGGTAGCGACGATGCGCCCGCCATAGCCGAGCTCGACGAGCGTCGCCGCGAGCTCGGGAGCCTCGGTCTCACGCCAGACGCCGTTGACGAGGATCCTCATCCATCACCTCCGCAAAGTGGCGGCCTTCGAGCAGCACCTCGGCCGCGCGGCGCGCCAGCGCCGGTGCGAGCAGGAAGCCGTGGCGGTAGAGGCCGTTGACGTAAAGCGCGCCGCCCACGCGGCGGATGCGCGGCAGATTATCGGGAAAGGCCGCCCGGATTCCTGAGCCGGTCTCGAGAATCTCGGCCTCGCCGAATGCGGGGTGCAGCGCATAGGTCGCCGACAGGAGCTCGAGGAGCGAGCGCGCACTGACGCGCCGCTCGGCGTCGCTCTCGAGCATGGTCGCGCCCACGAGGTAAACGCCCTCGCCCCGCGGCACGACGTACACCGGCAGCCGCGGATGCAGCACCCGCACCGGACGCGAGAGGGATACTTCCGGGGCCTTCAGCAGCAGCATCTCCCCACGTACGCCGCGCAGATCGCCGAGCACGCCCCGCGCCGCGAGTCCGCCGCAGTCGAGCACCTCGCGCCCGGCGAGCGCGCGTGCGTCCGCCTCGACGCCGAAGCGCACGCTCACGCCCAGGGCGCGGGCGCGCTCGAGCAGCGCCGCGAGCGCCGCGCGCGGGTCGAGGTGCCCTTCCGCGGCGAAGTGCAGCGCCGTCGCGAAGCGCCCCGAGAGCTCGGGCTCGAGCGCCGCGAGCGCCTCGGCCCCGAGACTCTCGAAGTCATGCGTGCGCCGCCCGAACTGCCGAAGCTCCCCGGCATCGCGCCCGTGGGCGATCACCAGGGTGCCGCGCAGCGCCGTGCCGGCCAACCCGCGCCGCCACCACGCGAGGCCCTCCTCGCCGAGGCTCGCCACCAGCGGGCCGCCGTTCTCGAGCTCGCACCAGGGGGCGAGCATGCCGCCCGCGTACCAGGAGCAGCCCGCGCCTGCGAGCGTCGCGGCGCGCTCGAGGAGCTCCACGGCCGCGCCGCGCTCAGCGAGCTCGATCGCGCAGGCCAGTCCCGCGACGCCGGCGCCGATGACCGTCACGCGCATCGACTCAGGCGTCCTTGCCGGCCGGCACGTAGATTTCGGAGCCGGCCGCGCGGAACTTGTCCGCCATCTCGCGCAACCCCTGTGCGCGCGCCTCGTCCCGCACCTCGTGCGAGATCCGCATGGAACAGAACTTCGGCCCGCACATCGAGCAGAAGTGCGCCACCTTGTGCCCCTCCTTAGGCAGAGTCGCGTCGTGAAAGGCACACGCCGTATCGGGATCGAGCGAGAGGTTGAACTGGTCCTGCCAGCGGAAATCGAAGCGCGCCCGCGACAGCGCGTCGTCGCGCTCGCGCGCGCCCGGATGGCCCTTGGCGAGATCGGCGGCATGCGCGGCGATCTTGTAGGTGACGACGCCGGTCTTGACATCGTTGCGGTCGGGAAGCCCCAGATGCTCCTTGGGCGTGACGTAGCAGAGCATCGCCGTGCCGAACCAGCCGATCATGGCGGCGCCGATCGCGGAGGTGATGTGGTCGTAGCCCGGCGCGATGTCGGTGGTGAGGGGGCCTAAGGTGTAGAACGGCGCCTCGCCGCAGGTGGCGAGCTGCTTATCCATGTTCTCCTTGATCTTGTGCATGGGCACGTGGCCCGGGCCCTCGATCATCACCTGGCAGTCGCGCGCCCAGGCGACGCGCGTCAGCTCCCCGAGCGTCTCGAGCTCGGCGAACTGCGGCGCGTCATTGGCGTCGGCGATCGAGCCCGGGCGCAGCCCGTCGCCGAGCGAGAAGCTGACGTCGTAGGCGCGGCAGATCTCGCAGATCTCCTCGAAGTGCTCGTACAGGAAGCTCTCGCGGTGATGCGCCAGGCACCACTTGGCCATGATGGAGCCGCCGCGCGAGACGATGCCGGTGACGCGCGAGACCGTGAGCGGCACGTAGGGCAGCCGCACGCCGGCGTGGATGGTGAAGTAGTCGACGCCCTGCTCGGCCTGCTCGATGAGGGTGTCGCGGAAGATCTCCCAGCTGAGCTCCTCGGCGACGCCGCCAACCTTCTCAAGCGCCTGGTAGATGGGCACGGTGCCGATCGGCACCGGCGAGTTGCGCAGGATCCATTCGCGGATGGTGTGAATGTTGCGTCCGGTGGACAGATCCATGACGGTGTCGGCGCCCCAGCGGATCGCCCACACCATCTTGTCGACCTCCTCGGCGGTCGAGGAGGTCACCGCCGAGTTGCCGATGTTGGCGTTGATCTTCACGAGGAAATTCCGGCCGATGATCATCGGCTCGGATTCCGGGTGATTGACGTTTGCCGGGAGAATGGCGCGCCCGGCGGCGATCTCGGCGCGCACGAACTCCGGCGTCACGTGATCGGGGATGGCCGCACCCCAGGAATTGCCGTCGCGCGCCGCGGTGAGCGCGCGCTCGCGCCCGAGGTTCTCGCGGATCGCGACATACTCCATCTCCGGCGTCACGATGCCGGCGCGCGCGTAGGCGAGTTGCGTCACCGCCCGCCCGCCCTTACCGCGCAGCGGGGGCCGGCGCAGCGGGAATTCCGGCGCCGGCTTGCCGCCCGCGGTCAGGCCGTTGTCGATGAGCTGCACGTGCCGTCCGGGATACGCCTCGGTGTCGGCGCGCGCCGCGATCCACTCCGAGCGCGACCGCGCGAGACCGGCTTCGATGTCGATGGTCACCGCAGGATCGGTGTAGGGACCGGAGGCGTCATAGACGGCGAGCGGCGGCTCGCCGCTCGCCGGGTGCAGCGCGATTTCGCGCATCGGCACGCGCACGCCCGGATGCAGTCGCCCGGGGCGGTACACCTTGCGTGAGGCGGGGAAGGATTCGGAGACCACGTGCCAACTCTGCGCATTCATCAGACACTCCTGGCGTTAAGGCCACAGAAGATCCGGAGAAGGCTGGCAACGGGTAAGGAGAATCGCAGCAGCGCGATACGAGAACTTTCCTACGCCAGCATTACCTGGATCAGGTTCGGAGGGTCGCCATGCTGCGCTTCCCCGAGCGCCGATGGCCTCTCAGCCCCCTGCCGGGGCTCCCCTAGGTTCAGGCGCGGAAAGTAGTACGAGAATGCGGTGCGGTCAATGGCGCGCGCCGGTGCGTACCCCGCGCCGCTCGACAAGCTGCGTGTCGTGCCGACGGCGGCAGCCACCCGCAGCCCTCTCTCCGTCACCGGCATGAGAGTTCCGGCCGCGCCCGTGCGCGGCCCAGACCGCCGCGCTCAGCTCGGTCGACCGCTCCCGTGGCTCGCCTGGCCACCCTTACGGCCGGCCTGGGCGGCGAGCTCGGGGTGCTGGGAGAAGCTGCGCTTCTCGTCCGGCACGCTTTGCCCGCCCTTGCGGCCGGCGACGGCCGCGAGCGCGCGGTTCTGCGAGAAGCTGCGCTTCGCGCCGGGCACACTTTGCCCGCCCTTGCGCCCTGCTTCGGCGGCGAGCCGGCGATTCTGCGAAAAGCTGCGCTTTTCGTCCGGTACGGCCTTGCCACCCATGCTGGCAATCTGCCGCTGCCGCTCGGCGTTCATCGAAGCGAAGCCCCGATGCGACAGTCGTCCTTCCGTTGCGTGAGCCATTGCCGCTCTCCTTCCGACCTCTGGGGTCGGCGCAATTCGAAGACTGCATCTATTCCCTCTGGAGGATACGCCCGCGGTCGAGCCGGGGAAACCGTCCGGAACCGCCGACGGCCGCCGCCATGGCGGTTTGCCCGCGGTTCAGGGGGTCAAGCGATCGATGCTGAGGGTCACCAGGCCGTCCTTGCCCACCTGGTAGCTGATCTCGCCGTAGGGATCACCGCGCGCTGCGACCGGGGAGCCCGAACGGGCGATCCGCGCGACCACCGCGACGCGCTGACCCGGCGCGAAACTGCGGCCGGCCACCATCGAATCCCTGGCGGTGAGCTCGACAGTCTGGGGGAATTCGCTCGCGAGCTTGCGCACCGCGAGCGGCGGTCCGGGTTGTGCCGGATCGCGCACGAACACGAAGAGCGGGAAGGCGCCCGCGGATTCCTTGAGCGCGGGCGCCAACGTCACCCGCACCCTCACGGCGGCGGCGGCGGCGGCGGCGGCGGACGGCGCGGACGCGGCGGTGTCGGCCGGCGGCGCCGCGCTCGTCTGGCGATCGATGGCGGCGACCTGTTGCTCGAGGAAGGCGCGCACCGCATCCGGGGGATTGAGCGAGAGCACCTTGGTGAAGCGCTCGCGCGCGAGCGGCAGCTCGCCGCGCCGCGCGGCCACCAGCGCGCCGAAGAACAGCGCCTTGCCCGAGTTGGGCTCGAGCGTCAGCGCGCGCTCGATGAGGCGCGCGGCGCGCCCGTCGAGCTCGCCCGGATCGCTCATGGCGAGCGCCTGGGCCTCGCCGAGCAGCGCCTCGACGTTCTTGCCGCCCGCGAGACGATCGGCGCGCGTGTAGGCACGGTATGCGAGTGGAAATTCCTGCAGCGCCACGTAGGAGCGCCCGAGCATCAGCCAGCCGTCGAGGTCCTCGGGATTGTGCTCGAGCTTGCGGGCGAGCTGCGCCACCATGCTCTCGGGCGAGTCCGCCGGCGGCGGCGCATGCCACGACCAGTTACTCCAGAGGACGTAGAGCGCAGCAGCGCCCACCGCGAGCACGCCCGCGGCCGCGAGCGCGCTCCAGGGCGCGGGCGCGCCGGCCGTGGAGCGCGCGCGGACCAGCGGGATCGCCACCAGTGCGATGCCGCCCACGGTAAGCGCGGCGGCGAGCAGTACGAAGGTGAGCATCAGGGCCGCGGGTCCTCGTCGTCCTGCGGCAGGAGTGCCGCCCGTTGCCGTATCACGCGCACCAGCACCAGCGCACCGATCAGCAGCAGGACACCCGGGGCCAGCCACAGCCAGGCGGTGCGCGCCGTGAAGCGCGGCCGAAACAGGATGAAATCGCCGTAGCGGGCCACCATGAAGGCGCGCACCTGCGCGTCCGACTTGCCGGCGAGCAGCATGTCGCGCACTTCCTGGCGCAGGTCTGCGGCGAGCTCGACCGGGGAATCCGCGAGCGACTCGTTCTGACACTGCATGCAGCGCAGCTCGTGCGTCAGCGCGAGATAGCGCTGCTCGAGCTCAGGTGTCGGCATCTCCGTCGGATCGACGGCGAGCGCCGCCTGTGCCACGGCCAGCGCACCGAGCGCACCCCACACACTCACGAGGCGCGTCCGTCTCATGAGCCGGGAAATGGCTGGCGCGGCACGCGCGGCAGGATCTCGCGCGTCCAGACGTCGTGGGTCAGTTCGCCGACGACCTTGTAGACGACGATGCCCTGCGGATTGATGAGGAAGCTCTCCGGCGCCCCGTACACGCCGTAGTCGATCGCCGTGCGGCCGGCGTGGTCGACCGCGACGACCGCGTAAGGGTTACCGAGCTGCGTCAGCCAGGCGCGCGCCTGGGCGTCGTCGTCCTTCCAGTCGAGGCCGACGAGTGGCAGCACGCGCGCGCGCTGGATCTCGAGGAGCGTCTCGTGCTCGGCACGGCAACCCCCGCACCAGGTTCCCCAGACGTTGAAGAGATACCAGCGGCCCCTCAGGTCCCCGGCATTCACCCGGTGCACCGGGTCGGCGAGGTCGGGGAGCGAGAAGTCGGGCGCGGGCTTGCCGATCAGGGGCGAGGCGATGATTTCCTTCTCCGGCGCACGATAAATGCCGATCGCAAGAATCACGACCAGCGGCACGAACACCGCCACGGGCAGCAGGAATCGGTTCATGTCGCCTGCTCGCCCGCCGTGCCGGGGAGCGGTGCGCTCGCGGCGGCGCGCGCCGTGCGATAGCGGCGGTCGGAGGCCGCCACCGCCCCGCCGATCGCCATGATGAGCGCCGCGAGCCAGATGAGAGTCACCAGGGGGCGGATCTGGATGCGGATGCTCCAGCGTCCCGCGCCGAGGTCGTCGCCAAGCGCCACCAGCAGGTTGTTGCCGCGGCTCATGTGGATGGCAGTCGCGGTCGTCAGCTGATGCTGCACCCAGTACTGGCGCTTCTGCGGCTTGAGCACCGCCACCGGAGCCCCGCCACGCGTCACGGTGACGGTGGCGCCGACCCCGTCGTAGTTGGCTCCCTCGATGGGCGCCACGCCGTCGAAGCGGAATTCGTAGCCCGCGGCGCTGGTGCTCGCCCCGCTCGCGAGCGCGACATCACGCTCGAAGGTGAAGGACTCGACGCTCGTCAGGGCGATGACGGCGAGCCCGATCCCGATGTGTGCGACCGTCATGCCGAGGACGGCGCGCGACAGCGACAGCCCGCGGCGCCAGCGGTCGAGCGGATCGACCAGCGAGGCGAGGATGATCCAGGCGCCGAGCGCCGCCCCCACCGGGGTGAGCACGGCACCGTGCGCGAAGACGCCGAAGCACAGCACCAGCGCGAAGATCACCGCCACGGCGAGCGTCAGCAGCAGCACGCGGGCGCTGTCCGACAGGCGTCCGCGCTTCCAGCTGGCGTGGATGCCGAGCGGCAGCAGCGCCATGAGCGGCAGCATGGTCAGCATGAAGGTGGGGTTGAAGTACGGCGCGCCCACCGACAGCGTGCCGAGCTTGAGCGCATCGGAGATGAGCGGCGCCAGGGTGCCCGCGAACACGGTCGCCGCGGCGATCACCAGCAGCAGGTTGTTGAAGAGCAGGAACGACTCGCGCGCGCCGAACTCGAAGCCCGCGTTCGACTTCAAGAGTGGCGCCCGCCATGCATATAGCGACAGCGCGCCGCCGATCATCAGCACCAGGAAGGCGAGGATGAAGATGCCGCGCGCCGGGTCGGCGGCGAAGGAATGCACCGAGACCAGCACGCCCGAGCGCACCAGGAACGTGCCGAGCATGCTGAGCGAGAAGGCCAGGATCGCGAGCAGCAGCGTCCAGCTCTTGAAGAGGCCGCGCTTGTCGGTAACCGCGAGCGAGTGGATGAGCGCCGTGCCGACCAGCCATGGCATGAAGGAAGCGTTCTCGACCGGATCCCAGAACCAGAACCCGCCCCAGCCGAGCTCGTAGTAGGCCCAGAAGCTCCCGAGGGCGATGCCGCAGGTGAGGAATCCCCACGCCGTGGTGGTCCACGGGCGCGTCCAGCGCGCCCACTCCTGATCGAGCCGGCCCTCGAGCATGGCCGCGCAGGCAAACGCAAAGGCGACCGCGAAGCCGACGTAGCCGGTGTAGAGGATGGGCGGGTGCACCGCGAGCGCCGGATCCTGCAGGATCGGGTTCAAATCCGCGCCATCGCCAGCCGGCGGGTCGAGCCGCAGGAAAGGATTCGAAGTCGCGAGCGTGAAGAGCAGGAAGCCGAAACTCAGGACGCCAAGTACGCCGAGCACCCGCGCCCCGAAGCGCCGCGGCAGCCGCGCCGCGCCGACCGACACTGCGACGGTCCAGGCGGCGAGCAGCAGGATCCACAGCAGCAGCGAGCCCTCGTGCGCACCCCATACCGCCGTCACCCGGTAGAAAAGTGGGAGCGCCGAGTTGGAGTTCGAGGCGACGTAGCGGACCGAGAAGTCATTGCCGATGAAAGCAGCCGTAAGGCACCCGAACGCGGTCGCGACCATCACGAACTGTCCGGCCACCGCGGGGGTGACCGCCGCGATCCAGCGCTCGCGCCTGAACGCCGGTCCCGCGATACCGAAGAAGGCCTGCAGCGCCGCGAGCAGCAGCGCGAGGATCAGTGCGAACTCGCCGAGCTCGGGCAGCATGGGCTCAGGACCCCGCGGAGGGCGTGGCCGGCGGCGTGGGTGCGGCCGCCGGTGCCGGCGCGGCCCCGGGCGGCGAGGTCGGCGACTCCGTTTCGCTGCGCGATTCCCCGTGGCGGCGCTTCAGCGAGCGCGCCACCTCGGGGGGCATGTACTTCTCGTCGTGCTTGGCGAGCACCTCATCGGCGATGAACGTCCCGTCGGGGCCGAGATGGCCGTGCGCGACTACGCCCGCCCCTTCGCGGAACAGGTCCGGCAGCACCCCGGTGTAGCTCACGGGGACCTCGTGACTGAAGTCGGTGACGACGAAGCGCACCTCGAGGCTGCCGGGCGCGCGCTTGAGGCTCCCCTCGGTCACCATGCCGCCGAGACGGAAGCGCTCACCGGCCGGGACCTGCCCCGCGGCGACCTGGGTTGGGTCGAAGAAAAAAGTGACATTCTTCCGGAAGGCCGAGAGCGCCAGCACACCGGCGATGCTCACGCCCGCGAGGATGCCGATCACGAGCGTCAGGCGGCGCTGCCGCGGGGTCATGACGCGCCTCCGCCAGCGCCGCGACGGCGCGCCGCGGCGAGTGCCCGTGCCAGCGCGCGCCGCGCCCAGTAGACGTTGAGGAGCACGACCGCGAACGTGACGGCGTACGCCGGCCACACGAAGGCGGCGTAACCGCCCATGTCGAGAAACTCTCTCATGCCGCGAGCTCCTCCTGCAGCCAGCTCGCATTGCGCTCCCGGGCGAGGATCTCGGCCCGCAGCCGCACCAGCAGCAGCGCGACGAACAGCAACGTGAACGCGAGCAGCATCGCGAGCAAGGGCCACAACATCGAGCCCGCGAGTTTCGGCTTGCCGAGCTGCATCACCGAGGGCGCCTGGTGGAGCGAGTTCCACCAGGTCACCGAGTAATGAATGATCGGTACGTTCACCACACCGACCACCGCGAGCACCGCGCTGGTGCGATCCGCCCGCTGCGTGTCCTCGATCGCGCCGCGCAAACCCATGTAGCCAAGATACAGGAAGAACAGGATCAGCTCCGAGGTGAGGCGCGGATCCCACTCCCACCACGTGCCCCACATCGGCTCGCCGTAGAGCGAGCCCGTGACGAGCGCCGCGAACGTGAACGAGGCCCCGATCGGCGCACAGGCCGCCGCCGCCGCGTGCGCCACCTTCATGCGCCAGATCAGTCCGACCGCGGCGGCAAACGCCATGGTCGTGTACACCATGAGCGACATCCAGGCCGTGGGGGCATGTACGTAGATCATGCGAAAGCCCTCGCCCTGCTGGTAGTCGGGCGGCGCCGACACCAGGCCACCGTAGAGCGCGGCGAGGATCAGCAGGGCCGCGGCCCAGGCGAACCAGGGCGTGAGGCGCTGCGCCAGCCGGTACATATGCGGCGGCGAGCCGAAGCGATGCAACCACGTCCAGTTCATGAGGCTTTCGTTCACTCCAGGCTGATGCGTACCGCGGCGGCGGATGCCAGCGGCGCGAGCGTAATGCCGAGCACCGCGAGCGCGCCGAGGAGCTCCAGCGGCGCCACGATCGACTCGCCGCGAATCGCGAGCTCACTCGCGCGCGCGCCGAAGATCAGCACCGGGAGCGACAGCGGCAGCGTGAGGAGCGCGAGCAGCACGCCGCCCCTGCGGATGCCGAGGGTGAGCGCGGCGCCGATCGAGCCGATGAGGCTCAACGCCACCGTGCCGACGACGAGCGAAGCCAGGATCCCGGGGATGGCAGCCGGCGGCGCACCGAGCGACAGCGCCGCGAGCGGGGCGATCAGCGCGAGCGGCAGTCCGGTGAGCAGCCAGTGCGCCGCGGTCTTGGCGAACATCAGGCCCGTGAGCGGCTGCCCGGAGAGCGCGTACTGCTCGAGCGTGCCGTCGTAGGCGTCGTCGCGGAAGAGAAATTCCAGTGCGAGGAGCGAGGCGAGGAGCGCCGCCACCCAGAGTACCCCCGCCGCCACTTCGCGCAGCCGCGCGAGCTCAGGCGAGATCGCGAGCGGAAACAGCATCGTGACGATCGCGAAGAAGGCGAGCGGCTGCACCAGCTGCCCGCTGCGGCGGAAAGCCAGTGTCAGGTCCCGCAGCAGCACCAGCCGCGCCGCGGCCAGTACCGGGGTGCCCTCCCCGGCACTGCCGCCAGTGTCGAGGCTGGCGGGAGCGGCGGCGAGAGCGGATTGCGGCAGCTCAGCCAAGCGTGAGCTCCAGGCGGCGCACGCGCGCCGGCGCGACCGGCAGCTCGTGATGCGTGGCCGCGAGCACCAGGCCGCCGCGCGTGAGCTGCTCCTCGATGAGGGATCCGACGAGCCGCTGGCCCTCGCCGTCGAGGTTGGTGGTCGGCTCATCGAGCAGCCACAGCGGGACGAGTGCGAGCGACAGCGCCGCGAGCGCGACCCGCCGTTTCTGACCGGCCGAGAGCGTCCGCGCCGGACGATCGCTCCAGGCCGCGGCGCCTACGCGTTGTAGCGCGGCGCCCAGCGCGCTCGCGCTGACGCGGCGGCGCATCCCGATCCAGTAGCGCAGGTTCTCGAGCGCGCTCAGGTCGGCTTTCAGCGGGGCCTCGTGCCCGATATAGAGGAGTGAAGCGTGAAAGGCCGGTGGGTCCGCGGCCACGTCCTGCCCGTTCCACAAGAGCCGGCCGGACTCGGGGTGCAGCAGGCCGCAGGCGGCGCGCAGCAGGCTCGTCTTGCCGGCGCCGTTGGCGCCCGTCACGTGCAGGCAGCTGCCACGCTCGACGCTGAAGCCGACGCCGCGCAGGACGTGGCGCTCACCGCGCCACAGCTGCAGATTCTCGGCTTCGAGGCCCTGGTGCGACATCGGGCGCGAGTCTCGCAAATTCATGAGGTTAGCGCCACGTGCCATGGCACATTCCGCACCGTCTGCGGACGACGTCAGTCGACTAGGGTTCTGTCACCTTCAGGTGTGCCTGGGGCCGGACTCGAACCGGCACGGGGTTGCCCCCAAGGGATTTTCGTACCACTACAGTTTTCACTGCTGCATGTTTCTAAAGGTCTCGCACGCATTTGTGGTCTGGACTTTACCTTTGCCATCCCGCAAACATTTCAAACACGCCCACGGATTAGGCAGGGGCCGTCAAGTCTCTACACTTTCCCAAGGCAGGGCATGAGACGACTCAAGTACACGCGCGACCAGCTCACCGAGGCGGTCCGCGATTGCTCCTCACCGCGCCCTGGGCTTAGCTCGGTATTGCAGCCACCCTGACGTGCTGCTGTTCCACCGACTTTGACCCCATTCACACCGGCCGTTTCCGCGCCGGGTGCTCAACTTTTTTGTAAGTCCCTTGCGTCTACCAATTTCGCCACCCAGGCACGGGTGCGGATGCATTCTACACGGGCACGGGCGCGGCCACGGAGCTACCCCGATCGACGGGGCCCTGGGCAATGTCGGCTCACGCCCCGTTGAGCAGCTGCGCAATCGCGGCGAAGGAGCGCGCAGCCGCCACGTCGGCGGCGCTCTTGCGATCCTTGTTGCGCAGCCGCGCGCTGGCGCCGGCGTCGAGGAGCTTGCGCACCAGCGCGCCGTCACCGTTACGGCTGGCGATGATGAGCGCCGTGTCGCCGAAGCTGTTCTGCGCATCGACATCCACGTGCCGCGCGAGCAGCGCATCCACGATCGCGCCGCTCCCGGCACCGCGGACGCTGGCTGTTTCAGCTGGACACCGGCGCCGAGCTCGGCCGGCGCGAGGCATTCCTGCAACTCTCCAACGGCACGTTCGTGCAGACGCAGTACACCTCACGGTACTATGTAGGCCTGTCGTATCGCGTTACGTTCCAGTAGTGAGGCGCTCTGTGCGGAACCCGGCCGCAATTGCTGCTCTTGCCGCGCTGCTGCTCGCCCCCGCGTGCGCGGCCGACCGTGAGCCGCTGGAATATCTCGATCCGGACACCGGGGCGACCGTCACGGTGGTGGCGCAACCCCTGGTGTTCGCCAACCAGCGCACCGGGCTTGCCGCGAATGCCCGTGACTATGTGACGCTGGCGGGCGCCGCGGTCAATCGCGGCGGCAAGGTGACCTATGTCGGCATCGCCTACTTCTGGTCCAGCGTCGATCCGCAGATGCTCGGCGCGCCGTTACCCGCCCCCGAGCCTTTGATTCTGCAGGCCGACGACCGCCGCCTCGAGCTGCGCCTCCAGGGGCAGTCGGCGCGCGACGCCGGCATCGGCGCGGTGCAGCCGCCGACCCGCCGCGCGGCCGGGCCACCGAGCGTCTATGGCCTCGATCTCGCCACGCTGCGCTTCATCGCCGAGGCGCGCCAGCTGACGGTGCTCGCCGAGAGCAACGGGACGCTGCTGCCCTACCCGCTGTGGGAGGATCGCCGTGCGGCGCTGAGGTCCTTCGTACGGCACATGAGCGGATCGGACTGAGCCGCGCCGTTAGGGGAGGTGCGGCCGGCCGCTCTGCCAGAGCAGCGGGAACAGCACGTGCTCCATGGGCGCGCCGGCCGGCAGCTCGGCCTCGAGTCCGGGGAAATCCGGCGACGTCTTCCAGCGCCGCGGCGCGTGGCGCACGTCGTCGCCGAGGAGTCGCACGGAGAACACCCGCCGTCGCTGACCCGCGCCAACGCCCGCGGTGGCGTGCAGCGTCAGCATGTGGAAGCACACGGCGTCTCCCGGCTCGAGGGCCCAGCCGAGAATCCGGTGCGCGCCGCGGTCGGCCTCGATGTCGGGGAGATCCGCCAGGCTCCCTTCCGGGAACCACCGGGCCTCGGCATCGAGGAAAGCGCGCGGCATGAGCCAGGGCCCGAGGTGCGAGCCGGCGACGAACTCGAGCGTCGCCTCGCGCGCCACCGAGTCGACCGGAATCCAGAAGCTGCAGTTCTGCCGGCCTTCGATGTTGTAGTAGGGCTGATCCTGGTGCCAGGGCGTGCGCTGCCGGGTGCCCGGCTCCTTGGTGAGCATGTGGTCGTGGTAGAGCCGCGCGGCGCCGCTGCGCATCAGGAGGGCGCCGGCCTCCCCGAGCGCCGACTCGAAGATCACGCGGCGGTAGCGCTCGTTCTCCTGCCAGCAGCAGAAGTCCTCGAGAAAGAAGCCGGGATCGTCGCGCGCGCTCGCGACCTTGGCGCGCGGACTCGGGTGAGCGAGATTGGCATCGATCCCTTCGCGCAGCAGCGCCACCTCGTGCGGCTCGAGGAGCCCGCGCAGCACCACGGCGCCGTCGGCCTGGAACGCCGCGACGTCGGCGGGTGCGACAGGCGGCGCGCTCGCGGCCGTCACGGGCTATTTCCCCGTGCGCAGGAACTGCCGGCAGGCGTTGACGAAACGGCTGCGCTCGGTCTCGGACTCGATCTCCGTGCCGAGCATGACGATGAGCGATTCCGGGCCCGCGGCGCTCGCGGCCGCGCGCTTCACCAGGTGGCGGGCGAGCGGCCCGATGTAGCCGGCGAGCTCGGCCTCGAAACGCCGCAGCTGCGCTGCATCGATGAGTGCCGGGACCGTGCCGGTGGCGGCCGGCGACGGCGGTGCCGCGAAGCTCCCGGTGGCAGTCCCCGGCGCGCTGTAGCTGCCGGTCGCAGCCGGCGCGGGAGTCTCGCTGCCGAGAAACGCACGCACGTGCTCGATGAGGCGGGTGTAGTGCGGCTCCAGCGGCCCCGGGAAGGCGTCGAGCCAGTGCTGACTGCTCAGGAAATACTCGAGGCTCCTGGACGGCAGCACGTCCGCGATGCGAAACGGCAGCACCGCGACCCGATGATGCACCGCACGCTCGACCTCTCGGCGCACCTGCGGCGAGTCGTTGGTGCTCGCGGAGAACACCAGCACCATGACGCGCGCGCCGGTGATCGCCTCGACGATCTCGGCGGCCCAGTCCGCCGCCGGGGTGACGTCGCGCGGCGCAATCCAGCAATCGATGCCGGCCCCCTCGAGCCGCGAGACGATCCCGAACGCCGGCTCGCGGTCGCTCTGGGAATAGCTGACGAAGACGCGCCGCGCCGTCATCCGCCGCTCTCCAGGATCTTCAGCGCCTTGTCGAGGCTCTTGCGCATGCGGTTGAAGGCGCGCCCGAGCGCAGCGATCTCAGCGCCGCCCGTCGCGGGAAACTCCGCCGCGCTCATGTCGCCGACGCTCAGCTGGTCAGCGATCCGCCCCATGCGGCGCACCGGGCGCACGACGAGCACGTACATGACGAGATTCACCACCAGCAGCAGCGCCACGAACACCGTGGTGAGAGCGACGAGGAAAATGCGGAAGGCACCGCTCGCGGCCGTCTCGGCCGCGGCGATCGGCACCGAAACCACCTGGGCGCCGATCACGTCTCCCGCCTGCCAGCCGAAGCCGTTGTTGCGGCCGTACTTCTCGATGACGGTCGCCGGCGCAGCCTCGGCCGTGCTGTGGCACACCAGGCATTCGGGCTTGGCGCTGATGGGACGGGCGAGAAACAGCGAGCGCCCCATGGGGGTGTCACGCTCGCCGACGATCTCATGCACGGCGGCGTCGCCGCGGAAGCGCTGGATGATGTCGGCCTCCCAGTCGGTGGCACGGTCGCGCAGGTTGGTGGGGTTGAGGGTCGCTTCGTGGTAGGAGAAGTCGTGCCGCGTCTCGTGTACGCGCAGGAAGTTCTCGGTGGCGGCGTAGGCCGGCACGCTCTGCGGCAGGAAGACGCTCTGCATCTGGGCGTGCAGGAGCGGCGCAATCTCCTTGGCGGTGTAGTCCCGCACTGCCAGTGCGCTGTCCATCATCAGTCCCGCCTCGGTGCGGATCTCGCGCTCGGCGTTGGCCTCGAGCACCGCGCGGCACACGAAGCCCGTGATGGTTGCCCCGAGCGCGAACACCACGATCAGCGCCAGATTGACCCGAACCAGCAGGCTCATTCGCTCGTATCCCCGATGTGGACGATCGGGCGGGCACAGCCGCCCTTGTGGGCGGCCAAAGTAGTGGATTGCCACCACCGGGCGCAACTGCGCCGCGGTCGCGCCCCCCGTTGTGGCCGCGCGCGCCTGCCCGCACAATCCCCGGCGTGCCCAGCGCCAAAGCGAATCGAAACTCCCCCTTCATGGTCGGCGTGTCGGGCCATCGCGATCTCGATCCGGACGACATAACGCGGCTGCGCGAGGCGGTCACCGACTTCGTCCACCAGCTGAAGGCGCACCTGCCCGACACGGAGCTGCGGATGATCGTCGGCATGGCCGAGGGGGCCGATCTCCTCGTCGCCGAGACCGCGCTCGGTCTCGGCGTGCCGGTCGAAGCGGTGCTGCCCATGCCGCTCGAGCAATACGCGGCGGATTTCGACGCCAAAACGCTCGAGTGCCTCAAGGAGCTGCTGCGCCGGCCGGAGGTGCGCTGCGTGGAGCTGTCGGGCGCGGCTGCCGCCGCCGGCGTCAGCGGCCCGCACTCGCGCGAGCAGCGCGACGCCATGTACGCCAACCTCACCGACACGCTCATTCGGCGCAGCAGCCTGTTGCTCGCGCTGTGGGACGGACGCAGCTCCCGCCTGCCGGGCGGCACCGCCGACACCGTGCTGCGCTATCTGAGCCTGCGCACCGGTGAGGGGAGCGCGAGCGATGCGATCCAGTTCATCGAGGTGGCGGAGGAGCCGGACACCGCGCAACGGCTGGTCTACTGGACGCCGGCGCTGCGCAGCGGCGCCGCGGGCGAGCCCCCGGGCTCGCCCTGCTATCTCGCCGGCGCCGGCGATCACGTGCTGCACGTGCAGCGCTCCATGCCCGAGCGCCTCAAGCGCCAGCTCGCCGAGCTCAACAGCTACAACCTCGAATACCGGCAGCTGAGCGGCGCCGGCCGGATGCGCGAGCCCGAGTCGCTCATGGGCTCGCTCCCGGAGCGACCGGCACTGCCGCCGAACGCCATGCTGGACGACATCGACGCGCAGTATGGCAAGGCGGACGCGCTCGCCGTGTACTACCAGCGCCGCTCCGACCGGCTGTTTGATCTGTTCGCGTTCATGGCATTCGCCATGGGTGTCGCCTACCTGATCTACGAGAAGCTCACCGAGTCGCGCTCGCTCCTCATCGCCTATCTCGTGACGCTGCTCACCAGCCTCGGCGTCTACTACGTGCTGCAGGGCAAGCGCTGGTTCGGCAAGCACCTCACCTACCGTGCGCTCGCCGAGACGCTGCGCGCGCGCTTCTATCTGCGCCTCGCCGGGGCCGATCAGCGCATGGATGCCGCCGAGGTGCTGGCGCTCTCGGGGATCGAGAAGTTCCGCGGCTTCAGCTGGATCGGCTTCGTGCTGAAGGGGATCGAGGCGGCCGACGACCGCACCGGCCCGGACGGCAGGTTCGCACCGGGCAGCGTCGAGGAAGTGTGGATCGAGGGGCAGTTCCGTTACTTCACCCGCAAGGTGGCGCACCTCGAGCGTGCCAGCCGCCGCGTCAAGCACATGCGCCACTTCCTGTTCGTCGCGATCCTGGTGATCATCTCGGCGCTGTTCGCCTTCGGCGATCAGCTGCACCGGATCGACATGGGACTCGGCGTGCCGCTGAAGAACATCCTCACCTTCTCCATGGGCTTCATGGCGGTGCTGCTCGGCGTGTGGGAGCTGCACCAGGACAAAATGGCGACGCGCGAGCTCCTGTGGCAGTACCGCAATCAGCTGAGCCATTTCGCGCGTGCCAAGCTGCAGCTGGCGCGCATGTCGACGCCCGCCCGGCGCAACGACGTGCTGGTGGAGCTCGGCAAGGACTCCTTGATGGAAAGCTACCTGTGGGCCATCCATCGCTACCACCGCGAGCACGAGCCCCCGGCAGCCTGAGCGCGTCCCGGCGCCGGGCGGGTTAAGATCGGCTCCCCATCGAGGCGAGGAGCCCTGGCATGATTTTTCTCCTGGCACTCATTCCCGCGACCGCGCTCACCGTCGCCGGCTACGTGGCGCTCTTCCTGTCACACCGCTCCGAAGGCGCCCTGCGCACCTTCGGCCGCTACCTCGGCATCTGGGCCTTCGTGCTGGCCGCACTCGTGGCGCTCGGCGGCATGTTCGCGGCCGGCCACATGCGCGCGCACCGCGGCATGTGGGGTCCGCACCCCGGCATGCATTGCCCCTGGTTGGGTGAGAGGTCTGAGGGCCCGCGCAACGAGAGTCGCGAGACGCTGAGCGAGCCGCCGCCGCCGCCCGCGGCGCTGCCGGCGCCCGCCCCGGGTCCGGACAGCACTCATAAATAACCTTAGCTTTGTTTTTTATCATATTGAAATTGAATCATTTATTTCTTTATCTCACCGGGTATTACCCGTGAGCGCTCGATGACCGAGCCGCAGCCGACGCCCGCCGCACCGCGCCGCCGCGAGCGCACGCGCGCCGCGCGCTCCACCGGGCCGACGCTGAGTCCAATTGCGCGCCTGGAAAATCCCTGGGCGCCGCTCGAAATCCTCACGGCCGAGCAGGTCGAGCGCATCCTGCTCTCCGCCTACCGCGTGCTGGAGGAGGCCGGCCTCGAGATCCGCAGCGCCGCCGCGCGCGCCGTGTTCGCACGCGCCGGCGCGCTGGTGGACGAGAGCACGCAGATCGTGCGCCTCGGGCGCGACCTCATCGAGGCGCAGCTCGCATCCGCCCCCGCACACTTCGTTCTGCACGCCCGTAACGCCGCACGCCATCTGCACGTCGGCGGCAACGTCGTCAATTTCGGCCCCGTGACCGGCGCACCCAACATCCGCGACTGCGAGGGGGGCCGGCGTTACGGCGACCTCGAGGCGTTTCGCAACATCCTCAAGCTCACCCACACCCTGGGCGTGCTCCACTGGCAGGGTGGCATCGTGGTCGAGCCGGTCGACGTGCCCGTGGCCACGCGCCACCTCGCGACCTATCAGGCCCACATCGAATGTGCCGACACGGTGTGGGCCGCGCGCGGCATCGGCGGCGTGCAGGCCGAGGATGCGCTCGCCATGTCGGCCATCGAGCACGGCTGCTCGATCGAGGAGCTGGCTGCACGCCCGACGCTCATGACGGTGACCAACGTCAACTCCCCGCGCCGCGTCGACGAGGAGATCCTCGACAACATCATGGTCATGGCCCGCCATGGTCAGTGCGTGGTCATCACACCCTTCACGCTCATGGGGGCCATGGCGCCGGTGACACTCGCCGGTGCGCTGGTGCAGCAGACCGCCGAGGCGCTCGGTGTCGTGGCGCTTTGCCAGCTGCTGCGCCCGGGCACGCCCTGCGTGCTCGGCGGCTTCACGTCCAACGTCGACATGCGCACCGGCTCGCCCGCTTTCGGCACGCCCGAGTACGTGCACGCCGTGCTCGCGGCCGCGCAGATCGGCCGGCGCCTCAAGCTCCCGGTGCGCACCAGCGCCGTCAACGCCGCCCCCACGGTCGATGCGCAGTCGACCTACGAGACCGCCTTCTCGCTGCAGGCGGCGGTCTTAAGCCACAGCCATCTCGTCAATCACGCCGCCGGCTGGCTCGAAGGGGGCTTGTCGGCGTCGCTCGAGAAGATCGTCGTCGATGCGGAGCTGCTGCGTAACTGGGCGGAGATCTTGAAGCCCGTGAGCTTCAGCGACGACGATCTGGCGGTCGAGACGATCAAGGGGGTCGCCGCGGGCGGCCATTTCTTCGGCACCGCGCACACGCTGGCACGCTACGAGAAGGCCTTCTACCGGCCGTTGCTGTCGGACTGGTCGAACTTCGAGAACTGGCGCGACGCCGGCAGCCGGACCGCGACCGATCGCGCCACCGGTATCTGGAAGAAGCTGCTCGCCGAGTACATGCCGCCACCGCTCGATCCGGCGGTGCGTGAGGCGATCGCCGCCTACGTCGAGCGCCGCACGCGCGAGCTCGCCGCGACGTGATCGCCAACGCCCGCATGTACGCCGTGACCCCCGCGGTCGAGGCGGCGTGGCGCGCACTGCTCGCGCACGTCGCGAGCGATGCCGGCGTGGCGCTCGATTACCTGCCCTACCCGGCGCCGCAACCGCTCGAGGAGCTGTGGAGGCGCAGCGACCTGGCCGCAGTCTTCATGTGCGGCTTTCCGGTCGCGCTCCGACTTGCGCGGGTGACTCCGCTCGCAGCGCCCATCCCGCGTGTCGCATGGGCAGGGGGGCGCGCCGTGTACCGCACGGATCTCATCGTGCGCACGGATGCACCCTACCGCACGCTCGAGGACACCTTCGGCGAGCGCTCCGGCTGGACGGTCGCGCACTCGCACTCGGGATTCAACGCCTTCCGGCATCACCTGCTCGCCTACCGCACGGCAGCGCGGCCGACGCTG
>Ga0210394_10001890_pt1 | contig 31067 bp, 19 predicted proteins | sample IncBWC12MmetaG_FD_160121 | JGI IMG/M metagenome (GOLD analysis project Ga0210394, IMG submission 160121) | Forest soil microbial communities from Barre Woods Harvard Forest LTER site, Petersham, Massachusetts, United States - Inc-BW-C-12-M | ecosystem: Environmental > Terrestrial > Soil >... | reverse complement strand
GCCGGCGACATAAATTCCGCCATTCCAATAGGCGGGACTGCTCCAGAAACCTTTGGAAGTATCGGTCACGGTCTGCACGTTGTTGTTCTGGGTGGTCGAATATCCGCCCATATTGGTGCGATCGACCACGAAGATCGCCGCTTCTTTTCCGCCACCGATGATCTCGCTGGGGTGCGCGCCGGTCTGTGTGGGCACGATCACAGCTCCGCCCGAACCCACGTCGAGATCGTTTGTGCTGAGATACGCCTGATTAAAGGGCGTGAAATAGTCGGCCGGAGTGAGGCCGTTGGTGCCCGTCGGAGTGAGCCGGACGAAGCTGTCGCCGTATTCGGTGCCGCTAGTGTTGGCGTCAAAGGTGCCGTCTCCGGTCAACACGTAGATGTTGCCCAGGATGTCGGCGCAGAAGCCGGCGCCGGCGTTCCAGATGCCGCCGCGTTTGCCGTTGGCGGTATCGTTCCACACCGCGATCTGCTTCATGGTCTGCGCGTTGTAACCCATGATCCAGCCATGCCAAGGAGCGTAGGCGAACGTTCCCCAACCCATATAAACGATTCCGTTCGACAACAGCAGCGCCGTTCTCTGGCTCTCGTGAATTGCGTCAAATGTAACGGTACCGCCGACGCTGCCACCTCCCGTGCCAGGCACGGAAGCTGCGATTACCGTGGGACCTCCGAATTTCTCCGCGCCGCTGGTGATATCCAGAGCATGAAGACGTTGAACCCAGGTGCCGTTTTCGGCGGTGAAGGCAACCAGATACATGGTCCCGCTGTTGCCATCGATCACCGGAGTGCCGGTGATGCCAAAGGTGGGCGTAATCGCAGTACATGCGCCGGTGGCACCGCAAGGCACCGCAGTTACGCCAGTGGAAAGAAAACTAACCTGCCACAGCGGAGTCGTGCTCAGCCCATCAGCGTCGAACGCGTAGACGCTGTCATTCTCGGTCTCGACATAGACAACATTGTGCACTTGGCCGCCGATGGTGACGTTATAAACATAGAGTGGCTGAGCGTAGATTTGGCCATCCACCGGATAGGAAAACAACTTCCCGAAGCTCTTCGAATTCACATTGGATGGATTCAGAATTGTCTCACTGAGGTTCTGGCCGGTTCGCTGGTTGTCGTTGTGCCAGGTTAATACACCTGTGTAGGCTTGCCCTTGCGCCGGCACGCCCGCCAGAACCACCAGAGCGAGGGCAAGGGCAACGGCGGCAGCAGCAATACTGCGGGAGTTGAGGGTCATCTTACGCATGTTTTATCTCCAATGTGATGGCAAAGCTCAGTGGAAGTTAGGGATTGATCGTAGCGGGTCCCTTGGTCGTGGATTGAATACTAAGAACCGACGTGCTGCCCGGCTTCTTCGGGGACCGCAGCGGCTTCCAATTTTGCTGGAACTGTATCGATCGGGATTGAAGCGTTCACTAAGCGACGATTCTTATAGGAACGGTAACGATCTAACCAACTGAATGGGGCGTAGCAATAAACTAACGCCGTGAGCCGGTCTAGTGCCCGTAAAGCGCGGAACAGCACTTCGTCGGAAACCCGTTCCGTGGCGCCCGCAACATCGGAAGTGTTTTCTTGAGACCTCGGATAGCGCGGCCAAACTCCACCGGATTCCTGCCGCCAGTAATTCACATACCGCTGAATCTTGCGTCTTACTCGCGACGACAAAACTTCGCGGCAGGCCTTCGAACGCTCGATCTTCCCACCCTTGACTTGCTTATGATGAGAACCTTCGTAAATCGGCGAAGAATCGACGCCTTCGAGCGAGGTCATGCGGGCGTCGAAAGGAATTCCAAGAAACTGGCAAACTCCCGCCAGGACGACAGCGGGATCTTGAATCATTTCTTCATACTGAATTTCATGAACCGGAATGTTTTTGCTCAACAGAGCATCGCGCCCCTGCTTGAGCTTGTGGTAACCGATCACCGCGCGGTGCAGAATGCCGGGCTTCGAAAAAAATGTGGAACCGGTTCGCGCCCGCACAATACTGCGGCAGGTATCGGCGAGATCCCGCCAGATAATAAGAAACCGCGCCCTGGGAAACTCCTGTGCCAGCGTCGACAAACAGTCGAAGTAGTTCGGTGACTTCTCTCCCATCACGGCTGCGCCGTCGGCATACTCTTGCCAGGCAGCCCTTGCGCCGCTGCGAAGATCGGGAACGGCGACGGGAATTCGCTCGTCGCGAATGTGATGGCGCGAGAGAGCGGAATTCCAAAACTCCCAGCGAGCTCGCCAGTCAGGGTTGCTGCCTTTGCTCGTGAACAGAGGTTGCAGCAAGAACAGGTCTGCCTCGTACATCAGGGCGATGTCAGGATGCTGGTTTAGCAGACTGTAAAGCAGCGAGGTTCCGGATCGCCACATACCAACTACGATCAAGGGGCTGGAACCAGAACTAGCGGGCGTGGGACGTTCGACTTTCATTAGTCGGCGTGAATCATTTCTGGGGTCGATTGCGTTACCGCCTGCAAAGCAAGAATTAAGAATTTAAGAAAGAGATTAACGAAACAATCGTGGCATCACGTCTTCGATACAAACAGCCCACGCAAACTTCGAACCGTTGATGATGTATCTGCGCCACAAGCGAGTTGGCTCGCTCACCAGCCGGTAAAACCATTCGAATCCATGCTCACGCATCCACTTCGGGGCGCGCTTCAAACGTCCGCAGCTCATGTCGAAGGCGGCGCCAACGCCAAGCATCACCGGAACCGTGAAGCTGTCGCGATGCTGATACATCCATTTTTCCTGCTTGGGAGTGCTCAGCCCCACCCATAGAATGTCGGGAGCGGCGGCGGCCACGATGCGTTGCACATCCGCCTCTTCAGCGTCCGTCAGCGGACGAAAGGGCGGACAATAGGTTCCCGCAACTCGTATGCCGTGGCGCTCCTGCAAGCTTCGTGAGACCAGATCGGCAACCCCGGCGCTCCTCCATAAAAGAAGTGCCGATACTTCGAACCGGTTTCCCGGCAGAAGACTTCGAATAGTTCGGGGCCGCAGGCGCGCCGCTTCATCTGCTTGTGGCCGTGGAAGCGGCCCATCCAGACCAGAGGCATCCCGTCGGCTATCACCAGGTCGGCATGGTCGAGCACTTCGCGAAAGTAGGCGTCTTCGCGCGACTCCGAAACTCCATGCATGCCGGTAACGGCGACGTAACGGGTGCGGCCGCGCTCGCCGATCCAGCGTTCGCCAATCCAGCGTTCGAGGATCTGCACAACGTCCGGTATCTGGACTGAATTCACCCGAACGTCCAGCACACGAAAGCTTGGAATATCTCGCGCGTTGTCGATCAACAGATCGGCGGCTTCAGTGCTTGAAAGATTCATTCGAAAAGTAAAAAGTCGAGTCCATTCGTCCGACTCAGGCCCTGATTGCTTTGCAGGTCGGCGTCGTGAAGATATAGCTCCGCCCTCTCAGTCACAGCGGGGCAATGCGCAAACCTTCGACGGCTTCACATCTAACAACTATGAGTGGCCAATTCCTCAATCAAAGCGGAACGGTAGGCCGTTGCTTGGGGAGGGTTACAACAAGAGTAGAGCAAGATTATGCGGCAATGAAAATTGCTGCAAGAGGCCAAAGGCCTTACTAACGAAAGGCTCTATCCGCTACGATTAATCCCAACTATGCGTATGAAAACAAGATAGTTAATTAGTATAGGGACTAAAGTCTATGCCTAGTCAAACATACCGCCGCACTATGCGTGGGCGATCAGTGCATCAAGGGAGCTGTGATCCTGAATTGCGACATTAAACGGTGGCTCTTCCGTAAAGAGATCCAAGCCCAACCCTCGCAGGAAATCGCAAACCTCCGCCGAGTTCACGCCGAGATGGGGATGTACGTCGAGGAAAACCACAATGCCCGGGCTTCTCGCAATCGTCTCGCGAGCGCCACGCAAAACATGCATGTCGGCGCCCTCGACGTCGATTTTGATAGCTTCGATCGCGCGATCGAAGCCAACCTCCGCCAACAAATCGTCGAGACGCCGCGTCTGCACTTCAATGATACCTTTTTCTCTTTGCGGCTTTCCCGCCAGCAGGGTGTGGAATCCGCTCTTTTCTCCGATGTGAAGTTGCGCCGTACCATTCGCATCGCTCAGAGCCATTTCGTGAAGAGTGATGTTGCGATATTCGTTCTTCGCGATACTCTTTCTGATCCAGCGGCAGTTTTCCGGGTGCGGCTCGAAGGCCAGGACGCGTCCCTGCGGTCCAACTAACCGCGACGCCAGAAGCGTGAAGTCGCCTTTATTGCATCCCACATCCACGAAGGTTGCTCCCGGCCGCAGGAACTGTTTGAAGGCTTGATGCTTCGATTCCTCGTAGCAGCCGAGCGCGCGCTGCAGCATCATCCGGGACTCTTTGATGTTGAGATAAACCCAGCCGGCCTCAAGTTTGTAGGGATAATAAAATCCAGGCATCACGCTGGACCACACCGGATAAGTTTTCAACAGTAGAGATTTGTAAACTTCTCGCATCAGCACTTGAGACTCCACTACTGGTTGTGATTCTTTCATCTTACAATCCCCCAAAACGCGCTGGCACATGGCGCAGGTTACCTGTCTTGCTTCCCGTTTGCTCCAAGGGTCTTGTGCCGGTCACGCTCCGCAAGATAGGCTTTGACAGGCTGGGAGCGCATCACCAACTAATCTTTATCGGCTTTTTTGCCAGCCTTCTGTTGGTCTTGAATTCTGTATTCCATCGAACCCGGGGAAAGTAATTTAGAACGGCAACGGCTGTTCGAGTGCAACTGTTTCTCGACACTGTTTCTTGACATGGAACGCCCACCTTCATGCGATAATTCGCGTCATTGTTTCTGCCGCCGAACGGTCGACAGGCATTATCGGCGAAGGATAACGAGTGAGTTCGTATCTTAGTGGGGTCTGGTCAGGGTTGCAACGCACTTGATGGATTGAGATGCTGGAGGATTCTCTGAAGATCGTCGTTGTTCACAACACCTACCAGCAACCCGGAGGAGAAGACGTTGTTTTCGAGCAGGAGCGCAGAATGCTCGAAAACGCCGGCCATCAAGTGATTCCCTACTGCCGCAGCAACTGGGACGTAGATTCGTACCGCGGCATCCGCCTCGTCAATCTCGCAGCCAGAACGGTTTGGGCGTCAGACTCGCGGCGAGAATTCCTGCAGTTGTTGCAGCAGGAAAAGCCAGAACTCGTGCACGTTCACAACACTTTTGTGATGATCTCGCCTTCGATCTACTCTGCCTGCTCTGAGGCCGGGATCCCAGTGGTACAGACGCTGCACAATTATCGTCTGCTCTGTCCCACCGCAACATTTTTTCGCGATGGCAAAGTTTGCGAAGAATGTCTTGCGGGATCTCTGTGGCAAGGAGTAAAACACGCCTGTTACCGCGACTCGTATTCCGCTTCAGCCGTTGTCGCTCTTATGTTGGCGTCCCATCGGCTGCGCAACACCTGGAAGCGCGAGATATCGTGCTACATCGCCCTGAGCGAATTTGCTCGCAACAAATTTGTAGAAGGAGGATTGCCGGGAGAAAAGATTTTCGTCAAGCCCAACTTTGTCTCTCCCGACCCGGGCGCTCGCACGGGCGATGGAGACTACGCTTTGTTCGTTGGCCGGCTTTCTCCGAAGAAACGCGTCGACACGTTGTTAGAAGCCTGGAAGCGGCTTTCGCAGCCCATTCCTCTTCTCATTCTCGGTGGCGGGCCCGATAAGGAGCGCCTGACGGCGCAGGCTGCCGCAGAGGGCCTTGCCAACGTTGAACTGAAGGGTCACATGCCGCGCGAGCAAACTCTGGCGGCCATCAATAGGGCCAGGTTTCTGATCTTCGCGAGCGAATGGTACGAGAATTTTCCGGTCACGCTGGTTGAATCTTTTGCCTGCAGCACTCCCGTGATTTGCAGCCGTATGGGCGTCATGCCGGAGATCGTTGCCGACGGTCGAACCGGCATCCATTTCAATCCGGCGAACCCGGAGGACCTGGCTCGCAAAGTGGAATGGGCCTGGACACATCCAAAAGAGATGCGCGCCATGGGTCAGGAAGCCCGCAGAGAGTACGAAGTGAAATACACCGCGGAAAAAAATTATCCTGTCCTGCTCGACATCTATCAGCGAGCCTTGCAGCGCCAGTAATTTCCCCAGGCGCCGAAGTTTTGCCTCGTCCCCCAATGCTGCATCCATCGCTCTTGCTGCGTCGGGGGGCGAGATCAGGTTTTGACCATCTTACTTAATGACCAACTGAAGCTGCGCAGACCACTGCAGTTGGCTCTGTGGCCCGAAGGCTCCGGTCACTGTGATCACGTAGGTCCCTCCAGGAGTTCCCTTGCTGGTCTGCACCGTGAGCACGGAGGTCGCGGCGCTGGTGCCGTTCGGAGTTACAGGATTGGTCGCGAAACTACATGTGGTTTGGGCCGGCAGCCCGCTGCAAGAAAGATTGACCGCCTGATTGAACTGCCCGAATGGCGCCACGGTTACGGTTGTGGTGTTGGATCCTCCGGGAAGGATCTTAAGGGACGTGGGCGAATTTGAAACCGTAAAGTACGGCCCAAAGCCGACAAGGTTCACGGTCTGCGGGCTGTTGAGCGCGTTGTCGGTGAGTTGCAGGGTCGCGGTGCGCTTGCCGTAGTTGTTGGGACTGAACGTGATTGCAACTTGGCAAGTCACATCCACGGAGATGAATGCGGGCAGAGTTCCCCCGCCGCAAGTGGTGGTTTCGGAAAAGTCCTGAGGATTATTGCCGCCGAAGCTGATACCGGTCAGGCTGAGATCGGCGCCGCCGGCACTCATTACGTTCAAATTCTGCGCCGGACTGCTGGTGCCAATTGGATACGAAGCGAAATTGCTGGGATTGGTGTAAGAGATCGCCGGCGACAACTGCACAAGGCGAATGCGGTTGTTGCCTGCGTCGGCGATGTATAGGTTCCCTTGCGCATCGACAACCAGGCCATCGTTCGAAATCTTTGCCGACGTTGCGGGACCGCCGTCTCCGGAAAATCCTCCCACACCTTTTTGCGCGTAGTCTCCGGCGACGGTGCCAATAATGCTCGTCGCGGCGCTGACCCTCTGCACGACGTTATCGTTTCCGCCACCGATGAATAAGTCGCCAGCAGGGTCGAGGGCCAACTCCATTGGTGCCCACATACTGGCACTCGTGGCCGGACCACCGTCTCCAGTTAAGCTGAAAGCTGTGTTCAGCGCGAAATCGTTGATGTAACCGGGACCGAGGCAACCGATGCAACGAATCTCGTTGTTATACGAGTCGTCGATGTACACATTCCCCGTGCTGCCGACGACCACGCCCGAAGGATGGTCGAGATGGGCAGCGTTCGCTGGGCCCCCGTTGCCTCCCTTGCCGGCGATGCCGACTCCAGCGATCGTGGTGATGATCTGGGTGGAAGCGTTCACCTCGCGAACCCGGTGCACGCTGTAATCGGCAATGTAGAGGTTGTTTGAGCTGTCGAGCGCGATCGACATGGGATCGGTAAACGTCGCCGAAGTTGCAGGGCCGTTATCGCCACATGGGTTGGTTGGATTCCCCAGCGCGCAGGACTTGCCGGTCCCGGCGTAGGTGATGATGTTGCCCGAGGCTGCGACCACCTCTCGAATGACTTGGTTATTGGTATCGGCGATGAATACGTCTCCGGCGGAATCGATTGCGACTCCGGTCGGGCCGTCGAGGGTGGCGCTGGTCGCGGGGCCGCTGTCTCCGCTGTATCCTGCGTTGCCAGTTCCCGCAAAGGTGGAGATGACCTGGGTGGTGGCATTGATGAATCGAACGCGGTTGTTTAACGTATCCGCAATATAGAGATTGCCGCTGGAATCTTCCGTAAGGTTGAAGGGATTGGCAAAGATTGCATTCGATGCCGGGCCGCCGTCGTTGCCTAAACCGCCACCCGCAATCGTCGAGATTCCCCCCGCGCTCACCTGTCGAATGCGCTGGTTGCCTTGGTCTGCAATGATCAGATTTCCTGCGCTATCCAGAAAAACGCTCTCGGGGCGGTTCAGCCACGCGTTGGTGGCCGTAAAACCTCCATCGCCCAAATAGCCCTGTGTTCCGTTACCCGCGATCGTGCTGATGTTGCCGCCGCTGACCAGGCGAACTTTGTTGCCGAAGGTGTCGGCAATATAAATGTTCGAGGTCGCGGGATCGATGAAGACTGACATCGGCTGATAAAGGTTCGCCGCGGTTGCGGAGCCACCATCGCCGCACTTCGTTACCGGGACGCAGGTTGAGCCGTTGCCGGCGACCGTCGTAATCACCGGCGACGCTGCCGGAGCGATCATGCGGATCTTGTTATCGCGGGTATCGGCGATGTAAAGATCCCCAGCGCCGTCGAAGGCGACGCTCTGGGGATAATTCAAGGTTGGCCCAATGGGCGTACCACCATCGCCGCATTTTCCGGTTGGTGTGGCGCAGGGGACTCCGTTGCCGGCGACCGCTGCGATGTTGCCCGGCTGAATCTTCACTCCAAAAATCGTGACTGCGGTTGTGCCCATGTTGATGGCGCGCACGCGGTTGTCGAAGGCGTCAGCTACATAAACATTCCCGTTGGCATCGAGGGCCACTCCCAGAGGGAAGTTGAATGCCGCGCTGGTGGCGGGTCCGCCGTCACCGCAGGTTCCGGTGGCAGGCTCGCAGCGGGTGCCGCTGCCCGCGATGGTGGTGATTACGCCCGTCGTCGTATTGACCATGCGAATGCGGGCGGTGCCGAAGTCGGCGATGTAGAGATTTCCCTTGCCGTCGAGCGTGAGACCGCTGGGCAAAGCCAGAATCGCAGACGTGGATTGCCCACCGTCTCCGCCAAAACCTTCCACGCCAGTCCCGGCATACGTAGTGACTGTGCCGTTCGACATCTTAAAGACGTAGGTGGAGTAAGGAGCGGTAAAGTAGGTGTTGCCCGCAGCATCGCGCACCGCCGCGGTGGGGCCCGGCAGATCGATGCTAAGCGCGGCGCCGCCAGCCGTTCCTCCGCCAGCATATGTGTTGATGGTGTTCTGAGCATGCATACCATCTGGCAACAGCAGAAGGCCAAACACACAAGCAACAATGGCAATAGCGCTTACTTTGCCGGTCAACTCACGGGCATTAGAGACCGCCGAAATACGAGCGTTCACAGAACTACCTCCACAGAAAATTTGAAAGTGGGGAAAACCGAACTGGACCGAACCAAGGATCGAACAAGCGATTGAACCAGGAAGATCGAACACCACCAACCACCACTGCAGAACCTAGGACCCTACCGTCGAATATCCGAGCCGGGACAAAATATTGCCGGCGGATTGCTGAACTCGCTGGGCTTGCGTCTCGGTAAATTTTTCCCGCCAGCCCTCGACCGCTCCGCTGCCGATGAAGCGGCCTTTGGCGGATACTTTTACGGGATTTTTCTTCTCCTGGTCGCGCATCTTTTGTACGGAGTTGTTTGCGACCGAGCGCTGAATCACGTCGGCGGAGACTGAAACCTCGAGAAACTCCATCATCTTGCCTAACGAAGCTTCGGGCTCGCGGCGCATTTCATCGAAACGCACCAGCAGAATCTGCGCCCGGCCTTCGTCTTTGGTCCTGACCCAGGAATTCACGTGATCCGTCCACGAACCGAACGGGTTCACTGTGCCGCTAAGAAAACGCGCCAAAAATTTGTCGAAATCGTCTTCCGCCAGTCCCAGCGCCTTCTGAAAGGCAAACTCAGACAATGCGACGTCGCGGGCGTCGCGGACAAGGTAAATTGCTTTCCTGTATTCCGCCCGGTAAGGCTCGTGGGTTTTAATAAGCCGACCGCCATTAGGCAGCACCGGCGACGCTTTACCCTGCTTGCCAATATCAGGAACCACTTTATCGACGTGATTGAACGACGGAGACTGGCCGAGAAGGACCTCGAACAGCATGAACCTCAGCCAGGTGTTACCAGACCGCGGATAAGAAGCGACGAAAACATCCGAGTCAATCAGGTTGCGATGACGAACCCAGGCCAATGGTTTGTGGAGAGAAGTCTTGCCAAGCCTGTGGCGAACTTTGCGCAGTGTGGGCACGTTTTTCCTCTAAATGAAGTCGGGGAGGTTTGGTTCTCGTAAAAAGAGACAGAACATGAAGAATGACAAGCGACGAAAAAATTCGACTTACTTGAATGCCATGGCTCGCGATGGTTCCACTTCGGACATCTGCCGCAGGCGAATGCTCACTACTACCAACCCGATCAGCATCATGTAAGGCGCGTCGGGACGTCCGCCGAACGTCGCGTTGAACATTCCGTTGATAAATAAATTGACGAACGCCGCCAGGCAGCCCACCGCCATGAACCGCAATTCCGGCGTCGCCGCCAGTTTAATGGTGCGCCACAGGTTTTTCACGATCACGACCTGCACCATGATGATGAGGCTGAGACCGATGATGCCAGTGTTGTACATCGCCTCGATCAAGCTATTGTGAGTGTGTGTGCTAGCGAAGGGTGTGTCGGGGTGAACCACAGCCATGAAGCGCGAAGCGTCGAAGCCGTAGCCTATAATCGGCTTGGCCAGGATGTAAGGCAGCAGGAACTCCCACAGGCCGGTGCGGCCGGTAAAGCTCTGGCCGGCCTGCAACTGCGAGTAGTTCGTCATGTAATCGCCGAGCGCAGTGAACTTCAGAGCGACGACGAGCATGACGGCAGCAACTCCGGCAAAGATCAAAACTGCCTTGAAACGCTTCAGCAATCCGTAGAAAAGCAATCCGGCAAAAATGCCCGCGATGATTCCGGTTTTGCCTCCCGCGCCGACCATGATGATGAGAGCGATGGCGCCGACCCAGATCGGCCAGCGGCGCTTGCCCGGCGAGTACAACATCAGACACAAAATTGCCAGCAAGCCGGCGATGCCGGAAATCGCAGTAGGAGCCTCGCGGAAACGCTGCTCGAGCGCGCCCGAACCATATTCTCCGAGGGGATCCGCTTCAAAGATTGAGCGCAATGTGGGCGCCAAAACCAGAATAAAAAATCCGCAGACGGTGATGTTCAAAAAGTCGCGGAGCTCATCCATTCCTGCGATCTGCTGAAGGGTGATATGCATGACCAGCACAACCAGTGTCAGCTTAAATGCCCAGGCGAGCGAGAAAGCGGGATTCGGCGAATATGCGCAGGAGACGATGCTGACCAGGGTGATCCAGCTAACCCACTTATAATCTCCCTTAAAAAGGCCGCGCAATGCCTCGGGAAATTTTAGAACGATGATGAGAAGCCCGAGCAGCGCAACGATCCAGAGAATGCCCTGGTCGTAGGCTTGTGAGGAGAAGCCGGCGCCACCGGCGATGTCGCTGCGGTAGGAGAACACTTCTTCAGAAACCAGCAACCCCCACCAGACGACGAAAATGAGCCACTTGGCGGGCTGGCTGCTCGCACGTCCGTAAGCGGCGGCAAAGACCAGCAATCCAAAGAAGACCAAGGCTGCGACGATTACCGTGGTGGTGTTTTCGTCGGCCACGAACTCCGTGGCCGTGGTCAACAAAAACAGCGTCGCAAAAGCTACAGCGGCCAGCACCGCGACGGTGGTGACCCGAAGGCGCGATTTGACCGGAACTGGAAACTGTGTGGGCGCGGAACTCATTTATTAGATTTTAAGCCTTTTGAAAAACTACCAAACGTTCAATCAGAGCCAGCAGGTTAGCTAGCGCCCGAACCTTTCAGCACCGCGGGGATGGTCTTCATCAGGATCTGGAAGTCCAGCCACAAAGACCACCGGTCGATGTATTGCAGGTCCAACTCCATCCACTGTTCGAACGGAATCGTGTTCCTGCCCAAAACCTGCCAGAGGCAGGTAATACCCGGCCGCACGCTAAAGCGGCGGCGCTGCCAGTCTTCATTAAATCCTTCATAATCGCGCACTGCCATCGGCCGCGGACCAACCAGGCTCATGTCGCCCTTAAGCACGTTGAACAGTTGGGGTAGTTCATCGATGCTGGTGCTACGGAGAAACTTACCAACCGGCGTGATGCGCGGGTCGTTCTTGATTTTGAATACCGGCCCGCTCACTTCGTTCAGGTGTTCGATCTCTTTCATACGGCTTTCCGCATCCACGCTCATGGTGCGGAACTTGAAGATCTTGAAGCGGCGCTTGTTCAGTCCCAGTCTTTCCTGCAGGAAGAACACCGGCCCGGGAGAAGTCAACTTGATCAGCACCGCGACCAGCAGGAAAAGCGGAGTGAAGAAGACAACCAGAACCAGCGATGCGGTAAAATCCACGGCCCACTTAATGAAAGCCTGCCAGCCGGCAACGATGGTGCCGGTGCTGTGCGTAATGTGGGAGTCGCCTTCGAACTCTTCGACTTTGGAACGTGCCTTCTTCAGGTCAAAAAGGTTCGAAACCATGCGAAGGAGAATTCCCTGCTCTTCGCAGAGTTCGGCGATTTCAGTCGCATGAGAATGCAGAGAGCGCAGCGGAAGAGTCACGACAACTTCATCGACCACGTTGCGCCGCATAAAGCTGCGTAACTCTTCAAAGTTGCAAGCCAGCGAGTAACCTTCCTGATTAAACTTGGCAATTCCCGGCCACTCTTCATCGACAAAGGCCAGAATGCGATAGCCGAGCCAGGGACTCTCTTCGATTTTTCGCGCGAACTGAACCGCAGCGTCGTTGCTGCCGACAATCACGATGTTACGTAGATTCTTACCTTTGATTCGAACCTGCCGCAGCACAAATCGCACCGTCAACCGGCCCGCGACCGTAATGCAAGTCAGCGAGGCCCAGAATACGGCTGCAAAAACATAATTGATCATCGTCACATGGAAGGCCAGGGCAATCCCATACATTAGGATAGTTCCCAAAGAAGTTGCCTTGACGATGTCGACGACCTCATCCCGTTTGCGGGACAAGCGCCGCGATTCGTACATTTCGAACATGCGAAAAACTTGATGCCAGAGAAGGACGATTCCAGAAAAAATAATGATGTTTTGAATCTTTATCCGTAGTTCGAGGAACTCGCTGAACGACACTCTGGCACTGAAAATTCGCGACACCGTAATCGTCGCGATCCCAAAGCACAGAAGAACAGCAAACAAATCGAAAAACTGCACCAGATGCTTTAGAGTCTTACGCTGATCGTTGCGCACCTCGGAGAACCTCCAAACCCTGTGGTCGAATGTTGATTGGGATTGCAAAACGACAGTGCAACTGGAATGCCGGTTTCCGGTCAGAATGGAAATAAGCTGCCGGAAATGGCATGAGCGTGAGAGGAGTTAACTAGGAATATTTCCGTTCGCGTTAATGATGCGTGCCTTGACGAAGTCGACGCTTCTCTGTGGAACCGCCGCCAGCACCGGAATATTCAGTTCGGACATAACCTCGGAGGGGGTCCGCAATGACGGATCGAGATATTCGATGGTAAAGACAACGCCCGCACTCAGAGTCGCAGCCAGCAGAATGCCTACCAGACCATACTTCCAACGATCGCCGGTCGGCAGCGAAGGCACCGTCGGATTCTCTACGATGGAGACGTTCAAAATGCGTTGTTCGTCGAGAGCATCCGCCATACGCGCTTCTTCGCGCTTGTGCAGATACAGCAGATAGTTATCCTCGTTGGCTTTGGCCGTCCGAGCCAGATCGCGTTGCGTAAGGTCTTTCTGTTCCAGTTGCCGCGCGTTTTCCTGGTACATGCCCACAATCGCCTGCGTGGCGGCTTCGCGAGCTTGCAAGCCGCTGTAATCGGCCTTGGCTTTAGCTAATTCAGTTCCGATCCAGCCATAGGTGGGATTCTGGTCCATGACCTTGTCGCGCAACGGCTTGCTTTCCTCATCAACGATCGACGCGCGCGTATCGGCGATTTCTTTATCGACTTCCTGCACAAGGCGATATCCCGGCTGATACTTGGTGAGCAACTCGGTGCGCTTCAGCTCCAGAGTAAGCAGTGCGCTCTTAAGCTGTTGCAGAACTGTGGCATCGTCCGATTCCCGGACTTGCGTCGTGATGCGATCAGGAGTGCTGCCCGATTGCTTTTGCAAATCCTGGATGCGCTTCTGCGCGGAAGCCATGTCCGCCCGCGTCTGCTGCAAGCTGGCATTGAAGTCGTTCAGCTTTTGGAGAGTGATGTCTCGTGCCAACAGCGGCGCAACTCCGCCCTTTTCCTGCGCGAATTGCCGCAGCTGATCTTCGGCTTTATCCAGGTCCTGTTTGTAGCGCTCGGTTTCCTGCTCAAAGAATTTCAATTGCCCCGGTGGCCGGTGAACTTCGAGATGTTTCTGAATATAGCCATTGGCCAGAGTCGAAAGAACCTTTGCCGCAAGTTTGGGATTGCTCGAGGTGTAGCTGATGCTGATCAAATCGCTTTTTCGAACCGGCTCGACCTTGAGGTTCGAAACCAGCCGCTCCACCGCTTTGGCGATTTTCTGGTCGTCGGTGCGGCCAAACAGCCAGGCCGAAAAGCTTCTGCGGTTCTGCAGCCCGCAGGTTACCACCGTCTGGCGCAGCACATCGTCGCTCTCGATGATGGCGACCTCGGAGTTCAACTGCTCCTCGCTGACTTCGTCGTGAGCCTGCACGGGCAAACTCTGCTGCGAGGTGATCACAGGGTCGACGCGCTCGTGTTTCACCAGAATCTTGGTCTGGGCCACATACTCCGGCGGCATGAATAGGATGGCCAGAACCGTGCCCAACAGCACTCCGCCGAAGCACAGCATCAGCACCCGCTTGTGGCGGAAACCGACGGCCAGAACGTCGCGAAGGGTGAAGGCAAATGCCCCTGTGCTCTTCGCGGAATTTAACTCGTAATTCGTCATAGTAATTAGTCTCCTCGGCAAGGGCCCGAACGGATCTTCTCGTGGATTACGGAGCAATCTGCCCGTAGGCTCCCACGCCTGAATTCGGTATGAAGGGCTTGATCTTCGACAGCATATTCTTGGGGACGAATAACTGGTCTCCGGGACGCAGCGTCGGATCTTCGCCGAGTTTGCCCTCCTTCATCATTTCCTTCACGTTGAAAATCTTCGCCGAAAGCCACTGGTCATTGACGCGCCGGAACAACAATACCTGCGAGTGTTTGGCGTCTCCGTTGAAGCCGCCCGCCATGGCGATGGCTTCAGTCAGCGTAACGTTTCCGCGAAGCTCATATTTTCCGGGATGATTCAGCTGACCACTGGCCGTAAAGTACGGCTTCTCGAAGTCTTTTAGCACGACCGAAATGAGGGGATCGTTCAGAATCTTGCCGTAGGCGGTGCGCAATGTCTGCGTAAGCTCAGGCACGGTTTGGCCGGCAACGTAGACGTCCCCTACGCTTTTTAACGTGATGAAACCATCGGGCTGAACTGTAACCGACTGGTTGAACTCCGGACTCAGCTCGAAATTCACATCGAAGGTGTCGGCGGCGCGGATGGTGTAACGCGGGTTGCGAGTCAGGAGCTGGGGTTCGCTCTTCGTATCGGTAGTGGCGTTCGCACTAATGGGCGTGGGTTGTGGCCCGCTCTGCGCTACGCACAGCGCAACGCTTGCGAACAGCATCGCGCCGAGCTGGACCAGCGCCGTTCCCGGCTTCATCTTCATCATCATGAGCATTTCTTCTCCACCCGAGCAAGTCGTCGAGCTTGGTTCCGTGGTGATTGTTCGTTGTGTGTATTCTATTCCGCCCCGTAAGAGTCAAGCCACAGATTCTGCTAATCGGGGCCGGATACAGCTCCGCCCTCTGAGTCCCATTTGTCGCAAAAAGCGGTGCAAGATAAAGACGAGCAACACAAAGGGCTGTTGCCTTCTCTACTTCAGCCAGTTTCAATACAGTTGGTAATCGCTAATGCCTACGGGGGGGAGCCACGCCGGGGCGCTCCAAGGGCGCGCGTGTCCATCGACTGTTGCGAGATTATCCGGGAATGTAGATTGTTGCAAGGGGCCAAATGCCCTAGTGTCTAAAGTCTTTACCTAGCCTTACAAACGTCACAAAAGCATGGAAATTGATGACTAAATACCCTAGCAAAAAGAGCCTAAAGACTCTAAATTGGGTAATAATTTACTTGACTCGACCAAGAGTCAGGCAGATTATGAGCCTAGCGGGGGTCTACGATGATCCTCGCATGGGATCACTATACCCGATTGCTGGACTAGCTCGATCTCTGTTCGGGGGGACGGATTGCGCGGGAAGGATTATCTGTGTGTTGAACGGTCATAAATTCGCCTGTCATTGGGATGACAGCGGTACTGATCCCGGCACAGAAGCTCGCTCCAAATCAGACAAACCTATTCTCCTAGTCGGTGGCTATATGGCACACGTCGAAGAATGGGATGGATTCACGCGCGAGTGGATGCCGATTATTCAGCCGTTTATAGACAAATACGGCAAGAAGTTCCCGTCGTTCCATATGACCGAGTGGATGAATTCTCGCTATCCATACAGCAAGTTTTCAGAGCAGGATTTCGAGCGACTGATGGCGGTCATCGACGATAACGTGCGAATGCACGTCACATGGGCAATCGAGATCGACGCGTATCTGGAAATTATTAAGGCGCGGCATCTTGGAGAGCGCGATATCGTCAGGGCATATCACATCTGCGCGCGCAAGTGCATCGAAGCCATTTCCCTTTGGGCGAAGATCGCCGAACACAAAGAAAAAATCCTGCATATTTTTCATCACGGAAACTCAGCATGGGCAAGTTTTGAGGATTCATTTAACGATGAGATGCTTCAAGTGTTGAATATCTTACGCCCGATTTCACAGAGTGAAATTGACATAGTTCCACTTCAGGCGGCTGACATTATCGCCCATCAAACGGCTCGTGATCTTATGACTAAGCAGGGGATGGTTGCGACTCCGCGAAAATTATATGTTGATAAATTGATATCGGTCGTACCTGGAATGCGGCAGTACATTGACACGAAAGAACTCGCCCGACTATACGAAGAAGAAGTCATGTTAGAGCAATTACGCGCAATCGGAAGATTCCCGCCGCGTAAGTTATTTGGTCTCCACACCGCATCTCCCGAGCAAGTGGCGAGCATGACGGAAAAAATGAAGGAACTCTTCAAAAAGCCGAAGGATTATCAATTACGAACGTTGCTTGCAGGCGGGCGATTCGGAGAGCGCAAAGAAAGAGAGGGTCAAAAGCCATGACAGACGAAGTATCGGAAGCGCAAAAATTCGACTCAGTTGTGCGGAAGATGCTCACCGTACCGCGTGCGGAATTGAAGAAGCGGGAGAAGGCATGGCAGAAGAGGCAGGCCCGAAAACGGGCTAAGACTTCTACTGCAAAACAGGAATGATCTGGAATCGTTCAACGCTTCACCTCTTTGAAACGCGGGAAGGTATGAAGCACAACCAAGTCGCCGTCTATCATCTTTTGCAGCCGCACCTGAAATTCGACTGAGCGCCGTACCTCTATATGGAATTGTGTGCCGTCACGAAAAAATATAGTCACACCGGGCATGTCGTCATTGGCAACGTCAATTTCGCTGACGACTTTACCGGCTACCGAGCGGTAGGTACGCCAGCCGCGAACAGGTTTACGTCTTGCCACGGGGAAAACTCCTTTGCTCCATTGAGCAATACGCGAAGGAGCATACCTGTAATCATCCCGGCATGGCAAGAGGAAAATCTAAGACAACTCCGTTGAATGTGAAGTTCGGCAAAAGGCTTGGAGCGTTACGCGAGGAACGCGGTTGGACCTACACTTACATGTCGGAGCATTCTGGAGTGGCTACGACATTTCTTCACAACTTGGAACATGGGACAAAAGAGCCGTGTTTGAATACGCTCGATGTTCTCGCCAAGAGTTTCGACATGAGCATGAGCGAATTGCTAAAGGGTATTTAACCGGATTAATCGGGGAAATGTAGGAAGCGCAGTCCTTTAGTGTTTAGGGCCACGCTTCCGGCTCCAAGGCTTAGTGAATCGCTGGCCTCGGCAACTTCCCCGTCAATTCGGCGAAGGTGAGGCGCTTGCCGACGATCTGAGAGACAACGAGATCGAAGCGGCCTTTGTCATCAAGGTCTTTGCGGTTATTAAAGCGGAACATCTGTTCATCAAGGTAGCGGAACAAATGAAACGGCTCGACCGAAACGTAGGTTCCCGAAATGCCGCGCTTGAGGAGCGACCAGAAATTCTCAAGGCCGTTTGTATGTACGCGGCCATCGACGTATTGAGTCGCATGGTCAACGACTTGGTGCGCATATTCGGTCGCCAGACCTTCGTAGGATTGCAGGGCATCGGAGTAGAGGGCCGCGCCAGCAGTGACATGCTTGCGTACTTCATCCTGCAAAACTTTCTTGCGACGGCTCGGGATGACGGAGGCGCGAACCTTGCCGCTCTCGCGCTCATAGATTCCCATGACAGCGGTTTTGTCTTTTCCGCCAGTGCCAGTGATGCGGCGTTTGCGCTCACTCAGGTGCATGTTCCGTGCTTTCCCGCCGATGAAAGTTTCATCAACTTCGACTTCGCCGCCGAGTTTCGAGCCGAAAAAATCATCCTGCATCACAAGCCGAATGCGATGGAGCATGAACCAAGCGGACTTCTGGGTAACCTTCACGTCACGCGCAATTTCGTAGCTGCTAATTCCATTCTTGCAGTTGGTGACGAGCCAAGTTGCAACCATCCACTTGTCCAGAGGAATCGGGGAATCTTCCATCACGGTGCCGACCTTGATGGAGAACTCGCGCTTTGCGTGGTGCTTCGCGCAAGTCCAAGTGCGGCGCTTTTCGCTGAATTTGACGGTCTCGCAACCGCAAGTCGGGCAAATGACTTTGCCGTCCGGCCAGCGCCGAATCGCAAGGTAGTCAATGCAGTTGTCGGGATTCGAGAAATACAAAACGGCCTCTTGCAGGCTCTTTGGTTCGTGGCTCATGTCGTTCACCATGAGCAAGATAGTAGCTTAAAAGCGCGGTCGAGTCAAGTAAATTATTACCCTAAATTGACCTCATTTTGGGACAGGTGAGCCATCCTTCGCCAAGCAGTCCCTCAGCTGTCGCGCCACGACATTCACGTTCGGTTCGGTAAACATCGACGGATGATTTCCTGGAATGCGATGAAAATCGATTCGGCCTTGCACCAAATCCTTCCATCCCAGGGCAAAATCAAAATAAGCTCCCTCGGGCCAGTCGCTCGACTGTAACATCACCATCGCCCCCGGATAGCTCTTCGGTTCGTAGCGATGAAACGCGGGATGTACGACGGGGTCGGCATTGTGCATGGTGCTGGCTTTCCCGTTGCTGCCGTGATCGGATGAAAGCTGCCAGAGTGTCCGCTCGAGTTTGCGTCGACCTTCCTCAAATCGATCTAGGATATAAGCCGAGCCTTGGCGGACATCGGAATGAATAATGTTGGCTACGTGGTATTTGATCCTGCCGGTGTAGCGTCCATCGCGAAGCGGATTCTTATAGTAAGCCTGGTTATGCCCGTCGAGCATAATCAGCGGCGCGACCTCTTCCCCTTCTAATGTAAGTTGCCGCGCCATCTCGTAGGCGATTACGGCGTTTACGCAAAGTCCGGCGAGAGCATAGGGTCCATGAGGTTGAACCTCGCGCATCGCCCGCACAAGAAACGACGCGATGTCTTCGATGCGATAAGGCGTGGGTAACTTGATTGCGTCGGCATACGGAATGTCGAGGCCAAGCAACGGCTGGTCAAGTCCTAACTTCTCGGCGAGAAGCCGGATGCGGGGCGTAGCACGAACCCAGAATAAAGGAGGCTGGGATCCCTTCGGTTGAATCTCGACGACGGCGCGCGCCCGCAAGCTCTGATCGGGACTGCGCAGCCAATCCGCCATCAGTTCGATGGTGGGCGCCTGAAACACGAATGCCAACGTCAGTGACTGATCGAATTCCTTCTCAATGCGGTCGAGCAGTTTGGCCGCCAGCAGCGAATGTCCGCCCAGCTGAAAAAAATTCTGCGTAACATCGGAGCTCTCGGTTCCCAAAACTTCTTTCCAGATTGGCAGCAATCGAGCTTCGAAGGAGTCCCGCGGCGCAACCGGGCCTGAAACCGCTGCAATCGCTGGGGTCTCCGCAGCTGCAGATAATGCAAGACGATTCACCTTCCTGTTCGGCAAACGCGGCAGAGCGGAAACGAACCTGAACACCGCTGGCACCATATAGTGCGGCAACCGCGTTTTAAGAAATGCACCGAGTTCGGCGCCTGAGGTCGCAAGCTGCTCGCCGCTCACGACATGCGCCACCAGGCACTCGTCGCCTCCCACCGTGACTGCCGATTCTTTCACGTCAGGATGTGCCGAGAGTGCGGCCTCAATCTCACCCAGTTCGATTCGCATGCCGCGAATTTTTACTTGTTCGTCAGTACGTCCTAAATATTGAAGATTCCCATCGGGAAGATAGCGAACCATGTCTCCGGTTCGGTACATTCGCGAATCTGGATTCGTGGCGAATCGGTCGGCGATAAACTTCTGCTGAGCAAGCTTGGAGCTATTGAGATATCCCCGGGCGACACCGTCTCCGCCGATGCAGAGTTCGCCCGGAACGCCGCTCGGCACGGGTTGCAGATTACGATCAAGCACGTAGAGTCGGGTGTTGGTGATCGCACAGCCGATCGGGACAGATGCGTGCGCATCTTCTGCCTGGCAGCGATACACCGTGCTCCAAACGGTCGCCTCCGTCGGTCCGTACTCGTTGAAGAGTTGCACTTTGGGCAGTGCCTTAAAGTGCGCGTCGATCAACGGCCGAGGACACGCCTCGCCTGCCAGAACCACGATGCGCAGCGAAGACAACCGGCCGATGTTCGTCGATTGCAACAACTCGTGATAGACCGCAGGAATACAAAGGATGTTCGTGATCTGATTCTTCGAAATTAATTCGGAGATTTGCCGCGCTTCCCAATTGAACTCCGCTGGCGGCAGAACGAGAGTGCCGCCCGAGCAGAGCGCGTGAAAGATGGTCGCGACAGAGCTATCGAAGGCGAACGAGGAGAGCAACAAGAAGTTCTTGGCCGCGCCGTCGTGATGCGCGTTTTCGTAATAATCGAGGCGCGCACTCGTCGACTGCGCCAGGTTCCGTTGCGTGATCTGCACACCCTTCGGCCCGCCGGTCGAACCAGAGGTATAGATCACATAGGCTGGATTCTCAGGAGCGATGCCCTCCTTAGGTGATTGCGCCGATTGCAGATCAATCTCCAGCCAATCCGCATCCAAGCGGATTACATGAATTTGCCGCGACGCAAGCGCGATCGGCGGCAAATGAGCCTGAGTCAGAAGCATCGAAGCACCACAATCGCTCAGCATGAAATCCAGCCGCTCGCGCGGGTAGCTGGGATCGAGCGGCACATACGCGCCCCCGGCCTTCAATACACCCACGATGCCAACCATCATCTCGACGGAGCGTTCGAGGCACAGCGCGACCGGAACTTCCGGGCTCACGCCAACACTTCGCAAATAGTGGGCTAGCTTATTCGCACGCTGGTCGAGGTCACGATAAGTAAGCGCTGCACTGCCGCACGTCACGGCGATGGCATCGGGAATTTTTTCGGCCCCAACTTCGAATCGCTGGTGCACAAAAGTTAAGGGATACAACTTCTCAGTACGATTAAACTCTACAAGCAACTTTTGCCGTTCGACTTCCGTCAAAATCGCAACTTGGCTGATGCGCTGTCCTGGGTTGGCAACCACCTGTTCCAGCAGCGTTCGCCAGCATTCCACCATGGTCGCAATGGTGGCAGCGTCGAAGAGATCGGTGCTGTAGATCATGCGTCCGGAGAGGCCGTCGCGGCGATCGTCGAGCACCAGGCAGAGGTCGAATTTCGTTGTGCCGGTTTCCACATCGATCGGAGTGAGGTCCCAACCCGGCTCAATTTCCGCGCGCGTGGGCTCCAGCGACAACAGCACTTGAAAAAGAGGATTGCGGCTCAAATCGCGCTGCGGATGACGCTCCCGCAAAACCCTGTCGAGAGGAACATCCCCATTCGAAAGAGCCTCAACGGTTGTGGTGCGCACGCGGTCAAGCAGCTCGCTGAAGGTAGGATCGCCCGCTAGGTCCGTGCGCAGGACCATCGTGTTCAGGAAGAAGCCCAGCAGCTTTTCTGTCCCAGGATCGTTGCGTCCAGCAGTAATGCTCCCTACGAGAACGTCTTCCTGGCCCGAGTAACGATAGAGCAGCGTATCGAGCGCCGCCAGAACAGTCATGAACAGGGTCGCACCCTGCTGCTTGCTCAAAGCACGAAGACCGTCTGTGAGCTCGCTCGACAGAGTGAAGCGCTGCATCGCTCCGCGAAAAGTTTCCGCGGCCGGTCGAGGCCGGTCGGTGGGCAGTTGCATCACCGGCAAATCCCCGCCCAGTTGCCGCTTCCAGTACTCGACTCGCGGCTCGACTATTGTGGGATGCAACGACTCGCGTTGCCACACCGCGTAGTCGCCGTACTGAAATGGCAGCTCCGCCAGCGGAGAAGACCCAGACTTCGCATACGCGTTGTACAAGCTCACCAATTCAGGCAGAAAAACCTGGTACCCCGCAACGCCATCAAAAATCAGGTGATGACAGTTGACAAAGAGGCGAAACTCTTCATCTGCCAGGCACACCAGATGAGCGCGCAACAGCGGCAGCTTTGCCAGATCGAAAACCTGGCGCGCATCTACGGTTGCGAGTTGCAGCGCTGCAGCAACTCGTTCAGACTGCGGAAGCTTTCGCAGATCGACCAACGGCAATTTGATTTCGAATGGCGGATGTACAACTTGCACCGGTTCGCCGTCGACCGTCGCAAACGTCGTTCTCCAGGCTTCATGGCGCCGAATAATTTCCGTGAAGCTGCGCTCCAGCGCACCGACGTCGAGCGGCCCGTTGCGATGCACCGTGAAAGGCTCGTTGTAAACCGGAAGGTGTGGAGCGAGTTGGGCATGCAGCCAGACTTGCTGCTGCGCGAAAGTCAGCTGGATCGCTGCGCCTGGCGCGTGCCGCGGGATCGCCGCTGGAACATTGGCTTCCTCCGAACGCTGCTGCAGATACCACTCCAGTAGCTTGCGCTTCTGTTCCGAGATTTCGAGAGTTTCCGCCATTGCGAAATTGCTATCGATTAACGGCTACGAATGACCGCGCTTTGCGGCTCGGTTTCCGCCAGACCAGTTTTCCTAGGAACGCTTCCCATCACCAACTCCAGCAGTCGGCCATTCGTAACATATTCAACTCCACTTCGATTGCTCACGTATTGCAGCATCTCCCCGAGTTGCTCCCACAAACCAAGCTTTTCAATTTCCCACGGATGCCCGTACAGATGCCATATGCCGCCCTGACGCATGACGCGATCAAACCTCTTCTTGCCAAGTTCAAGCCAGCCATCGAATCCAATCAGATCTGGCACGGACTCAAACAAAGCGCCAAACGCGCCCAGTCGAATGAGATTGCGTACATAGTTGGACCGGCGATGCGGGTAAGCCTGCACGGTTGTCGGCATTGCGAAGCGATTAAACGTTGTGGCCGAGTCGAGCATCTGCGTGCCGCGCGCGCCGCGGTATCCCGCATGCTCGACCGCGCTTACGACTTCGGCGTTGAAGCGGCCTTTGGGATAACAGAACATCGTGACTTCCGCTCCCAAAATCTGTTGCAGCGCCGCCTTGCAGTCACCGACTTCGTGCGTGAGTTCTTCGGGACCAACCTCGGTGAGAATCGCGTGGGAAACCGTATGGGCGCCGATCTCGAAACCGCCGACCGAAAGAGTACGAAGATCAGCCGCAGTGAAGAACGGATCGCGCCCTAGCCTTCCAGCGGGAACGTAGAAAGTTCCGCGCAGCCCGTGGCGGTTAAGTGCATCGGCCACTTTCAGGCCGCTGCGATCCTCATCGTCCCAACTGGTGGTCACGAAAACGCGAGGCATGATGGTTCCAGTGCCGGTCACAGGTGTTAGGTCGTAGGTGCTAGGTGTAAGGTAGTAGGATACGAACAGTCACGTTAAACGCCAGCCTGAGACCCAAAACCTGAGACCCGAGACCTGAAATCCTATTCGGCGTAAAGCGATTCCTGGACATTCGTCACAGGCGCTTGCGCCGCTGCAAGCTTACGTCCGAACAGCATGAAGGCGACGACGACATACAGAAAGTTCGCGCCAATCATGCTCCAAATTACTCCCGGCAAACCGAAATAACGCGTCGCCGGAATTCCGATGAGCACCGCGACCACACTGGCAGCCCCGTTTGCAATAAACAAAGACCGCGGAGATTCCATTGCGCGCAGCAGAATCGCCGGTCCCAGGCTCGCACTCCAAATCGTGGTCTCGAGCGCAAACAACGGAATCAAATAGGCCGACTCCATATATTTACCGTTGTAGAGAAAATGAAAGAGCGGCGTCTTCAACGGAATCAGAACCGCCCAATACACCACCGAACCCGCGATGAACAAAACCGCCAGACGCCGATTGAGCGCTGCGGCTGCCTGCTTGCCATTCTGATTCTGCACTCGCGCCGCATAGGGCAAAAACAACATGGAGAGCGCGGCGTAAGTTTGCAGGACAGGAGCGGCGAGATTCATCAGTGCGCGCAACTCGCCTGCTGCCGCCATTCCCGAGAAACTGCTGACCAGCGGAATATAAAAATAATTCGGAATCCACGTAGCGAAGCAGGTCGCCAGCGCCCAACGGCCATACTCCCAATGCTTCCCAAACGTCGCGCGCAACCGGGGACGCCCGGTCTCCGGCGCGAGAGCCTTGTTCAATTGAAAGACCATCACCACGCTCGTGACCAGCGCAGCCAAGCCCATCAGCAGAAAAGCTGTGAACGACGACAGCGTTCCCAGGCGGAAGAATAAGAACACACCTCCAACCACAAGAACGCAATAAAAAACCGATCCGAACGCCGCCGGACCGGGCATCAACTTCAGATAGAAACTTCGCCGCGCCAAACCATGCACCAGAATAAACGGCGTGGCAATAGTCATGCCCGCAAGCGCGATCGCCAACACCGGCGAATGCCCAACGAAATACGTAACCACCGCTGCTATGACCAACGCCAGGCACATGACCAGCGAGAGCCCCCAATGGATCCACAGAGTAGTCTTCAGGTAGCCGCGAATGTTGTCACGAAACAGAGTGCCGGAAAAAACCGACAACGGCTCGAGCAAAAGAGACTGGTAAAGAAAACCCGCCAGGATGAAAAAACTAAACGACAACGCATACGCACCATAGTCTCGCGGGGAAAGCCAGCGAGCCAGCAGGACCCCCAGCAGAAAATTCGATCCGGAAATAAGCCCGTAATCGACGATCGCGAGTCCACCCTTGGCAAACCACTTGCGAAAAGTTCCAAAGAGAAAGCTCCTGCTGAACAAGGAGTGGTCCTGCTCTGCAGATGCTTCAGCCGTAGTCAATTCCTCGACCGAAGTTTCGGCTGGCGGCCCATCTGCCACCGCCTGTGCGCTCACAGCATGGTGCGACCCCATCCCTTCAGGATCGTTCCTATCAACCGGTTCCATGGGCGTTTTCGTTGGATTCATAGCGTGCGATACAAATGGCGAAATACGAAGACGGTATCAGTTTAACTGCAGGTCGGGCTGCCCCAACAGTTCTGGAACCGGCATCGGTCGTGATCCCTCGGACTGGACGCGCTCAAGACACTGGCGAAGGTCCGCCGCCAGCAATTGCACGTTCGGTTCGTTCAGGATGTTGCCGTGATCGCCGTCTAGCTCGTGAATTTCAAGTCCGCCGGTTGCGTATTTCTGCCATCCCTCGCCGGCTTCTTCCAATCCGCGCAAGCCTTTTTCACCGGCGCGAAACAAGAGAATTTTTTCTGGATAAGGCTTTAGCTGGTAACGATCTCCCGCAGCAGCGCAAGCCCGGCGCACTTTCTTCACCGCGGGCGGAAGAAATAAAAACTCGATTCTTCTACGGAAGTTTTTCTGATAGCGTCTCACTCGCCTTTTCACGTAGGCGATCTTCTGCGCCGTTGAAAGCGTGAGGAATCGATCGAGCAGCGACTGCGATCCGCCAGCGTAAGTATCGAGCAGAACCAGTGCTCTTACTTCTTCACCTTGCGCCAGCAGGCGCTGCGCCATTTCCAGCGCCACGTAACCGCCGAGCGAGTAGCCTCCCAGATAGTACGGACCTTCCGGTTGAGCTGATCTCAAGTCCTCCAGGTAGACTTCGGCCATCTCTTCCACACTCTGCAAGCATGGCTGCGCGCCATCCAGTCCCGGAGCCTGTACGCCAAAAAACGGCTGATCGGGAGCCATGTGGCGTGCCAAATCGCGAAACCGGAGAACAGTGCCTCCCATTCCGTGGACGAAGAAAAATGGAGGTTTGGATCCGAGAGGCTGCAAAGCGACCACAGTCGATCGTGCGCCGGATGGCACGTCTAAACCTACAAGCGCGACCAACTCTTCCACCGTAGGCGCCTGCAGAAGATCGGTAAGAATTAACTTCCTGTCAAACTCTTTTTCCACCAACCAGGCCAGGCGCGCCGCAGCGAGGGAGTGCCCGCCGATTTCGAAGAAGTTGTCGTGTACGCTGATCGGCCTCTTGCCCAAGACTTGCTCCCACAGCCGAGCCATGGTCGCTTCAAACTCGTTACGAGGCGCCACAAACTCCTCTTCCCTCTCAACCTCTCTGGCCTGCGGCACCGGCAGGGCGCGCCGGTCGACCTTGCCGTTCGGCGTGAGCGGCATCGTTTCCAGAAAAACAAAATCGGCCGGGACCATGTATTCGGGAAGCCGTTCCTTCAGATATTTATTCAGCTCAAGTCCGCTCGGCTTGGCGCGCGACGCAATCACATAACCCGCCAACCGTTTTTCGTTGTTCGCCTCATGAACTATAACTACGGCCTCGGCGACGCCGGGATGCTTTTCAAGAATTGATTCGATCTCCCCCAATTCCACGCGAAATCCACGAATCTTTACCTGAAAGTCGGCGCGCCCCAGAAACTCGATGTTGCCATCGCTCAGAGCGCGCACCAGATCTCCGGTCTTGTACATGCGCGCTTGCGGTTCGCCACCGGATTGCTGGTTGATGAATGGATCCGCGACAAACTTCTCTGCCGTTAATTCCGAGCGGCCCAGATAACCGCGGGCGACGCCGGGCCCGCTGATGTAAAGCTCTCCCGGAGTGCCCGCCGGAACCGGCTTTCCCTGCTCATCCATGATATAGAGCCGAGTGTTGGCGATGGGCCGGCCAATCGGCAAATTTTCAGGAATGGGTTGTGACGGGTCCGGCTCGTAGGAGGTCACGATAACGCTGGTTTCCGTGGGCCCGTAGGTATTGATCCAACGCACACGGCCTCCGCCGCATCTGACCCAGGACGCGAATGCCGATGCCGAAGCTTTTTCTCCCCCCACGATCAACAGTCGCAGCGTCTTCGGCAGCTGTTCGCTGGACTCCTCCAACTCCCGCACCAATTCGTGCCAATAGGCTGTAGGCAGGTCGAGCACGGTAATCGCCCGCTGCTGAATCCAGCGCAAAAAGCCCGAACCGGCCAGCGGCATATCGTCCGTGCGCAGAACCACCGTGCCGCCCGCAATCCAGGTGGGATAAATCTCCTCGACCGCGAGATCGAAGCTCAGAGAAGAAAACTGCAAAGTACGGTCGGTCGGTCGAAGGTCATAAAGACGAACCGCCGCAATATGATGATTCACCAAACCACGGTGTGGAAGCATTACCCCGCGCGGCTTTCCTGTCGATCCGGAAGTGTAGATCACATAAGCCAAACTCTCGGGATCCGACAGGGCTGTGGGATTCTCGCGACTGCAGCCTGCGAGAATTTTCCAATCAGGGGTAAAATTAACGACTTCAGGCTTGGCGTTTCCTAACGACGTCAATAGACCGGTCTGGGTTAGAAGCACCCGAGCCTGAGAATCCTCCAACATATAAGCGAGGCGCTCACCGGGATAATCGGGATCGAGCGGCAGGCACGCGCCGCCGGCCTTCATCACACCGAGCAACGCTATGCTCAACTCAACCGAACGTTCGAGGCAGATTCCTACCGAAACGTCTTTCGTTACACCTTTCTTGCGCAGATAATCCGCTAACTGATTAGCGCGTTCGTCAAGCTCGCGGAAGGTAAGTTGCCGATCGCCATGAACGACTGCAATCGAGTATGGCGATTGCTGCGCGCGTTCCGCAACTAAATCATGAACGCACTTGTGGGATGGATATTCAGCCTTCGTCTCGTCCCGTTCCAGGTTCGGGTCAGCGGAGAGTTTGCCAGTGCCCGACTCATCCGACTTCGGCGCGGCGATGTTCTGGCTCGGTCGATTAAGCGGGCCCAAGGAACTATCTCGCGCGGGAGTATCGAACTTCACTTTTAAAGATTGCAACCCGCGCAACCCAAGGTTTGTCCGCCAGACTAACTCCTGCGGTTCAAGCCGCAGATTCGTGAATGCACGCAAGAGTGCCTCGAATGCGATCTGGCCTTCCATCCGAGCTAACGGTGCGCCGAAGCAGAAGTGTGCGGCGTATCCGAACGCGAGATGGCGATTGTCCTGCCGCGCGATGTCAAATCGGTCGGGGTCCGGAAAGCGCTCTGGATCGCGGTTCGCGGCGGCCATCACCGCAATCACGGCTTGGCGCTTGCGGATCAGTTGGCCGCCCAGTTCGCGGTCAGCAGGCGCCAGGCGCGCGGTGTGCTGGCTGGGACTTTCAAAACGCAGCATCTCCTCTACAGCTGACGAAATCAGCGTCAGATCGCCGCGCAACTTCTCCATCTGGTCGGGATGGCGCAACAGCGTCAGCAGGCCGTTGCCGATCAAATTGGTGGTGGTTTCCTGCCCTCCAACCATGGTGATGATCGTGTTCGCAACCACCTCTTCATCCGTCAAGCGATCGCCATCGATTTCCGCCGTCAGCAGCGAGTGAATCAGTCCTTCCCTGGGACGCTGTTTCTGTTCTGCGATTGCGTCCCGGAAGTATGCGGTCATCTCTTCGACGGTTCGAAGCATGACTTGTGCGTGATCCGGATTGTGCTGGAAATTGCCCAGCATCTCCGCAAAATTTCCTGACCACACTTTCAACCTGCGATGATCGTCCACCGGCACGCCCAACATTTCCGCGGTCACGATTGCCGGCAGTGGTTCCGCGAGATCCGCAATCACATCCATGCCGCCCTTATCCGCGACCGCAGCCAGAAGGCGATCGACGATCTCGCGAATATGCTCTTTCAGGGTTTGAATCCGGGCAGGAGTAAAAGCCTTCGAAGCCAGACTGCGCAGGCGGGTGTGCGCAGGCGCATCCATGAAAAGCATTTGCTTGACCATCAACTGAGCCAGTGGACTGATCTGCGAAAGCCCCATGCCATCGAGTTGTTCGGGCGTAGGAGTTCGATCGGCGGAGAAAGTCTGCAGGACTTCCAGAACGTCGGCGTAACGAGTCACAATCCAGGCGTGAAGGAACGAATCCCAATGGACAGGAGCCTCGCTCCGCAGCCGATGAAAAAGTGGATAGGGATTCGCCAGAACGTCAGGGTCGAGGAGATGATAAAGGCTGAGAGCAGTGCCGGGGCTCTCCAGCCTGGAAACGGGTTGGTTGTCAGGTGACATTACAGGATTATTTTGGTTGGGAACACAGACCAGGCTCCCATGGACCGATTTGTCCGGCCATGAGCCAGCATACAACCAATGTGGCCAAAGGAGCGATCAAGAACAAAGGCGGAGAGAAACTGAAGCATTACCAGACATTACGAGGACGTTCTAATCAGCGTGCAGGCGATGAGCACCGCCGGCGCTCTTGGTTTCAAGCTTAGCCAGAATCAGGGTTTCAATTGCATCCGACATTTCTGCCAGCGTAGGGTGATCGAAGAGCTGCAACAGAGGAAGCTCGACTCCAAAAGTCTCACTCACCCGCGCAATCAATTGCGTGCCCAGAAGCGAGTGCCCACCCAGAAGAAAGAAATTGTCGTTCGCCCCGATCCGTTCCACGTGGAGAAGCGAAGCCAGGATGACCGCGAGCCGCTCCTGCACCGGTCCGCTGGGCGCGACAAAGTTGTCTTCAGCCAAGCGGTTATCGTCGCACGGAGCTGGCAGAGCTGCGCGATCGACCTTTCCGTTCGAAGTGACGGGCAGAGCTTCCATCCACACGAACACCGCCGGAACCATGTAATCGGGTAGGCGCTTGATCAGGTGTGCGCGCAACGTGTTGCTGCTTAAAACTGCTGCCGGGGCGATGACGACATAGGCCACCAGCGATTTTTCTCCACTTCGACTTTCCCGCGCCACGACAGTGCTGGCCTGTACGTCGGGATGCTCATTGAGCGCTTCAATAATTTCGCCAGGCTCAATGCGGAAACCGCGGATTTTGATTTGCTCGTCGAGCCGCCCCATGAACTCGATCTCGCCGTTAGGCAGAAGACGCGCCAAGTCTCCGGTTCGATAGAGCCGATCCCAAAAATGCGAATCGCCGTTCGCTGAATGGTTCGAGTGAAAAGGATTGGGAATAAACTTCTGCAGGGTTAAGTCCTCGCGCTTGTGGTAGCCGCGCGCCAGTCCCGCCCCCGCGACGCACAGTTCGCCTACAGTGCCCGGTGGAACTTGCTGCATCTCTCCGTTCACAATGTAAATCTGAGTATTGTCGATTGGGCGGCCGATGGATGGAAGCTGATTTGACGACTGATCTGACGAATACTGATTTGAAGAATAAGGACTCGCGGAATCGCGAGGGGCCACTGTGCCGGAAGTGGCGACCACCGTGCATTCGGTAGGCCCGTAATTGTTCACTAACGCGAAGGGCAGATCGGGTGACGGCCTGTGATGCAACGTGTCAGCCCCGGTCAGCAAAATTCGAAGCGCGGTTTGATCCGGCCATTTGAGCAATAACATTCGCTCTGCCAAGGGCGTGGGCAAGAACGTAATCGTGATCTGTTCCGTCACCAGCCAGTCGCGCATCGCTTCGGGGCTGGTACGACACGGTTCCGGCAGGATGTGAACACTCGCTCCAGCCGCCAGGTAAGGCCAGATCTCCCAGACTGCGGCGTCGAATCCCAGCGCGGCTTGATGGCTCGCGCGGTCGTTCCGCGTTACATCGAAGGCTCGAACATGCCATGAAACTAAATTCGCTAAACCGCGATGCGTAATTTCAACACCCTTCGGTTGGCCCGTGGATCCGGATGTATAGATTACATACGCCAAATTTTCTGCCGTCGCTGGACACTCGACAGGCTCGCACGAGAAGGTGGCAATTTCGGCGGCTTGCCGATTCAAATCGACGACGCGCCAATCTCCAGACGGCAGCTTTGCGGTTAAACCATCCGTAGTGACAACTACCCGCGG
>Ga0210394_10001889_pt1 | contig 31073 bp, 25 predicted proteins | sample IncBWC12MmetaG_FD_160121 | JGI IMG/M metagenome (GOLD analysis project Ga0210394, IMG submission 160121) | Forest soil microbial communities from Barre Woods Harvard Forest LTER site, Petersham, Massachusetts, United States - Inc-BW-C-12-M | ecosystem: Environmental > Terrestrial > Soil >... | reverse complement strand
TCGAACGGCGCATTCGGGCGCGCGGGCAGGATTCCGAAGACGAGATTCACCGGCGGCTCGAACGGGCCCGCCAGGAAATGTTGAACTACAGCAGCTATGATTTCGCCATCATCAACGATGATCTCGAGCGCGCGGGCAGGGAAGTGCAGGCCATCGCTCTGGGTTCGCGTTGCCGGGTGGCGCCGAACGAAGAACGTATTCGCGAAATCCTGAATTCTTTTGGAGGCTGATCTTCACATGGCTCATCTCAAGGATGCACCAGATAGCCAATTTGCCTACGTCGTAGTCGTCGCGCGCCGCGCTCGGCAATTGTTGATTGGCGGCCGCCCCATGGTGGATAACCCCCGGTCGCGCAAAACGACGCGCATCGCCGAAGAGGAATTGCAAAAGGGCCTGCTCGAATACGACGCCCCCCACCTGAACGAACAAGCCGAGGATATAAACGAGAAAAAGAAGAAGTGAAGTCAGGCCCGGGTTTTGAATCTGTAGCGGCCCGCTGCAGCTGGGCGTCTTGGACTTTCCAAGCGCCGGCGTCCCGCCGGCCTGATTGTCTTTGTTTTTGACATGGCCGTCGAACCGGTAGCGGCCGGTCGAGGTTCATCGAACCGGGCAGCCTTGGAGCCTGGTATGATTTTGTAGCGGCGCACTTCATTGCGCCATCGGTGGCAAGGCAACCACCAATGACTTTGCATCATTCATCAATCCCTGGGCGGATCAAAACTCCATGAAGCTCGCTCTCGGCGTCACCGGAGGAGTCGCGGCCTACAAAGCCGCCGAACTCGTTCGCCGCCTGCAACAGGAAAAACTCGACATCCAGGTCGTCATGACCCGCGCCGCCCAGGAATTCGTCACTCCGCTTACCTTCGCCGCGCTCACGGGACAAAAAGTCATCACCGACATTTTCGCCGCCGCGGGCTCGACTCCCGCCAATGTCGAAAGCGCCATCGAGCACATCGCCGTGGCCCAGCGCATTGACCTGCTCCTCGTCGCGCCCGCCACTGCCGACGTCCTCGGAAAATTCGCGCACGGCATCGCCGAGGATTTTCTATCCACGCTCTACCTTGCCACCAAGGCTGCGGTAGTCGTCGCCCCCGCGATGAATGTAAATATGTGGGAGCATCCCGCCACCCAGCAAAATCTCGCCGCCCTGCGCGCCCGCGGCGTTCACGTGGTCGATCCCGATGAAGGCTACCTCGCCTGCGGCATGACCGGCGCCGGTCGCCTCGCCGCCACCGAATCCATCGTCAAAAAAGTTTGCGAGGTTCTCGGCCTGCGTCACGATTTCGCCGGGCAGACCGTGCTCGTCACCGCCGGTCCGACCTGCGAGGATCTCGATCCGGTTCGCTTTCTCACCAATCGCTCTTCCGGCAAAATGGGTTACGCTCTCGCCGAAGCCGCGCAGCGTCGCGGCGCGCGTGTAATTCTCATCAGCGGCCCCACGGATTTAAAAATTCCAGAAGGCGTGGATTGGGTTCCCGTGCGCTCGACCGAACAAATGCAGCGCTCGGTGCTGGATCGCGCGCGCGAAGCGAACGTAGCCATCATGGCCGCCGCCGTTTCCGACTACCGTCCCACCGCTGCGCAGGACAAGAAAATCAAACGCGGCGATGGAACTTTCACCCTGGAGCTGGAGCCCACGCCCGATATTCTCGCCGAGCTCGGCCGTGAAAAAGGCAATCGCATTCTGGTGGGCTTCGCCGCCGAAACGCATGACGTCGCTGAAAACGCTCGCGGCAAGCTCCAGCGCAAATCGGCCGACATCATCGTCGCGAACGATGTCACCCAGACCGGCGCCGGCTTCGACACCGACACCAACATCGTTACACTTTTTCTGCGCGACGGCCGCGAGCTCGCGCTGCCCCAGCTCAACAAATTCGACGTTGCCAATCGTATCCTGGACCAGGTACTGGATATTCCGAAACAATCCAAGTAGATTCTCTAGCGGTACATTCTCCAGGGGAGGATTCGATGGATCCGGCCAAGCGCTCAAGTGTGGGCGCCCGCAGCGATCGCCGTCTCGAAGAACAAGTGCAGGACTGGCTGCGCTACGGCGAAGACCTCGGCCTGGGCCCCTTTTACCGCGACCGCCCGCCGTTGCACGCAAAGGTCGCAGCCACGTCCGCGGCAGCCGAGGCACGCAACGTCGCAGCGTCTGGCGTCATCTCTGCCGCGGCGCCTGCGGCAATGGCCGCTGCAGCCCCAGGCCGCGCTCCCGCTGCTCCTATAAATGTCGCGCCGTCCAGGCCTGAAAAGTCCGTGCCAGTTGTAAAAACTCCGCCCGCCGCGCCCGCCAGCACCATCCTGCCCGCCGCAGCCGCGCCGTCGCTGTTCGAAATAATCGAGCGCATCGCGGGCGACACCCTGCCGCGCATCCGCGAAGACATCGGCGATTGCACGCGCTGTAAACTGCACAAAGGCCGCACCAAGATCGTCTTCGGCACAGGTAATCCCGACGCAGTCCTGATGTTCGTTGGCGAGGGCCCCGGCCGCGACGAAGATCTCAGCGGGGAGCCCTTCGTTGGCCGCGCCGGAAAACTCCTCACCGACATGATCAAAGCGATGGGTCTCGAGCGGGAGGATGTCTACATCGCCAACGTAGTGAAATGCCGCCCCCCGGAAAATCGCCTTCCCGAAAAAGACGAAATCACCACGTGCTCGCCATTCTTAATGCGCCAGATTGACGCGATCAAACCCAAAGTGATCTGCACGCTGGGCAGCTGCTCGGCGCAAACCCTCCTGCAAACCACGCAAGGCATCTCCAAATTCCGCGGTGAATGGTTCGATTTTCGCGGTGCAAAACTGATGCCCACCTATCATCCCGCCTACCTGCTCCGCAATCCCGGCGCCAAACCCGAAGTCTGGAAAGACCTGCAAAAAGTAATGGCCGTCCTCGGCCTGCAACCAAAAAAGCGCTGATGCCGCGCGCCGTTCCTAGCGCCGGCGTCCCGCCGGCGCTGTTGCCTTGGTCTTTGACGTTGCCGTTGAGCTTGTAGCGGCCCAGCCCGCTGTGCGGTACCGGAAAGCTGTGGACGTTGGTACTCCCGATCATGAATGTTTCGCTCGCCATAATCCTGGGCCTAACCGGCGCCATCTCCTGGGGCGCAGCGGATTTCGCCGCGCGCTTCGCCTCGCGCCAGGTCGGCGCCTACCGCACACTTTTCTTCATGCAGTTTTTCGGCTTCCTCGCCCTCAGCATCTACCTGAAATCCACCGGCGGTTTTTCGCACGGCATCGCGCCGGGCTGGCAACCCTGGGCCATGGCCGTCGCCGCAGGCCTGCTGAATATGCTCGCGTCCCTCGCGCTCTACCATTCCTTTGAGCACGGCACCATGAGCATCGTCGGCCCGGTCTCCTCCAGCTATCCCGCCTTAACGGTAGCGCTCTCGCTCCTAAGCGGTGAACGCATCCACGCAGTCCGCGGCGCAGGACTCGCCATCACGCTGCTCGGCGTAATCCTCGCCGCCACTTCCTTTGCGCAAGCAAAGACCGCAGCGGCAGAAAATCCAGTACCCGCGAACGGAGCAGCTCACGCCGAAACCTCGCGCGCTCATCTATCATCAGGCGTAGGCTGGGCAATCTGCGCTGCGCTAGGATTCGGCGTCCTCTTCTGGTTTCTCGGATTTCACGTCGTTCCCGCAGTCGGCAGCGCTGTCTCTGTCTGGGTCATGCGCCTGACAGCTCTCGTGTCACTGTCGCTAGCGGCTGCGCCCACGCGCCAAAGCCTCCGCCTCCCCCGCGGCAGCGTCTGGTGGCTGCTCCTAGCCGTCGGCATCCTCGACACCGCCGCATTCGTCGTCAACAACGCCGGCCTAAGCACTGGCCAAGTTTCCGTAGTCAGCGTCCTAGCCTCCCTCTACGGCGCCTTCACGGTCCTGCTAGCCTGGATTTTCCTCCGCGAACGCCTCGAGCGCTCGCAATGGCTAGGCATCGTCCTAATTTTCATCGGCATCGTCCTCGTCAGCATATGACGCATCGAGCGGCGGTATCAGGAAGAGTGCGGAGAGAGCCACCAATGCAAGAGTCTGAAGTCGAGAAGCAAGGATTCGCAGTATTGCCCGAAGTGTTAGCGCACCGCGAAATCGAGTGCCTTGCTGAAAGCCTCACTCGCAATCCACTGCCGCGAAGCCGCGCGGGAATGCGCCACGCACTCAGACATCCCGCTGTCTTTGCGGCCGCACGCGATCGGCGACTGCAAGCGATCGCGCAGCAGATTCTCGGATCCAACGCATTTCCATTCAGGGCTACCCTATTCGACAAGTCTGCCGTCTCCAATTGGCTGGTAGTCTGGCACCAAGACACCGCGCTGCCGCTGCGCGAACGGCGTGAACTGCCGGAATGGGGGCCATGGTCAGTAAAAGATGGAGTGATCTATGCGCACGCACCAGCCCGCGCGCTTTCCGGCGTGGTAGCGCTGCGCTTGCATCTCGATGACTCTACCCCCGAAAATGGTCCGTTGCGTATCCTCCCCCGAACGCACACGATGGGCGTGCTAAGTGACGAGGCGATCCACGGCCTGAGTACTCGCGCGACCGCGGTCGATTGCCTGGTTCCGCGAGGCGGAATTCTAGTCATGAGGCCGCTGATCGTTCACGCCTCGTCGAAGTCGCGCTCGACGAAGCGAAGACGCGTGCTGCACATCGAGTACGCATCCTCCCTGAGCGTGGCCGACGGACTCGAACTTGCCATAGCGTAGCGCGCCCCGCGCCGGATGATCGGCGCTCGCGCACGCTGTTACACTATCCCACTGATCCGATGACTCAACGCTACCTGGAAGTCGCGCTCCCCGTTCCACTGCGCTCGGCATTCACCTACGCCGTGCCCGCCTCCTGCAATGGCGAAGAGCTCGTCGGCCGTCGCGTCCTCGTCCCATTCCGCAATCGCGCGATGATCGGCGTCGGCTTGGCAGTCTCCACCCGCGCGCCCGCAACCAAACGCATCAAAGAAATTGCCGAGCTACTCGACCGCGTCCCCGCGCTGCCGCCCAAGCTCATCGAACTGGGCCAATGGATCAGCCGTTACTATCTCGCGCCCATCGGCGAAGCATTTCGCGCCATGCTCCCGCCTGAAATCGAGTTGCGCCACGACCGCGAATTCTGGCTCACGAGCGAGGGCCATGCCTATCTCCACGATCTCGCCACCAACGAAGAAAACACCGACGTGGAAGCCGCCGAACTCAAATTTCTCCGCCTCTTCGAAAAGGGCCACGCCGACGCGCCGGAACGCGCGCTCACCGAAGCCCGCGTAGCGCGCATGCCCGGCGGCGCAACCGCTGCCGAAAAATTCGTCCGCCGCGGCCATCTCGCAGCCCGCGAGGGCACGCGCCGCCGCAAAACGCGCACACAGAAAATCGTCGCCTGGCGCCCGGACATCGCAGATGGTCCCATCGGCCAGCCCGAAAAGCGCGTTCGCGAAGTTCTCACGGACATGCGAGGCCCGCTTCCGCTGGAAATGCTCCTCGAAAAAGCCAGCGTCACACGCCGCGTCATTCAACGACTGGAAAGCGCCGGCATGCTGCTCACCTGGGAAGAACCATTCACGCCCGGCGAAGATCCTTGGGATACTGATTTCACTCCGCCCAGCAACATCCTCAACTCGGAACAAAAACATGCGCTAGCAGAAATCTGGCGCTGGCTCGTGGCTGAAAAATTCACCGCGGCCCTGCTGCACGGCGTCACCGGCAGCGGCAAGACCGAAGTCTATCTGGGCGCGATCGAAGCCGCCCTTTCCCGCGGCAAGACAGCCATCGTCCTGGTCCCCGAAATCGCGCTCACCCTCTGGGTCGGCCGCCTCGTCCGCGCGCGATTCGGCGAACAAGTTACCATCCTGCACAGCGCCTTGCCCGATAGCGAACGCGCCCGCGAATGGTGGCGCGTGCGCCACGGCGAAGCTCGCGTGGTTGTCGGCACGCGCTCCGCCGTTTTCGCGCCGCTGGAAAATCTCGGCCTCATCATCGTGGACGAAGAGCAGGAAACCAGCTACAAGCAGGAAGAAACTCCGCGTTATCACGGCCGCGACACAGCCGTATATCGCGCGCGCCTCGAAGGCGCCGTCGCGCTGCTGGGCTCCGCCACTCCTTCGCTGGAGACCTATCACAACGCGCGCGAGGGAAAATATCACTTGCTCGAACTCACCGCCCGTGTCGCCGATCGTCCGCTCGCCGAAGTCCGCGTCGTGGACTTGCGCGAAGAATTTCGCCGCGCCCACAAAGCCGCGCCCGTGTCCGATTCGCTGCGCGCCGCAATTGCTCTGCGCCTGGAAGAAAAAACCCAGGCCATGATCCTGATCAATCGCCGCGGCTATTCCTGGTCCTCTCTATGCCGCAGTTGCGGCGCCTTCGTGCAGTGCCAGAATTGCAGCATCGCGCTCACCTATCACAAAAATCGCCAGTGCCTCGAATGCCATTATTGCGGGTACGCGCTTCGTCCACCGAAGCAATGCCCGAAATGCCAGGCCGAATACATGTATTTCGTCGGTGATGGCGCCGAGCGCGTCGAAGAGTATCTGCGCGAAACTTTTCCCGCCGCGAAAATCGCTCGCCTCGATCGCGACACCGTGCGCACCAAGCGCGAATTCCAGCAAGTCCTCGGCGCATTCGCCCAAGGCGCAGTGGACGTGCTGGTCGGCACGCAAATGGTCGCCAAAGGCCACGATTTTCAGCGCGTCACGCTGGTCGGAGTCGTCGCCGCCGATCTGGCTCTGGGCCGTCCCGATTTCCGCGCCGCCGAACGCACTTTCCAGTTACTCACCCAAGTCGCCGGCCGCGCCGGTCGCGGTGAACTTTCCGGCGAAGTCCTGGTCGAAACGCACTACCCCGGGCACTACGCGATTCAGCACGCCGCCAAACAAGACTATCTCTCGTTCTACGAAAAGGAAGCCCACTTCCGCCGCATGCTGCACTATCCGCCCTTCACCGCGCTCGCCAGCATCCTGGTACGCGATAAAAAAATCGAAAATGCCATCCGCTGGTCGCGCGCGCTAGCCGTCTATTTCGCGCCCTACGAAAATCGCGGCGTAAAAATCCTCGGCCCCGCCGCCGCGCCCCTCGCCCGCCTGCGCCAGGAATATCGCTTTCAATTTCTCCTGAAGTCGCCGCAACGCTCCGCGCTCTCCCAGGCCCTCGGCGGCGCCCTCGATTTCTGCGCCAAGACGGAAATCCCCGAAACCGCCGTAATCGTAGACGTAGACCCCGCCAGCCTCTTCTAACGCGCCAGCGCAGCAAGGAGTGACATAATGCCGCGCATGCACAGGCATCCACTTCGCATCGTCTTGCCGGGAGGTTCTGGCCAGGTAGGAACGATCATCGCCAGGCACTTTCAAGCCCAGGGCCACGAAGTCGTTGTTTTCGCGAGAAATGTGCGGCCCGCTCCGTGGCGGATTGTTCGGTGGGACGGAATGAAGCTGAACCGCTGGACCGAGGAACTCGAGAACGCCGACCTGGTCCTGAATCTCGCCGGCCGCAATGTCAATTGCCGCTACAACGACTCCAATCGCCGCGCCATCAAGGAGTCCCGAACGCGCACGACTCGTCTACTTGGCGAGGCCATCAGCGGGCTGAGCCGCCCTCCCAAAATTTGGATGAACGCCAGCACCGCGACCATCTACCGCCACGCGCTGGATCGTCCGATGGACGAAGCCACTGGCGAAATGGGCGGCGGGGAACCGGATGCACCTTCCGCTTGGCGGTTCAGCATTGATGTAGCAACCAGTTGGGAGAAAGAATTCTTCGCAAGCGAGACTCCGGCCACCCGCAAAATTGCTCTGCGCAGCGCCATGGTTATGAGCCCGGACCGCGACGGCATCTTCGACACGTTGTTGCGGCTCGTGCGCTTTGGCCTGGGCGGCGCTTCCGGTTCGGGGAAACAATTCGTTTCCTGGATTCACGAGCAGGACTTTCTAGGCTCCATCCGGTATTTGATGGAGCACGATGACCTCGACGGCGCGATCAACATCGCTTCGCCGAATCCACTGCCGAACGCGGAATTTATGGCCGATTTGCGGAAAGCCTGGGGTACGCGCATCGGACTGCCGGCCACGGCCTGGATGCTCGAACTAGGCGCCTTTTTTTTGCGGACCGAGACGGAGTTGATTCTGAAGAGCCGCCGCGTGATTCCGGGCAGGCTGCTCGCTCACGGCTTTCAATTTGTATTTCCGGCGTGGAATGATGCGGCTCGCGATCTTGTCGAGCGCTCTCGGTCCCTACGCGCTACAGGCTAATTGGGGAAGCATCCTCAGGCGTCACCACAGATTGTTCGTAGGCCACAAACTAAAACACAAAAGAAAAATAACCAGCGCCACGCAAGCCAGTAATTTCCGCGACGCGTCCAGCGCTTCCCAGCGGTCAAACGGCGGCGGATGCGGAAAGCGCAGCGACAGTATCAGCAAAACGATTCCCCAGAACGCCCACACGTGCCAATAGCCAACTCCCAGGAACACCAGCGCCACCGCCGCAACCAACGAAAGCCGCTGGTGCCGCTCCGGAGCCAAACTATAAAGGATGTGCCCGCCGTCCAGCTGCCACACCGGCAGCAGATTCAAAGCCGTCGCCAGCAGCCCGATCCACGCAGCCAGCGCCACCGGATGCAGCAACACGGATTTCGCCTCGGTCCCCGGATGAAACATCGCGATAAAAACTTTCATCAATCCCGGAAATCCGTAAATAAGCCCGCCGTCATCCTGCACGCCCGGAATCACTTTCGACGTCGCGATTCCATACGCGGTCAGTGGCAACGCCACGATGAATCCCAGAATCGGCCCCGCGATGCCAATATCAAAAAGCGCTCGCCGCGTGGTTATCGGCGCGCGAATTCGTATCACGGCTCCAAACGTACCGAAAGGGAAGGGAGAAGGCAGGAAAAACGGATAGCTGCAGTCAATTCCGTAATACTTGCACGCGAGATAGTGGCCCATCTCGTGCGCCATAAAAAATCCCAGCAGCGTCAGCGAAAACGGAATCCCCAGCAGCAACATTCCCGGATGTTGAAACGGCAGCAGCGGAATCGCGAACAGACTTTCATTCCCCGAAAACGGCTCCACATCCGCCGCAAACGAAGTCGCAATCAGCGCCCCCGCCGAAAGCGTCATCAACAAGGTCAAACAGAAGAAAGCGATCGCAGGCCACAGCGGACGCCGTCGCGCGCGGATCCTCGGCGGCGGCAGGTCAATAATCTCCGGATGATTTCGGTCGAGAATTTCCAGTGGGACGCGGCCATGCCCGTTGCCGATGCTATTGCCCATGAAGGTTGGATGTCCCAGCGCGAAAAACGGCTGCGGCACCGCGCGGGTCGAAAGCCGCCAGGTCTTTCAGAGTCCGTGTCACAACTCGATAATCTTTGTCGGTCGTGGCTTCCGCCACCACCGCAGCGACCCAAAAGCGTTCCGCCGCTGAAGTGCCGCTCGCCGCGGCCAGCACGCAGACTGGTTCAGGGCTTGGGCGCCGCGGCTGCCGCCGGCAGCGACTGCAATTCCTTGCCGGGCTTGAAGCGCACCGCTTTTCCGGGAGGGATGCTCACCTGCTGTCCGGTGCGCGGATTGCGGCCGATGCCCGTCTTCCGCGGCTTCACATTGAATACGCCGAATCGCCGCAGCTCAATACGTTCTCCGCGGCCCAGCGCATTCTTCATCGCCTCGAAGACGGTTTCCACCGCCTGCTCGGCCTTGGTTCGAGTAATATTAGTCTTCTGTACGATTGCGTTAACGATGTCGAGCTTGATCACACGTTCCTCCTGCAGGCCGGAAGCCTATGCTAGACAGGGGGTTGCAGGTTGTCAAGCGCCGTCCCCTGTAATACACTGCGCGACTCCTTTGCGGCGCCAGCTTAATCAAGCCGCGCAGCGATCCGTAGAGAGCGGTCGTTCAGAATTCCCGGAGGAAAAGATGTCGGTGAAGTCCGATAAATGGATTCGCAAGATGGCGCAGGAACATAAAATGATCGAGCCATACGAAGACCGCCAGGTCCGCGACGGCGTCATCAGCTACGGCGTCTCCTCCTACGGCTACGACATGCGCGTCGCCGACGAGTTCCGCATCTTCACCAACGTGAATTCCTCGATCGTCGACCCCAAGCACTTCGACTCGAAATCATTCGTCGAATTCAAGGGCGACGTCTGCATCGTCCCGCCCAATTCCTTTGCGCTCGGCCGGTCCGTCGAATACTTCCGCATCCCGCGCAACGTGCTCACGCTCTGCGTCGGCAAGTCCACCTACGCGCGCTGCGGCATCATCGTCAACGTCACGCCCTTCGAACCCGAGTGGGAAGGCTTCGTCACCCTGGAAATCAGCAACACCACGCCGCTGCCGGCCAAAATCTACGGCAACGAAGGCCTCTGCCAGGTAATTTTCTTCGAATCCGACGAGCAGTGCGAAGTCTCCTACAAAGACAAAAAAGGCAAATACCAATCGCAACAGGGAATCGTCCTGCCAAAAATCTAACGGTCCGCAATCCCACCGCGCCCCGTTCTTGCAGTCCGTAGCGCCGACGTCCCGCCGGCTCTTCGCCGTTGTCTTCGAATTTGCCGTTGAATTTGTAGCGGCCGCCCGCCGCCGCTTTGCTTGACGGCTGGTTTTCCGCACCACCTCGACGCGCAAGCCGCGCTGCTTGCTGCGCCCCGGCTTGTCGAGGTGTAAGCATCCAGATGCATTCGGTCAAGCAGCTCAGCGGCGCGGCAGAGCCTGTTTCTCGACTCGAGAGGCATTGTAGGTCCTGGCTTCAGCCACGACAGAAGCGACACCGCTGCACTGCGGCCTTAGCCGCTGACGTATCGATGCTGCTCTCGGCGCACGCGTTCGCTTCCCGCACGAAGCGTCTGGCCCCCGCTAAAACCGAATCACGCCTTCCCGCCAACAATCGGCGAAACCTTGCCCCACTTCCCCGTGAATACAAACGAATCCAGCGCCTTCCGTTCGCGCGGCGCCAGCTCCCGCTCCTTCAACTGATCCGGCAGAGTATGCGGCTCGCCCGGATAGCCAATCGCAATTCCCGCGACAGCCTCATACCCTGCAGGAATCGCGAAAATCTCTCGCGCCTTATCCGGCAAAATCCCAGCCATCTGATGCACCGCCAGGCCCAACGCCTCCGCCTGTAACGCCAGAGTTGCCGTAGCCTGCCCAACGTCGTGGAACGCGTGTTTGTTATTCTCGCCGTTATGCTCGAATTTCAATTTCGCCACGCTCAACGCCAGCACCGGCGCATTCTTCGCCCATCCCTGGTTGAACTCGACGAAGCAATCCAGCACCTGCTGGTAATTCTCCGGATCATCCTTCGTAGCGACGACGTAATACCACGGCTGCCCGTTGTACGAAGAAGCCGCCCAGCGCGCCGCCTCAAACAAGCTGCGCAACTTCTCGGGTTCCACCGGCCGGTCCGCAAACGCCCGTGGGCTCCAGCGCTCTCCGATCAAACCGTGAATCGGCGCGCTGGTAGTAGCAGTCTTTTTCAGTGCACTCATAGTTCCTCCTTTAGAATGACGCTCGCGAAACGGTTCCAGTCCAATCAAACGCTCCACCTAATAGCGATCCGCCGCTCGCGAAGCTCCGCTCGAGCGCGAGTTTGCTCGGGCAGGAACGCTGCCCGCTGTGCCGGCCTTTGACCTTGTCGTTGCAACGCCCGGTCCCGCTTTGCGGGACCGGGCAGCCTTTGCGTCTGCTTTGCTGTTGCACCTGTAGCGGCGCACCTTAGTGCGCCATCGGCGCCGCGGCAACAGCCCGCGGCGGCGGTCTGCAGGCTGCCCTACAAATGCCCGGCCTTCAGCTCTTCTTCGCCAGCGCCCCATCCGCCGAATAAGCCCCAGCCCCGTTCACCGAAAGCACCAACAACCCACCCATGATCGCAACATTCTTCAAAAAATTAACCATCTGCGTTTGCTGTTCCTGTCCCTGCACCGCCCAGAAGTTGTGAAAAACAATGGTGACCGGGATCAGGTACAGAAACAGCAGCCACGCCGCGAACCGCGTTTTGAATCCCGCCAGAATCGCCAGGCCGCAAGCAAGTTCCACGGCAGCCGCGACTGCAATCGCGACGCCCGGCATGGGCAGGTGCACGGCGGTCGCATAACCGACTATCTGCGCGTAACCCCCCACCTTAAAAAATCCGCTGATCAGGAATATCACGCTGATCAGAATTCGCCCGGCCAAAGTGGTTATATCGTTCGTTGAACTCATGCGCACATCTCCTTTTTTCCGGATTTAATTTTTACGCCAGATCAAACAGCAGCACTTCCGATGCTTCCTTCGCTTCCACCCGCACTTCGTCTTCCTTGGTTATCGCAGCGCCATCGCCCGCTTTCAATTCCACTCCGTTCAACTTCACCGCGCCCCGCGCCAGTTGTACCCAGGCATGCCGCCCGGCCTGGAGCGCGTGCTTGGTTTCCTGGCCTTTATCGAGCCGCGTGATAAAAAGGTCGGCGTCCTGGTGAATCGTAACCGGCGCTTCCGGCCCTGCCACGTGATGAAACTTGCCGCGCAAATCCTTGTCCGGAAAGGCCAGCTGCTCGTACTCCGGTTTCAGGTTCTTGCGCTCCGGCGTGATCCATATCTGCAGCAGGTGCGTCGGATCCTTCGCAGAAGGGTTGAATTCGCTGTGCATCACTCCTGTCCCGGCCGTCATGTGCTGCAGTTCTCCGGGACGAATCACCGCGCCGGTGCCCATGCTGTCGCGATGCTCCAGCGCCCCATCCAGAATCCACGTCAGGATTTCCATGTCGCGATGCGGGTGCATCCCGAATCCCTGTCCCGGCGCCACCACGTCCTCGTTCAATACGCGCAGCGAACGGAACTGCATGTGCTGCGGGTCATAGTATTGATCGAACGAAAATGTGAATCGTGAATCCAGCCACGAAATCTGATTGTGGCCGCGTTCGTTGCTTGGTCTAATCGTGATCATTTTCCTTCTCCCTCTTCAGTCTTTCTGTGCACAATTCATCCGCGCCCCGGCCCAGCTTGCGCGCAATCTTGCGCAGTTGTTCCTGTTCGGCGGCGCTCAATTGGCCCATTACCTTCGCCACCACTTTGGCGTGCTCTGGAAACACGCGCGTGATCAGCCGCCGCCCTTTCGGCGTCAGATGAATCACGACCATCCGGCGATCCTCTACCTGCCGTTCGCGCCGCACCCAGCCGTGCCGCTCGAGGTTATCCACCACCAGCGTTACGTTTCCGCCGCTGCGCAAAAGTTTCTTGCCCAGCGTGTGCTGGCACATCGGACCCAGGTGCAGCAGCGCTTCCAGTACCGCAAACTGCCCCATGGTCACTCCCAGGCCCTCCAGATGAGCCGTGGTCTTCGCCAAGGTGGAATCGGATGCGCGGACTAGGTTGATGTAAGCGCTCAACGCCCTTACGATCTCCGCATCGCCTTGGAAGTGTGTCGGCATATTGATTCAAGCTCAAATCATTCAAGCTTAAACGATTCGATGCGCCCCCGGCCCACAAGATTCACGCACCGCGTAAGCCCCTCAAAACACAAGCTTTGGACGTTGTGCTTGAATTTGTACTGGCGACCTCGAGGTGGGCGCCTTGGATTCTGCAGATGAATTGGGAGCGGCCGGCCGGGGTCCCGCAAACCGGGCAGCCGTTGCTTTCCTAGCGCCGGCGTGCTGCCGGCTCGGTTGTCGTTGCTTTTGTATGGCGCTGTCGCCTCAGCCTGCCATCGCGCCACCCGCCTACTACGGCTTCTGCGTCGGCCGCAACAAAACTTCACTAATAAAACTCTGCGGCGCCTGCGTCACAATCATCTCCACCACATGTGCTATATCCTCTGGTTGCAACATCTTGCTGATATCCTTTTTTCCATGCGGCGAAAAATCCGTTGCCACGCTCCCCGGACAAATCGTGCTCACCCGGATCCCATACCCCCGCAAATCCTCCGCCATGCACTCGGTCAATCCCAGCAGCCCCCATTTCGAAGCGCAATAAATCCCGCCTCCGGCGAACGCATTCTTTCCCGCCAGCGACGCGATATTGATGATATGTCCGCCCCTCCGCTGGATCATTCCCGGCGCGACCGCCTTGCTCGCAAGGAACACCGATTTCAAATTGGTGTCTAACACGCTGTCCCAATTCGCTTCGCTGGCTTCGTGCGTAGGCCCGAAATATCCGATCCCCGCGTTGTTCACCAGGATTTCCACCGGGCCCAGCGCTTTCTCGGTGTTTTGCACAAAGGCCACAATCTGGTCGCCATGCCTAACATCCACCGCGGCACTAAACACGCCAGCCGCTCCAGGACGCAGCTCGTCCGCAGCGCTCTCGAGCCTCTTCGCATCGCGCGCGCACAAACTCAGTTTCGCGCCCAGCCTTCCCAAACGCTGCGCCGCGGCGAAACCAATCCCGCGGCTCGCCCCCGTAATAATCGCAACTTTTCCCTCCAGCGGTTTTCCATTATTCATATTCGCGGCTCCTGCGAGGCGACAATTCACGTCCATTTGCCATCTTACCATTCACGTGAGAACATTCAGCCAGCTGGAACGGGGACGCGAATTCGCTCCGCAAGGTGGATTCACCTTGCACGCATGCGTAGGTTTCCCTATAATCCCGGTTTCCTTTAGCTCGTTATCCTTCAGGGGTTGTGACCCTAGGCGATACTGTTCATCCGTACGAATACTGGTTCAGGAGGCAGGGAAGAGATGATACGAATGCGCGCTGCTACGAAGGGAATTCTATTCACCGCTCTCGTTCTGCTATGTATTCCTGCGCTATCAGCGGCTGCACCGAACCTCCAGCAAGACCAGGGAAAAACCTCCTACACCATTCCGGAGTACAACGCGTTCCAGGCGGCGCGCGCCGAAACCAACGCGCAAAATCGTCTGAAGCTCCTCGACGATTTCGTCACCAAGTTTCCCAGCTCCACGCTGATGACCTACGTGTATCAGCTCTACGTCTCCACCTACACCGAGCTCAAAAATTATCCCAAAGTGATCGAGTACGCCGACAAACTGCTCGCCATGGGCGACAAGTTGGACACCGGCTCGCGCCTGCAGGTTTTGCAGACCCGCGTGCAAGTCTTCCCGTTCGCTTTTAATCCCAAAGCGCCCGACGTCCACGATCAGCTCGTGAAGGAACGCGACGCCGCCAAGGAAGGCGCCGATCTCCTCGCGAAATATCCCAAACCCGCCGATTCCAAGCTCACGGACGACCAGTTCGCCGAACAGAAAAAGCCGGGAATCTCTTTCTTTGACGCCGCTGCCGGTTTTGCCGACCTCCAGTTGAAGGACTATCCCGCCGCGATTGACGCTTTCAAAGGCGCCGTCGCCGACAATCCCAAGGACGCGATCTCTTATTACCGCGAAGGTCTCGCCTACCTGGGCGCCGCGCCGCCGCAATCCGTGGATGGCTTCTGGGCGCTCGCGCGTGCCATCAACCTGGGTGTGCCGGACGCCGACAAGATCAAAGACTATCTGCGCAAAGCCATCCTCGTTTACGAACAGCCCGGCTGCGATAGCTCGGTAGATGCGCAGCTGAGCGAGTTGCTGACCCTGGCAGGCACCTCCGGTGACCGGCCCGCAACTTACACGATTCCCGCCGCCGCCGATCTGCAGAAAATCGCCGCTTCCAGCACGATTCTAACCGTTTTGAGCGATCTTGGTGGCGGCGGCGACAAAGCCAAGCTGACCTGGCTGGCCATCTGCGGTGCGCAATTTCCCGGCGTAGTCGGCAAAATTATCGAAGTCAAGCAGGGCGAAGGTTTCGTGAACTTCGAGGTCTTTACCGGCGCGGACGAAACCGCAGTGCAAAACGCCACGACCGCAAATATGGACGTCAAAGTCTGGACCGCCGCTCCTCCCGCCAGCACGCCCAACGCAGCGCAGGAAACTCCCCAGCCGGACGTCACGCGTTTGGCCAAGGACGACGGCATTCGCTTCTCCGGCGCTATCGTCAGCTACGACCCGTCGCCGTTCCTCCTGCACTGGGATCAAGTAAAGGTGGACCCCACCACCATTCCGGAGAAAGCCGAAACCGGCAAGCACCACAAGGTGCCAGCCAAACAGTAAGAAGCGCAAACAAGCTGCGACCAAAAAAATGGCCGGCGCAGAAACGCCCCGGCCATTTTTGCTTTTGTGAAGGTGCGTTCGGCGAACGTCGAACAAGATATTCCGGCGACAGCCGCGCCTCTGGATCTGCAGGCGTCCCGCCGGCTCTTTGCTGTTGCCTTTGAATCTGTCTGTGAATTTGTAGCGGCTTGCCTCGCGTGCCTTTGGTAGCAACGCTGTTTGCCCCAGACTCGCTGCAGGAGGGCTATGCCCGGGTCTGATTCGTCCTTACGTCGCGATGCCGCGCGCGCCGCAGCGGGCCAGGGACCTGTTTTTTCTTGCGGGCCTCGAAATGATCGCAGAGGCTTCCAACCAGCCGACTACCCCCGCTTATGCCCCGCATGGTCCAACTTATACTCCCCCACCTTCCTGCTCAAAGTATTCCGATGAATCCCCAACACCTTCGCAGCCCGCGACTGATTCCCATCCTGCCGCTCCAGCACCCGCTTAATAAATCTCTTCTCGAACTCCGTAACCGCCTCTTCCAGCAGAATCCCCCGCTCCACCATCATCCCAATCAGAGATTCCAGTTGTTCTTTCACGATGACACGCTCCGCAGGAGCACTGGGAAAATCGCCGGAAAAAATTCCGCGCGCCAGCATCGGCAACGCACCAACCGTTGCGCGCTCTGCCCGCTGCAATTGCTTCTTAGTCTAATTCGTGGCCGGTAATGCGCTGGTAGGCTTCCCGGTATTTCCCCTGTGTGGCCGCCACCACGTCCGCGGGAAGCGCCGGACCCGGAGCTTGTTTGTTCCAACCAATCTTTTCCAGATAATCGCGCACATACTGCTTGTCAAAAGAAGGCTGCGTGCGCCCCGGCAGATATTCATCGGCCGGCCAGAAACGCGAAGAATCCGGCGTCAGCGCCTCATCAATCCAAATCAATTCGTCGCCAATCAACCCGAATTCAAATTTCGTGTCGGCGATAATGATCCCGCGACTCGCCGCGTGTTCCACAGCGCTGCGATAAATCGCAAGGCTGGTATCGCGCAGTTTCTCCGCCAGCGGCCGCCCCACCGTCGCCACCGTCTCGTCGAACGAAATGTTTTCGTCGTGCCCCGTCGTGGCCTTCGTCGAGGGCGTGAAAATCGGCTCCGGCAAACGATCCGACTCGCGCAATCCCGCCGGCAGCGCGATCCCGCAGATCGCTCCCGTCTTCTGATAATCCTTCCAGCCCGACCCGGAAATATATCCGCGCACCACGCATTCGATCGGCGCAGGCTCGGTCTTGCGCACCAGCATCGCGCGCCCCTGCAAGGCCGCCGCGTACGGCGCCAGTTCGCCAGCAAAATTCTTCGCGGAAATAACATGATGGGGCACCAGTCCCGCCAGCTTCTCAAACCAGTAAAGCGAAAGCTGCGTAAGCACCTTGCCCTTATCCGGAATCGGCGTCGGCAACACCACGTCGAACGCCGATAGCCGATCGGTCGCCACGATCAGCAATTGATCGCCGACTTCATAGATGTCGCGCACCTTGCCGCGCCCGCGAAGCTTCAACCCGGGAAAATTCGTCTGCAGAATTACTGTGCTCATTTGTGGGGATGCCAAGTGTCCGTTCCTCGATGCAGCGCCGCGTATTCTAGCGCAGCGTCCAGCCATGTCAACTAAGAAGACATCGTAACGGCCAATCTCCGTTTTATGCATACGGCGCGTGCTACTGTGTTGCAGTGCGGCAGCGTCCGGGCGTCTACATCGAAATACTGATCCGTGGCGACATCGACGAGCTGTGGAAATCCACCCAGCAGCCCGAGCTCCACGAATCCTGAGACTTGCGCTTCCGTGAAATCCGATACCCTCCCCGCGCCTCCGACACAGAACCTCAACGATTTAACTACACAACACGCATAGGCTTCGGGCCGCAATTTGCCGGGCAAGGCGAGAGCAGCGGAAGTCGCGAGGAGGCCACAGGCCGGCGGACCTCTGCTTTGAAATTTTGGTCAGCAGATCCGAAGTCATTAATCGAACAGGGATCGGGATATTGGCAATACATCCCAACCCACCGAAGCGTCACTGCCATTGAATCCGTTCGTATAGGGCGCGAAGACGTACTCCTCTAGCAGGGTTGATCATCTCCACAAACGCCACGTGTCCCTCCAGGTGGGACCGAAACTGGGGATGACCCGCGCGATTCTGGCTTTCGGGACCGCGCCGGACGCAATTCATGAGCGTGGCCTTGAGCCGGTCGTAGTCAGTTCGGATGACATTTAAGTGCTGATTGGCGACGATTCCCGCCAGGTGTTGCCGCACGCCCTGCCGCATGATTCGCGTCTTCCGATGATTCACCCCGAAGCCTTCCTCCATCAGAATTGCAGCGACGTGAGATGAAAACCGCTGGATTGGTCTTTCGAGTCTTTCGCCACCTGAGAATGCCAGATCGTCTGCATACCGGGTGTAAGCGGCGCCAACAGCCCTCGCCAATCCGGCCAAACGACAGTCCGCACGATAGGAGCAAAGATTGGCGAGCGCTGGGGATGTCGGAGCACCTTGCGGCAAATGCGGTCGTGAATACAGCGCGCGCGCTTCGCGAAGACGAGCAGGATCTACGTCCGACCCGGCCTCCTTCCATGCGTTACGTGGCACAGCGTTCGTGCAGATGCCGCCGAGCAAATCCGCAACCGCCTCGGGATATCCCAACGTACGAAAAACTGCCTGAATTCTCGCACCCGCCAGTGCCGGGAAAAAATCCCGCAAGTCCATTCGCAATACGACGCGTTGACCCAGGTGCGCGGCGACGAAGGACTTGATGGACCGGCCCTTCAGGAATCCGTGCGCCGCGGGATGAGGCGGAATTTTTTCAAGAATCTGACTCAAGATCTGCCGTTGCAGCGTCTTTAGCCGCGGCTTTGGCGCTTCAATCAATCGAATATTGCCTGATTGTTTCGCCAGGACTCGATAGTGGTAGTGTGACAATCGAGGGACGGGGCTCTTATACCCAAGTGCCTTGAGGTCGGCGAACCACTCCAGCTCACCAATCTTCAATCCAAGCCACTCAGCGAGCGCTCCAACGGACTCGATGGCCGGAAGATCCCACCTCGCTGCCGGCGCGACAGGTTGCATTTGCTGTGGTTCGGTTAGCCACCGCGCCACCGACAATTCGTGGAAGTATTTTGACCAAGCTTGTCTGAATCCTGGATCGTTCCGCAGAAACTGAACCGCATCCCGCTGTCGAGGCCGCGTACGGCCGGCAAACGCCTCGACGTATCGCTTTGCCAAAGGCCGCAGCCAAGGCCAGGAGCGGCCGAGAAGCTGTTCAGCGCGCGCAACGATTCCTGCAACCGAGGGTTGGCCAGCAAGAAAGGACGCGGCGAGTATCCCCAAGAACGACGGGTTCGGCATGGTGGGTGACGGCAAAATGCCCCAACGAGTCTGATCCTGCGTGAGCATGTCTGCGCAGTCGCGCAGCGCAGCTCACGCGACGAAATCCAGGTTATTCACGTTCCCCTGGGGTAACCCCAGAGAGGCTCGAACCGGGCCCCAAGGCCCGAGCAAAGCCGGCTTGGAGCATTCCGCCGTCGAATTTAATTGTAGCAGCCCCGCCAATGTTCATAGCGAGTGAATCACTTCGCCCTGTGTCGCAACACAAAATCTTAAGCGCTCGTAGCGCTTTGTGGGAGGGTGCCATACTCTTGGTAGGTCGCGGCTTCAGCCGTTGAGGACATGCATTTCCGGTTTTCACACAGACTCTTCGGCCACGACATAAAAAAAGACAGGCGCGATGCGCCTGCCTCTCGCGGTGCAGTTCCCGCGAGTTTTGCGTACAGTCCTTGCAATCAAACCATCGCGCAGCCGCGGCCGCAAAGGAGGAGACGCTACTGAAGTAAACGCTTCACAAAATCTATCCCGCCCGCCTCAAGCCGCATTACTCGCGCTCTTCGGCGCCACCGCCGCCGCACTCTCTTCCCACTTTACCGACACCAGCTTCGAAACCCCAGGCTCCTGCATCGTCACGCCGTACATCACCGACCCCATCTCCATTGTCTTGCGATTGTGCGTCACCACAATAAATTGCGTCTGCCCGCACATATCCGCCAGCATCTTGTTAAATCGCCCGACGTTCGCTTCGTCCAACGGCGCATCCACCTCGTCCAAAATACAGAACGGGCTAGGCTGATATTTGAAGACCGCAATCAACAGCGCCAAAGCCGTCAGCGCTTTCTCTCCGCCCGACAGCAGCAAAATATTCTGCAGACGCTTGCCCGGGGGCTGCGCCACGATATCAATCCCGGCCTCCCCAGAACTGTCCGGCTCACCCAACCGCATTTCCCCGTGGCCGCCGCCAAACAGCGACTGGAACGCAATCGCGAAATGCGCGTTAATAAAATTAAAAGCCTCTTCGAATTTCTGCCGCGAAACTTGATCTAGCTCATTAATCGTCAGCTGGGTATTCTGGATAGACGCCACCAGATCGTCCCGCTCCCGCCGCAAGAAAGCATCGCGCTCCTCGCACTCCTTGAATTCTTCCAGTGCCATCATGTTCACCGGACCCATCGCGTCCACGCGCGCCTTCATCTCGTTGTAATTCGTTTCCGCTGCGATCAGCTCTTCGCCCGCTAGCAGCTGCGCTTCCTGCGCGATCAATTCTTCCGGCTGCGCGTTCAATTCCGCCATGCACGTTTGCCGCAGATAATCGCGGTCCGCATCGTTCCGCGCTTTCTCGATTTGCCGCTGGTTGCGCTCCACCCGCAATTCGTCCAACGATTGCCGCTTGCCGCGCACCGTCTCATCCAGTTGCGCCGCCCGCGTCCGCGCCTCTTCCCACTCTGTCTCGAGCGCCGCCTTCAATTCCTCCAGCCGAGCCTTCTCCTTGCGCAACTCCTCAACCTGCATTCCCAGCTGCTCGCAGGAGGTCTGCAACTCCATTTTTTCCAGGACCATCCCCGCGTGCTGCTGCTGCAGCGAAGTCATGCGCTCGCCCGCCAGCGTCAGTTCCGCGATCAAGTGCTGCTCGGCGGACTCCGCGCTCGAAAGCCGTTCCGATATCGTCGCCAATTCTTCGCGCCGCGCGACCACTTGTTCCTGCAACGCCTGGAAATCCTGCCGTAATTGCGCCAACCGTCCGGAAACTTCCGCGCTTTCCGCTTCCGCCGCTTCGCGCGATTGCACCGCCAGCGCATGTTCGCGCCGCGCATCTGCCGCGCGCTGACGTGCCGCTTCAGCGTCCGCATGCAGCCGCGCGATTTCCTCGCGCTCGGTCGCGAACTGCTGTTCGATCCTGCGCAGTTCAGAGCGGGCCTGATCCCGCTGGTGCGTCGCCCCGACCAAAGATTTCTCCGCTTCCATCTGCCGCGCAATCGCAGACCCTACCTGCTCCTCACCGCTGGAAATGGCCAGCTCGATCCGCGTCATCTCCGCCTGCTGCTCGTTCACCGCTCGATCCAGCCGCATCGCTTCCGCTTCGTGCTGCCGCAATTCGCGCTTCAAGGCGAGTGGCCCCGCTTCGCCCGCCCGCCCTCCGGAAACCATTCGTCCGTGATAACAGGTACCTTCAGGAGTCAGAAAATAACTGTGCGGGTTTTCATTCGCCATCTGCTCGGCCAGCGCCGCGCCCTCCACCACATACGCCGTCCGCAATTTCGTCAGAAAATACTTCGCCGCCGGGCCCAGCGGTTCGCGGAATTCCACCAGGCGATCCAGCCGCCCCAGCACGCCGTCCGGCACGGGCAGGGAAGCATCCGCTTCCGGCGTGGCGAGAATTAGTTTATTGAGCGAGTCCACAAAGAACGTCGCGCGTCCGCCCATTTCGTCGCGCAGCAGCGAAATTCCCGCCCGCGCCTGGTCGAACGATTCCACCACCACATATTCCAATTCATCGCGCAAAAATTGTTCGATCGCGCCTTCATACTTTTCCTGCACCTCGGCGTAATCCGCAAGCAACCCCACCGCGCGAAACGCGCCGCCGGGCGTGTCAGCGCTGCGCTCGCCGCTCACGTTGAAAAGCTTTTGTACCGCGTCCGCGGTATAGGCCCTCTCGCTCAAAATCTGCTCGATCGAAGCATGCCGCGCGCGTTCCGCCGAAAGCCCTTCGCGCAGGCGTTCCAGTTGCTGGCCGGTTTCCTGCTGTCCCCGGCGCAGCTCCACCAGCCGCGTTTGCGTCTCGCGCACGATCGCGCCCAATTGCAGCGCGCTCGCTTCCGCCAACATAAATGTTTCTTCCGCCGCAGCAACTTTCCCAACCAGCGCGCTGCATTCGCTCTCTACCGCGCGCATCGCCGCGGTCCGCTGCTCCTCCGCCGCCGCGTGCCGCGCCGCTGCCTCTTCGGCCTGCAGCGATTCCGCCTGCTCGCGCGCCGATTCCTCCACCAATCGCCCGGCAATCTGGCGCAATTCCTCCATCCGCGTTTCGAGCTGTTGCTGCTCGCTCACGCTGGCCAAAGACTGCTCCGTCGTCTCGCGCAGGCTCGCTTCCACGCTCGCCGTCTGCGCACGCAACGCCGCCACCGCCTCACGATGCGCCGTCATGCGCGTGGTCATGTCAGCAACCTGCCGCTCCGCCACCTCGGTCTCGACCAGCAGTCGCGCCGCCCGCGCATCAATCTGCGCCGTCTGCTCGCGATTGAAAGTGATGCGGTTCTCCGCGCGATCCAAGTCCAGAGCCGTCTGTCCCAGCAGGTTTTGAATTTGCCGCAGCTCGGCGTCCAGCTCGTAAGTCCGCGCGCTCAATCGTTCCTGTTCACTTTCCAGCTCGTGCACCGAACGCGCCTCGCTCTGTTCGGCGGTATCCATTTCTCGCAGCAGCTTCTCCAGCCGCACCGCTTCCTGATCCAGATGCTCGGCCTTGCTGGCCAGCACGCTGCGCAACAATCCGCGCATCTGCTCGCGCAGTTCCGCGTAACGCCGCGCCTTGGAAGCCTGCCGCTTCAGCGAAGCCAGCTGCTTTTCCACTTCCACCAGAATGTCGTGCACGCGCGAAAGATTTACCTTCGCAGCTTCCAGTTTCGCCTCCGCCAATCGCCGCTTGGTCTTGTACATCGTGATTCCCGCGGCTTCTTCAATGATCGCTCGCCGGTCCATCGGCTTCGAATTCAGAATCTGCCCGATGCGCCCCTGCTCAATGATCGCGTAGCTGTCCGGGCCCAATCCCATCCCCATGAAAAGTTCCTGCACGTCGCGCAGCCGCGCCACGCGCCCATTAATCAAATACTCGCTCTGTCCGGAGCGATACAGCCGCCGCCCCACCACGATTTCGCCCGCCTTCATCGTGATCGCAGGCTTTTCCGCGCCGCGTTTTTTCCACGGCTTGCCGTTTTCACCCGAGGCCGGCTCCGCAGAAACAGAAACTTTCTCCTCCGCGGTCGTCTCCGCCCCAGCCATCTCAATAAATCCATCCACAATTTTGGTTTCCGGCCGCGGCTGGTTCTCGACAATCATGGGCCCCGCCGTTTCCACCTCCGCGGGCGTTTCCTCCGGCGCATCCATCACCGCCGCCACCGCGTTCGCGAGCTCCGGGTCCACGAGCGTCAGCTGCACCTCGGACAGCCCCATGGGCGGCCGCTTCGCTGTGCCGTTGAAGATGCAGTCAGACATACGCTCGGCGCGCAGCATCCGGTGGCTCTGCTCTCCCAGCACCCAGGAAATCGCGTCCACCACGTTCGACTTGCCGCACCCGTTCGGCCCCACAATGCAGGTGATCCCCGTGCCGCTAAAAGTGATCGGAGTCTTCTCGCAGAAGGACTTAAACCCAAATAACTCGACCTTGCGTAGTTTCAGCACCAGTTTCCTCGCACAGTTTACTCCCTCTGGCTCGATGGCCGAAGGAGCTTCAATTGATCAATCTTAGTTCGGAGGTATTTCGAGACAAAAACGCTGGAGGGTCAATAATCAAAGGCCCTTCCGCCTGGCGCTTCCGGGACGGCGGTTACGGGAATAAAAAGTAGCATGCGCCGCCAGCGGTGTAAAGCCCGCTTTTCCTGTTTCTACACATCCGCTTGTGCCCAATTGCCAACCGCACCCAGCCCCAAGTACCACGAAATCCATGGATTTCCAGCCACGAACGACTCACCACGAGCCGCGGCCCGTTTCCCCAAGTCGACTGACCGGTCGCCCGCACCAACCCGTATCGCCCAACTCCCAGAAAGTCGCTCGCCATCGAGTCCCAGGCCAGGAATCATCCATCACTTGCCACGATTCACTATCCTTAACTCTTTTTTCCAGATTGACTTACAACCATCCTCATCCTAGCATCCAGCCAGCAGGAGGCGCGCTTGCCTCAGGATCCCGGACCAACTTCCAATCACGCCTTCTCCGTACTAATCATTCTCGCGGCTATCTTTTTTCTTTCCTTCGAAGGCTTGCGGCCTCCCGCACCCAAGCCCGCCAGCGTTCCCGCCACCGAATTTTCCGCCGCCCGCGCCCGTGAAATTCTCAATCGCCTGGTCGGCGACGGCTTCCCGCATCCGACCGGCAGCGCGCAAAATGACGTGGTCCGCGGCCGCGTCCTCGACGAATTCTCAAACGCCGGTTACCTGCCAACCGTGCAAACCGGTTTCGCCTGTGATGAACAAGGCGACTGCGGCACGGTGCAAAATGTTCTCGCGCGTCTGGATGGCGCCGAGCCAGGTCCCGCCGTCCTGCTGGCCGCGCATTACGATTCCGTGCCTGCGAGTCCCGGCGCATTCGACGACGGTGCCGGCGCCGCCACAGTCCTGGAAATCGCACGCATCTTCCGATCGCTCCCGCGGCCGGCTCACTCCATCATTTTCCTCATTGACGACGGCGAAGAAGCCGGCCTGCTCGGCGCGCGCGTCTTCGTCAATCAGCATCCCTGGGCCAAAGACGTTCGCGCCGTCGTCAACATTGACAGCCGCGGCACTTCCGGCCCCAGCCTCATGTTCGAAACCGGTGACGCCAACGAGTGGGCCGTGCGTCTGTTCGCGCGGAACGCCGCGCACCCCGTCACCAGCTCCATTTTCTACACCGCGTATAAACAAATCCCCAACGATACCGATTTCACGGTGTTCAAAGCCGCCGGGTATCAAGGCCTCAACTTCGCCAACATCCGCGACGTCGTCCAGTACCATACGCCCCGCGACAATTTCGGAAATGCCGATCCGGCCACGCTCCAACATCACGGCGAAAACGCCCTCACTTCACTGCAGGCGTTTGCTAACGCAGATATTTCCAATCCTCCCAAATCCGACGCCGTCTATTTCGATCTCCTCGGCGGTTGGACCGTCCGTTGGCCCGCCACGCGCACCTTCGCGATCGCGTTGTCTGCCGCATTTCTGCTGCTGCTCGAAATCGTCTGGCTGTTTTATAAAAAACGCCTCACGCCTCCGGAATTTCTTTGGGGATTTCTCGCCTGGCCCGTCTCCCTCCTCGCTGTCGCCATTTTCGCCTTTCTTCTCAGTTACATTTTGCGCAAAGCTGGCGCGATGCCGGTCCCCTGGATCGCTCATCCGAATCCCGCGCAAGTCGCTTTCTGGTCTCTCGCGATCGCGCTGCTGTCTTTCACCGCGCTGCGCTTTGCCTCGCGCGCTGGATTCTACGGCTTGTGGTCCGGCACCTGGATGTGGTGGGCATTACTGTCCGTCACCCTCGCCGCGCGAATTCCCGGCCTCAGCTACGTCCTGCTCGCCGTCACGATCGCTGCGGCGATTGCCGGATTGCTGCTGGTCTTCCGTCCAAAATCTTCTTCCCTCGCGGCGATTCTTCCCTTGGCCGTTTCCGCTCTCGTGGGCTTTCCGCTCGCGCTGTTGCTCTATCAGGGCTTCGGCGGCCGCGCGTTGCCTTTGATCGCCGTACTCGTCGGCTTGCTCCTGAGCCCGCTCGCGCCGCTCTGCGCCGATGTAGAACGCGCCCGCGGTCTATCACTCCTCGCGCTCCCCTGGCTTGCCGGAGCGACAATGCTGCTCGCGTCCTTCGCGGCCATCGTCGTCCCGGCGTTCTCCGCGAAAGCGCCCGAGCACGTCAATCTGCAATACGTTCAGGAAGCGGACTCCGGCAATTCGCAATGGGTCGTCTATCCCGCCTCCGCCCACTTGCCCGAGCCGATTCGCCTCGCCACGAATTTTCGCGGACAGGAAACCGGCGCCTTCCCCTGGATCCCGGAGCCCGCCTTTTTCGCTGCCGCCCCGCACGTAGAAGTCGCCCCGCCCACATTCACAATTCTGGAATCCTCCGTGCTCCCCGCAAAACGCCGTTATCGCACCCTGCTTCGTTCCGAGCGCGGCGCCTCCGAAGCTCTGGTCATGTTTCCTCCCGGCTCCCGCATCGATTCGGTTCAAGCCGCGGACGAGCCCCTGCAACCGCAAACCGACGGAGTTCGCCAATCTCAGAACGGCTGGTATTCCTATGATTTTTACGCCATGCCCGCGAAGGGCGTGGAAGTCAGTTTCACTCTGCCGGTAGGAAAGCCCGTGGAGGTCTATGTGCTCGACGTAACCTACGCCCTCCCTCTGGAGGGCATGTTCCTTCTAAAATCTCGACCGCTAACGGCAACTTCTTTCGGTGAAGGCGACTGCACGATCGCCAGCCGGCGCGTCCAGCTGCTCCCCTAGCCGTATCCTGAAAACGTCTGGCATTAGCGAGCCGAGCTGAAACTTGCTCAAACGGCGCGGTCGTAACCCCGAACCCGCGGCAGCGGGTGAGGAATCTGCTTTTCGCCGCGCCAGCGCCACGCGAAATGCGCGAGCCCCGCCCAGCTTCTCCGAGCGAACCGACAGCTACTGCTTTGCCGCCGGCGCGATTACCAACTTCCCGTCGTCATTTCTGGCGACCAAGCGCACCGGCTTCTTGCTCGCGTTCTTCTTCTGCTCTTGCGCCAGCCGCGCCGCTTCGGCCAGCGTCATCGGCTTCAGCTTCGCTTCTAGGTTCCCCAGCTCTACGGCCTCGCCGTAACTCGTGAACGTTGACGGCACGAATTGCCCGGGGTTTTTCGAGTTTAGATTTACCAGGGAATCGGCGGCCGCCGTCGGCGCGCTCGGCATCGCTGTCGGCCCCGTCGCTCCCGCATTGATCCCTGCTGTTCCGTTCAAGCTTCCCATACTGTTTATGGTTCCCAGATTATTGATCGAGCCTCCGATCTGTGCCCGCGCCGTCCCCGCAAAAACCAAAATCCCTGCCAGCAACAGAGTTTTTCTCATAGGTTCCCCATTGCAACCACGCGCCGAATCCCGGCTGCGAGCCCTGATATCTCCCCAGACACGGACGGAGCACATCCTCTGGAAAAACGTGCAAACAGTACCGTACGTACTACCGCCCTTTCCTAGCGAGGGGCCTGCTACGGCCGGGCCCGGCGCTTTCTGTTTATTGCCTATCTGCAATCGAATTTCCATTCCGCCCTTTGCCCCAAACCCGCCCCTCAGCTACAATCGTCCTCTTGCCATTGTGCTGAAAATGACCGACATACGCCTCCACAACACGCTCTCGAACCGCCTTGAGACCCTCCGACCCCTCCACAAGGGCGAAGTCCGCATCTACAGCTGAGGCCCCACGGTCTACGACTATGCACATATCGGCAACTTCCGTACTTTCGTCTTCCAGGACGTACTGCGGCGCTTCCTACTCTCCCGCGGCCTGCGCGTTCTGCAAGTCATGAACCTCACCGACGTGGACGATCGCATCATCCAAAACGCCGCCGCCGCCGGCGTCTCCATACGCGCATACACCGAAAAATACGTCCAGGCCTTCTTCGCAGATATGAACGCGCTGCATCTGCAACAGCCCGAGGAAACCGTTCGCGCCACAGACCATATCGAAGACATGGTCGCGCTCATCTCCCGCCTGCAGGAAAAAGGCCTCACCTACCCCAGTGAAGGATCCATCTACTACCGCATCGCCAAATTTCCGGAATACGGCAAGCTTTCTAAAATTGATCTCGGCGGAATGAAAGCCGGCGCCCGCGTGGATAACGATCGCTACGAAAAGGACGACGCCCGCGATTTCGCTCTCTGGAAAGCCCCGAAACCTGGCGAACATTTCTGGGAGACGAGCCTCGGACCCGGCCGTCCCGGCTGGCACATCGAATGCGCCGCCATGGCCATGAAATATCTCGGCGATACTCTGGACATTCACACCGGCGGCATAGACCTCGCCTTTCCCCATCACGAAAACGAAATCGCCGAAAGCGAGCCCGCCACCGGAAAGCCGTTCGTGAAGCTCTGGCTCCACGCCGAGCATTTAATCGTGGATGGCGAGAAAATGTCGAAATCGCTCGGCAATTTCTTCACGCTGCGCGATCTGTTCGCCAAGGGCACCAAGCCTTCCTCCATCCGCTATTTACTTCTCTCGGTTCCTTACCGCCGCCAGCTGAATTTCACCGCCGACAGCTTGAAGCAGGCCGCCAACTCCGTCGAGCGCTTGCGCAATTTCGTCGCGCGCCTGAAAACCGAACAGTTCGCCGCCGGCTCCCATCCGCAAATTGCCAAACGCGCCGAAAAAGCCCTCGCCGATTTCGATGCTGGCCTCGCGGACGACCTAAATACGGCATTCTCGCTCGCCGCCATCTTCGATCTGGTGCGCGACATAAACACCGCCATGGATCGCGGCGAATTTCTGCAGCAGGACGCGCCCATCGTCCTCGCCACCATGGAAAAATTCGACGCGATTCTCGCCGTCCTCGCCGATGATGACGACGAGAAACTTCGCGAACTCGGCTTCGGCTCTGGCCCGCCGCGTTTGACTCCCGAAAAAATCGACCAGCTCATCGTCGAACGCAACGCCGCAAAAAAGCGTCGCGATTTCAAACGCTCCGATGAAATACGCCAGGAACTCCTGAACTCTGGTATCATCGTGGAGGACACGCGTGACGGCACTGTCCGTTGGAAGTACAAATGACCATCTCCCTAAAACACGATCTGTCGCTGCACAGCCAGCCCTCTCACGAGCGCCCGAATCTTTACGGCGTTGATTAAGTAAGCTTCCTCCCTCTCCCGTTCTCACGTGGCGCCCGGCGGAAACCGGTGTGCGCGCTGAATCCCAAATTCATTTCTGGAGGAAGTTATGCAAGCGACGGACACCAAAGTTGATTCGAAATTGCCGCACCTCATTACCGAGTTGCCCGGCCCCCAAGCCAAGAAACTCGTCGAGCGCGACCAGCACGTAGTCTCGCCGTCCTACACCCGCGATTACCCGCTGGTCGCCAGGATCGGCCGTGGCGCGACGGTCGAAGACGTGGACGGCAACACCTTTCTTGATTTCGCTGCCGGCATCGCGGTTGTCGCCACCGGCCATTGCCATCCGGAAGTCGTCGCCGCCATCCAGAAGCAGGCCGCCGAGCTGATTCACATGTCCGGCACCGATTTTTACTATCCCAGCATGGTCGAACTGGCCGAGAAGCTGGCCTCGATCGCGCCAGGCAAGGAACCCAAGCGCGTCTATTTCGGCAACTCCGGCGCCGAAGCCATCGAAGCCGCCATCAAGCTAGCGAAATTTCATACCAAGCGCGACAAATTGATCGCCTTTCACGGCGCTTTCCACGGACGCACCATGGGTGCGCTTTCACTCACCGCCAGCCGCGCCGTCCAGCGCAAAGGGTTTGGCACACTCCTCTCCGGCGTCTTCCACATGCCTTTCCCGGACACCTATCGCGGCACCTACGGAATTCGTCCCGAACATGCTTCCGCCGATTGCCTCTCCTATCTCGAAAACGAACTCTTTCGCCGCCGGGTGGATCCCGAAGAGGTCGCCGGAATTTTCATCGAGCCGATTCAGGGCGAAGGTGGCTACCTGCCCGCGCCCGCCGAATTCCTGCAGGGCCTGCAACGCATCTGCCGCAAGCACGGCATCCTGCTCGTAGCGGATGAAGTACAGTCCGGCATGGGACGCACCGGCAAATGGTGGGCTTGCGATCACGCCGGCATCGAGCCAGACATCCTCTGCACCGCGAAGGGCATCGCTTCCGGTATGCCGCTGAGCGCCATCATCGCGCGCGCCAGCGTTATGAACTGGACTCCCGGCGCGCATGCCTCCACTTTCGGAGGCAATCCTGTTTGCATCGCCGCGTCCCTTGCCACCATCGGCCTGCTGGAGCGGGGTTACATCGCGAACGCCGCGCAAATGGGCGAATTCATCCGTGGCCTGACCGCCGATTGGACCACGCGCCACAAAATCGTCGGCGAAGTCCGCGGCAAAGGACTGATGATCGGCATCGAAATCGTCCGCGATCAGAAAACCAAAGAACGCGCTCCCGACCTGCGCAATCGCCTGGTGCAGATGGCCTTCCACAAAGGCTTGCTAATTTTGGGTTCGGGCGACACCACGCTGCGCTTCTGCCCCCCGTTGCTGATTGACGAAGAGCAGGCCGAGTTCGCCGTCCGCACCGTGGACGCCTGCATAACCGAAATCGAACGCTCGCTGTAAGCGCGCCGTCGCTCAACCGTCTCGCAAATAGCACAGGCCGGCACACGCGAGCCTGTGCTATTTTGTTTCCCGCATCCGTGAGAAATTGAAAATTGGCTGCAAAATCTTCCGTAGGAGTTGCTTTGCCGCGCATTCTCGACGTAGGCTGCGGGCCGACGAAGTATCCCGGCTCGATCGGCCTCGATATGAATCCATCCACCGCCGCCGACGTCCTCTGCCATCTGGACCACGGCGGCTTACCCTTCCGCGACAATTCTTTCGATCAACTCCGCGCCGAGCACATCATCGAGCACGTCGCGGACATCATCGCCACGATGGAGGAATTTCACCGCGTCACCAAGCCGGGTGGCACCATCTTCATCGCCACTCCGCATTACACGGATTTCAGCTCTTTTCGCGACCCAACGCATCGCTGGCATCTGAACACCTATTCGTTTCTCTATTTTTATCCCGGCGGAATGCACGGCCGCGATATGTGGTACACCAAAGTCCGCATGCGTGAGGTCAAGCTCCATCTGCGCCTACTGAATCTCTGGCGCGCCCTAGGCTTTGAATTCCTCGTGAACCACAGCCGCTTCTTGCGCCAATTCTGGGAGCACTATCTAAGCTTCGTGATCCGCGGAAAGCTGATGGAGTTCACCTTCGAGGTCATCAAGTGACCTTGCCGCTGATTTCTTCGAACGGCCACCGCAAAACGGATCATCGTGGGCCGCTGGCCGGACACGGGAACGCCGCATGACCAATGCTTCTCCCCATACCGAA
>Ga0210394_10001888_pt1 | contig 31078 bp, 31 predicted proteins | sample IncBWC12MmetaG_FD_160121 | JGI IMG/M metagenome (GOLD analysis project Ga0210394, IMG submission 160121) | Forest soil microbial communities from Barre Woods Harvard Forest LTER site, Petersham, Massachusetts, United States - Inc-BW-C-12-M | ecosystem: Environmental > Terrestrial > Soil >... | reverse complement strand
TGCGCGAAATCGACAGTGCGGCCTCGAAAATCACAGTGCAGGGTGATCGTTATCCGGAACGCGTGCTGCGGATGAGTGGTCGGTGATCGGCCAAAGCATGATGACGACGCCTTCAGTCCTCAGTGGGGGATCAACTTCCGAATTGTCGCGATTGGGAAGTTGACTACCGAGTAGCCGGGCGGCCTTGCGGCCGCCCGGCCCTCGGTAATTACTGCCGCCGGATCATCGAGGGATTTCAATTGTTCGGCGGAGAGTTCCATAATCGGCTGTCGAAGCGCCCATCTTCAAAAACCGTTGAAACAGTCAGATGTCGAAATTTCTCGGCCTCGCTCGCTCGCGCGGCTTCCGCTTGTTGCACCCGCTTTTCCGCATCGACACCAAGGATCAGCCGCACCGGCACCTCGTCGCTTTTTGCCAGTTGCAGAATTACGCCCGCGATTTTTCGCGGATCGCCTTCCGCACGCCCTTCGAGGCCCCGCAACATCTTGAACATTGAACCGACCGAGACCTCGTACTCCGGCAGCAAGTCTGGCGCGTTCTGACCGGCTCGCCGTGCCCAGTTGGTCCGAATACCCCCCGGCTCTAGTGTGCAAACCTTGACTCCGAACGGCGCGACTTCCATCGCCAGAGCATCGCTGAAACCGCCCACCGCCCACTTGGCCGCGTGATACGGCGTATTGCCCGGAACCGCGCGGCGACCACCGCTCGAAGACACCTGAAAGATGTGACCGCTTTTCTGCTTACGCATCACCGGCACCGCGGCGCGTGTTGTGTACACTACGCCGTAAAAGCATGTGTCCACGATCGCCTGGAAGTCCTCCGCACTCATCTGCTCGAACGGCGCAAACTGCCCATAGCCTGCGTTATTCACCAGAACGTCCAGCCGCCCGAATGTATCCGCTGCCAACTGCACGGCCGCTTTTGCGGCGGCTTCGTCGCGCACTTCCAGTTTAACGGGCTTCACCCGCTCGCCGTACTGCGCCACCAAGGGTGCCAGTTCTTCCATCCGACGCGCTCCAGCTACCACGCTGTCCCCTGCGGCCAGCGCCGCCTCGGCAATGTCACGCCCCAATCCGTTTCCGCTTCCGGTAATCAACCAGACCTTGACCATGGCAAATATCCTCCATTCTCTTTGTCAATAATGATGTGATTACTCACTCATTTATTAGAGGCAAGAACTCGTTACTTGGTTACGCCGGACCAAAACATTTGAAAGCCGCTATCCCGGTATTGTTTCGCTTTGGATCGGTTCGACACCGTAAGGTCTATCGTGGCCTCTACTAAGGCTGCTAACGACCTCGAGATCAGTTCCACCGGCACATCATTCCGAAAGACCCGCTGCTCGATTGCGTCACGGATCATCTTTTGGAACTCGACGAACGGCGCGCTGCCGGCGTCTCTGGACTCTTTCGTGAGTACCTCGGAAACCGTTAGTTGCGCCAACACCTTCTGCTGCTCGGGATTCGCAACGCCCCAGTTCACCCAACGATCCCAGACATGTCGCAGCCTGGTACCAACACTCTTCTTCCGGGGGAAGTCCGACATCATGGCGTCTGCGAGTTCCAGCTTGATCTCGCGGTAAAGGGCGTTGATCAGATCATCCTTGGTCTGGAAGTACGTAAACAGAGTTCCCTCGGCGACGCCAGCCAGTTTTGATATCTCTGAGGTTGGGGCAGCGGTAAGACCGCGCTCCGCAAATAGGCGGGTCGCGGCGTCGAGGATCGCATTCCGTTTGTCTGCGCTTTTAGGACGCGCCACTGAGCTTCCCTATTACTGAGTTCATACTCAATAATACACAGGAAGTGTGCGGATGGAAAGTCGAGGAGGCGGCCGAAAAAGAATTAAGGACGCCCAAGTTCCGGTTGGTCGCTAACCGGAATCCGGCATTAGTCCTGTGAAGCGGCTTGTCGGAAGTCATCGATTACATCGGACTCCGTTTTAGGCGCGCGACATCGAGATGTTGCGGCGGGTGACTGTCAATTCGGATGGTTGCAGGGTGTTCGGAACCTATTGCGGCAGACTAGTTTCTGGTTGCAGAGGCCTGATTTGAACCGATGACCTCAAAACCATAGTTGGGCGACGGTGGGGATCGAACTAACACGCGTAAGATAACTTAAACGAAACCAGAGGCGGGAACAGAAGTCTTGAAAGGCTTGAGATGGTCCGGACCGAAAATGACTGGATTCATTACGGGTTGAAAAAAAGACATTTCCGATTCGCAGCGGGCCGTTGCACCTAACGGAAGCTGTCGAACTTTTTCTTAGTTAGTTCAATTCTTGGAGGCACGGATGGCGTGGTCTGAAACATTGGCCGCCATGCTAAGCGGCGGGGACCGCAGATCGATTGGCCGGTCTGCCGCTGCCGTGAAACTTGTCTTACGGCAACCGGCGAGGTTCGGCGAACTCATGGAGTGCCTCTCGGGCGAAAATCCCGTTCTGCGAATGCGCGCGGCCGACGCGGCAGAAAAAGTCTCAGCGAAGAAGCCCCGGCTCCTGGACCGCCACAAGGCGGAACTCCTTGGTCTGCTCGCTCGAGCGGAGCAGATCGAGCTGCGCTGGCATCTTGCGCTCATGATCCCGCGCCTTCGCCGCACCGCCCCCGAGCGCCAGCGCGCCCGAGAAGCATTAGAGGGCTACCTCGACGATCGCAGTTCGATCGTTAGGGCTTTCGCTCTAGAAGGACTGGCCGGTCTTGCGCGAAGCGACGTTGCTCTCCGCCCGGAGGTGAAGCAACTCCTTCGAAATGCCGTCGACCGGGGCACTCCTGCAATGCGGGCCAGGGCCAGAAAGCTCCTCGAACAACTCCTGGACTAGAACTACAGACCAAAGGGAAGTCTCGTCCGGCTTCCAGCCAAGCAACGGAACACCCACGGCGGACCATCCAAGTCTATATCTCTATATCGGTTTCATTGACACAAAGCGGACGCGGCGAGTATCCTTTTGAGGTTGCAGCGCGCCAAGAAACGCCCGCAGCACCTTTGTCCCGAAAGACCGCTCGGCGGTTAACCTCCTTGTAGAAGCCCTGTCAGGGAATTGGCAAGGAATCTTATCGACGTTTGCGTGACCTCGGCTTTGCCGGGGTGGACAGAATAGAAGTTATCTTCCGGAGGCCAACAACCATGTTACCTGACCACGACAACCAGTCCTCAGCAGCCGCAGCTGCACCCACAGCTGATTCAGAACCAACTCAGAACAGCACTCCAGAGGAAGTGAACCCGGCAGCAGCAAGGGCGCCCGAACCGGTGGCTCATGCGAGCGAAGCCGGCCCGGAGTCGCACGATCCCTCAGCTGTTTCTGCCGAAGCCCCGCAGGAACATGCCAAAGCTGCGGAAGCTCCCGCCGCTGCAGAAGGGCCTGGAGCGACAGCCGCGCCTCCACCCGATGCCGAAGCCACGGCCGCCGCCGAAGAAGCAGCAGGCTCAGAAGAGATGAGCAAGCTGATGGAGCAGTACGACGAGCAGCACGAAGCTGCCTCGCAAAACGAAATTATCGAAGTAAGGGTTGTGGCCTATACGGAACACGGCGTGGTCGTGGACCTTGGCGGAAAGACCGAAGGTCTCATTCCGGCAGCGGAGTTTTCCGAGACCGACATTCCGCGTCCCGAGCCCAACGCTACCATCGAAGTCCAGCGCACCGGCGAGCACAAAGACGGTTTCACGATTCTCTCCTATCAAAAGGTTCTGCGGCGCCGTACTTGGGAAAAGATTGAAGCCGCTTACAAAGCCAAGGAAACCATCACCGGCAAAGTGGTGGACCGCATCAAGGGCGGTCTGGTCGTCGACATTGGTGTCCGCGCGTTCCTGCCCGGCTCGCAGTTTGATCTGCGCCCGACGCAGAACCTCGATGATCTGACCGGCACCGAAGTACAGGTCCGCGTCACCAAGCTGAACCGCCGCCGCGGCAACGTGGTCGTCAGCCGCCGCGCCATCCTTGAAGAAGAGCTGCACGCCAAGCGCGCCCAGTTGATGGAGACGCTCACCGAAGGGCAAGTTGTACACGGCCACGTGAAAAACGTCACCGAATACGGCGCCTTCGTCGATCTCGGCGGCATCGACGGCTTGCTGCATCTCACCGACCTTAGCTGGGGCCGCGTGAAGCATCCTTCCGATGTCGTGAAGCCCGAGCAGGAGCTGGACGTCATCATCTTGAAGTTCGACAAGGAAAAGCAGCGCGTCTCGCTCGGCCTCAAGCAGCTGATGCCCGATCCGTGGGTGCACGCCGCGGAAAAGTATCCCGCCGGCGGAAAAGTAAAAGGCAAAGTTGTCGGTGTTGTCGACTACGGCGTCTTTGTCGAGCTCGAACAAGGTATCGAAGGCCTGGTTCACGTCACCGAAATGAGCTGGTCGAAAAAAGCCCAGCATCCCTCGAAAGTCGCCAAGGTCGGCGAAGAAGTCGACGTCGTGGTCTTGGACATCAAGCCCAGCGACCGCCGCGTCTCTCTCGGTATCAAGCAAGCCCTCCCCGATCCCTGGCTGCTTATTGCGGACAAGTACCCGGTGGGCACCATCGTCACCGGAAAAGTCCGCAACATCGCGGAGTTCGGGGCTTTCGTTGAAATCGAAGAAGGCTTTGACGGCTTGGTGCACGTCGGCGACGTAAGCTGGACGGAGCGCATCAAGAATCCGCATGAAGTTTTCAAAAAGGGCGAACCGGTCACGGCGAGAGTTTTGAAGATCGATCCGGAAAATCGCCGCGTCTCTCTCGGCATCAAGCAGGTGAACGACATCTGGGGCGAGTGGTTCAAGCAGCACAAGGTCGGCCAGATCGTGAAAGGCAAAGTTTCGCGCATCGCCACTTTCGGCGCGTTCGTCGAGCTGGGCGACAACATCGAAGCTCTCTGCCATAACACGGAGATCGAGGAGCGCAAGCGCCGCGACGATGGCAACTCGCCGATGCACCGCACCAGCACTGGTCCGCTGAAGAGCGCCGGTCCGCTCGAGCCGGGCAAGGAGTACGATTTCAAGATCATCAAGATCAGCCCGGAGACGCGCCGCATCGGATTGAGCTATCGCGCCGCCGCCAAGCAAATCGAGCGCAAGGAAATCGAGCAGTATCGCTCCACGTCAAAGACTTCCTCGACCGCGACGATTGGTGACGCGCTCAAGTCCAAGCTGTCCGCCCGGTAAGCCCGGTAGGCGGCTGGACGGGAATCTTTTTTAGCAAACCGGGCTGCGCTTCCCAGGGCGCCCCGGAGTCGAGGCACAAGGGCAGCACAATTTCATTTACCTGCGGGTCAATTTAATGATAGGAAGAGGGGCATCCGGGCGCCTTAAGCCCCTCTAAGCCGTTTCGCACCATGAACCTGCGGACCCTGATACTCTGGATCCCTAGCGAGGCATAGGCACGATGACCAAGCAACTGACGCTGACCAAGGCCGACCTCATCGAAGAGGTTCTGCGCATTACGGAGCTCCCCCGCAAAGAGTCCGAGACCATCGTCGAGACGATCTTCGACAGCATTATCGTGTCCCTGCAGAATGGCGACAAAATCGAAATCCGCGGCTTCGGCAGCTTCCGCACGCGCCAGCGCCGCGGCCGCGTGGGCCGCAATCCCAAAACAGGTGAAAAAGTCGAAGTACCACCAAAGAAAATTCCCTTCTTCAAGCCCAGCAAAGAACTCAAGGATTTTGTGAACAGCCCGGTAGCGGCGGCCTCGACAGGAGCAACTTCCGCCGCGCCAGCTTCGGGCGACGCGAAACATCCCTAAACCACTCTAGAGTTCGCCACGAATTCTGCCTGATCGATGAACTTTTCTCCTGCGTGCGCGCACCTGCCCGTGCGCCTCGCCGAGCATTTTGCGATATGCTGTCCGCGCTACGTTTGCTTTTAAGGACCCTTGCCGATGGACTATCTGTGGACTCCGTGGCGCTACCAGTACATGGAGCAAGTGACGGCCGGAAAGCAGCCCGACTGCATTTTTTGCGACGCCGTGGCGCGCAACAAGGATGATGAAACGCTAATCGCCTATCGCGGAGCGAAGACTTTCGTCATCCTCAACCGTTTTCCCTACACCTCGGGGCATGTCATGATCGTTCCCTACGCGCACGTTGCGGAGTTGAATTTGTGCGATTCCCAGGCCCTCGGCGAAATGATGCATCTTGCCCAGCGGATGGAGAAAGCCTTCCAAACCAATTACCAGCCCGACGGCATGAATCTCGGCATGAACCTGGGCCGCGCCGCGGGCGCGGGCGTCGTCGGGCATTTGCACCTTCACGTACTGCCGCGCTGGTTCGGTGATTCCAATTTCATGACCGTCACCGGCGAAACCCGCATCCATCCGGAAGAGCTGAAGGTCACCTATGAACGTCTGCGAAAAGCCCTCGCTTCCTAGCGGCATTCCGCCGCGGTGCGCTAAAATGAAAGTTCGAGATTATTTTCGAGCGATCCAACCGATCGCAGGAGCTTGCTGTTGAACCTCGATCTCACCGAAGAGCAAGCGCTCCTAGAAAAAACCGTGCGGGAGTTTGCCGAAGCCGAAGTCCGGCCGCTCGCCAAAGAACTGGATGAAACGGGCCACTTTCCGCGCGCAACCTTCCAGAAAGCCGCGGAGCTGGGCCTGACTGGCATCGCACTCCCTGAAGCCGAGGGCGGCGCAGGCTTCGATCACATTGCCTATGCCATGGTGATCGAGGAAATTTCACGCTGCTGCGCTTCCACCGGCGTGATTCTCTCCGTGCAAAATTCTCTTTACTGCGACCCAATTCACCGCTACGGCACCGCCGAGCAGAAAAAGAAATTCCTCGAGCCCTATGCCCGCGGAGAAAAAATCGGATGCTACGCGCTCACCGAGCCACAAGCCGGCTCCAACGCCGCCGCGCTACAAACCAAAGCCACGAAAACCGGCGACAAGTACGTCCTCAACGGCACCAAAGCGTGGATCACCAACGGCGGGGCCGCCGACGCCGCGATCGTCTACGTCAACACGCATCCCGAAAAGGGCGAAAAAGGCATCACCGCCTTGGTCGTAGAAAAAGGCACGCCCGGCTTCAAAACCGGCAAAGAAGAAAAAAAACTCGGCATCAGCGCCACGGCCTGCTGCGAACTAGTTTTCACCGACTGCGAAGTGCCCGCCGCCAATCGCATCGGCAACGAAGGTGAAGGCTACAAAGTCGCTCTCTCCACTCTGGATGGCGGGCGCATCGGCATCGCCGCGCAAGCCACCGGCATCGCGCAGGGCGCTTTTGAAGCCGCGCAAAAATACGCCCAAGAGCGGCTGGCCTTCGGCCATCCCATCTCGCAATTCCAAGCCATCCAATTCATGCTCGCGGACATGGCCACGGAAATCGACGCAGCGCGCTTGCTGGTCCGCAAAGCCGCCTGGAAGCAAGACACCGGCGCCCGCTTCAGCATGGACGCGGCCATCGCCAAACTCTTCGCCAGCGAAATGGCCACCCGCGTCACCCACAAAGCCATCCAAATCCACGGCGGCAACGGCTACAGCCGCGAATATCCCGTCGAGCGCCACTACCGCGACGCCCGCATCACCGAAATCTACGAAGGCACCAGCGAAATCCAGCGCCTGGTCATCTCCTCCTGGGTCTTGAAGTAGAAATCATGGCCCGCTAACTTGGCTATGGACCCGAGCAGCTATTTGCTTCTCATTTCCATTTTTCTTCTTCTAGTTGGCATCCTCGAATCCCCTAGCAAGCCGATGAAATGATCGAGGTGTCCATCCACATCTGTGACATCCGATGACAAACGCTCCCCGTATATCCATTCAGGAGCCCATGATGACCCGCATCCTATTTTTTCTCATCACGCTTCTAACGGCTTTGCCGTCATCCATTCCAGCCGAAACCTCCCCGAGGCGCACATCTCATCTCCATTGGCAACCATGGTCTGACGCAGTCTTCACTCGAGCCAAACAAGAAAAGCGTTTCGTGCTCCTCGATTTGGAAGCGGTGTGGTGCCACTGGTGCCACGTCATGGACGAAAACACCTACAGCGACGCCGCCGTCATCAAAATGCTTGAGGCTCACTACATCGTCGTCAAAGCCGACCAGGACGCCCGCCCCGATCTTTCCAATCGCTACGAAGACTACGGCTGGCCTGCCACTGTCGTTTTCGACGGCGACGGCCACGAAATCGTCAAGCGTCAGGGCTATCTCGCTCCCGACGAAATGCTTTCGATGCTCCAGGCCATCCTCGACGACCCCACTCCCGGCCCTTCCGTGCATCCCGAAGCCAAGCTTGAGCTGCCCGCGAACCCGCTCCTCAGCGACGCTCTCCGCCAGCAACTCACAAAAAGCTTTCTCAGTGGATACGACAAGCTGCACGCAAGTTGGGGCACCGATCAAAAACTCCTAGATTGGGATTCCGTCGAATACTCGCTCGACCTCGTCCGTCTCCATCGCGACGCCCAAGCTGAACACATGGCTCGTCAAACTCTCACCGAGCAACTACATCTCCTCGATCCAGCCTGGGGCGGGGTCTACCAATACTCGACCGACGGCGATTGGAACTCCCCGCACTTTGAAAAGATCATGCAGATGCAGGCGGAAAATCTCCGCATCTATTCGCTGGCCTACGCGCAGTTCAGCGACCCCGCCTATTTACACGCCGCCCAAGAAATTCGCCGCTACCTCAAAACGTTTCTGGCCTCGCCGCAGGGCGCCTTCTACACCAGCCAGGACGCCGATTTGATCGACGGCAAGCACAGCGCCGAATACTTCGCCCTCAGCGATGCCGCACGCCAGAAACACGGCATTCCCCGCGTCGACAAACACATCTACGCCCGCGAAAACGGTTGGGCTGTCACAGGCCTTGTCGCGCTCTACGACGCCGTCGGCGACCCAGCAACTCTGGCCGACGCCACTCGCGCCGCCCACTGGATCCTCGCCAACCGCGCCCTTCCCGGCGGCGGTTTTCGCCACGGCGAACAAGATGCCGCCGGTCCCTACCTCGGCGACACCATCGCCATGGAGCGCGCCTTCGTCGCTCTCTACGGCGCCACCGGCGACCGCCAATGGCTAAGCAACGCCGAAACCGCCATGAAGTTCATTGCCGCCAATTTCCGCGACGCCCGAGGCACCGGTTTTCTCACCACAAAAATTCCCACCGATCAGGCCTACACCCCGCACGCGCAACGCGACGAAAACGTCATGGTCGCACGCACCGCCACTCTGCTCTTCCACTACACCGGCGATACGCACGACGACGACCTGGCCAAACAAGCCATGCGCTATCTCGCCGCAGTCCCGGTTGTCAACCGTCTCCCCGCCGCCAGCGCTCTGCTAGCCGACCTCGAACTCAGCCGCCCGCCGCTGCACCTCACCATCGTCGGCCACAAAGACGATCCAGCCGCCGAGACTCTCTTTCAAGCCGCCCTACGCTATCCCGCGAGCTACAAACGGCTCGAATGGTGGGATCGCGTCGAAGGCCAACTCCCTAATCCCGACGTCCAGTATCCCGAGCTAAACCGCGCCGCGGCCTTCATCTGCACCAACCGCGCATGCTCCCCTGCCATTTTCAACCCCACCGACCTGCCCACCCGCATCGACAAACTCTCCGGCCTGGGGGCCTCGCGCTAACCGGAGGAACTTGGGCGCGGGAAACTCCAATCGTGATTCTAACAATTTGACCAAAGGGAATGTATTCTGAAACGGTGTTGGAACTAGACTGCGGCCTCGAATTTGATCCCGCGCGCGCGGACCAGGATTTTTTCCCGGCCCTGCCGCCCAAACCCGCCGTCTGCCTAATCGAATCACGCGCAGAAAATGCCGAACCATTTCTGATTCGCACGCAAGACCTGCGTCGTCGATTGCAGCGGCTCCTCGGCCCTCGCGACCCAACGAGCAAGCGCTTAAACCTCGCTGAACTCGCACGAGGCGTGCGTTACCGCCTAACGGGCTCGGCGCTCGAACAGATCTTGACGTATTACAGCCGGGCAAAACAAATTTTCCCGAAGCGCTACCAGAAACTCATACGCTTTCGTCCTCCCGCGGTTCTGAAAATCAGTCTGCCGAACGCCTATCCGCGCTGCTACGTGACGCGCCGCATCCCGGTCGACGAATCGGGGGCACCCGTAGGAGGCGCTTACTACGGCCCTTTCCCTTCCAGAAAATCCGCTCTGGCCTTCTCCGAACAGGCTCTCGACTTGTTCAAAGTTCGCCGCTGCCAGATCAAAATCCGGCGTGACCCGGCGTTTCCCGGGTGCATCTATTCCGAAATGAAAATGTGCCTCGCGCCGTGCTTTGCGGGATGCAGCAAAGAGGAATACGACACCGAGGTCGCGCGGCTGGTAGAGTTTCTGGACACCAACGGCAACTCGCTCCGCAACGCCATGGAAAACGACCGCGAGCACGCCAGCAGCGATCTCGACTTCGAGCGGGCTGCGGCACTCCACAAGCGCCTCGAAAAAATTGACGACGCGTTGCGATTCCGTCCCGAGCTGGCCCGTCGCATTGCGGATCTCGACGCCGTAATTCTCCAGCGCGCCGCCGGGGACCAATCCATTGGCGTTTTTGGCGTTCATGGCGGGCGGCTTCGAGAGCCGTTTTTCCTGCACTTCGCCGAAATCGCCAGCCAGCCGCGCTCCGCAGAACACATCTTCAAGGACTACCTCGAAGGCAGCCTGGCACAAAACGCGGCGAAACCCGTGGTTAGCTCTCTGGCCGCTGCACGCGACGAACTGGGCGAACATCTCGCACTCATTTCTCGCTGGTACTACAGCAATCCTCGGGACGGTGAGATTTTCTTTCGCGAAAAAGACTGGCCATACCGTAAGATTCTTCGGGCCTGTTCGCGGCTCCTCTCTCCCAAGGCCGCGGAACCGCCGGCCTCCGAAAAGGCCGGGCCAGATACACCCGCACAAGGAGCATCATGAGTCATTCCGCCACACTCGAAGGAACAAAGCGCTACGCCAATCGATTTGCCGGACGCGCCGCCGATGGCCATTTCCGCGAAGCCCACGGCCTGGTGATGTCATCGCTAGGAATCGGCACGTACCTGGGCCAGCCCGACCCCAAGGTAGACGCGGGTTACACGGCGGCCATCGTCGCAGCAGCGGAAAGCGGCATCAACTTCATCGATGCGGCCATCAACTACCGCTTCCAGCGCAGCGAGCGCAGCATCGGCGCGGCCATCAAACAACTCGCTTCCAAAGGATTTTCCCGCGACGAACTCGTGGTTTCGACCAAAGGCGGCTATCTGAGCCCGGACGGCTCCATGCCTGCCGAACCCACCGAGTATTTTTTCCACGAATACCTCCAGCCCGGCGTGTTCACCCCGAAAGACATCGTTGCCGGAAGCCATTGCATGACTCCGCGCTTTCTTGAGAACCAGCTCGGGCGCAGCCTCAGCAACCTGGAACTCGATTCGATCGACGTCTACTACCTGCACAATCCGGAAACGCAGCTCAGCGAAGTCTCCCGCCCGGATTTTCTTGAACGCGTTCGCGACGCCTTCATCTATCTCGAATCCGCCGCCGACGCGGGCAGAATTCAGTTCTATGGCATGGCCACGTGGAACGGCTTCCGCCAGGAAGCCAAGGCCCGGGATGCCATGCAGCTCGCCGAATTTGCGCAAATCGCCACGGATATCGCCGGTGAAAAGCACCGCTTCCGCTTCCTACAACTTCCCTTCAACCTGGGCATGACGGAAGCTCTCACACTCGGCAATCAATCCATTGGCGGGCGGGACCGCACGGTCATGGAAGCCGCGAGCGACCTGGGGATTACCCTGGTCGCCAGCGCTTCGCTCCTGCAAGGCCAGCTCGCGCACAATTTACCGCCGTTTGTAGCCCAAGCTCTGGGCCTTGAAAATGACGCCGAGCGCGCCCTGCAATTCGTCAGGTCTTCGCCTGGAATCACCACCGCCCTGGTCGGAATGTCGCGCGTGGAGCACGTCCAAGCCAACGCCAAGCTAGTGAGTGTCGCGCCGGCCACGGTGGATCAGTTCACCCAGCTCTTCACCCGTGGCGAGGGTGCCTAAGCGGAAGCAATTCTGGATGGCGTTCCGCAAGCCACCGGGTGATGGCTCGATCGACTTGATCGAGCTTTCCCACGAAAAAGTGATCGGCGTCTTCGACAACCACCAGCTTGTTTTCCCCCGGTAATGACGCGATCAAACTTTTTACCTTGGTCACGGCACCGTAAATATCGTTCGCGCCGTGCACGAAGAGCTTCGGTTTCACACACTGCGTCAGATAAGAGAAGTCCACGTTGTCGACCGGCGCTCCAAGGCCGACGAGCGATGTGACTCGCGTATCCGCGCACCCGGCCCGCAGTCCAACCCAGCATCCGAAACTGAATCCCGCAACAAGCAGGGGAATGTTTCTAAATTCCGCAGCAAGAAAATCGAGTGCCGCGCGGACATCGTCCTGCTCACCCTCGCCGCGATCGTGTTTTCCCTCGCTCATGCCCGTGCCACGAAAATTAAAACGCAACACCGCGAGGCCCAGACCATCCAGCGATTTAGCGGCTTGATAGACCACTTTGTTGTGCAACGTGCCGCCGAATAGCGGATGCGGATGGCAAACCAGAGCGGCCAGCGGTGGCGATCCCGCCAACGGGCTCCACAAAATGGCTTCTAGACGGCCCGCTGGCCCAGGAAGAAAGAAACTGCGAGATTCGTGTGATGCACTCATGGGTGTACCCAAAAGATGTGCGAGTGTACCGCAACGCCAAAAAAAGACCGAATACCTCGCGCGCGATAGAGCTCGGGTCTTTAATCGATTAAGTTCATTCCTAGGCTCGGAGGGACTATGGTGCGCCCCTGGCAAAATGGGTGCGGCCTACTGCGGCCAGGCGTTCGTGGATGCTTGGAGCCATCCGTGGGAGTAACAGTACTACTCGAAGTGCAGGACCGCCCGAAATATCTGAGCGGCGCCCGAGACCTCGTACTAGGACATAATTTCCTGACTTTCGCGTTGCAGTTTACCGGGGCGGATGTTAGCTTTCCTTCAAATTAGAGCCCCAGTGGGAGGATCAATGAGCGAAGGAGCCGACCGCCGCGAAGCCCGTCGTTTCAACATGACGCTGCCGCTGCGCGTGCTGTCGCACGAACCGCGCGGGTCCGAACTCACTGCGCAGACCCGCGACGTAAGTTACCGCGGTCTCTACTTTCTGGCCGAAACCAAATTCCCTATCGGCGGTGAAATCGAATTCGTTATCACATTGCCCGAGCAGGTAACGCAATCGAATGACGTCAATATCCGCTGCCTCGGCCAGATTGTGCGCGTGGAGCCCACCTCCAACGGGCTCATGGGCATCGCCGCGAAGATCGAACGCTACGAATTCATGCCCGCAGCCGCTTCCGCTGCTTAACCACCCCGGGGCTTCCCTCATACGCCGGCACTTCGCTCGTTCAAGAACCTCGCCCGGAATGCCCTTATCCTAATGCCCTTATCCTAATAATAATGGCTGATGCTCGCTTGTGGCCTCGCCCGGCGAGTACAATATCTTGGGCCATCCGTTCCGGGTCTAGACAAGCGAGGCCCGTTTCTCCATGGGGGAACTCATGTATCACTACGACGCGAGCATGGCGCTCGAAGAATTGAAAGAGGACGCGCTTCTGCCCCATCCCGTCAAGCTGCGCGACATGATTCTGCGCACGCAACTTGGCCCGGAAGAAGCAAAGTTGCTGAACCACGAATTTCAGGATTACCTGACGCGTTTTGGCGAGTTGCAGAACGTGGCGCGCGGAATCCTGGAAAAAATTGCCGCCGGACGGCGCAAGGCCTCGTGATGGCCACCGCTCGAGCCGGAGCAAGCCACGGATGAAACAGAAACCGCGGGTCCTCCTCTTGTCGGCATCTTCCGGCGCGGGACACGTGCGCGCCGCACAGGCTCTCGAAAAAGCGTTCGCAGCCCGCGGCGATTGCCAGGTCGAACACATCGACACGATCCAGTACGTCAGCAAACTTTTCCAGCGCGTATACGACAAGGCTTACATTTCGATGGTGCGGCGGGCCCCCGAATTGATGGGCGTGCTTTACGAGCGCACCGACCAACCGTGGCGTCATCCCGGGCGCCGTCTTGCGCTGGACCGGCTGAACACCACGCCGATGGTCCGCCTGCTGAAACGCGTGCAGCCGGACTTGTGCGTGGCTACTCATTTCCTGGCCGCTGAAATTGTCGCCTGGCTGATCGCCAAGCGGAAATTGCACGCCCGTAACGCCATTGTGGTGACGGACTACGACGTGCACGCCATGTGGCTGTGCCGCACCGTCGACCGCTACTACGTGGCCATCGACGAAGCTCGGGAATATCTGGCACGCATCGGCGTCCCGCGGGAAAAATTGCGGGTCATGGGAATTCCGATTGATCCGTTGTTTGCCAAACCCTGGGACCGCGCGGAAACCCGGCGGGGCCTGGGGCTTGATCCGGCTGCTTCGGTGATTCTGGTTTCCGCGGGCGGCTACGGCATCGGGCCGGTGGAACAGCTTGTGAGTGATTTGCTGGCTCTCGAGCGGCCCTGGCAAATTGTGGCCATCGCGGGCAAAGCGGAAAAGGTCCGCAAACGCCTGGAAGAAATCTCTCGTGGCGCGGGCCAACTCTCCGGCGGAGCGCCGCGGCTGGTCCCCGTTGGCTTCACCACGGACATGGACAAATACATGGCCTCGGCAGATATTCTCGTCGGCAAAGCCGGCGGCCTCACTACCTCCGAAGCGCTGGCGCGGGCGCTGCCGATGGCGCTGATCGAGCCGATCCCCGGACAGGAGGAACGCAACGCCGATCACCTGCTGGAGGCCGGCGCAGCGATTCGTTGTAACAATCTTCCGGCGGCGGCGTGGAAAATCGCGGGACTGCTCGATGATCCGGACCGCCTCCGGCGAATGCGGGATGCGGCGCGAGCGATGGGCAAACCCGGCGCGGCAGAAGCCATCGCCGAAGACGCTTTGAGGCTGGTAGACTGACGTGGCCCTAAAGCAGCGTACCTAGGAACTTTAACTTCCCGAGACTTGCTGAACGCGAGCCGCCATGCGACGCAACACACTCATGATCGATGCGGACGACACGTTGTGGGAGAACAACGTGTTTTTCGAAAAGTTGATCGAGGATTTCATCACCCTCACCGAGCCCAGCGGCTACACGCGCTCCTACATCCGCCACATCCTGAATGAGACGGAACGAAAAAACATCCGTCAGTACGGCTACGGAGTGCGAAGCTTCGGCCGTTCGCTCGAGGAAACCTATCTGAAGCTCGCGGACAAAATGGTGCGCCGCGAAACGCTCGCGCAAATTCACGGCCGGGTCATGGAACTGGAACGTACGCCACCGCAAATTCTCGATGGCGTCCCGGAAACGCTGGCTTATCTGACCGAGCGGCATCGGCTGATTCTCTTTACCAAGGGTGAGCCCGCTGAACAAGCCGCGAAGGTCGAGCGTTCCGGGCTGCAGGGCTTCTTCGAGTTCATCGAGATTGTGAGCGAAAAAGATACGGAGACCTATGGCAGCCTGGTGCGCAAATACAAGATCGTCAAATCGCAAGGCTGGATGATCGGCAACAGCCCGCGCAGCGACATCAATCCCGCGATGAAAATCGGGCTCAACGCCGTGTACATCCCGCACCCACACACCTGGCAAATCGAGCACGAGCCGATCATGGCGGGCGTTGGAAAGCTGGTTATCGTTCCGGCATTTCGCGAGCTGCGTGGCCACTTCTAGCCTGTCTAGAGCGACTCCAATTTGGATGTTGGAAACGATGGCGCCTTCGGCGAGTCTAGCCTTTCTTCAGCCACCTTAAGGAGACTGCTATGGCCACAACAAGCACGGCCGTTCACACCGACTGGCGGGGGGAGTGGTTCGAGATTGAAGACGCCACCTACCTGAATCTTGCGGGACAATCGCCGATGCCGAAAGTGTCGCTGCGCGCCATCCAGTCCGCCATTGCGGACAAGAAGTACCCGCATCACAGGAGGGATGCCGTCTTCTACGAAATCCCTAACCGCATTCGCTCGAACATCGCCCGGCTCATCGGCGCCACACCCGACGAAATCGCCATCACCACCGGCGCCAGCGCCGGAGTGACTGCCGTGGCTTACGCTCTCGACTGGAAACCCGGCGACGAAGTCATTACCGCCGCGCGCGAATTTCCGCTCCAGTACACCATCTGGAGGCCCATGGAGGAGCGCGTCGGCCTAAAAGTAAGAATCGTTGCGCCCCGCGACCGCTTCCTTGCCGCGGATGATCTCATCGCCGCGATGACGGGAAACACGCGTCTAGTCTCTGTGAGCCTGGTTCGCTTCGACGACGCCTCCCTGCTCGACGCCCAACGCGTCGCAGCGGCGTGCCACGCGCAAGGTGCCTTGTTGCTGCTCGATGTGAGCCAATGCTGCGGCGCCATTCCCATGAACGTCGCCGAGCTCGGCGCCGATTTCCTGGTCTGCGCCGGCTACAAATGGCTCTTCGGACCCTTCGGGACGGGATTTTTCTGGATCAAGCACGAACTGCTGTCGCGTGTTCGTCCCGCGCCGTTTTATTGGATGGCCGTCGCCGGCTCCGACAATTTCGCGCAGCTCAACTTCACCGACCCCCAGCCCGCAGACAGCGCCAAACGCTGGGATGCTCCGGAATGGGCCAGCCATTTCAATTTCAATCTCGTGGGGCTCGATGCATCGCTTGAGTTCGTTGTGCGCATGGGAGCGGAAACTGTCGAACGTCACAATCGCGAGTTGATCGAATTGATGTACGCACGTTTGCCGAAAGACCGTTGCGTTCGCTCCAGTCCAGTGGATGCGGCCAGGCGCGGTCCTTACGGATGCTTTGCAGCGCGAACGCCGGAGAAGACCGCGGAGCTTTACCGGAAATTGCGCGCTGAAAATGTCATCGTGAGTTTGCGCGAAGGAAATATTCGCGTATCGCCTCATCTTTATAATTCGGAGCGCGATATCGACCGGCTGATTTCCGTGGTCACCGCATGACGGAAAACCAAAATTGGCCGAGGGTTGCCGTTGTTGGCGCGGGGGCCGTCGGCGGTTATTTCGGAGGGATGCTCGCGCGCGCGGGCGCTCCGGTAATCATGATCGGGCGCGCGGCGTTTGTTCGAGCGGTTGAGAAGAGCGGGATTTCGATCGACGCGGTGCAATTCAAGGAGAGCATAACCGTCGAAGCTTCGATGGAATTGCAGGATGTGCGCGGCGCAGAAATCGTTCTTTTTTGCGTGAAGACGACCGACAATGCCGCGACGGCGGGTGCGCTCGCGCCGCTGCTTGCTCCCGGCGCGCTGGTCGTAAGCATGCAGAACGGCGTCGACAATGCCGAGCAGATTCGCGCCGCTTCGGGCCTGGAGGCGCTGTCCGCGGTGGTGTATGTCGCGGCGTCGGTTCCCGAACCGGGCCACGTGAAGCATGTTGGGCGCGGCGATCTCGTGGTGGGACCGCGCAATTCCCAGAGTGAACGAATTTCCGCGCTCTTTGAACGCGCCGGCGTTGGTTGCCGCATCTCCGACAATATTGCGGGCGAGCTCTGGACCAAGCTGACGTGGAACTGCGCACTGAACGCCGTCTCCGCGCTCGGGCGAGCGAAATACGGGCAGATTGCGGCCAGTGCCGACGCGCGGAAACTGGTGGAAGCCGCAGTCTATGAAGTGTTAGCGGTAGCCAAGGCGGCGAATATTCATCCGCCGGGATTAGAAGACCCGCAAGTGGCGCTCGCAGGCTCCTTCAAGATTGCCACGCAGATGGCTGAGGCGCTGTCCTCCACGGCGCAGGACATGAACCGCGGTAAGCGCACGGAGATCGATTCGCTGAACGGCTACATTGCAAGGCTCGGGGCCGAGCTTGGTGTGCCTACGCCGATTAACCACGCCCTGTTTGCGCTAGTGAAACTCGCGGAAGGCCGGCCGTAGCCGAGAGTGTCTTGACGTCTTCCCGCCGCTGGCGGCGAGGATTCCTACGGAGCCGGATTTTGGTCCGGGCTCTTCGGAGGGTTCGATCCCCACCGCCCCTACCAACCATCCTTTTTCCCTTGAACAACTTAGCGATTTGTCGAGGCGGCAAAAGGCGGCAATAAGAGCCTCACGGGTGGCACCGATGGCTCCGGGTAGTCTAGACAAGCAAACTTCCAATCCGTGCTCGCCGCACCGGCGGCAAGTTTCCCAAAACGATTGGCGTCAGTGCGTACGGCGCGTGCCTCTATTCGATTGGTTTCGGCACGTGGAATGTAACGTTGGCGTGAATGTATTGCGGTTTCTGATCTTTCATATACGGCCGAAAGTGCCATTGGGTTATTGCCGCGTAGGCGGCCTGGAAAAGTGCGTCTGGAACTTCACGGGTGTTTGTGATACCCGTGAGCTTGCCTGTCTCGTCCACAGAGATCTGCACGGTCACTTCGGTTCCCGCAGGTACCGCCTGCGGCCCCTTGAGAAAGTTGGGTTCCACGGTATTCGTCGCCAGTTGGCGAATTTCCGCGTCCGTCAATAGCGGGAGCGGGTTGTCGTGTACTACCGTGTGAAAGGTAAAACCCAGCAGTGCTTCCACTTGTACCGGAGCTCCATTCGAGACTGGCGGGCGAAGCTTCCAGGTCTTAACGATGTCGCGAAGCGCGGTCTGGATGCCGGTGCTGTCGCATCCCTCTGGCCACGATTCCCTCACATTTCCTGCGCGATCCGCGCCCACGTATACCGCACACCCTCCCGTCGTGGGGCCGCCTCCCTGCGGAGGCCATGCAATCTCGGTGCCGGTGATCGCAAGTTTCATGAATGTGTCCTGGGCAACATAGACGCTCTTGATGCGATCCTTTGGTTGAGTGCCGTGCTCCACGACGAACAACGTTTCATTGGGCTGCTTGAGTTCTGTTAGTTCGTCTATGCGTGCATCAATGATTGTTCCCGGCTCGGGGGTATTTTCGATGAGCCGCGAAACTTGCTTGTCTCCGAATGCTTTGAAGTCTTTGAACTCGGCCGCATATCCCTTTGTGAAGATCGAACTCAGTAGCGCTTTCTTGCCTGTAAAACACAGGACCCACCGGTCCACCCGCATCGGCAGGTCCGCACAGCTAGTCTCGCCAGCGGCAAGATCGCGTTTGGAAGCACGGACTCCTGCCTGTCTAAGTTGCTCCAGGATGGGCAGCGGCTCGAATATTGCTGTTATGAAGTGGTTGAGCCAGACCGGATAATAATCGCCCGTGTCCTCCTCGAACACGGATTCGCCATTAGTAACTAATGTCTGCGAAAAATCCGGTGAACTGATGGTGCGCCGCCACTTTGTTGGCGACACCCAGTATTCTTCAACCTTGGCTTTGTAATCCGAATCCGGGCTGTCTTTCTCGGCGACCGTGGCTTTCAAATGGAATGGCTTGCCGCCCGGCAATGTGATCTGGGATTGTTGCATGGCGTGATCGGCAAGATCGGCCAACAGTACCGTGTTTCCGTCATTAGCGAAAAGTGGCGCTGCTAGGAAACAAGCAAGAAAGGTCACGACAAGGCGCATGAAACCTCCTCCCGAGGGAAAGCCTCAGCGGAAGCGGCCTGAGAGCGGGGTAAAAGTATACTCCCGTCATCACCCGGCTTTTCTCATTTGCCTGGTAAGCATAATCGGAAACTCGAAATTCCACATGGATGGCTACCGCGTTTGATAATCAGGAGTTGGTGTCAAAATCAGACCAAGTGCTTATGCCTTAGCGTTCCCCAGCATTCCTTCTGACTCCTTGAAATTCCGCACGGTAGTGTTTTCGATCCCCACCGCCCCTACCAACCATCCTTTTTCCCTTGAACAACTTAGCGGTTTGTCGAGGCGGCAAAAGGCGGCAATAAGGAAAAAACGAGCTTCTTGGGTGGCACCTGCAGCTCGAGAAAATCCTCAGTCGAAGCGTGGTGCTCTCCTCCATGGGCCGATCTTGGCCTTGGCGTGAACAGGAGTTAGCCCGCACAATTCCCCGGGGTCGGACCATGCGCGCCAGCAAAAAACTAGGTTGTCTGCGTCTGAATCTTGCGGCCAAAAAAGCCACTCCACAACAGGTTTACGAGGAAGATGATCTGTGCAAGCCCAAAAATTATTCGAGTACCTATGAAGACCCGCGCTTGCATTTCAAAATGAGATCCAAATTCTTGCAGCCAGTCGGCAGGCGCCAAATCCACGCGTATCAGGGCTAGATAGATCACGAAACTAATGAAAGCTAGAGTAGTCCAAAAGTGGACAGATACGAGCAACCGGTTTAGTTGTCTACCACAGACCCGAGCGTAGAGGGTGTACAGGCCTGCAGACAATGCAAAAAACAAGGGATCGAGCACGTAGAGGTGGGAAACATTGAATACGGCTTCATCTCCCCGAGCAAGGTCGAGCGCGGGTGTCCCAGCAATTTTATGAAGATCCGTCAGGAACGTGATTACGAAAACACCCGCGCCTACGATTGCAAAAAGCCTTGCTGGCGAGGAATCCGCAAATGTTGCAGCAGTCTCATTGGTTTCTCTAAAATGACGCCACGCGAATAGGTGGCGCACCCCCCATCTGGCCAAAAGCGGGCGGTACTCGACCGCAGAAACCAATTAATCCGAGAGCCGCTGGGATAACGACGTTTTTCCATCCTGCCCAATAATTCATATCCTATGATGCCGCGAACCGCCCCGCCACCGCTGTGGATTCTTCCGACCGTTGACATGAGGTCCAATCAGTTGTACAGGCAGGAGCATCTCAAGTCGAGAGTCGTCCGCCCAGGCGACCCCCAATGGTGAATGAGACAAATCCCGGCGGCATCATCTGACCTTGGTGTGAACCGAGGATTCTGACGCGGGGGAGTGCGCTGTTTCCAAAAGCACGTGTTTTCCTGCGAGGAGTGAATACTGCCACGGTTTGACACAGGTGCACTTCGGAACTCAACAACCTAGAGATATTGCTTCACTGGTGTCCGGGGAAAAGTTGGTCCCCGCCGGCAATCGATTGTCCATGAAGAGCTTGCAGCAATTGGAGTCGGGAATGATTTGCATTTGATTGGATGGCAAATGAACCTTTTTGAGGCCTTTCGTCGGGAAGTGATCGGCTTGCAAAACGAGTTAGGCGGAGACCCTAACCAATTGATTTTATTCGAGTTTTAACCGGACAGCAGTGCGTGATTATCTTTCCCTCCGCTCTGTATCAGGAAGCGTTAAATGGCGTACCGCTCGCGGTTCGTCTGATTCGAGATGTCCAAAAGTGGATAGCTGCTAGTTTGAACTGGCTGTTAGTATGCGACCGATTAGCGGTCTCCAGGTCGACTCGACCATGTTTAACCCGCATTGTCAGCGACGATGTGGAGAAATCCAGCCAAGGAGCTTAGAAATGAAAAAGGTTTTGTTGGTTATTTGCATGTTAAGCGTGGGCAGTCTGTGCTGGGCGCAGGCGACGACGCCATCATTGGGCACGGCGGCAAGCTTCGCAGTCCTAGGTAGCACGAATGTAACCTGTACTGCACCCGGCGTGATCACCGGAGACGTAGGCGTCTCCCCCGGCGCGTTCACAAATACCACGGGGTGCACGATTGCGGGGACAGTTCACGTGAACGATCTGACTGCCATGACCGCGCAAACTGGCTTCCTCAACGCGTATGCGACGCTCAAGGATAACCTGCTTACGCCGTGTACCCAGACTATCTCGACTGCTGCTTTCACGGGCAATGTGCCGGCGCTTGGACCGCTGCCCCCAGGTGTCTACTGTTTCCCCACGGCGGCCACGTTCACGGACACCACACTGACGCTCGACGGGTCTACGAATCCGAACGGGATATGGATTCTCAAAGTCGCGGCAGCCCTCACGGGCAGCGGGTTCCAGGTGGTCATGGCTAACGGCGGGCAGGCGTGTAACGTGTTTTGGGTGGTCGACGCCGCTGTGACATTGTCGACTTCGACGCTGCCGCCGCTGTTCCAAGGGAACATTCTCGCGGGCGACCCAGTTAATGGAAGCATCACCATTTCCGGCGGAGCCTTGGTTGGGCGTGCCTTGGCGAACGTCGCCTTGACGATGACTGGCACCAACGTCAATGGTGTCTGCGCGCTGGTGGACCAGGCAAAGGCAGGCTGCAAAACTGACGACGACGATCGCGACAAGGACCATCATCACAGGGACAAAGACCATCATGACAAGGACCATGACGAGAAAGATGATAAGGACCATAACTAAAGCCAGAAATGGCACTCGGAGGCGCGACCCGTTTCGCGCCTCCGAATACTCGCGACTTTGTGCGACGGGGAACTGACGATCCCGGTGCCGAAATGAGCCGCATATCGGCCGCGACCGGGCATTGCCTTCGGCAGCTTCTCAAGGCGTTCAGCCGGGAGAAAGAGTTTGTCCGGCGCGTTCTCCGCATCCATCGGGACGATAACTGCCGGGCCCCGGCAGCAGCCCCTATCCGGACAGGAAGCGTCGGAAGGCCGAACAGCTTGGCGGTGTTGTCGTGGAAATAGCCGCGGGCGATTGCAAGGGCCTTTGTTTCCGCTATCTCTCCGGCCGAAACCATTTCCGCAAGGGCTACCGCCAGCGCTGTCCGCGTGGTCTCGACGCCCAACCAGTATGTCGCCGGTACGTTCACTTCCCTCGAATAAGGGAAGGCGTCGGAGCCAAACACAATCTTTTCCGGGATCTGGTAGTATTTTCGATCCCCACCGCCCCTACCATCCATCTTCCTGATGGGTGGACACTTAACAAAAATACGCGGGGGCAAAAAGGGGCAGACTAGCCGGATGATCCGGTTCTTGTGTTTCTTTGCAGCGGCACGAGTGACAACCGGACACGCCGTTTCAGTGTCAATCGGTATTCTTTGGAGGTCGTTTCTGGCTACCTTCCGGTTACGCCAACAATCCGCGAACTACTCATTTGATGGACACAAGCGCGTTTGGTGGACTGATCTCTCCTTCTTCCGTTTTCTCACGATTGGCAAAGTTCCATGCGGCAAGAGCCTAGGCTGGTTGCTGCAAGGCCCTTGCGGGAACACTGGCCAGCAACGGGCCTAAGCCTTCTGCGGCGGTCGGGTGGGCGAAGATTGCGTCGCGCAGTACGGTGTAAGACAGGCCGCCCAGCATCGCCGTCTGAACCGCTGCCATCATCTCGCTCGCTTCCATGCCGAACACAGTGAATCCCAATATGCGGTCGCTTTGGACGTCGATAAGCATTTTGACGAAGCCGCGGGTTTCGCCTATAGCGACGGCTCGGAGCACTGCGGCCATCGGTATTTTCGCCAAGCGATAGGCGATGCCGCGTTTATTAGCTTCCAATTCGCTCAAACCGACTCGCGCAAGCTCGGGGTCCGTGAACATGCAGAACGGTACGAGCCTATCGCGCGTGGTGCGGCTACCGCCGTTCAAGTTGTCTCGGACCACGCGGAAATCATCGAACGCGACGTGAGTGAACTGAGGGCTGCCCGCGCAATCTCCCATCGCCCACACCCCCGGCGCGGTGGTTTCCAATCGCTCGTTGACTTTGATGTAGCCACGCGAGTCCAGCTCGATTCCAGCCGTTTCAAGCCCGATCCCGCGCGTGCTCGGAGTCCGTCCAACCGCGACCAGCAAGTCGCTAGCTTCTATCGTCTGTTCTCCACTGTCAGTTTCGGCGTGGACCTGTACGCTTTGACCTGAGACTCCCTCGACCTTTCGCACTTGTGCCCCGAGCAATACTTCGATCCCCTCGCTCGTGAAATTTTCATGAATCGCTTGCGAGACGTCTGGATCTTCCGCGGTTGCGACTTGCGAGCCACGCTCGATAATAGTCACCCGAGTGCCGAACCGCCGAAGGGCCTGGGCGAGTTCAAGGCCCACGTACCCGCCGCCCAGCACCATCACGTGCGCCGGTAGACGTTGAAGATCGAGTGCTTCGATGTGGGTCATCGGTTTTGCATCCGCGAGGCCGGGAATGTCCGGCATCATCGCGCGCGATCCCAGGTCCAGAAACAGGCGATCGCCGGTGACCGTCCGACGACCTCCGTCGTTTAAGTGCACTTCCACAGCCTTAGGAGCGATAAAGTGGGCCTCGCCACGGATCAACGCGGCCCCGGTCGCTTTGAAGCGATCGAGATGAAACTCAACTCCGCTCTCGACCATCTTGCGCTTGCGGTTGAAAACCCCTTTCATGTCCGTTGATACTGGACCTGTTTGGATGCCGTACTCGACACCATGCCGCGCAAACCAATTCCCCTTTGCGCTGCGGATCACGTTCTTGCTGGGCATGCATGCAATGTTAGGGCACGATCCGCCAATGTATTTCCTTTCCACAACAGCCGTGCGGTGACCGGCTTGGGCCAAGTTCCATGTCAGATGCTTGCCCGCCTCGCCACTGCCGATAACAAGGATCTCGTAATGCTCTATTTCAGACATTATTATTCGTCTCCGTAGACGGGCAAGACTGGCGTCTAGCCTCTGGCACCAATACCGTGACTGGTGAGAACAACATACATGATCAATGAGGGCCGCAAGGTTCTTTTAAGACTCATGCAGAGTAGCTGAGAAACGCGTCCACACGCCTTCCAATAGCGCAGGCACCCATTTTTCGGCGGGACAGTGGCTCCAACTCTGACTGAGGAAGACGAGGTCACGATTCGCTGCGCCTTTGTTCGCGCTTCCCAGCTCAAGGATGAAGAGCGAGCCCCTTCTAAAGGGACAACCGGCGACCTCGCTGGAGGTTTTCGCCTTGCGTAAAACGGCGGCTGGTGCAAAGAGGCATTCGTCCACGGCAGCATCCGTCGTTATTGAAGATCGAAGCGCTGGGTCGGCAGCAAGTTGCCGCATTTTATGCAGGCCATCAACAATGAGCTGCCGAGCTGTAATCATCGCGTTAACGGCAGTCAGATCGCCATTCACCATGGAAGCAAGAAGGGTTTTGGCCCGCTCCAGCCTGCCGCTGATGCGCCACCATAGCATTTTCAGGACGTTGGAAGAGCTTACAGCACAATACGGGCCGCTGCCAAACTCTCGTCAGTGGCCGTGAACGATTCCACGAACAATCTTCCTATGCTCTGCTGCACAAGCAGATCGAGCTTATCCGCAGTTCCGATCCCTCTGACCCATTCGGCGAGGTGAAATTGTGCGGATCTCTGCCGGATCCGTGACGGCGACAATGTCGGTGATACCGGGAAAATACGTTTCATGCTGTGATCACTCGTCCTATGCGCCGAAGTCCAGGAAGAAGAGCCTGCCGGACATGGGTGCGTTTTTTGCCTCTGTCTCTATTGGTCTGGAAGTCATCGCGCTCGTGTAACGAATCTCCTCGGTAACGTGCTTTCATGGTGTGTCTTTTTTTTGTGGTGGTGTGTTTCTCCCGCAGGATTCTGGGGCGGTTCCCCGCCCTTTAGAAATGCGCTGGAACCGCCTCACTCTTCGGGTCCCACCCCTTCATTTCATTGAGTTCCTCGGGCGTGATCTGAGGCAAGTGCCGGATGAACAAAACCAGGCGCCAGGTTTGCGGGTCAGTGTGCGTTCCGTGGAAGGCTGGCATGCCGCTCAAACGAACTCCATTTTCAATTGTGTAGTAGAGCTCGCCATCGCTCTTGTTCTGCGTCCCGGCTGCACGCAAGTCGGGCGGTTTCGGATAGAGGCCCTTGCCGTATACCGTGTGGCCCCCTCCGTCATCTGAATGGCACGTGGCGCAATGAAAGGAGAAATGCTCCATGCCTCCCCGAATGTTCTGCGTTGAAGGCATGATGGGATTGCGAAGTTGGCGATACGCGGATGGCACGGCCAATTTGCGTGCCGTTGTGGCCGCGAACTCCTCAATCGCTGATGGTGTCGCAAGTGCGCTGAAGCCTCGTCGCACGAGAATCAGCCCGTATCCCGCGGCTGCAACCGCAAGAGCAAACAGAATCAGCAAAACTGCTTTCCACGGTTTCATGTCTAGCTCTCCTGCCCCGTGGCATCGTCGTCCGCCCGCCCGAACGTGGGGAGATACCGGCCGAAGTTCAATTCGAAGTCGCTGAGAACGCCGTAACCGATATTGCGGATCTTGGCGCGGCGCGCCTGTGCACTGGGCAAGGACAGCAATGGGAAGAACAAGTCGCTGCTCGACTGAAGCTCGGCAGCTGTCGGGGTTCCGAACCGATTGACCTGGGCCTTCGCTGCGGCCAGTGTTTCACGGTCGAACGAGGCCAGACGCCGGACGAGCGCATCGACAAACGAGTCGAGGTGGCCATCGTCCAGCGTGCGGTTCACCCAGCCATAGCGCTCGGCGATATCAGCGTCGAAGTCGTCGCCGCTAAGCACGATCTCAAGTGCGCGTGAGCGGCCGACCAAACGCGGGAGCCATTCCAGCGCTCCGCCGCCCGGGACCAGTCCCACGCCGACTTCGGGGTTGCCGAATAGGGCGCTTTTCCGGCTTGCGAAGCGCATGTCGCAGGCCAGCACGAACTCGTTACCGATGCCACGCGTGCGGCCGCGAATCTTGGCGATGCTCACGACTGGCGCGGACGAGAGGCGCAGCACAAAGTCGCGCCAAAGGCCCAGCACTTCTGGCCGTTCAGCAGCCTTGGCTACGTCGAGATGAGCGATGAAAAAATCGGGATTCGCCGACTGGAACACTACGACCTTCACGGACGGGTCCGCCTCGAGGTCGGTCATTAGCGCTCCCAATTCGACGATCGTTGTGGGAAGAAACATGTTGATCGGCGGGTTGCTGAAGGTGATAGTCCACCGGCCCGGATGGGTGCGGTCGGCGTTGAACTGCGTGTTTGCCTGCTCGCTGCCTCGCTGTGTAGCGCTGGATTGGCTCATCATCTTCTCCTCTTCTGTGAAGAACCCTACCGTAGCGATCTGAAGCCCGCGCGAACCTCTTCTGAAAAGAGCTTCGGCTGTTCCCAGGCCGCAAAGTGGCCGCCTTTGTCGAGCTTGTTGTAATGGATCAGTTTGGGATACGCGCGTTCCGCCCAACTTCGCGGCGCAGGATAGAGTTCGTCGGGAAACACGCTCACGGCGGTTGGGACAACGACGCCTCTGACGCCGAAGAACGAATAACCCTTGTTCTCCCAATAGAGACGAGCCCCCGAGAGCGCCGTATTCGTCAACCATGTGAGCGTGATGTTGTCGAGGACGTCGTCTCGAGTGAGGCCTTCGCTGCCTCCGGCAAAGACCCGTGCAATCATCTCGTAGCTACGCGCGTCGTGATCAAGAAAATAGGCCGCCAATCCAACCGGTGAATCCGCTATTGCGTACAGCGTCTGTGGTCTCAACCCCATCTGAAAGCCGTAGCCGATTCCCTTCGCATAGACGAAGCTCAGCCGCTCGTAAGCGAACTTTTCGTCGGCGGAGAGATTCGCCGGCGCCGGTGCGCCGGAAAAGGCCAGTTTGTCGATGTCGAGGGGAATCACGTTTGCCATGTTGGTATGAATGCCCAGCAACTCTGGTGGCGCCTGCACGCCCATCAGTTCGGTGATGACTGCACCCCAATCTCCGCCTTGCGCTACGAATTTGTTGTAGCCAAGGCGCTTCATCAACACAGTCCAGGTACGTGCAATGTGCGCAGGGTCCCACCCGGTTGTGGCAGGCTTGCCGGAAAAGCCATAGCCGGGCATCGACGGAACCACGATATGGAACGCGTCGGATGCATTTCCGCCATGTGCGGTGGGATTGGTCAGTGGATCGATGATCTTCAACTGTTCGGTGATCGAACCGGGCCATCCGTGCGTAACGATGAGCGGCAACGCATCTTGGTGTTTTGAACGTGCGTGAATGAAGTGAATCTCGAGCCCATCGATTTCGGTGGTGAAGTTCGGCAGGGCGTTCAGTTTCGCCTCGCACTTGCGCCAATCGTAATCCGTGCCCCAATAGCGCGCGAGGTTCTGCATAGTCGCGAGCTGCACGCCTTGTGTGGCATCCGCGACCGTTTCTCGTTCAGGCCAATTGGTCGCGTTGATGCGCCTACGCAATTCGGCAAGTTCCGCCTCTGGAACATTCACCTTCGGAAACGGACGAATGGTATCTGCTTGCTCGCCGCTTCGTTGTGTAGCAATGGCTTGAGTCATGGTGTCCTCTTTCTGAGCAGTTTTTGAATTTTTGGAATTCCCGGTAAACATGCGGATTCGAGGCTGTATTGGAGTTCTGGCAATGGCGACGTAATCTTGGGGCGGGCGGACGAATGCTTTTTCGCCATAACGGCTCCTTGCGCAGCGAAAACGCGGTCTGATTTTTGCAGGGAACCGTTGCCCAGTAGGCGCAGCGGAAAGATGCTAGAGGAGACTCGCTTAGACTACGCTCTTGCGACAGTGTTTGTCGAGGTCTGGATCTCCATCGGCTCATGTCGCCGATTGCTCCTGGATGACGTTAGCGCTTTATCGGAGGCGCGCTTTCAGGAAAAAAGTGTGCACGAGCGCGGTGCTCCGGCGCGCGTTCGATAAAGCCGTTACAACCGATTGAAAAAACATGGGCTTACTCACGTCCATTTCCCCGTGTACCTCCTGTGTACCCTCCCTTTCAGGCGAAACACAATGCAATCGCCTCAAGGGGCGTCGGCCAAACTGGATATGTCCGGTTCGCTTCCCAGATCTGGCCCGAAATAATTTCCGGTTATTCAGGAGTAGCAAACTGTCAGCGCGAGTTGCGCTTTCTTCTCTCTGCTGGCCGTCGATCGGCCCACTTTAGGATGGCGTCAAGCGTAGGACAAAGGGACTGGCCCCATGATGTCAGACGGTACTCAACCTTCGGCGGCACCTGGGCATAGGCCGTCCGCACAACGATTCCGTCCGCTGCCAAGCCGCGGAGTTGCTGCCCCAGCATTTTCTGAGTGATGTTGGGTATCGCCCGTTCCAGATCAGAAAAGCGCATCGCCTTGCCTCCGAATAGATGGAACAGAATCACGAGCTTCCATCTTCCTTCCAAGAGACGGAGCGCTGCTTCTACGTCTGCGGCGGCGGATGTGGGCGTGTAGCGTTTCGGCATAAATATTTCTCCTAACGTACTTTTGCGTGCGTACTTCCTATTTTATCAGTACGATGCGAAACTCCTGACTGCGCAATTGGATGGAGGAGAATGCGATCATGACGATGACATACCCTTTCCCAGTTTCGGGAGATGAGTTTAAGGGCAAGCGGGTTCTGGTAACCGGCGGCACAAAGGGCATGGGACAAGCGATGGTGCGACGTTTTACTCTTAGCGGGGCTTCCGTCGCAACGACTGCACGCTCGCCGCTACCGGAAGGGCAGGCAGTTGCTCTCTTCGTGCAGACGGATATCGGTACGGCGGCAGGCGTACAAGAAGTAATCAGCCGCGTTCAGCAGGAGTGGGGTGGACTCGACATCTTAGTGAACAATGTGGGGGGATCAGATGCTCCGAACGGCGGATATAAAGCCCTCTCCGACGACGACTGGCAGAAGGCGCTCAACGTCAACTTACTGGCATCCGTTCGTCTCGACCGAGCATTTCTACCCGGCATGATCGAACGCAGGTCAGGTGTCATTCTTCACATCTCGTCCATCCAACACCGTCTGCCGCTCTATGACGCGACACTTGCTTATGCTGCGGCGAAAGGAGCTCTCAATACCTACAATAAGGGCCTTGCAAACGAAGTTGGCCCGAAGGGCATCCGCGTCAACATGATCTCGCCTGGATTCATCGAGACTTCTGGCGCACACGGCATGATTGTGCAACTCAGCCGGAGCAGCGGTATCAGCGAGGACGCTGCTCGACGGCAAATCATGAATATGATCGGAGGGATTCCCATTGGACGACCCGGCCAGCCGGAGGAAGTCGCCGAACTGGCGGCATTCCTAGCATCCGATCGTGCAGATTCGATTCATGGTGCAGACTACATTATTGATGGCGGCACGATGCCTACCGTCTGATCGAGAATAGTGGGCGGATTGTCGGCAACTCTTACATGGGGATTACTTCAGGCTTGCCCACCCTCAACTAGAACAACGTCAATAGAGCATCAAGAAATCCTCTCTTCCTAAGTGGTGGAACTGTTCCGGACAATAAAAACTGAACTGGTAATGCATAAGGCGCTGCCTCAAACGGCTCGCTGCACGGGCAGGTAAACTGGAAGTGTGAGATGCGAGCCGAAGTCGAGACGGTTGACGCGCTTTCTTCTCGGGACGGCGATGACATCCCCGTTGTTCTGGCTGGTTTGCGGCCTGAAGGCCCAGGAGCCGAGCGCTCCAAAAGCGAACGTTCCGCAGACAAGAGCTTACGACGGCAACCCCCCGATGGAAGATACCGAGCGACATCTGGGTCCGTTCTTGATTCGGGGGCAGAATTTCAGCGTCGTACTTCACGAGAAACGGTTACCCGGAGCCAGCGATCCCCGCTTTGCGCAGACGCTTTCGACTCTCGAAATCCGCGATGAAAAAGAAGCGGTTCTGTATGACAAGACGTTTACGTTCGGAATAGAAAAAGGAAAGCTTGAGCGATCTCTGAAAGCTTCGGCGTCTCTCCTGTCGGGGAAGTACTTCACGGGACTGCTCATCAGCTACCGCTTGAAACTGAGCACAGGAGAAGACGCTGAGGCGTGGCAAATTTTCGGTTATCAGGATGGTCGGTACAAGGCTCAGGATGCAAAGTTCAGGATCTTCGACAAGCCGCTGCGGTCCGACCATCCCATGGGAAACCCGCCCGCCGAAATGAAACTCGTCACTCCAACTGGCGTCGTAACCAAGCCCATGACCCCCGAGGGCGAAACATTCGAGTTTCGAGTCTGGACCGGCAATTTCTATGTGATGTTGCCTGTGGGTGTGAACTTTGCCCACGGCAAACTTTATCCGTCAAAGCGATGCTTCGGGACTGGCGGCGCAAAGCCAGGCACGCATGAGATCAGCTGCGACATTCGCATCGAAGCCAACCCCAAGCCGCCCGACGCCGAGACGACATTTCTCCGATTGTATCGCGGCGAGGAGCCTGGTCAGGGAGAAGTGCTTCACCTTGTTCTGAACCAGAATTCCAAGGTTCAGGTCCTTGATGCCAGCGCATACATCGACTGGGGGCTAGCCGGCGACCTCATGCAAGTTGCGTTTCGCGAATTGTGGCTGAAAGTTCGCATTGATGACGACGACCAGAAAGAAGGCTGGATTCATTCGGACGAAGATTTTGCCGCCATCGGACTGCCTTCCAGGAGCCCCGAGCCATGACCACCTCGCGATTGCGTCTGCTCATAATCTCCCTGCTCGCGATTATAGTCGCAGCCGTCGCCTGGAATACCGCGCGTAGTCGCGCTTCGCAGCAGGCCAGCCGCCAGTTTGCTGCTCAGCCGGCGGCCTCTCC
>Ga0210394_10001887_pt1 | contig 31108 bp, 31 predicted proteins | sample IncBWC12MmetaG_FD_160121 | JGI IMG/M metagenome (GOLD analysis project Ga0210394, IMG submission 160121) | Forest soil microbial communities from Barre Woods Harvard Forest LTER site, Petersham, Massachusetts, United States - Inc-BW-C-12-M | ecosystem: Environmental > Terrestrial > Soil >... | reverse complement strand
CACCGGTTGCCCAGCCGTGCCGCGCGCCACATACGCCTCAAGATCCTTCGGCACGATGCGCCCGCTGGGACCGGAGCCCGCGACCTGCTTCAGATCAATGCCCGCCTCGTGCGCCCGGCGGCGGATTGCAGGCGAAGTCGAGACGCGTCCACGAGCCGCGGCGATGGCGACGTGAGCCTCGGCGGCAGCACCGGCGCCGTGGCCGTTGGTACTGCGCGCCGCCGCGGCCACCGCCACCGGGGCAGCTGCCGCCGATGCCCCCGGGGCTGGCGCGCTTTGCGCCGCGGCCGGCGCAACCGCCGCGCTCGCTTCGGTCTCGAGCACCAGCAGCTCGGAGCCCACCGGCACCATGTCGCCGGGCTCGCCGGTGGTTGACACGACACGCCCGCTCACGGGCGCCGGCACTTCCACCGCGGCCTTCTCCGTCATCACTTCGACGAGCACGTCGTCCTCGGCGACCGTATCGCCGGGCTTCACTCGCCAGCCGACGATCTCCGCCTCCACCGTGCCTTCACCGAGGTCCGGCAGCTTGAACACGTAGCGGCTCATGCGGCCTCCATCACCTGTTTGAGCGCCGCGGCGATGCGCGCCTGTCCGGGAAAGTAGTCCCACTCGAACGCATGCGGATAGGGCGTATCCCAGCCCGTGACCCGCAGCACCGGCGCCTCGAGATTCCAGAAGCAGTGCTCCTGCACGGTCGCGACCAGCTCCGCTCCATAGCCGCTGAAACGCGTCGCCTCGTGCACCACCACGCAGCGGCCGGTCTTGCACACCGAAGCGCACAGCGTGTCGACGTCGAGCGGCGCCATGGTGCGCACGTCGATGATCTCGGCGTCGAGACCCGAGGTCCGCACCGCCGCCTCGGCGACGTGCACCATGGTCCCGTAGGTCAGCACACTCACATCCTTTCCCGGCCGCACCACCTCCGCGCGCCCGAGCGGCACGGTGTAGTGGCCCTGCGGCACCTCGCCGCGTGGATGCGCGCTCCAGGGCACCGCGGGCTTATGCGGGTCGCCGTCGAAGGGCCCGTTGTAGAGGCGCTTGGGCTCGAAGAACACGACCGGGTCCTCGCCCTCGATGGAGGCGATGAGCAGCCCCTTGGCGTCGTAGGGGTTCGAAGGCATCACGACCTTGATTCCGCAGACGTGCGCGAAGATCGCCTCCGGGCTCTGCGAGTGCGTCTGGCCGCCGCGGATGCCGCCACCGCAGGGCGTGCGGATGGTGACCGGCGCGGAGAAGTCGCCCGCCGAGCGGTAGCGCAATCGTGCGAGCTCGCTCACCACCTGGTCGTAGCCGGGATAGATGTAGTCGGCGAACTGGATCTCCGCCACCGGCTTCAGTCCATTCACGCCCATGCCGAGCGCGGTCGCGATGATGCCGCCCTCGGCGATCGGCGTGTCGAGCACGCGGTGCTGGCCGTGCTTGCGCTGCAGTCCGTCGGTCGCGCGGAACACGCCGCCGAAATAGCCGACGTCCTCGCCGAGGACGACCACGCGCGGGTCGCGCTCGAGCATCACGTCCATGGCGGAGTTGAGTGCCTGGACCATGTTCATGCGCGCCATCGGCTCACCCCTCGCGCGCCGCGGACGGCGGCGGCGTGGCACGCGTCTCGCCCTGAGCCTCGCGCAGCGCGCGCAGCTCGCCCTGCTGCTCCTTGAGGTTTGGCGGCATCTCCTTGAAGACGTCCTCGAACATCGTGAGCGGATCGAGCCACGGGCCGGTGGTGAGCGTTCCGTAGCTCTCGGCCTGCTTCCAGGACGCGTTGACGTGCGCCTCGAGCTCCTTCTCGAGCAGCGCATGGCGCTCCTCGGACCACTCGCCGAGCGCGATCAGGTGCTGCTTGAGGCGCGTGACCGGGTCGCCGAGCGGCCAGGCGCGCCACTCCTCCTTGGGGCGGTAGCGCGAGGGATCGTCGCTGGTGGAATGCGCCGCCGCGCGGTAGGTGACGTGCTCGATGAGCGTCGGTCCGCCACTCTGCCGCGCGCGCTGCGCGGCCCACTGCGTGACCGCGTACACTGCGAGAAAATCGTTGCCGTCGACGCGGATCCCCGGAATGCCGTAGCCTGGGCCGCGCTGCGCGAAGGTCTTGTGCTCCCCGCCCGCGAATCCCTGGAACGTCGAGATGGCCCACTGGTTGTTGACCAGGTTGAGGATCACGGGCGCCTGATAGACGTCGGCAAAGGTCATGGCGTAATGGAAGTCGGCCTCGGCGCTCGAGCCCTCGCCGATCCAGCTGGCGGCGATCCGGTCCTCGCCCTTGATGGCCGCGGCCATCGCCCAGCCGACCGCCTGCGGGAACTGCGTGGCGAGATTGCCGGAGATCGAAAAGATGTTGCCGCTGCCCCAGTGATACATGATGGGCATCTGCCGTCCCTTGCACATGTCGTGCGTGTTGGACAGGCACTGGCACATGAGGTCGACGAGGTTGCGGCCGCGCACGACCTGCAGGCCCTGCTGGCGGTAGGAGGGGAACAGCATGTCGGTCGGCTGCAGCGCCATGCCGGCGGCGACCGCCACCGCTTCCTCGCCGGTCGATTTGATATAGAAGGAGATGCGTCCCTGGCGCTGGATCTTCTGCATGCGATCGTCAAAGAGCCGCGTCAGCAGCATGTGCCGCAGCCCCACCTGCAGCTCCCCGGGCTCCAGGAGCGGGTTCCACGGCCCGACGGCGCGCTGCTCCTCATCGAGCACGCGCACCATACCGAGCGACAGCGGCTCGACCTCGCGCGCCGTCGCGGTGACCTCCGGCCGGTTCACCGCACCCGCGGGCGAGATCTGCACGTAGCTGAAGTCGGGCTCCTGCCCGGGGCGTGCCGGAGGCTCGGGAACGTGCAGGCGCGAGCGTGGGGTCATGGGGACCGTTTCGGCTCCGGTTGAGTAGCGGGCTTCGCTTCGGCAGGATTGTAATCGCCTCACACCGGTAACACTACGAGTGGAGCACCCGTGAAGCCGCGAGCCACCTTCAGGGGAGTCGTGCTGCGCACCGCGGGACATAAGCCGCCGGTGTTGCCGAGCGCGCCCGCATCCGGCCCGGCACGCGTGCGCGTGGGCCGCGAAGTCGCCGGGCGCGGCGGCAAGGGCGTGTCGGTGATCCGCGGACTGCCACTGCCGCCCGCGTCGCTCGAGGAGCTGGCGACGCGCCTGAAACGGCTATGCGGCGCCGGCGGCGGTGTCCGCGACGGCGCCATCGAGATCCAGGGCGAGCACCGCGACCGCCTGGTGGCCGAGCTCGTCAAGCTTGGCTACCAGGCGAAACGCGCCGGGGGCTGAACGGTCAGAATGGTAAAGTACTCAGTCTGTAACGCGGCCGAGGGTATGACGTGAACGACCACCGAGAGACGGCGCCTGCGATGCGCGATGGCCATGTGCTGCTGTTCGCGCGCAACTTCTTCCGCCACCCACGCATGCTCGGCTCGATCATTCCGAGCTCGCGCTTCCTGATCCGCGAGCTGCTCTCGCCCGTCGACTGGACGCGCGCGCGCGTCATCGTCGAATACGGCCCGGGCGTCGGCGTCATTACCGCGGAGGTGTTGCGGCGCATGCGCCCGGATGCGCTGCTGATCGCGATTGAGACGAACACGGATTTCGTCACCTACCTGCGGGGCGCTTTGCCCGACCCGCGGCTGCGCGTGGTGGAGGATTCCGCGGAAGCGGTCGACGAGATCCTCACCCGCTACGGCGCGGGCGAGGCCGACTACATCATCTCCGGCATCCCGCTCGGCTCGATGCCCGGTGCGCTGCGCGAGCGCATCCTGCACAAGACCCGCGCGGTGCTCGCGCCGGGGGGCACGTTCCTGGTCTTCCAGTTCACCACGCGCGCGCTCGCGGACCTGAAGCGCACCTTCGGCTACGTCGCGCGCAAGTTCGAGCCGCTCAACGTGCTGCCGGCGTACCTGTTCTTCTGCCAGGCTGCCGCCACGGCCTGAAGCGCGCGCGCCGCGCTCAATGCATGCGCAGCGTGCGCAGCAGCTCATCCCCGAAGTAGCCGGCCGGGATCGTGCCCTGTCTCATGAACTCGAGATGGAAGCGCTGCGCTGAGAAGCGCGCGCCGAGCTCGAGCTGCGCCCGGCGGCGCAGCGCCAGGATCTGCTCCTTGCCCGCCCGGTAGGTGATCGCCTGTGTCGGCCAGCGCGCATAGCGCGTGAGCGCGGCGCGCGCGGCGCTGCAGCTCGCCTGCTTCAGGTCGAGCCTGAGCGCCGCCGGGTCGCGGCACCCCCCGGGGAGGAAATCCACCACCTCGGAGAGGAGCGTCACCGCCTCCTCGAAGCCGAGCCGTCCGGTGTGGATGCCGGTGTCGATGCGTACCCGGAGGTCACGCAGCAGCTTGCCGCGCAGCTGGTAGAGCCGCTCCTCGGGCGTGTAGAAACCGTGCGGCGCGCCCGGCGCCGGTTCTGCCAGCAGCGCCTCGGAGTACAGCGCCCACCCCTCGGTGGCCATCGAGTCCTGCCACATGGAAGAGGAATCCTCGACCGCCCCCGGCAGCAGCCAGCGCAGCGGCGAGATCACCTGTGCGGCCTGCGTCATGACGCGAAAGTCCCAGTCGTGGCCGGGGAAGCCCTCGTGCGCGGCGTTGTCGGGTATGGCGGCATAGTTGTGCTCGGCGCGCAGCAGCGCCGCGTTGTCGCCGGTCGGCGTGACGTAGAAGCGCCCCGCGCCCGCGTGTTTGAAGGGCGGCGCCGGGTAATAGCCGCCGACCGGGACCGAGGCGCGCAGCGGCGGCGGCGTCGCGACCACTTCCAGACGGTAGTCCGCGGGTACGTCGAAGAGCTGTGTGGCGCGCGCGTAACTGACCAGTCGCACGCCGGCGCGGCGGTAGCCCTCCAGCATCTCGGCATCGCTCTGCGGCGCCTGGCGGCTCAACTGCTCGAGCACCGCGCGCACCACCGCCGCGCCCTCGCCCGCCGCGTCCCACTTGCGCGCGGCCGCGATAGCGCGCGCCAGCGTGATCATCTCGGCGCGCGTCGCCTCCACCGCGGGCCACGACTGCCCATAGAGCTCGCCCGCCGTGCTGTTGAGGCGCAGGTTGTTGCGCAGCGCCCAGTCGTACTCGGTCTCGCCGAGCGCGAAGCGGTCGGCGCGGCAGGCTTCCTTGAGTACCGGCTCGCCACCCGTGGCGCCACTGAAGAACGCCTCCGCCACCGTCGCGGCGAGATGCCGGTAAGCCGCAGCCGCGGCCTCGCCCGCCGTGCGCAGCTCGCGCAGCAATGCCTCGCGTTGCGCGCTACCGTTGGCGGCGGCGGCGAGTTGCGGGAGCGTGTTGGCGAAGTAATCCGCGTCGGCGGCGGCGCCGTGCACGCCGAAGTCGATCAGCATGCGACCGTCGGGCACGTTGTGGGCGGCGACGCCGGCGGCGAGCTGCCGCTCGGCCACCGCGAGGTACTGCGGGACCGAGCGCACGCGCGCCAGCAGGGCCTGCCACTCGGCATCCGTCCCGAAGCTCGCCGCGCCGGTGGCGGTCATCCCCTGGAGCTGCCAGTCGACGCCGCGTGCCGGCTCGTCCACGTAGGAGTCGAGCGACTTCTGCTGCAGATGCCGCACGCCGTGCTGATGCTCGAGGAAGGCGATCTCGGCGAGCGCCACCGAGCGGTCGATGCGGCGCCGCGCGGAAAGTCCCGCGGGCGCGAGCGCTGCGAACCGGGCGCGAAACTGCGCGAGCTGCGCGTCCTCGGCGCGGATGGCCTCAGGGGAATAATCGCGCAGCCGTGCATCGACGCCGGCGAGCTGCGGATCAAAAGCCGCGCCTCCAAGATAGGTCGCGACCACCGGGAAGCGTCCGAGGAAGTACACGACGAAGTCGTGCTCAAGGATCGCGAAGCGCGCATCCGCCCAGGGACGCTTCTGCACCGGGTGGGCCACGGGTGCGCGCGGTGCCCCGGCGGCGGGCGGCGCCGGCACGGCAGCGGGCGCGGCGGCCGCCGCTGACGGCGGCGGCGACTGGGCGGGTGCCGCGCCGGCGAGTGCCGCGCAGACGATGAGTGCCCCGAGCCCGGGGGTGAAACGGATACGATTCACGGGGTAGGGAGCATAACCTCACCCCGTGGCCGGCGACTCGCGGGCGCGGGGCGTTGACAGGCTCAGCGGGGGGCGTGGATGCTCTTGCCATGGCGAACACGTTGTGGCTTGGAACCCGCAAGGGATTGTTTGCGCTGCGCGCCGATGCGCGCCGCCGTACCTGGAAACTCTCCGGTCCGCAGTTCCTCGGACACATTATCCATCACGTGGTACAGGACCCGCGCGCTGCGGGCGTGCTGCTGATGGCGGCCAAGACCGGACACCTGGGGCCGACCGTGTTCCGCTCCACCGATCGCGGCCGCAGCTGGCGCGAGGCGGCGCAGCCGCCCGCGTTCCGCAAGGCCGCAGGCGGCGAAGAGGCGCGCGCCGTGGAGCGCGTCTTCTGGCTGACCCCGGGACACGCGAGCGAGCGCGGCACCTGGTACGCGGGCAGTGCGCCGGCGGGCCTGTTCCGCTCGACGGACGGCGGGGAGCGCTGGGAGCCGGTCGCGGGCTTCAACGATCACCCCATGCGCCCGAAATGGGCCGAGCACGGCACACCCGACGGTGCATTCCTGCATTCGATCCTGGTGGACCCGCGCGATCCGCAGCACCTGTACGTAGCGATCTCGATCGGCGGCGTGTTCGAGTCGACCAATGGCGGCGCCGACTGGGCGCCACTCAACGAGGGCTGCGCGGCGGACTTCATGCCCGATCCGGCCGTGCCCTACGGTCACGACCCGCATTGCGTCGCCATGCACCCGGCGAATCCCGACCGGCTCTACCAGCAGAACCACTGCGGCATCTATCGGCTGGATCGTCCCGGGCGGCGCTGGGAGCGGATCGGCAACGCGATGCCAAAGAAAATAGGCGACGTGGGGTTCCCCGTGGTGCTCGATCCGGCCGATCCCGACACCGCGTGGGTACTGCCGATGGACGGCACGACGGTGTGGCCGCGCACCTCGATCGGCGGCAGGCCGGCGGTGTACCGCACCCGCGATGCCGGCCGCAGCTGGCAGCGGCTCGACCGCGGTTTGCCCCGCAACCAGGCCTGGTTCACCGTACTGCGGCAGGCCATGTGCGCCGACGGTCATGCGCGCACCGGGCTGTATTTCGGCACCACCGGGGGCGATGTCTGGGCGAGCACCAACTCGGGCGAGAGCTGGCGCTGCCTCGCGCGCCACCTGCCGGAGATCTACTCCGTCAGTCACGCGCACTGAGGCGCACCGTGGGCTGCACCGTGCGCATTGCGAGTCCGCTCCATTCCTACACGGAAGGCCGCGCCGCGGTCGAGGGACGCGGCGACACGCTGGAGGCGGTGCTCGGCGATCTCGAGGCGCGCTTCCCCGGGATCCGCTTCCGCATGATCGACGAGCAGAACCGCATCCGTCCGCACCTGCGGCTGTTCGTCAACACCGACGAGGCGCGCGACCTCACGGCGGCGGTGCGCGGCGGCGACACCGTGCACGTGATCTGCGCGCTCTCGGGAGGCTGAAGGACCATGGCGCTCACGGACAGCGAACGCGCGCGCTACCAGCGCCACCTGTCGCTCAAGGAGATCGGCACCGCGGGCCAGGAGAAACTCAAGGCGGCGCGCGTGCTGATCGTCGGCGCCGGCGGGCTCGGCTCGCCCGCGGCGCTCTACCTCGCGGCGGCCGGCTGCGGCACGCTCGGTCTCGTCGATTTCGACCGCGTCGACGTCTCGAACCTGCAGCGCCAGGTGCTGTTCGATACCGCAGCGCTCGGCGTGCCGAAGGCGCAAGCCGGCCGCGCGCGCCTCATGGCTCTCAATCCCGAGATCCGCGTGATCGCGCATACGCTCGAGCTGCGCGCCGCCAACGTACGCAGCGTTCTCGAAGGCTACGATCTCGTCATCGACGGGAGCGATCGCCTCTCGACCCGCTACCTGGTGAATGACGCCTGCGTCATCGCCGGCAAGCCGCTGGTGTCGGCGGCGATCCATCGCTTCGAGGGACAGCTCCTCACCTACGTGCCGGGCCGCGGCCCGTGCTACCGATGCCTGTTCCCCGCGGCGGCCGACGGCATGGTCGCGAACTGCGCCGAGGCGGGCGTACTCGGCGTGTTGCCGGGCGTGCTCGGGGCGCTCCAGGCCACCGAGGCGATCAAGCTCATCACCGGCGCCGGCACGCCGCTCACGGGCAAGCTGCTCACGTACGATGCGCTCGAGCTGCGTTTCCAGGAGTTCAAGGTGGCACGGCGGCCCGACTGCGCGGTGTGCGGCGATGCGCCGACCATCACCGAGCCGCGCGATCCGCCCCCGCCGGCCGCACCGCTCGAGGACGGCGTGCGCCGCCTCACGGCTCCGGCGCTCGAACTCCTCATCGCCGCGGGACACGCCGCCCCGCCGCTCATCGACGTACGCGAGCCGTACGAGTTCGAGGTGAGCCACCTCGAGGGCGCGCGCAACATCCCGCTCGGCGAGCTGCCGCAACGCCTCGCGGAGATTCCGCGCGACGGCGCGCCGGTGTTCATCTGCCGCAGCGGCGGACGGAGCCTGCGCGCCTGCCAGCTCGCGCTCGCCGCGGGCGTCGCCTCCCCGGGCAATCTCGAGGGCGGCATGCTCGGCTGGGCCGCGCAGATCGAGCCGGGTCTGCCGGTCGCCTGAGACGCCGCCGCGCGGCGCCGCGCGCTACTCCACCCCCGGCACGCGCGACCTGGCGAAGCACGGCGCGCGCTGTGAAGGTTGCGGCAGCACGATGCGGCTCTTGAGCATCGTGAGCGCGGCCTGCGGATCGTCGACGAAGGAGAAGAGCTTCAGGTCCTCGGGCGCGATGGTGCCGTGACGCACCAGCGCCTCGAAGTTGATCACCTCCTGCCAGTACGCCGAGCCGTAGAGCAGCACCGGGAGCGAGCGATCGAGCTTGTGCGTCTGCGCCAGGGTGAGGATCTCGAACAGCTCATCGAAGGTGCCGAACCCGCCCGGGAAAGCCACCAGCGCGTGCGCCAGGTGCGCGAACCAGAGCTTGCGCATGAAGAAGTAATGGAACTCGAAGGACAGTCCCGGGGTGATGTAAGAGTTCGGGCGTTGCTCCTGCGGCAGCCCGATGTTGAGTCCGATGCTGCTGCCGCCGGCGAGTGCCGCGCCGCGATTGGCTGCCTCCATGATGCCGGGGCCGCCGCCCGAGCACACGATGAGCCGCTCGCCGCCGCCGGGGAGGCTGCGGCTCCATTCAGTCACCAGCCGCGCGAGCTCGGTGGCCTCGTCCACGTAGCGGCCGAGCACGCCGCCGCTGCGCGCGCGGGCCGAGCCGAAAAACACCACCGTGGCGGTGACGCAGGCGTCCGAGAAGCTGCGCAGCGGCGCCAGGTACTCTGACACGATGCGGATGGGCCGCCCCTCGTCGGAATCGATGAATTTGGGATCGTGGTAGGCGAGCGGGGGGCTGTGCGCCATGGGCTGCGGCTCCGGGAAGCGGCGTTGCGCCGCGCCAAAGCCTAGTGTGGCACACCCGGCGCGCCGCTCACCCGCCCCCCGGAGCGGAACGATCCCTCGCTCCGCTCCGGCCGCCTACTCTCGTGGTCTAACCGCACACGAGGAGCATCCTGCTGGGCTACGCTACGACGGTCGTGTTGCGTCCTCATGGCAGACGGATGGCGTCGCTCCTGCCCGCGGTGCTCGCGGCGCTCGTGGTATCCGCGGCGCGGGCCGTACCCGGGGAATCGCCACTCCCGCCGCTCAATGCTGGCACCTCGCTGCTGGTGGTCGCGCCCCACCCGGACGATGAGACGCTCTGCTGCGCCGGGATCCTGCAGCGCGTGGCGCACGCCGGCGGGCGCGTGAGCGTCGCGTGGATCACGAGCGGCGATGCCTCGTTCCTCGATCTGCTGTTCGTCGAGCACAGCCTCCTCGGCAGCGCCGCGAAGCTGCGCGACCTCGGCGTGCGGCGCATGCGCGAGGCGCGTGCCGCCGCGGCGCTGCTCGGCGTGCCGCAGTCCGCCCAGTTCCTGCTCGGCTACCCGGATCGCGGCCTCGAGTACCTGAGCGACGCATCAGGCGCCGCCCCCTACCGCTCGCCGTTCACGGACGCGGCGGCGGTGCCCTACTCGGAGTCGCCGTTCGCGGGCCATCCCTACACCGGCGCCAGCCTCGAACGCGACTTCGCCGCCGTGCTCGAGCGCGTGCAGCCGACGCTGGTGCTGGTGCCGAGCCCGCTCGATGCGCATCCCGATCACGCCGCGGCGGGGCTGCTGGCGCTGCGCCTGCTGGCGCGCTACGGCGGCAGCGTCGCGGTGCGCTGCTGGATCGTGCATGGCGGCCCGGGCTGGCCGGGCCCGCGCGAGCTCTCGGCGGGACTGCCGCTCACGCGCGCGCCGCTCCTCGGCGATACGCCGGTGACCGCCTTCGTGCTCACGCCCGCCGAGGAGGACGCGAAGCTCGCCGCGGTGCGCGCCTACCCGACGCAGATGCTGACGCTCGGGCCCTTCTTGCTGTCGTTCGTGCGCACGACGGAGCTTTTCACGGCGCCGCCGTGACCGAACCCTCTAGCGCGGACGCCGCCAGCCCTCGAGCCAGCGATCGAGCAGCCCCGCGATGCGCTCGCGAGCACGGTCGAGCCGCGCGCGCTGCGGCCACTGACGGCGGCTGAGCGCCTCGGACACCGCGAGGTCGGCCGCGAACAGCGCCGCCGCCGCATCCGCCACGCGCCCATCGGCCACCTCCTGGTTGGCCTCGAGATTCCACTTGAAGCTCCAGCGGTCGAGGTTGCTCGAGCCGATCGACAGCCACGCATCGCACACGATCATCTTCGCGTGCAGCGCGCTCGGCTGATACTCGAAGATGCGCACGCCGTTGCGCAGCATCCGGCCGTAGAAGCGTCGCGCTGCGTGGCGCACCCACGGGTGATCGGTCCGCGCGCTCGGCATCAGCAGGCGCACGTCGACGCCGCGGCGTGCCGCACGCCGCAGCGCCTTGCGATAGCGCCGCGAGGGTACGAAGTAGGCGCTCACCAGCCACACGCGGCTCTGCGCGGCATCGATGCGCTGCACGACGCCGCTCGCGAGCACCGAGTGCTCGCGCGCCTCGCTGAGGGACAGCCGGCCCGTGGCGCCGTCCGGGAGCGGCTCGATGCGCACTTCGGGCAGCGCCAGCTCGGGGCCGAGGCGCCGCCAGGTGCCGGCGAAGGCGCGCTCCCAGTCCGCCACCACGGGACCGCGGATCTCGATCATGAGCTCGCGCCAGCCATCGGGCCCCGGCGCGAACTCATCCGCGAGGCCCGCGCCACCGACGAACGCCACCGCGCCGTCGACCTCGAGGAGCTTGCGATGGTCGCGCAGGAAGTTACGCAGCCGGCTGCGCCAGTGGAGCGGATTGAAGACGCGCAGCTCCACCCCCGCCGCCTCGAGCCGCCGCCGGTCGGCCGCGGAGAGACCGAGGGCGCCGAAGCCGTCGAGTACCACGCAACAGCGCACCCCGCGTGCCGCAGCGCGCGTCAGCGCCGCGATGAAGGCGCTGGCGATGCGCCCGGAGCTCATCAGGTACATCTCGAGCAGCACGTGCGCGCGCGCCGCCTCGATGGAGGCGAGCATTCTCGGGAAGAACTCGGCGGCACCGTTCAGCAGCTCAAACGCGTTGCCGGGCCGCCACGGCCAGCCGGTGGTGTTGAGCTGCCCGTCCGCGGATGCCATCACGGGTACGGGCGTCAGTGCGGGCGCGCGCCGACCGCACGATGCTCGAGCGCGACGATGGCGCCCGCGAACAGGTGCAGCAGCACGTACCAGGCGAGGCCGCGCGTGAACAGCGCATCGAGCGAGCCGTAGATGGCGCCGTCGGAGTGCGCGTAGTAGCGCAGCGCCTCGACGCCGCCGATGAGCAGCGCCGCGCCTGCGATCAACGCCAGCGCCGGGCCGGCGTGGGCGAGCCGCGCGTCCTCCCCGACGTGCGCTCCCGCCGGCACGCGCAGCCGTGTGTACCACAGCACCACGATCGCGAGCCCGATGGCCGAGCTCAGGTACTGCAGGACGTGGTAGATCTCCCCCGTGTACCAGCCGATGGTGACCGCCCGGCCGAGCGCGGGAAAGTGCCGCACGCCCCACCCTTCGCCGTGCGTGAACGAGTCCCATACGAGGTGCGTCCAGATGCCGAGCAGAATGGCGAGCGGCGCCAGCAGCCACGCGGCGGCGCCCTTCGTGAAGGGCTCGAGCGCATGCAGGCACAGCCAGCGCGCCCGCGCCGGCAGCAGCACCGTGAGCGGCTCGCGCAGCAGCACCACGCACACCAGCAGCGCAATCCCCAGCGGCAGATCGATGGCGTACGACCCCGTGATGCTATGGGTGTCGGACCGGCTCATGAGCCGGCCATTGCCGATGAGCGGCAGGTAGTACGGGACGTCGGGGACCATCGCGCCGATGAACAGCGGCGCGGTGCGCAGCGGCTTCAGGTAGCGCAGCGGCAGAACCGCGGCCGGATGCGCCAGCGTGAATGGCATCGGCGCGCCTAGGTTGCGCCCGCGGGCGCGGTAATGCGGATGGCGAAGTCACGCCCGACCCAGGCATCGCCGGCGTCGTGCCGGAACGTAAGATCGATGCGCCGTCCGGCGGTGAGGCGCGTCGTGTCGACCTCGAGCAGATGCAGACCGAGCGGGTTGGGCGAGGTCTGCTGCTCGCGCGTGTCCTGCCAGCCGTCGAGCCCCCAGCGGAAGGTGCCGGGCTCGCGCAGCGCGAGCGTCAGGCTGCAGCCCTGTGGCAGCTCGGGCGCCGGCGCATGCTCGCACCACAGCACGCGCTTGAGCACCGGACGCTGCCCGCCGTAGCGCTTCCATACGGCGGTGGGACGATCGTAGGGCCGCTTCAGCCCGCGCGAGAGCACCAGCTTGATGTACTCCGCGTGTGCCCAGGCGAGCGGCATCGCCCCGCCCGTCGGTCGGCCGGGCGCCAGTCCGCGCGCGGGGATCGGCGCGCTGTCCCACACCTGCTCGGGCAGCATGCCGCCGGCGGACGCCATGCGGTGCATGGCCACGATGAGCGGCATGGGGTCGCGGCCGGCGCAGATCTCATAGTGGCCGCGCTCACCGGTAAGGAGCGGCCAGGGGCGCCCGTGACCGGTGCCATCGTAGGGCCGGCCGTCCGAGTGCTCGCCGTAGCCGTCGCCGTTGTAGCGGTACCACGCGGGACCGGCGGGCGTGTCGACCTTGAGCAACGCGTCCGCGAGGACGACGCTCCCGGCGATCAGCGGGTCATCCGCACGGCGTAACCCGAAGCGCACCAGCTGCAGGAAGTCGACGCCGACCTGCTCGGCGAGCGGGATACCGGGATCGCGGGAGCGGTTCTTGATCGCCATCGGCGAGTCCGGCGCGCAGCGGTCGGTGAGCGCCTGGGGCGGGGCGACCCGCAGGTAGTAGCCGGGAATTCCGTAGCGGCGCGCGAGCGGCGTGTCAGTAACCGCCGTCCACGCCTCGAGCCGCGCGTTCCAGTAGTCGGCAAAGGCGAGCGCCAGCTCGCACGCCTCAGCGGGCAGGTAGGGCGCGCCGGCCACGAGCGCGGAGATGCACACCGCGAGCGTGAAGGTGTTGAGCCCCGCGTCCTCCTCCCAGCGATCCTGGTCGCTCACCGGTCCGGTGCGCACCAGGAACGCGAGCGCGCGCCGCACCATGTCGGCGACCTCGGTGCCGCCGAGCGCGTCGCGCTCGTCGAGCGCGGCGGCGAGCAGTACCGGGAAAGCCGCCTCGTCGAGCTGGATCCCTGACCAGTAGCTCTTGCCCCCGAGCCACTGGTTCTGGTTCCAGTGCCCGTCCGCGTTCTGGCTCGCGATCAGGTAGCGCAGCGTGTTATGGGGCTCGTAGCGGGCGCCCGCGGCGAGCAGCGCCCCGGCGCACTCCACCAGGTCGCGCGGCCACACCAGGTGGTAGCCCTCGCGCTCCTCGCGCGAGTTGCCCCACGGGACGCTGAGTGAGGCCACCATTGCGCCCGGGTAGGTCTTGTCGCGGTGGCTGCGCAATACCATGGCAGAGATGCGGAACTGCACCATGCATTCCGCCGGCAGATCGTTCGTCAGCCCCTCGATCGTGCGGCCCATCGAGAACCAGTTCGCCCACGCCGCCTGCTGCCGGTCCCAGTTCACCGCGAACGGCTCGGCAAGCGCGGTGCGGGCGAGCGTCGCGGCCGCTTCGGCGCTGCTGCCGAAGCCGAGGGCGAGCACCGACTCGCGCGGCAGCTCACCGAGCAGCGCCACGTTGCCGGGACCCGCCTCGCTGTACTCCCAGGTCATCGCGCCGTTGTGGTGGAAGTCCTGCCAGCCGTCGTTCTCGCCCACGTAGCCGGCGCCCGCACGCCCGAAGCCTTCCCCCTGGGTTGGCGTGGCCGCGACCAGCGCGAGCCCGAACGGCCCCTGCTCGGCGGTGAGCGCGCGCCGCCCTCCGTACTCGACCACGGCGGCGCGGTTGCCGTGACCCGTGCCGCCGAGGTGCGGCGCGATGAGCGCATAGGGTCTGAGCGTCGGGTCGCCACTGAGCGTCACCTCGATGAGCAGTACGTCGCGGTCGTCGCAGGGCGTGACACGCAGCGCGAGCTCGAAGCGCTCGTGGCGGTGAACGATCCTCACCGCCGGAACCGCGAGGTTCGCGAGCTGCACGTCGTGCTGCCACATGCGCTTGACCTCGACCCAGAAGCCCGCGCCGTCGCCGACGATGAAGCCGAGGTCGCGGATCTGCGGAATATCGACGCGCGGGTAGTAGACCTCGTTGATGATGCCGCCGCCGATGGTGAACCACAGGCGCGACATCCCCAGCGAGCAGCCGACGACTTCCTTGTCGCTGCTGCACCAGGTGGGAGCGAGTCCCGGACCGCCCGGCGCCGCGCTCATCGGCGCACCGGCACACCGGCCCGGCCGAAGGGGCCGCCGCGGTCGTGCCAGAGGCGCACGCCGCCGATGAAGGCGTTGCGGTTGTCGCCGCGCCGCGTGCCTGGAGGGAGCTTCTTCAGGCGCTCGGCGTTGCCGCCACCGAGCACCACGTAGTCGGCCTCGAGCACGAGGCGCAGCTGCCCCACCACCTCGGCGACCGCCTTGCGCCAGGCGCGCGTGCCGAGCCGCCGGCGGCCCCGCTCGCCCACAAAATCCTCGAACGTGCCGCCGCGCTTATAGGGCATGTGGCCGATCTCGGTCGGCTCGACCACACCGTCGATGATCAGCGCGGCGCCGAGCCCGGTGCCGAGCCCGAGGAACAGCATGCGCCCGCCCCGGTAGCTGCCAATCGCCTGCATGGCCGCATCGTTGACGATGCGCACCGGCTTGCCGAAGGCGGCCGCGAAGTCGAATCCCACCCAGCCCGCGGCGAGATTGTGCGGCTCGCCGGCGATGCGGCCGCGCAGCACCAGGCCCGGATAACCCAAGGACACCGCCTCATAGCGCGCGCCGGTGGTGCGCTTGAGGACCTTGCGCACCATGTGCCCGGGACCGAGCTTCGGTCCCGAGGGGAATTTGCCGATCCGCCCGCGAGCGTCGAGGCGGAACTTGACGTGTGCTCCGCCGACGTCGATGACGAGAATGCGGCGAGGCGCGCGCGGCGGCGCTGCGGTCCTGTTCCCTGGCATCGGAGGATTCTGCGGTGCAGCCGGCGCGGATGTAAACCGCAGGTCCCGGCCGTGCATCCAAGGGGGAGCGGCACTTCGCCCACCGCCCGAACGGAAGGAATCAGATGACTCACCTACGCGCTTGCGCCACCGCCCTGGCTGTGCTGGCTCTCGCTCTCGCAGGCACGGCCGGCGCCCACGACAGCGACGACACCACGATGGTGACGGGCTCGATCAACGTGGCCCCCGGCGAGCATCGGGGCGACCTGAAGACGGTCAATGGCTCGATCCGCGTCGGCCACGGCGCGGCCGTCGCCAACGCCCATACCGTCAACGGCAGCATCACGCTCGAATCGCAGGCGACCGCCGTCGAGGCCAAGACGGTGAACGGCTCGGTGCAGCTCGAGGACGGCGCCCGGGTGAGCGGGCGCATCGTGACCGTCAACGGCTCCCTGACGCTCGACCGGGGCGCCGAGGTCACCGAGGGACTCACCAATGTGAATGGCGCCATCCGCCTCGGCGCCGCGCACGTCGGCGGCGACATTACGACCGTGAACGGCGGCATGGATATCGGACCCGACGCGCATGTCGACGGCGGCATCCTCGTGCGCAAGAACCACCACTCGGACGACTCGGACTCACAGGAGCCGCCGCGCATCGTCATCGGCCCGGGCTCAGTGGTGAAGGGCACCCTGAAGTTCGAGCGCGAAGTGAAACTCTACGTGAGCGATCGCGCAACCATCGGACCGGTTGAGGGCGCAACGCCGATCAAGTTCAGCGGCGATCGCCCGCACGAATGACGAACGGCCGGAGCACCCGCTCCGGCCGCCCGCCGCCCCTGAGGGCTCACCCCGTTAGTGCGGGGGATTGACCGCGACCGTCGCGTCCGCGTTGCCGGACGCCCCGGCGGACACGCCCTGCGGCGTCGTGCTCGCGCTGCCGGAGGCAGATCCCGCGAGCCCGGCCCGCGCGCTCGGCCCGCTCGGCTGCGGCGCCGGGCTGCTGGTCGTCGCGGGCTTCTCGCCCGTCGTGGGCTTGTTGCCTGCAGGCTTGTTGCCCGCAGAAGGCTTGGAAGCCGCGGCAGTCTGGCTGGCAGCCGAGGCACCGGTCGCAGCCTTGGCATGGCCATCGCGCGCGGTGGCAGCGGCGCCCCCCACGGCGCTCGAGCTGTCGCTCACCGCGGTGTGGCTCGCCGTACGGCTCGCAGTCGTCGAGGCACGCTCGCCCGCCTGCGCCGTATTCTTCGCCGCACCCGTGCGCGCGTTCGCGCGGGCACTGCCGAACTCACTCGCCTGCGCGGCGCCGAACGGGCCGCGGACCGAGCCAGCGGCGCCGCCGCGAGCCCCGCCACCGAGAAGCTGAGCCTGTGCAGGCAGGGCCGCAATCGACAGCAGCACCAGCGCGGCACTCGTGAAAAGATGAGTCGTCTTCATGGTCGTCTCCTCTCGAGGCCGCGGTCGATCCGCGACCTTTCAATGAGTACTACGACCGGCGGTCGCGAAATCTTCCGCGGCGATCCGCGATTCGCCTCACTTGACTTAATCCCCGCGCAGCCTCGCCAGCGACGGCGGCGGGCGCAGTTCGGCACCGACCACGCCGTAGCCGTAGGCCGCATCCGGCTCTCCCTTGCCTGAGTGCTGCGCGCGGGCGGCGAGTGCCTCGATCGCACGCGCGGCTGCCGCAGGGTCAGGCACCGCGAGTCCGGGCGCGAGCAGCGCTGCGACGATGGGCGCGGCGAAGGACGTGCCGCGCACCAGCACATAGCCGTGCGGGGGCCGGGCCGCAGCCATGTCGGCGCCGGGTGCCGCGAATTTCACCTGTGGACCGCGCTCGGCCTCCGGCAATAGCCGTCCACGCGCGTCGATGCCCGTCACGCCGACGACTCCCGGCCAGGCCGCCGGATACAGCGGGGGCGCCGCCGGACCGTCGTTGCCGACCGCCGCGACGACCAGGAAGCCCCGCGCCACCGTGTTGCGCACGATGCTCTCGAGCATCCGGTTGGGCGGGCCGACCAGACTCACGTTGATCACCGCGACGCGCTCGCCCACCAACCACGCAAACGCGTCGGCGACTGCGTCCACCGACCCACCCGTCGGCAATCCGCAGAACACGTCCGCCGCATAGAGCTCCGCGCCCGGAGCCGCTCCCTGGAACGCGCCGCTGTGACCGATGAGGAGCGAGGCGACCGCGGTGCCATGGGGAGCCGGCGCCGTGGCACCCCCGCATCCGTGTCGATGCAGCACGCTGCCGGCGAAGGCCCCGTGTCCCGCATCCACGCCGCTGTCGATGAGGCCGAGGCGTGCGACGACGGGCGGCGCAGCGGCACCGACAGCGGCGGCCGCCGCAGGCGCCGTTGCCGGGCCCGCCGGGCCGGCGCTCTCCAGGTAGACGTGATTGAAATCGTAACTGCCGGCGGGATCGAGCGTCTGCAGGCGCTGGAGGGCGCGCGCCGTGTCCCCCCTCACGCGCAGCACCAGCAGCCGCGTGTCGAGCCCGGCGAGGGCGGATTCGCGCTCGATGCTGAACCCGGCGCCCGCCACGGCCGCGAGCGAGGCCGCATCCGGTGACAGCAGGAGCACCTGGCCGCGCACGATCGGTTCGCCGTGGCTGTCGGCCTCGAGGACGTCGCGATGGCGCCGCAGGAGTTCCCTGATCCGCGCATGGCGCAGCTCGCGCAGCTGCCCGGTATCGAGCTGGGCCGTGGCGGCATCCGCCGTGCCCGGCAACCCGGTCAGTACGCCCGGAACGCTGACCGGGGGCAGCGCCGGCACGCGCACCGGCGGCAAGCCGATCTGCGCGCCGGCAGTCCCGGTAAGACACACCAGCAGTGCCGCAACCAACACTCGCATGGAATGACCATAGTTGAATGTGGCCGCGCATGGAAGAAATGGAAGAAAATGGCCGCGATGTTCGTAGTCAGGTCATAGCGCTTGTCGGTCGACCGCCTGCGCGAGGAACTCGTCACACTGCTGCCGCGGTTGCGCCGCTTTGCGCGCGCCCTGGCGCGCAATCCCCAGGACGCCGACGACCTGGTGCAGACGGCGGTGGAGCGTGCGCTGCTACACGCCGCGCAGCTGCGCGACGGAGCGCCGCTCGCCGCCTGGCTCTACGGGATCCTGCGCAACGCCTGGATCGACGAGCAGCGCGCACGCGCACGGCGCGGGCGGCTGTTCACCGCGGCGGAGTCGGGCGAGCAGGTCGCGGACGCCGCGCACGCCGGCCCGGCGGAGTCGCTCGCGGTGCAGGACGCCCTGGGACGGCTGCCCGATGAGCAGCGCCTGGCGGTCGCGCTGGTGCTGATCGAGGGCCTGTCGTACAAGGAGGCCGCCCACGTGATGGAGGTGCCGATCGGAACGCTGACGAGCCGCCTGGCGCGCGCCCGCGAGGCGCTGCAGGCAATACTCGGAGAGCCTTAGCGGAGCCCAGTGATGACTTACAGCGAGGAAACTCTGAGCGCGTATGCCGACGGCGAGCTGGATGCCGCGACGCGCGCCGCGCTCGAGACCGCCATGGCGGACGATCCGCAGCTCGCGCAGCGCATCGCGCGTCACCAGGCGCTGCGCGCGCAGTTGCAGTCCGCGTTCGCGCCCGTGCTCGAGGAGCCGGTGCCGGAGCGGCTGCTTGCGAGTGTGCGCGGTGCCGCGGCCGGGCCGCGCGCCGGTAACGTCGTTGCGCTGCAGCCCCGGGCGCGCGCGCGCTGGAGCTGGCCACAGTGGAGCGCGATCGCCGCCAGCCTCATCGTCGGCGCGTTGCTCGGCCCGCCGCTGCTGCGTCCGGGCGCGGATGCTTCTCTGGTCGATACACGGGGCGGGCGGATGGTGGCGGGCGGCGTGCTGGCGCGCGCCCTCGCCGAGCAGCTCGCGAGCAGCCAGCGCGCCGGCGCGCCGGTGCAGATCGGCGTCAGTTTCCGCAGCCGCGGCGGTGCGTACTGCCGGACGTTCTCAGTCCAGGAGGCCGGCGGGCTCGCGGGCCTCGCCTGCCATGAGCAGAGCTCGTGGCGCATCGAGACGCTGGCGCGCGCCGTGTCCGAGCCGGCCGGCGAGGGCTTCCGTCCCGCCGCCTCAGCGCTGCCACCCGCGGTCACGGGGACCCTCGCGGAGCTGATCGCCGGCGAGCCGCTCGATGCGGCCGCGGAGAGTGCCGCGCGCGCGCGCGGCTGGACGCGCTAGATCCTCACAGCCCCCACGCGGTGGCGAGGCGCGCCCGGGCGGCCAGGCCCGCCGCGAGCTCGGTCGCGTTGACGACCGCGAGCCGGAAGCCGCCCGGCGGCATGGCGTGCGCCTCGGCGGGCCGGTCTTCGTGGAACGTGATCTGCACGCTGCTGACGTACGGCATGCGGCGCACGTCCGCCAGCAGCTGCGGCGGCGGATGGCGGTACGCGCGACCATGCGGACCGAACAGCGCGACGCTGTAGCCGTCGCGGCGGTCGGTGTCGGCGAAGTTCCATGTTCCGCTGGCGTACAGCCCGACCACCGCATCCAGCCAGCCGGTGCCGTAGAGGTCCGGCCACTGATCGGCGACGCGCAAATGCGCCTCGATGATGCGGCCGCCGATCGTCTCGGCGTTGAACATGCCGGTATAGCCGGCGAGGTGCCGCTCGATCCAGACATCGAGATACGCCGCGAGCGAGGCGCGCGCGCCGGCCTCGATGGTCCAGTAGTCGAAGGTGCCACCCACGCCCGGAGCGCCGCGGCAGTGTCGTAACCAGCGCGGCTGCCCGCGCGCGACCGCCACGTCGGTGCTCACGTGCTCGCCGGTGAGCAGCGGCATCCAGAAATGCCCCGCGGTCTCCTCGCGCTCATAGGTCGCGAGGTCGGGCAGCACGCGGCTGCCGACCCCCATGCCATGCAGATTGGTGATCGGCTTGCTGAACACCGGAAACGAGCTCGGCCGCACGCCGTGCGGCGCGCATTCGAGTCCCTGCGACTCGGCCACCGCGAGCTTGTTGTAGACCCAGCGGTGCGCGGGATTCCACTGCCAGGCATCCGGGTCTTCGGTGGGGATACGCAGGCCGGGCGGGCAGGCGACGCCCTCGAAGTACTGCAGCCTCCAGGGATCGGCCTCGCAGAACGGCACCGGCTCTCCTCCTTCAGGCCCTAGAAGAGTCCGGTGATGCGGCCGTGGTCGTCGACGTCGATGTTGTTGGCGGCCGGCACCTTGGGCAGGCCCGGCATGGTCATGACGTCGCCGCAGATCATGATGACGAATTCGGCGCCGGCCGCGAGCCGCACCTCACGGATGTTGACCACGTGGTGCGAGGGCGCGCCGCGCAGCTTCGGGTCGGTGGAGAAGGAGTACTGCGTCTTGGCGACGCACACCGGGTAGTGGCCGTAGCCGGCCTCCTGCAGCTGCTTGATCTGGTTGCGGATCTTGCTGTCGGCGGTGATGTCGCTCGCGTGATAGATCTTGGTGGCGATCGCCTTCATCTTGTCCCAGAGCGTCGCGCCGTCCTCGTATACGTAGTGGAAGCGGTTGGGCTCGCCGCACAGGCGCACCACCTCGCGCGCCAGCTCGAGCGCGCCCTTGCCGCCTTCGGCGAAATGCGTGGCGCCGATGACGCGCACGCCGTGCGCCGCACCGCGCTCGGTGAGCAGGCGGATCTCGGCCTCGGTGTCCTCGGCGCGGCGGTTGATGGCGACGACGCACGGCAGGCCGTAGTGATTGACCACGTTGTCGATGTGGCGCTCGAGGTTCACCGCGCCCTTCTCGAGCGCCGCCAGGTTCTCGGCCTTAAGATCGGCGAGCTCGACGCCGCCGTGGTACTTGAGCGCGCGCACCGTGGTGACGATGACCGCGGCGCTCGGCCGCAAGCCCGACTTACGGCACTTGATGTCGACGAACTTCTCCGCGCCGAGATCCGCGCCGAAGCCGGCCTCGGTCACCACGTAGTCGGCGAGCTTGAGCGCCGCACGGGTGGCGATCACCGAATTACAGCCGTGCGCGATGTTGGCAAACGGGCCACCATGGATGAAAGCCGGGTTGTTGGCGAGCGTCTGTACCAGGTTGGGCGCGAGCGCCGTTTTCAGCAGCGCCGCCATGGCGCCCTGCGCCCTGACGTCGCGCGCACGGATCGGCTGCTGATCGGCACGGTAGCCGACCACGATGTTGCCCAGGCGCTCCTTGAGGTCGCGCAGGCTCGTGGCGAGGCACAGGATCGCCATCACTTCGGAAGCGACCACGATGTCGAAGCCGTCCTCGCGCGGCACCCCGTTGGCGGTGCCGCCGAGTCCCACGACTATCTGCCGCAGCGCCCGGTCGTTCATGTCGACCACGCGCCGCCAGGCGACGCGCCGCACGTCGAAGCCGAGCACGTTGCCCTGGTAGATATGGTTGTCGATCATCGCCGCCAGCAGGTTGTTGGCGGCGGCGATGGCGGCGAAGTCGCCGGTGAAGTGCAGGTTGATGTCCTCCATGGGCACCACTTGCGAATAGCCGCCGCCGGCGGCGCCTCCCTTGACGCCGAACACCGGACCGAGCGCCGGCTCGCGCAGGCACAGCATGGCGCGCTTACCGAGGAGGTTGAGCGCATCGCCGAGTCCGACCGTGGTCGTGGTCTTACCCTCGCCCGCCGGCGTCGGCGAAATCGCGGTGACGAGTACCAGTTTGCCCTCGGGCTTGCCGTCGAGCCGCGCGAGGTAGTCGAGTGCCACCTTCGCCTTGTAGTGTCCGTAGGGCTCGAGGCTCTCAGCCGGGATGCCGAGCCGTTCGTGCGCCAGCTCCTGGATGGGTCGCATCCGCGCCTGCTGCGCGATCTCGATGTTGCTCGGGAAGGGAACGGGTGCGGCGGCCGGCGTGTTGGACATGGCTGGTGGGCTGGTATCAGAGAGTCAGGGGGCCGTGATGCTACCAGAGGCGCACGCCTGTTCGCCTTACCCGTGGGCGGCTGGCTACAATCGCGCTTACGCTTCGCGGAAAGTCTGCTGATGCTCTGGCTCAAAGCCTTTCACATCATTTTCGTGGTCACCTGGTTCGCCGGCCTCTTCTACCTGCCGCGGCTGTTCGTCTACCACGTCGCCACCAGGGAGCCGGAAGGCCGCGCGCGCTTTGAGCTCATGGAGCGCCGGCTCTACATCATCATGACGATCGGTGCGAGCGGCGCCGTGCTCTTCGGCCTCGCGATGATCGCCGCGGAGCCGGCCTACCTCGCCTTCGGCTGGCTGCGCACCAAGCTGCTGCTGGTACTGCTGCTGATCGGCTACCACCTGTGGTGCCGCGCGCTCGTGCGCGAGCTCGCCGCGGGCGGCGGCCGCCCGCAGCGCTGGTACCGCTTCTTCAACGAAGTGCCGGCGGTGCTGCTGATCGCGATCGTGATCCTGGCGGTAGTGAAGCCCTGAGCCACTGCCGCGATCCCGCGCCGCCCTACCAGATCCTGACGCGCTGCTCCGGCTTGATATAGAGCTTGTCCCCCGGCTGCACGTCGAACGCCTCGTACCAGGCGTCGATGTTGGGCAGCGGACCATTGACGCGGAAGCGGTCGGGGCTGTGCACGTCGGAGAGCACCAGCTCGCGCAGCGCGCCGTCGCGGTACTTGCTGCGCCAGACCTGCGCGTAGGCAAGGAAGAAGCGCTGCGACCCGGTCAGTCCGTCGATCACCGGCGCCGGCGCGCCGTGCAGCGAGATGCGGTAAGCCTCGTAGGCCATGTTGAGCCCGCCCAGATCGCCGATGTTCTCCCCTACCGTGTTGGCGCCGTTCACCTTCAGTCCCGGCAGCGCCTCGAACGCGGAGTACTCGCGGATCAGGCGCGCAGTGCGCGCGGTGAACACCTGGGCGTCCTGCGGCGTCCACCAGTCCTCGAGAGCGCCGTCGGGACCGAACTTGCGTCCCTGGTCGTCGAACCCGTGGCCGATCTCGTGGCCGATGACCGCGCCGATGGCGCCGAAGTTGACGGCGGCGTCGGCGTTGGGATCGAAGAACGGCGGCTGCAGGATCGCCGCGGGAAACACGATCTCGTTGTTGGACGGGTTGTAGTAGGCGTTGATGTCCTGCGGGTTCATCTGCCACTCGGCGCGATCGACCGGCTTGTCGAGCCGCGCCAGCTGGTAGTTCCAGTGCCACTCGGTGGTGCGCTGCACGTTGCCGAGCAGCTCGTCGCGGCGAATCACCAGGCTCGAATAGTCCTTCCACTCGTCCGGGTAGCCGATCTTGGCGGTAAAGGTGGCGAGCTTCTCGTGGGCGCGCGAACGGGTTTCGGCCGTCATCCAGTCGAGCTCATCGAGTCGCTCGTTGAGCGCTGCCTGGAGGTCGCTCACCAGCGTGAGCATCCTGGCCTTCGATTCGGGCGGAAAGTACTGCGCCACGTACAGCCGGCCGACCGGCTCGCCGAGCGTCGCGTTCACCTCGTCCACGGCACGCTTCCAGCGCTCGCGCTGCTGCGGCTGCCCGTGGAGCGCCGCGCCGTAGAAGGCAAAGTGCGCCGCATCGAAGCGCCGCGGCAGATAGGGTGCGTGGCCGCTCAGGTACTGAAAGGTGAGCCACGCCTGCAGCGTCGGTACCGGGGTGCGCGCGAAGAGCTCGGCGAGATCGCGCACGGCGGTGAGCTCCGCCAGCACCAGCTGCTCGCGCCCGGCGAGCTGCGCGGCATCAAGGAACGCGTCCCAGGGAAAGCCCGGTGCGAAGGCCACGAGCTGCGCCCGGGTACGCGGGTTCCAGGCGGCCTCCACGTCGCGCCGCTTGTCGATCGGCCACTGTACCTTCGCGGCCGCCGTCTCGAAGGCGAGGATGTCGCGCGCCCGGGCGGCGGCATCGGCGGTACCAGCGAGGGAGAGCATCTGTCCGACGTAGGCCAGATACTTCTCGCGCAACGCCTTGAGCGTCGCATCCTCGCTCAGGTAGTAGTCGCGGTCCGGGAGTCCGAGACCCGATTCGCCGATCACGACCGCGTAGCGGTCCGGGTTGTGAAGATCCTGCGGCAGATCGATGTCGAAGAGCGAGGCGAAGCCCGGCAGCGCGAACACCCGCGCCAGCGCCTCGCGCGAGGTGGCCGCACTGATGCGCTTCAGGTCCGCCTGCGCCGGCGCGAGCCCCGCCGACTCGATCGACTGCTCGTCCATGAAGCTCGCGTAGTAGTCGCCGATCTGCTGCTCGGGAGTGCCGCCGGCCGGATGCGCTGCCGCGGCCGCCTCGATGATCGAGCGCACGTGCTCGGTGGAGATCTCCTCGAGCTCATTGAAGGGGCCGAAGCTCGAGTGATCGGCCGGGATGACGAAGCTCTCGTACCACTTGCCGTTGGCGTAGGCGAAGAAGTCATCGCCCGGGCGCACCCCGGGGTCACCCGCCGCAAGATCGACGCCGAAGTCGCCGATTGCAGCGTGCGCCGCGGCGGCCGCGGGTGCGGGTGGATCGGCGGGTGCAGCGGGCGTGACGATCGGGGCAGCAGGAGCGGCGGGCACGGAGTCCTCCCTCGCGGGACTCGCGGCACAGGCCACCAGGGCGGCGAGCGCCGCCGTCCACAGCAGCAACCTCATCGGACTTGAGCGCCTTCAGCGGGGGTGAGAGGCACGCATCATACGGCAGCGCCCTCCCACTCGCGCACCAGGTCGTGCCATTCACCGCGTGCCACGGGCGCTTTACCGGCTTCGGTGCCGAGGTAGAGGAATCCGACAATGGTGTCGGCGCCGCCAAAGCCGAGCGCGGCGGCGAGCGCGGGATCGTAGGCCGCGCCGCCCGTCTTCCACATCGCGTTGTAACCGAGTGCGACCGCGGCCAGCATGATGTTGCCGGCGGCGACTCCCGCGGCCAGCAGCTGCTCGATCGGCGGGATCTTTTTGGCCACTTCGCTCACATGCGCCGCGACCACGACGATGAGCGGCGCCCGCAGCGCCTTGTCGCGCTCGCGCTGCAGCGACTCAGCGGTCGCACCGGGCTGCGTGCGCGCGAGGTGCTCACCGAGCAGCGCGCCGAAGCGCTCGCGCGCGGCGCCACGGATCACCACGAAGCGCCACGGGCGCAGCCGTCCGTGATCGGGCGCGCGCACCGCGCTCGCGAATATGAGTTGCAGCGCGCCCGCATCGGGCGCGGGCTCCGTCAGGGTGACCGCCGAGCGGCGCGTCAGCAGGGCATCTATGGCTTGCATGAGCCCATTGTCGCAGACTCGCACCCGTGCTGGCCGTCTCCGAAGCCTGCGAGCGCAACAAGGGCCCGATACTCGAGGTGCTCGCGGGAGCCCTGGCCGCGAGCCGCGCGGTGCTCGAGATCGGCAGCGGCACGGGTCAGCACGCCGTGCACTTCGCGCGCCATCTGCCGCACCTCAGGTGGCAGCCGACCGAGCGCGCCGCCGAGCTCGGGCCGCTCGCCGCGCGCATCGCGCTCGAGGGTCCGCCCAACCTGGCGGCCGCGATCGAGCTCGACGTGCGCGCACTCCCCTGGCGGGGCGTGGGCTGTGATGCGGTGTTCAGCGCCAATACGCTGCACATCATGGCGTGGGAGGCGGTCGAGGACTTCTTCCGCGGCGTCGGGGGCGTGCTCAGCGCCCCCGGTGTGCTGTGCGTCTACGGGCCGTTCCGTTATCGCGGCGCCTACACCAGCGACAGCAACGCCGAGTTCGACCGGTTTCTGCGCCGCCGCGATCCGGCGAGCGGCATCCGCGATTTCGAGGCGCTCACCGCGCTCGCCGCCGCACAGGGGCTCGAGCTCGCGGCCGATCATGCGATGCCGGCCAACAACCAGACGCTCGTGTGGCGACGTCCGGGCTGAGGTGTAGAGTTCCGCGCCATGCAGCTGCTCACGACCGAGGAGATCCGCGCCGCGATCCGCACCATCAGCGACTACCCCAAGCGCGGCGTCATGTTCCGCGACATCACGACGCTGCTCGGCGACGCGCGCGCGTTTCACAGCGTGGTCGAGCGCCTGGCGGAGCCGTGGCTCGCCGCCGGCGTCAGCCGCATCGCCGGGATCGAGGCGCGCGGCTTCATCCTCGGCGGCGCGCTCGCGCAGCGTCTCGGCGCGGGCTTCGTCCCGATCCGCAAGAAGGGGAAGCTGCCGCACACGACGGTGCGGGTCGCCTACTCGCTCGAGTACGGCGTCGACGAGATGGAGATGCACCGCGACGCGGTGGGCGCGGGCGAGGGCATCATCCTGGTCGACGACCTGATTGCCACGGGGGGCACCGCCGCCGCGGCGGTGCAGCTCCTGCGCTCGCTTGGCGCGGGCGTGCTCGCCGCCTGCTTCATCGTGGATCTGCCCGATCTCGGGGGCTCGGCGAAGCTCGCGGCTCTTGGCGTGCCGGTGCAGACGCTCGTCTCCTTTACCGGACACTGAAGCGCGCTTCAGCCGCCGTTCAGACTAAATATCCGTTTTTATTCAAATGCTTACGGAGTGTCGGACCACAACATTACTTTGCAGTCATATGGGCCTTGGGCGCGGGGAATCGAGTAATAATACGCCCGCTTCGCGCACGCACGCGCACACTCTCATTCTCTGGAGACCACATGTTCAAGAAGCTCATTCCCGTCATCGCCCTGGCCCTGATCGCCGGCCCGGCGCTCGCCCAGTCGACCCCGGCCCCGGCCGCGGCTCCGGCTCCTGCGGCCGCGCCCGCCGCCGACGCGTCGAAGGACGCCAAGTCGACCACCCATAAGAAGCATCACAAGAAGAAGACCACGGACGCCAAGTCGACGGATTCGTCCTCGACCACCCCGCCGAAGTAAGCTTTTTCAGTCCACTTTGAGGAGCCCCGCCCGTCAAACGGCGGGGCTTCTTGCTTTGCGGGGGCGGGGCTTGCAGGGGACGTCCAAAAAGTTCAAATTTATCCCATGGACGGGGAGCAACAGGCCGCAATACATCAGGCGCTGGTGTCCGTACAACATGCCGTGACGAGCATGACATTCCCGATCTGCGATCAGGAAGACCTGATCGAAGCCATCGATTGCGTTGAGGAGCAGATGCACACGAGCCACCCGAACCTGGCCGTCATGTGCCGCTTCCTCAACTCCATCGCGCGCAGCCTGCGGGCGCAGGCGGAGGCGCGCGACGCGTGCCTCCTGATCGAGGATGCCATCGGCAAGGCCGGCATGCCGAGCACCTGGCAGTCGGGAATCTGACCTAAGCCGATTCCACCTACGCGGCGCTGCGGCGCGGCGCGCGCCCGGGTACCCGTTGCGTTTGCCGCGCGGCGCAGTCTAAGTTCGGTGCCGATGATCGCTCCGCTCTCCCAGGTGCTGCTGCTGCTCGGCGGCTCGGTGTTCCTCATAACACTGGCGCGGCGGCTGGCGCTGCCGACCACGCTCGCGTACCTGGCGCTCGGGCTGGCGCTCGGACCGCATGCGCTCGGGGTGGTGTCGGACTCGAACACCACGCGGCTGCTCGCCGACCTCGGCGTGGCGTTCCTGCTGTTCACGCTCGGGCTCGAGTTTTCGCTCCCGCGGATGCTGGCGATGCGCGGCGAGGTATTCGGGCTCGGCGCACTGCAGGTCGGGGTCACGGGCGCGCTGTGCGCCCTCATCGCGCGTGCCCTCGGGGTCGAGTGGCTGCCGGCGATTGTGCTCGGCGGCGCGGTGTCGATGAGCTCGACCGCGATCCTGCTGCACCAGCTCACTGAGCGCGCCGAGCTCAACCGCACCCACGGGCGGCTCGCCTTCAGCATGCTGCTGTTCCAGGACCTGGCGTTCGTGCCGTTCCTGGCGCTCGCCGCGGCCCTGGTCGAGGGCGCGGACCACTTCAATCTGGCCGAGAGTCTCGTGGCCGTGGTCGGCGGCGTGCTGTCGATCGGCGCGGTGCTGGCCGCCGGGCGCTGGCTGCTGCGTCCGCTGTTTCACGAGATCGCCCACAGCCGCCTGCGCGAGCTGTTCACGCTCACGGTACTGCTGGTGGTGCTCGCCTCGGCCTGGGTGTCACACGTCGCGGGACTGTCGTTCGCGCTCGGCGCGTTCCTCTCGGGAATGATGCTCGCCGAGACCGAGTACCGGCACCAGATCGAGGCGGTGATCCGCCCGTTCCGCGACATCCTGCTCGGCCTGTTCTTCATCTCGGTCGGCATGGTGCTCGACCTGAAGCTGCTGGTGCACGAGCTGCCGCTGGTGTCGCTGCTGCTCGTGACGATGGTGCCCCTCAAGGCGGCGATCGCCGCGCTCGTTGCGCGCCCGTTCACCAATTCGCGCTTCAAGGCGCTGCGCACCGGCATCGTCATTTCGATCGGCGGGGAGTTCGGCGTCGCGCTGTGCACCATCCTGCTGGAGGCGGGGCTGGTGCCCGAGCGGCTCGGGCAGCCGCTCCTCATCGCCATCATTCTGTCGATGATGCTGTCGCCGCTCATCCTCAACAACAACAAGCGGGTGGCGCGCTTCCTGTTGCGCGAGCACGCGCCGGGCGTGACGGCGGTCGAGCGCGAGGACGCCGCCACCGGCGGCATCGCGCGCCGCGAGCACGTGATCCTGTGCGGGTTCGGGCGCGTCGGTCAGAACGTGGCACGTGTGCTCGAATCGCAGGGCTTCGAGTACATCGCGCTCGACCTCGATCCGGCGCGCATCCGCGCCGCACGCCAGGCGGGCGACCCGGTCATGTACGGCGATTCCGCCGACGAGGAGATGCTCGCCAAGGCGGGCTTAAGCGCGGCTAGCGCGGTGGTCATCAGCTTCTCCGATCCCGCCACCTCGATCGGTATCCTGCGCAGCGTGCGGCGCCTGCGCCCCGACGTGCCGGTGCTGGTGCGCACCGCGGACGACGCCCGCCTCAAGGAGCTGCAGGACGCCGGTGCCACCGACGTCGTGCCCGAAACCTTCGAGGCGAGCCTCATGCTGGTCTCGCACGTGCTGATGCTGCTGCACGTGCCGGTGCCGCGCGTGCTGCGCGCGCTCGGCGACATCCGCAGCAGCCGCTACGCCGTGCTGCGCAATATCGTGCACCACGATGACGCGCATCCCCTCGAGGAGCTCAGCGGGCCGCGCGAGGCGTTGCGCTCCGTGGTGGTACCGCCCGGCGCCTGGGTGGTGGGCCGCACGCTCGCCGAGGTGCGCGGCCGCGGCGTCGAGGCGCTCTTCACGGGTGTGCGCCGCCAGGGGATCCTCGGACGCGAGCCCGCGCCCGACACGGTGCTGCACGAGGGCGATATCGTCGTCATCTACGGCCAGCCCGAGGAGCTCGAGCGCGCCGAATCGGTGCTGCTGGCGGGTTAGAGCCCGGCGGCTGCGGGCGCTACTGCACTCCCCTCCAAACAATCCTGTGGAACAGTTCGTCGATTGCCTCTGGTGCTTCCTTCGCACCGCGATCCACCCACCATTTCAGCAGCGCCAGCAGGCTTGCCGCCAAAGCATACGAGCGAGCGCTCAATTCCTGATGGAGCAGGTGTGAGCATCGTCGCGACTCGCGAAGCCGTTGTTCGATTGCGCGCGAAAAGTAGCCTTGCGCGAGATCAAAGAAGTCGTGGAGGCGCCCGGCATCAGCCAGCGCGCGATAAATCTTATTCTGGGCGCCAATGTGCGCAAACATCTCCGCGACAGGAAGGACACGATGCGACTCCTCCTGACGGTTGGTGAGAGTCGTGCTCATCGTGTCCAGAAACATCTCGAGCTGGCTGAGCAGCAAGTCATTTTTGTTGCGGAAGTGAAGATAAAAGGTGGATCGGCCGACGGATGCGCGATCTAACACCTCCTGGACTGTCACATCGTTGAACGGCTTTTCGTGAATCAACGCCACCAAAGCACTGCCGAGCCGCGCACGCGTCCGTCGGATGCGCTCATCGACTTGTCGCCGTCGCTTCGTTTGCTGCGTCTGCCCGACGGGTTCCTGTGAGTTGGACCGCTTATTTCCGGACATCGACCGCCACTTTGTTCATTAACGCAAATTCGCCGTCGGCTACGGAGCCCTGCAAAGCTACACTTGGAAATCATAGGGCACTCGGCGCTTCAAAGGAGAGGTTCGATGAATCGCTTAACTGCACTCGGCGCGACGTTCCTCATCGCACTGACCGTACCGGCGCATCAAGCTGTCGCCGGACCACAGGACGACGTGCCGCCAGTTGGACAGATGCTGAAGGTATTGACTGAGAAACTAGATCTCACCACCGAGCAGCAGGCGAAAATCACCCCAATCCTTCAACGGCTGCATGACATTCAACAAGCCCTCGTGCAGGACCAGAGCCTTTCGCGCGAAGAACGCCTGGCCAAGATGAGACCACACCGTTACAAGGCCAATGAGGACATCCGCGAGATCCTGACCGACACTCAGAAAGGAAAGCTTGATCAGTACCTGCAGGGGCCGCACCCGGAAATGCATGGCAGTCTGAGCGGAGCAGCGCCACCGCCCCACTGACTGCGGTGGGTCAGAATGGAACGGCACTGCCGCAGTTCATTGAACGGCCGCTTTGCAGCAGGCAGGCAGTGGCGAGCAATGCCCGCTTCTGGCGGATTCGGGAAGGATCCGATTGGCGCTTCCTGACCCCTTCCTGCCATCGGCGAGCGGCAGCTATCGGGCAGGCTGATGTTGAAGCGAGTGCGAATTGCGTCTGCACAATCGGAGCAAAAAAGGGCGCTGTCACTCCTCGCTCAGGGACGCCTGAGGAATCTGAAGTAGAAAGCTGCGAACACCAAGACGATGCCGATGTTCGCTATCAACCGTTCCCAGAATCGGTTTCTGAAGAACGCGAAATCCACACCGACT
>Ga0210394_10001885_pt1 | contig 31150 bp, 29 predicted proteins | sample IncBWC12MmetaG_FD_160121 | JGI IMG/M metagenome (GOLD analysis project Ga0210394, IMG submission 160121) | Forest soil microbial communities from Barre Woods Harvard Forest LTER site, Petersham, Massachusetts, United States - Inc-BW-C-12-M | ecosystem: Environmental > Terrestrial > Soil >... | reverse complement strand
ACTGCCCCCTTCCCCTGCAACCCCATCCCCAAAATCAACCCAACCCAATCGGCGAGGGCACAACTTTGAAACCGGACATTTCATTTGCTACAAAAACCGGACATTTTAACTTGCTACCGACAGTCGGTGTTACACCGGGTAGTGTGCTAAATTCATCAACCGCAAAGGACACGAAGTTACACAAAGTGTGAATCCCCAGGGTTTCCTTCGTGCTCCTTAATTTCTGGTTGGCTAAGACGCCGCCTTACACCGCCACCTCCGGCGTTGCCTCCAACAAGCTGCGGGTATAGTCATGCCGTGGCGCTGTCGTGATCTGCCCGGTGGTTCCAACCTCCACCAGCTTCCCCCGGTACATTACGGCGATGCGCGTGGCCAGATAGCGTACCACCGGCATGGAATGCGAAATAAACAGGTAGGTAAGCCCGAACTCGCGTTGCAACTGCGCCAGCAGATTGACGATTTGCGCGCCCACGCTGACGTCCAGCGCAGAGACCGGTTCATCCGCAACAATGAATTTCGGGCGGAGCGCGAGCGCCCGCGCAATGCCGATGCGCTGCCGCTGTCCGCCGCTGAATTCATGGGGAAAACGCGGCAGGATGGATTCGTCGAGGCCGACGGCGCGGAGGAGTTCGGCAACGCGGAGTCGAGTCCCACCCTGTCGCAAAGAGCGTGACGAGGGCGGGGCGCCCGTTTCTTTATGAATGATCAGGGGTTCGGCGATGATGTCTTCCACGCTCATGCGGGGGTCGAGCGAGCCGAACGGATCCTGAAAAATGATCTGCATATCGCGCCGCAGCCGCCGCATTTCGCCATGATTGGCTGCCTGAAGATCGCGCCCGTCGAAACGAATGCTGCCGGAAGTGGGCTCAATCAGACGCAATGCCAAACGCCCCAGCGTGCTCTTGCCCGAGCCCGACTCGCCCACCAATCCAAGCGTTTCGCCAGAATGGATGTCGAACGAAACATCATCCACGGCGCGCACTTCGCCTTTGGCTCCTCCTCCGAAAATGGATTCGCCCAGCGGGAAGATCTTGGTCAGATTGCGAACTTCGAGCAAAGGCATGGGGAGGATGTTAGCAGAGTCGGGCAGAGCAAAAATCGCCACGGATTCGCGCGGATGCCAACATTACTGCCAGGCGATCATCGGCACCGCCAGCAGCGCGGCCAGGATGCCCACAGCTTTCCAGCGCGTAAAATGCTCTCGCAAAAAGATACGCGCCAGCAGCACGGTAATCGCCGGATACAGCGAAGTGAGCACCACCGCCTGGTCCAGCCTGCCGATCTGAGCAGCGCGGATGTACAGCAGGCTCCCGGTTGCGTCCAGGCCACCTGCGATAAACGCCAAAGCGACTCCGCGCCGGTCTATACTTTGGAAACCCCCGTCACGGAACCTCACGCCGATCAAAACAATCATCGCCGTCAGCACGAGGGACGCGGTTTTCACCGTCGCGGTAATCCACAGCGCGGAACCGCTGCCCGCCTGGTGAGCGCAAAGATAGAACCCGGCAAAGCCAATGCCCGCGAGCACCGCCAAGCCGACCCCTTCCGGGCGGTGATGGTCTTCAACTCCTGAGATCAGCCATATCCCCACGCCTGCCAGCACGAACCCGGCGACCGGAGCCGGACCCGGCAGTCCTTGCGTGACGATGCCAAATGCAGTTGGTATCGCGGCTCCAAGCACGGCGGCAACTGGCGCGGTTAATCCCATTCTTCCCGAGGCCAGGGCGCGATAAAAGATTGCCAGCGCGGCGCCGCCGCACAGTCCCGCAGCCAAAGCCCATCCGGCGGCGTTGCGCGACGGGTACGCAGAATGACTGGCTAGCGCAAACCCGGCCATCAACAGCAGGCCGCTGCCATGGGCGATGGCGGTGAACACAAACGCGTTGGCGCGCTTAACACCATATCCGCCGAGAAAGTCGCTGGTGCCCCATACCAGCACGGCAACCAAGCTAAGGCAAACGGGGACGAATTGGGCAGAAGCGAACATACGGGAGCGGCGAGTTTAACATGACACGCTTGACATGAAGCACGGGGGATTCGGGCCCAATCGAGAGACGCGACTTAATCGGAAATACCCCCACCTTATATCTTCCCCGGTTATTGTCGCCCTCCTTGCCCCAAAGCGCTTTGCCCGCGTATGATGCAGCGTTCATGACTACGCGAACCCCGCCCCACCAGCCCAACCTGCGAGAGAAGGCGCAGTTGATGTCGGCATCGGAAATCGAGCGCACGCTGGTCCGCCTGGTTCACGAAATCATTGAGAAAAATGATGGCGCCGCGGATCTCGGCCTGGTCGGCATCCGTCGCCGTGGCGTGTTCATCGCGCAACGCCTGGGGCAGATGATCGAGCGCATTGAGAAGGCCTCAGTTCCCGTTGGCACACTCGACATCACGCTCTATCGCGATGATCTCTCGACCCCGCTGCCCAAGCCGATGGTACAGAAGACGGACCTGGGATTCTCGATTACGGGTAAGAACATCATCCTGGTGGATGACGTCCTCTACACGGGCCGCACCGCTCGCGCCGCCATGGATGCGCTTTTCCGCCAGGGCCGGCCGAAGCGGGTACAGCTTTGTGTTTTGATCGACCGGGGCCATCGCGAGCTGCCGATTGAAGCGACTTTCGTGGGACGCAGAGTGCAGACTTCGCGGGAAGAGCTGATCGAGGTGCAACTGCGCGAACTGGACGAAGCAGAAAAGGTTTTATTGGTGGAGAGGTCATGATTAGCGCAGCACAGTCCATCCCGAAAGCCGCGTCCGGGACAGCCTCCGGACCGGCCACACGAAAAGTCACGCGCGGCTCCCTGCTGGGCATCGAACATCTCGATGCCGCCGAGATCATGAGCGTGCTCAAGCTGGCGCGACGCATGAATCCGCTCAAGTCCCGCCCCCTGCTTCGCGGCAAGCGCGTGCTGCTGCTTTTCTACGAGGCCTCAACCCGCACGCGCGGTTCGTTTGAGATCGCCGCCAAATCCATGGGCGCCACGACCACACTGGTTCTCTCCAGCGGGTCGAGTATTGAAAAAGGCGAGTCGCTGCTGGATACCGGCTACACCCTGCGCGCGATCGGCGCGGAAGTCATTGTGATCCGCCATCCCCACGCCGGCGCTCCGCTGCTGATGGCGCAGCACCTTGACATCCCGGTGATCAATGCGGGGGATGGTATGCACGAGCATCCCTCGCAGGCGCTGCTCGACGCCTATACCATTCTTCGGCACAAGAAGCAGTTGAACAAGCTGCAGGTCGCGATCGTGGGCGACATCTTTCACAGCCGCGTGGCCCGCTCGGCGATTCATCTGCTAAGCAAGTTCGGCGCGCAAATTACTCTCTGCGGCCCTCCTGAGATGGTGCCGGAGATGGCCACCGGTCTTGCTCCCGGCCTGCACATCAGCCGCACCGCCGAGGAGGCTTTGCGCGGCGTGGATGTAATCATGGTGTTGGGCGTGCAAAAAGGGCGCCTGGCCGGCCAGAAAATTCGCTTGCAGGATTACATTGCGCGCTATCAAATGACCATGGCCCGGCTCAAGCTGGCTAAGAAGGACGCTCTGGTTATGCATCCCGGCCCGATTATTCGCGGCCTCGAACTAACCTGGGAAGTCGCCGATTGTCCGCAATCGGCCATTGTTGAGGAAGTGCACAATGGAGTGCCGGTGCGCATGGCGATTCTGGCGAAGGCGCTGGGCAAAGCAAGATGAGAAGGCAAGTAACATCCAGCACGGAGGCACGGAGCCACGGAGAAAGAAGAATGCTTTCGGCCGCTGGAGCTTTGTCCTTGCGGGGGCACGGCGTCCTTGGGTCCCCTGGGTGGAGTTGGTGTGAGCGTGTGCGGAGATCAGCGTGAATCAGCGGAGGGAAACTGGCAGTCTTTGGATCAAGGGCGGGCACGTCATTGACCCTGCCGCCAAGGTCAATGCTCCGATGGACATTCTGCTGCGCGACGGTCGCGTGGCCGAGATTGCTGCTCCCAACAAGCTGCGTGGCGCGGCTGATGAGAAATTCGATGCCCGTGGCCTGATCGTCGCCCCCGGTTTCATTGATCTCCACGTGCACTTTCGCGAGCCCGGTCAGGGTTACAAGGAAACCATCGCTACCGGCTCTGCCGCAGCCGCGGCTGGCGGGTTCGCCTCGGTTTGCTGCATGCCCAACACGTCTCCTGTGGTGGACTCCACCGATTGGGTAACCTGGCTGCAGCAGCCGCAGCGCGGCGCTATCGTCAATGTCTTTCCCATCGCCGCCGCTACCCACGCCAGCAAGGGCGTGGTGCTCACCGATTTTCGCGCCTTGCAGCGCGCGGGCGCAGTCGCGGTCAGCGATGACGGCCGCCCCATTCTCAGCGACCCCATCATGCAGCAGACTTTGCGTCTGGCCTCGGAGACCGGTCTTCCTGTGATCCAGCACGCGGAAGATACCCGCATGACTGAAAACTGCTCGATGAATGAAGGTCCAACTTCGTTCCGGCTGGGATTGCGAGGCATGAAAACCGCCGCCGAAGCCTCCATCGTGGAGCGTGACGTGGCGCTGGCGCAGCAGTTTACCGGCGCGCGCCTGCACGTGGCTCATCTCTCGACCGCCGATGCGCTGAAAGCGGTTCGCCGTGGCAAGCGCAGCAAAGCTTCAATCACCTGCGAAGTCACGCCGCATCATTTCTCTCTCACCGATGAAGACGTTGGCGACTACAACACCTACTGCAAGATGAATCCGCCGTTACGCTCGGCTTCCGATCGCGAAGCTCTTCTGGTTGCACTCGGCGACGGCACGGTGGATGCCATCGCCACCGATCACGCCCCCCACGCCGAACACGAGAAGATCATCGAATTCGAGCGCGCCATGTTCGGAATTACCGGCCTCGAAACCGCGCTTGGCCTTGCCATTACCCACCTGCATCGCGAGCACAAAATTCCGCTGACCAGAATTGTCGAGTTGTTCACCGCCGGTCCGGCCCGCGTGGTTGATCTGCGCGGACGCGGCACGCTTGCCCGCGGCTCCCATGCCGACGTCACCATCTTCGATCCCAAGAAGCGTTGGACGTTTGAAGCGGCGAAGTCACGGTCGAAGTCGCGGAACACGCCGTTCGACGGCTGGCAGCTCACGGGGAGAGTGGTGGCGACGATTGTAGGCGGAAGGATCGTGCACCGCGAGGGGTGAAGAATCCCTGCCCGTCTGGGGCGGGTGCCCGCGTCCGCCTGCCCGACGGATTCGATAAAGTTGAGCAAAACGCTTCATACATTTAGTTGTATGTTTCGAGTAGTACAAATGCTATATACTGCCTTGCTGACGAATGAGGAGAAAGGCATGGCGGGCAGACGTAATAAGCCAACTCACGTGACGCGCGGAAATGTGCTCGACGACTTGGGATTCTCCCCCGAGCAGGCCACGATCCTGAAGTTCAAGGCAGACTTGTACCAGGCCATCCTGAAGCACGCGCGAAAGTATTCGCAGACGCAATTGCAGGTAATCCTGGCGGAGCCTCAGCCTCGCGTGAGTGAACTGCTCAACGGGAAAATTGCCAACAAGAGCGTGGACAAGCTGCTCTACTACGCCGGGCGGCTAGGGATTGAAGCCAAAGCCCGATTCCCGCAGACGAACAAACAGGTCGTCAAGCGAGAACTGGCCGCGGCCGCGCGCTAGGAAGTCCCCGGTTTCGACACCGCCAGCTTTCTTCTGCAGAGATCCCTACGTAAAAATCTCTCCCGGCATCTCCGTCAACGTTCGCGACGCTAGACTATTTTGGCGGCAGCGCGGCGGACGAACAAAGGTACCGCCCTCGATCTGCTTGCGTTCGATGCGAAGCTTCAAAGCCCGCTCGATCTGCCGCAGTTCCAGCACTTCTGCGCCGGAAACGAGAGTTGAAGCCAGACCGCGGCTGCCCATTCGTCCGGTGCGGCCGACGCGATGAATAAAATCCTCCGCTAATTTGGGCAGGTCATAGTTGATCACATGGGCTACGTCGCGCACGTGAATGCCGCGCGATGCCAGATCGGTCGCGACCAGCACCTGAAAGCGGCCTCCATCGAATCCGTCGAGCGCGCTGGTGCGTTGACCCTGGGAACGGTCGCCGTGGATCATGGCCGCGGAAAAACCATCGCGGATCAGACCCTTCGCAATGCGCTCCGTGCCACGCTTGGTCCGGGCAAACACCAGGGTCTGTCCTTTTTCAGCAGAGAGGAGTTGGCGAAGAACCTCGGGCTTGCCCGCAGCGGCAGTCTCGAACGCTTGCAGTTCGACGGTTTCCGCGGGCTTCAGAACCGATCCCAGCGCAATGCGCACGGGATTTCGCATGCAGTCGTTCACCAATCCAACAACCGATGCTTCGAGCGTCGCCGAAAAACACATGGTCTGGCGCTGCGTAGGCAAGCCGCCGACAATGCGTCGAATGGCGGGCAGGAAGCCCATGTCGAGCATGCGATCGGCTTCGTCGAGCACGAGAATGGAGACATGGCGAAGGTCAACCAGCCGGCGCGAAAGAAAATCTTCCAGACGGCCGGGGGTTGCGACCACCAGGGTTGCACCGGACCGCAGCGCCTGAATCTGGCGTTTTTCCGGCAATCCGCCGATGACTAATGCGGCCGGCATGGTCGCCTTGCCGCGCAGCGCTTCGTATTGCTCGTGCACCTGCATGGCTAATTCCCGCGTGGGAACGAGCACAAGAGTTTCCACATTGCGCTGCGCAGGGCGCCGCAACTGGGCTTCGATAATCGGCACCAAAAAGGCAAGAGTCTTGCCGGTACCGGTCTGCGCCGTGGCCATAATGTCTTTGCCGGCCATGGCTTGAGGAATGGTTTCCGCCTGAATCGGCGTTGGGTTAATAAAGTGGGCAGCGGCCAGTCTCTGCTGAAGTTCAGCAGAGAAAGGCATTTCTGTAAAGCTGGTCATTCGAATCGTATCTTTCTTGAGGGGCGTCTCGCGAGACGCACTCAAAAATGCGATTCGCGACTGTAGCAAAGGAAGCCGCTCGGTTCAGTTGTATTCTGGCGCTGGAATCAAACGGAGAGCACGAAGGCGGGAACAACGTCAGACCAGTAACTTAGATCGGACTACCGCACCACAAGCGAGCCGTGGCCAAAAGTATTAAAGAGAGTATAGCACACGGGGGGCTGGTGTGGCGCGGGCGCCATAGTTGGGACATGACTTCGGTCACACCGAAGGTATCTAGCGCGGAAGAAAGCAGATTCTTCTCTCGTTGGCCTACGGCTCTGTCGGAATGACAATCCTTGGGGGCAGCGCCATGCAGACTGCATTACGCTGCAATCTTCACGCGAATGGCGGCGACCAGGCCGGCGGTGGTGGAGACATCGATCCCATACCGTTCCCCGCCGCGCACAATCGGCCCGGCGATGGCGTCCAATTCGAGCTCGCGCCCGGCGGCAAGGTCTTTCTGCATGGAGCTGCGCATGCCCGCGGGCATGCTGTCGAAGATCGCCTGCAATTTCGCCGGCTCAACTTCCGCGCCGCTTGAGTTCGCCACCGCGCAGGCCTCGGCAATGGCGGAAGCCAGCTTTTCTTTCCATTCGGGATTCGCGAGAATCTCTCCCTTGTTCATGCCCGACGCGGATGTCACCAGCGCGAACGGCGCCAGGAAGCAGAGCTTGCTCCACAGCAGAGTCTGCTCGTTCGGAATGAACTGGCAGGCGAATCCGAGGTCGCCCAGGCGGGCGACGACTGCTCCCAAGAGTTTCTCTCCGCTCGCCGCCAGGTTGAGGCGAATGATCGGCGAGCGCTCGAGAAATCGTCCGGGAGCAATTTTCTCGGCTTCGACCGCGATGACACCGGGCACAACACGATCATGACCGAAACGTTCGCGGAGGATCTCGACGTGATCCACTCCGTTCAGCAACGGAATTACGCAGGTCGCGGAAGACTGCATGGATTCCAGCGCAGTTTGCAGTTGATAGGTCTTGGTTGCGATCCACAGCCCGTCAACCGGTTCCGTCAGCGTGGCCACACCTTTTGCCGGCGCCGAGATCGAGCCCTGCGGACGCTCCAGCGTCAAGTTCCCGGGATAGCCCGGCAGGCTCTCTGGCCGGATGATTACGGTGACGTCTTCGCCAAGCGAGGCTAGGGCGGTGCCGATCAAGCCTCCGATGGCTCCCGCTCCTAAGATGGCATGTTTCATGCCACAATCGCCATGCGCTTGCCGACTCGCTTCAACACCTCCAGCGCTTGCTGCAACTCTTCTTTGGTATGCGTTGCGGTCATGATGGTGCGGATGCGGGCTTTACCTTCGGGCACGGTTGGAAACGCGATGCCCGTGCCTAGCACGCCTTCTTTGAACAGCTCGCGGGAGAAATCCATGGTGAGCTTGCCGTCGCCGATGATGATGGGCGTGATCGGAGTCTCGCTGGCCGGCGTCGTTTTCCCGCCGATGTTGAAGCCCAGCAGTCCGAGCTCTTTTTTCCAGAAGCGCGTGTTCTCCCACAGCCGCTCGATACGCTCGGGTTCGTTTTCCAGAACATCGAAAGCGGCGATACAGGTCGCCGCCACCGACGGCGGATGGGAAGTCGAAAACAGGAAAGGCCGGGCGCGATGGTAGAGGAAATCAATCAGATCGCGGGTGCCGCAGACATATCCGCCGAGCGCGCCAATGGCTTTCGAGAGTGTGCCCACCTGAATATCCACCCGTCCGTGCATCTTGAAGTGGTCAATCGTGCCGCGGCCGTTGCGGCCGAGCACGCCGGAGGCGTGGGCGTCGTCCACCATCATGATGGCGCCGTATTTTTCGGCGAGCTCGCAGAGCGCGGGCAGCGGGCCGATGTCGCCGTCCATCGAGAACACGCCGTCGGTGATGAGCAGCTTTTTTCCGGGTTCGTTCTTCACACTTGCAAGGCGTTCTTCGGCTTGAACCATGTTTTTATGTTCGAACACCAGAATCTTGGCTCGCGACAGGCGCGCGCCGTCAATGATCGAAGCGTGGTTCAACTGGTCGGAGATGATGAAATCGTCTTTGCCCAGCACGGCGGAAACGGTCCCTGCGTTGGCCGCGAACCCTGATTGAAAAACCACGCAGGCTTCCACGCTCTTGAAGCGCGCGATTTTTTCTTCCAGCTCCATGTGAATCTTCATGGTTCCGGCAATGGTGCGCACCGCGCCCGATCCCACTCCGTACTTGCGGGTGGCTGCGAGCGCGGCCTCGCGCAATTTGGGATGCGTGGTTAAGCCGAGGTAGTTATTCGAGGCCAGGTTGATGACTTTTTTGCCATCGAAAGTGCAGACCGGGGCCTGCTCGTCTTCGAGTACGCGCAGGCGAAAGTGCGTGCCTTTGGCTTTCAGTTCATCGAGTTGGTCGGTAAGGTAGGAAAGAGGATTGGCGCGGGTTGCGGCAGTCGGCATTGGATACCTTCGAGCTTGGGCGGCAGATGCCCGGATGAAATTGCGAACGGTACAGTTTAATACTGCGGGGGAAATCGTGCTGCGTGAGCCTAGGGCCAGGGATAGGTGTTGTGGTCGCCTGCTTGCGACGGTTATTTCCGAGTAGCCCGTGATATGGTCACAATGCCTGGTTCACAACCGAATAGCTCGACGGGTGCGTGACTTCGTTATGACAGATGAGGATCTCTACTACGAACTTGCGTATTACACGCTTGAGCATCCACATTCTTCATTCATTCATCAGCACATCGTGGACGCATATGCTGCTCAGCACGCCCAGGAGACTACAAAGGCAATCCGTATAGTGTTTGCCCTTGTCGGTCTCTACCTGTACCTGGAGAAGGATTTTTCCGGCAGACAGGTGCAGAAGGCTCACATGCAGCTTGCAAAACGGCGCAAGACCTGGGACCGGCCACAGTTGCCCGTGGAAAGAGGAGATATCGTCATCTCTGACGTTCTTGCTGCTCCTCCGGGACAGCAGAGAGACTCGCGCATCCGTGAATGGTGCGTGTCTGTATGGAATGCGTGGAGGGAGGATCGCGACCAGATCGTCGCCCTGGTCAGTAGCGAGCTGGGTATAAGGTGAAGGGGGCAATCAATTCCTTTAGCAATGCCCAGCGCCTTCGCCGGAATTACATCGTGATAGACGCTCTGGCCGGCATGAAGCCAATGCTCGGGTTCTACGCCGATTCGTTCCTGCGCTGAGTGAGCCGAGTGTGAGACTCAAAATAGAAAGTTGGCTGAATTGGCTTTATTTGCGGTATCCTTCCTCGTTTTGGTAATTGCAATCCAAGGAGACGCAACATGGCCAAGAGCTGGGGAAGACTCCTAGCAAAAATTGCCGGCTACGGAATTCTGGTTGTGTTGGTCCTCGCAGCCCTTGGCATAACCTTCACCGTAGGCTGGCGGCCGGTGATCGGGGCGAAGAAGCGTGCACTCACCTCGCGCAAGTTTGAAGTCACGCCGGAGCGCATGCGCCGCGGGGACTACCTGGTGCATGCCGTCATGCATTGCATGGGATGCCACGCTAAGTACGACGAGAAAGCGAATCCACCCGTGCTGGCTTCCAAGGAAGGCTCCGGCCAGGTCATATTTGAAGAAGGCGAATTTCGCCTGGTCGCGCCCAATATCACTTCTGATGCGGAAACCGGAATCGGCAAGTGGAGCGATGACGCTATCGCCCGGGCCATCCGCGAAGGCATCGCGGTTGACGGAAGGCCATTGTTCCCTGTCATGCCCTACGAACACTTCCGCCACCTGTCTGACGAAGACCTGGCTTCTGTCGTCGTCTTACTCCGCAGCCTGCCGCCGGCGCACAGCGATCTGCCTCCGACCAAAATTCCGTTTCTGTTCTCCCGCCTCATTCTGTCGGCGCCGCAACCGGTGACCGAACCGGTGCCGGCGCCGGACATGTCCACCGCAGCCAAACGCGGCGCCTACCTGGTCAAGATGGCAAGTTGCAGCGACTGCCACACACCCCTCAGTCCCAAGTTTGAGCCAATCCCGGGAATGGAGATGGCAGGCGGGAATCCGATGGGGGAAGGGGTAAACTCCGCTAACCTCACGCCGGATCCTTCCGGCATCGGCTATTACGACGAGGCGTTGTTCGTGCAAACCATACGAACGGGCTCGGTTCGCGCCCGCAAGCTCAATTCGGTCATGCCCTGGTGGATCTTTCGCAATATGACGGACGATGACCTGAAGTCGGTGTTCGCCTACCTGCGCACTCTCAAGCCGGTGCATCACATCGTGGACAACACCGAGCCGCCCACGCAGTGCAAACTCTGCGGTCAGAAACACGGACTGGGGAATCGCAACTAGAGGTTTCGTTCGCTAATGACGCACTGCCCGCCGGCAACCAGCTCCGCCAGCGTGCGCAAATCCGAGACCTCCAGATCCGGCTTGGCAGATGCCGCTTTGGTTGCACCCGCTCCGGAACGCGGCGAACGACGGTTCACCCAAACCGTCGCAATGCCCAGCGCCTTCGCCGGAATCACATCGTGATAAATGCTCTGCCCGGCATGAAGCCAATGCTCGGGTTTCACTCCGATTCGCTCCTGCGCCATCTGGAAAACCTTCGAGCAGGGCTTATAACACCCTGCCTGCTGCGCTGTGATCACATGGTTAAAGATCACACCTAGTTTGGGAGCAGAAGTGGCGAACAGATCGTCGTCAATATTTGAAATCACCGCCAGCTTGTAGAGTTTCTTCAGCGCGCGAAGAGCAATCGCCGTGTCGGCAAACGGTTGCCAGTTGCGCACAGATTCCGGCAGGGAGCGAGCTTCATCATCGCTGGCTTGAAATCCCAGGCGTTCGCCGAAGCCGCGCACCACAGACTGCAAAACTTCGCGGTAGGGTTTGTACTCTGCTTCGGCGGCGAATTCCAGCTCGGCGTAGATTTCAAGAAGCGCGGAATCGGCGAGGCTTTTGCCGCGGGCGGCGAGGATGGGCCGAAGAGCGGAAAAGATGCCGCTCTCCCAGTCAATCATGGTGCCATAGCAATCGAAACTGATGACTTTGAATTGAGTCAGATCGAGCATGGAAGTGTGGACCTGCAGATCAGCGACTTAACTCTTGTTTGGCGTCGCCTCTGTCGCCGTTGGGGCAGACGCCGCCTGCCTCTCCTCAAACGGCAGTTCCCGTGAATCTGCGGGCGGAGAAGCTTCTGAACCTTCAGCGTTTTCGACCGCGGGTTTATGGTCCAGAAATTTCGCCGTATTCAGCAAAGGCCGTGCCAGCGACGGATTGTAACCCGCCCATGCTCCCTCGCTGCCGGATTCGCGTTCAAAGTGGGCCCGCATGCTCTCCATTTTGGAATCAAGATCGTCGAGATAATGCAGCATGAGCGCCTCGGGAAACATGGGCAACTTGGGGGAACCAAACTCATAGTGCCCGTGATGACTGATGATGAGGTGCTCGACCAGGGTTTTCAGTTCTTCCGGGAAATCGGGCAGCTGCGCCAGCTTCGCCTGCAGCATTTCCAGTTCGATGACCATGTGTCCCAACAACTGGCCTTTGGTTGTGTAAGAAAAAGACCGGTTATAGGTCAGCTCGTGAATCTTGCCGATGTCGTGCAGGAAGGCTCCGGTCAGCAGCAGATCGCGATTTACCTGCGGATAGTTCCGGCACATCAGGTCACAGGAACGGAACAGCGAGACCACATGATCGAGCAACCCTCCGATATAGGCATGATGCAAACTCTTGGCGGCGGGAGCGTTGCGGTAGGCTTCCGCGATTTCGGGGTCGGACATGAAGGCCTCGACCAGGGCCTTGAGATGCGGGTTCTGAAAGCTGCCCACAAACGAAGCCAAGGTCTGCCAGAGCTCGCCGATGTCTTTCGTGGTCTTGGGAAGGTAATCGGAATAGTCCACTTCCGCCTCGGAAAGGCGGCGCAGCTTGTGGATAGTAATCTGAAAACGGTGCTTATACTTGTTGAGCAGGCCTTTGATCTTGAGAAAATCTTCCTGCTCGAAGGCGCCGATGGAGTCTTCGACGTTGTCCCACATCTTGGCTTCGATCTGGCCGGTGCGGTCGCCCAGGGTAAGCGCCAGATAAGGCTCGCCGCTCTTTTTCGGTTTGACCTGCTTGGAAATCACCACGAAGCTGGAGGTAATGACTTTGTTTTCGTGATGGCTGCACTCTGATAAAAAAAATTCTTTCATGACATGTATGCCACGCCCCGCAGGGCAGCGTCTTCTCGGCCCCCGAATACCGCACGAGCGGGACGCTCGCGCCTAACATATTCGGGGCCGGGGCACCCACCAAGCCCGGCGGATCAGGCCAAGCTTAACCTAAAACAAGCCAAGTTTTTTCTTCTTTTTGAGTTGCTTGGCGGTAACATTCTGGGCGGTCGTCATCACGATGGGATTGCTTTCATTGGGACTGGCGGCGGTATCCACGTATCCCGGCTTGATGTAGATGAAGGCGTCTTCGCGCAGCTTCTCCAGATACTGGCGCAGCGCGGGCTGCAGTTTTTGCATATAAACCGCATCCTGCACTTTGCCTTCAATCTCGCTGAGGGCAGGGATGCCGGCCTCATGGTGCTCGGTGACTTTCAGAATGACGAAACCCTGCCGGGTGCGAATTGCGTCTGAAATCTCGCCCGGCTTCATGGCAAAGGTCCTGTCTTCCAGTTCCTTTGCCAGGGTGCCGCGCTTGAAGTAGCCCAGATCTCCGCCCTGCGCCGCCGTTGGCCCATTGGAATTTTTCCTGGCAACGTCTTCGAAGCTTGCCCCTTTGCGAATCTGGGAGAGCAGGTCCTGCGCTTTCGCGTCGGCGGCTTGCAGACGCTGGGCATCGTCCGTGCTGTCTTTGGGGTCTTTCTTTTCGGTTGACACGAGGATTTCGCTCAGCTTAATCACTTCCGGCTGCGACATCTCGCTCTTGTGCTGGTCATAGAACTTCTGTTCTTCGTCTTTGCCGATGACCAGTCTGCCGCCGACTTCCTTTCCAATCACCTGCTGGGTGATGATCTGGTTGCGCATATTCTGCTTGAAATCCTCAAACGAGACGCCCTGCGCTTCGGCAGCCTTCTCCAGATCTTCCATGCTGTTGAGCTTCATGTCCTTGCGCATATCGTCGAGTTTCTTGATCAGCTCGGTGTCGCCGGTGATTCCGATATCTTTGCCCTTGTCGAGCAGTAGCTGCTGATCGACCAGGTCGCGCAGCACGTCCCTGGAGCGGGAGGCAATCAGTTTCTCGGCGTTGACCGGGTCCTGTTGCAGCGCTTCCTGCCGCATCTGTTCTTCACTGCGCTGGTATTCCGAAAGCGTAATGATCTGGTTATTGATGCGGGCGATAATTTCTTCGACGATGGTGCTGTCCGCGCTAAAGGCGGACGCGGAAGCAACCAGGCTAAGCAGCAACAAGTGGGGAATAATTCTTCGCATATAGGGTGATTCTCGCGAGTTCTCCTGATTATATCGAAGACTCTGACGGATTATCCGAAAAGCGGTCAAGGCCGCTGATCACTCGAAAGAGGGCTTAGCTCGTACACGGTGCCGCAGCCGTTGGCGGCAGGGCAGTAGCCGTCTCCCCACACGGTCGTCCCGAACAGATTGCCGTTCGCGTCCATTGTCAGGCCATAAGCCGGACCGTATCCGGAAGCGATGCCCGAGAAAAACCGGATGACATCTTCTTTCCATTTTCCAGAAACTGTGGTGATTTCAAAAACGACGCCACACCCCTGAGGGCACACTTTATTCGTAATGCCGCCGTACAAGGCAGCGCCGTAGAGATTACCTGACGAATCGAAGATAATTCCCGCACTCGGATTTGCGCCAGTTTTAAACTTGAAGGCATGAACCACCTTCTCTGTCCAGTTGTCCTCGGTGGCGGGAATCAATTCGAAGACTACGCCGTAACCGAAAGCCCCACCGCCATAGGTAGTGCCGAAGAGGTTGCCAGAAGCGTCAAAAGTAACGCCTGCTTGTGGCGCGATTCCTTCATTGTTGCTGGCGAACGCATGAAGAACAGTTTCTCTCCATTTGCTACCTGCTCCCGAAAGGCGGAAGACAACACCACAGCCATAGTTGTAGCCGTTATAGCAGGTGGAGTCACCGCCCGAGCGAGTCGCACCGTACAGACTGCCCGACTGATCGAGAATGACGCCGCCCTGGGGAGATGAACCGTCGGTGCAGTTCGCCGCGGCACAAAAGCTGTAAATGAGAGTTTCTTTCCATGTGCCAGAGACGGACGTCAACTGGAAAACGGTTCCAGAACCGTGCTCGCCGCCGCCCAATGTTGTGCCAGATAAATTACCGGATGAGTCGAAAATCAGGGTTCCGTTGGGACTTGCCCCGTCCGGGCCGCTGAAAGTATGGAGTACTGTTTCCTGCCACTCTCCACCCGAGGACGGCGTCAACTGGTACACCGTTCCGTACCCGTGCGCACCGCCCCCGCCAGTTACTCCGTAAAGGTTGCCCAACGAATCGAAGACGAGGCCAGTGGGACGCCCTCCGTCGGCACAGCCGCTGACAGCGCAAAAGCTGTACAGGACGGTTTCAGTCCACCCGGAAGCCGTCGGCGATAGCTCAAAGACCACTCCACCATCGGATAAGCCGCCCTCATCGGTGGTGCCGTAAAGATTGCCCTGGGCATCCGCAATCAGGCTGGAATTCGGCTGTTCCCCATTGCTTTGATTGAATTTATTGATGGTGCTGAATTGATCCTTGACAGTACTCCAGGCGCAGGCCGGCGCCAGAACCAGAAGGCTAGCCAGGATAAATGAGACACTGCGTTGTCCGCTTTGCTTCATTGACGAACCCCATAGTGCGCACAAGAGTTTTCTGGTCTGGCGCTTTCGAGGGCGGTAAAATACGCGCGCAGTATGTCCTATGCTAGTCCGCCCGCACCAGCCCCAGCGCGGTCAGGTCGTTTTGTGCCCGTCCACCGGTAAAAGCCTTCGCATTATCGAGCACCGACAAGCAGATTTTTCTGGCGCCTCCGCTCTGGCGCTGGTCAAAACCTTCCTTTACCCGGCCCAGTCCGAATTCCTCGGACTTGCGCCTCGCCTCGACCACTCCCCGCGAGACCAGCAGGAAAACTGCGCCGGGTTCCAGGGCGACGACGCTGGCATCGGAGGGGCTATGCGAGAAAAGACCGAGCGGCAATCCCGTGGCGTGAAGTTCGGTAACCCCGGAACCGCTCATCGCCAGTCCCGCGGTGTGCCCGGCGTTGAAATAGCAGACCGTTCCCAACTCTTCGTTGTAGCAACCGGCAAAGGCCGGACAGGAGCGAACCCCATCCGCAGCCTTCAGGATGGCGCGGTTGAGTTGCAGAGAGATTTCAATCATGGCATCGGTTTCATTGATGTCTTCCTGCGCCAGAAATTCCGCCCCGGCGGCGCGGAAGGTGGTTTTCGCGGCGGAGACGATCTGATGATTCTCCTCGGCACGCCCCGCCACATCCAGCAGTCCAAACAGAACCCGCTGCGGACTCACGCGGATGAAATCGCAGAGATCGCCGCCGATGCGCTGGCCGTAATAAATCGCCGCCAGTTCGGCAGCCCGAAGCTGCGGAACCTCGGCCTCTACCGTATCGGCAAACCGGGGAGAGCGGAATATCAGGGACTTCAGCAGAGCGCGCATGGCCGTCGAGCCGAGACGTTATCACAAAATCGGCCGATAAACCAGCGCAGAACGTGTGTGGGGCATCGGTCTTTTCCGGGCAACGTCTTAATTAACCACCAAGGACACGAAGGAACACGAAGGAGACCCCTAGAGCACCGGGACCGAGCCCGCCTACCTTTTCAACAAATCCACCTCGGAACGTCCTAATTAACCACCAAGGACACCAAGGAACCAAAGGAGACCCCCAGAGTACCGCGGCTGGGACCGCTTACCTTTTCAGCAAATCCACCTCGGGCAGCGTCCTAATTAACCACCAAGGACACCAAGGAACCAAAGGAGACCCCCAGAGTACCGCGGCTGGGACCGCTTACCTTTTCAGCAAATCCACGGGCTCCCGCACGTCATGCACCCTGAAATGCCGGGCCAGGGCTGGATACTTCCCCGCAACCGCCTCGTACATGGCGTACGCCACGTTTCGGTACGACGCGTGCCCCGCCGGCCCCGTTCGCAATTCGGAGATGTACACGACTTCGGCAAAATCCATCTTGAACAGGGTTCGCTTGCGGAACCCCAGCGGAATGGCATATTGCGAGTTTTCTTGCGCCTGGCCGTTGGTTGGCTGCGCCAACTGCTCAACCGCCCGCCTCGCGCCCTGCATGGCAGCGTCGTAGCCCGCCAGCGCCCCGGCCGGTTGCAGCTCAGGAGGCGTGTCATAGCCGTGAGCGGTGGTGAATTCCTGGCCGATCTGAATGCAGCGGCGGTGCCGGTGCATGTCGCGGAATCCGCCGATATCCATCAGAATGTCGAAGCGGAACTGCTGTCCCGCGCAAAATGCCCGCAGCATCTCATCGTGCTTTCCGCGATGGCGAAGCCCCATGTCAATAATCTCGCGGCGCCGCGCTTCACTCGCCGCCTCGACCGCTTGCCGCAACTGCCGGTAAGGATGATGGCTGTGCTCGTAAAGCAGCGTGCTCGCCAGCTCGACTTCCAGCGGTTCGTTGTCTAGCAAATCTACCTCCGGCGCCGCCGCTTTATCCGCGCCCTTCATCAGCTCCGCTGCGGCTTGCCGCAGTTCACGCCGAGTCGCGATTTCGTAAGCATTCGCATCCGCATATTTCACCAGCGTCGGCGCGACCCGGACTTCTTTCAGCAACTCCTGTTCGGCGCGATCACCCAACTCCGGCGACGCCGCCCGAATCTGCTTCACCAACTCCCGCAGCGAATCCTGGCCGACGTTATAGGCCGGCTCTGTCGCCGCCCGCTTGAGTAACTCGCCGAGATACCTGACCTCCGCGTGCGTATGCGCGAGCAAGCGCGAAACTTGCGACTCCAAAGTGCGGGCATTGACGATCTCTCCCAGGGAAGTATTGGTCGCCAGCGGCAGCAGATAACGGGAAATGTCAAACGCCCGCGCCCGCAGGGTGCGCTCGTAAGTCTCCTGCTTCATCTCGGCTGGCTTGGGGGTGATGTCCCTCAGATAGAGGAACACCTTTTCCGAAATCGCTTCGTATTCCGCAAACAGCTCTGCGATCGTTTGCTGATAAAGCGCAGGCGCCCGCTGATCAGGCCCGAAATCGGGAGTGAAGTAGCCGCTCTTCTTGAAATCCTGATAACGGGTCGAACGCTCCTGCCCATCCCAGCGCTGCTCATCGGCGACCGCAATCGCCGCCAAAATGGACAGTTTTTCAATGGCCAGCGCGATATGAGCCAGATCAGCAATCGAGCGATGCCCGTATTGGAAGTAAAACGTATTGAGAAATTTCTCCGCTTTCTGCTGGCTGATCTCCTTCAGCGACTCTTTCATGGACAGCGCCGAGCGAGAATATTTGGCCATGGCGTAGGCCTGAATTTCAGGCTCGGCGCCGTAAACGGCATAAACCTCGACGGAAGGCGGCTGAGCAGGCGATGAATTGCGATTCGAGGGCGAGAGTGCTTTGGCGTCATCCGACATTTAGGTCAGCCTCAGACGATAAACCTGGAAACGACTGGATTGCATTTAACGATACACGAGCCGGCATTCGGAGTTTCCTAATTGCGCGCTCATGGAGCTTGGTGCATCACACTGCAGGGAGCCAGCTTCCCGGCCATTTTTCTATATTCATTGATTTTTGCATCTCGGGGCGGGCAAACGACCACGTGACCGGGAAGAAAGTCCGAGGGGTCATCACAAACCGAGTAGCCTTGTGCCCTGGCGTCTCCAGCGGTAATGGTTGCAAGTTTGCTGTCAGGGTAAGTCTGCCTAATCTTCAGGAAATGCTCAACGGTCAGTTGGGCTAGCACGAAGCATGAGTTTTCGCGTGAGGAGTCGTAGAACGCCCCCGAAGATGCTCGAGTTGGCGCGTCCCTTGGGTACCAGAAATTCCCGTCCCTTAGAATGCGGAGCAGCCTTGTTTCGTTAGGGTATTTAACGGGATCATCAACAAACGGCGGCATTGGGGATCTGGGCTACAAGCCCAAAAGTTCTGCCAGGAAATCATTCATTTGCCCGTATTCTGCTGCCCCCAGTTCTACAGCTTTGACCGGTACATCATCAACAAGACGCGCGGCGCCGACACCCTCACGCGGGAAAATGCTAACCTCCACAGCTCCCGGTCCGTTGCTCCACGTGATTTGCACCCCGCCACCAGACAGCGCGGAGACCGTGGGACTAGGCAGATATCGATACCTGATACTGCCGAGTATTCGGCCCGCCATGTTCAACGTGTCATCAGCGACGCGGAAATCCCCGAGCCCTGGTTCAAGTCTGCCAACGTGCTGCACACGCAACAACTCCGTAAACGCATGGGCCAGCCAAGGCCTCTTATCGACCATCCGAGGCAGCTCGAAAACTGAGTCTATCGCCGGTGCCTGGTAATCTGGCGTTGCTAGGTCGAGATATCCAATGTTTTCAGGGCAGATCAGGGTCATCGTATCCTCTTCCATAGTCGCTTTTGCAAGTCATCTGCTGTGATCTCGGCAAACGTTTCCACGAGCAGCTTGTGACAGTCATCCAGTTTGGCCCAGATGTCTGTTTCTGACGGGCTGGCGGGTTTGCCATTCACGTTCAGTTTTAATTGGATAATCGGGGTACCATCGGGCCGTAGAGCCGGGGATGCTTCCATCCGCACTTGGTTGTTAGCCACGGTCGCCACGAAGGAGAACGAGGTTACCACCGCACCCTTAACATCGAACTTCATCCGTTGAAAAAGGGGTGCAATGTCATCCAGTTTCTGCCATTCTCGGCCCTTTACCAGATGATTGATGTAGGTCACGTCACACTCAAATACGTTCGGCTGGGGGAGACCCTCGCTTTTCAAGAATTCCCGGTATACAGCCCAATCCTCTTCGAACATCGGTTTGAGGTCGGAGTAGTGGCAATATTTCTGCTCGGCCTCAATCGCCCGCCAGTTCCTGATAAAGGCATTCAGCTGTACTTGCAACAGCTGATTCTTCGACGAATCCAAGAGGAACGACCGCAGCGGCAGCGTTTCAAGGTGAATTTCCGGGCCAAGCTTCAAATCTAGGTCATCTACTTCTACGCTGCCCATGGGCAGACGGGCCTCGGCGAAGGGATAGCGCTTCCGCAGGCGCGACCAGAATAACCCCAAATGGAAGACATTCCATCCCTTTATCGGCGGAAAAGTAAAACGAAAGGCAGTCTCGACGACGGGAGGCTTCTCATAGTCAACCGGACGCAGGTCAGGTGACACTGAATTCTCAGGCATATGCGCTGGTAATTTGATGCCAGATTCTTTCACGGGTTGCGGCTCAACACACTAACACACCTGCCCCACCGCTACCGGAAGACATCGATAAATGGCAAAGAAGGAAGCAAGACCTTTGTAGCGCAATGGAGGTATTAAAGCAAGACCCTTCCAAGGAACGGGTGGTCATAGGTCACACGTGCCAAAACTCAAAAATGGACTGTAGACGCCCGCCTGCAATGAAGTCCAGCCGGGTTATAATTCCGCCTTCCTAAACTTTAGGAGAATCCATGACTCTCTCCGGTCGTGTCGCGCTGGTCACCGGCGCATCGCAGGGCATCGGACAAGCCTGCGCCCTCAGGCTGGCCGCCGCCGGCGCAACCGTGGCCCTGGCCGCCCGCAATCAGGAAAAGTTGAACGAAGTCGCGCAACAGATCGCCGCCGCTGGTGGCACCGCAGCGGTTTTCCCGCTCGATGTCGGCGACGAGGAGCAAATCAAGAGTGCCTTCAAAGCCGCCCTCGCGCAATTCGGCAAAATAGACATTCTCGTCAACAATGCGGGCATCACCCGCGACCAGCTCGTCATGCGCATGAAGCGCGCCGACTGGGACGCCGTCCTCAACACCAACCTGACTTCCGCCTATCTCTGCATTCAGCAGGTGATCGGCCCCATGCTCAAACAGCGCTGGGGACGCATCATCAACATCACCTCGATTTTTGGCCAGACCGGGCAGGCAGGCCAGGCGAACTATTCCGCGTCCAAGGCCGGCCTCATCGGATTGACCCTGGCCATCGCCCGCGAAGTCGGCTCCCGCAACATTACCTGCAACGCCGTCGCGCCGGGCTTCATCGAAACCGCCATGACCAGTCGCATGGGCGACGACTTCAAGGAGAATGCGCTCAAGATGGTTCCCCTGGGACGAATCGGAACCCCGGAAGACGTGGCCAACTCCGTGGCATTTCTGGCCTCGGAGGAAGCGTCGTACATAACGGGCCACGTTCTAAGCGTGAACGGCGGCATGTTGATGGGGTAAGCGCCAGCAGCAATGAATAGCAACGACCCAACGATATGAATCCCTCGGTGTCCTCCGTGGTAAAAAGCCTTTCAATTTCGCAAGCCGAATCACCCACCCAGATCGCCCAGGCCCGCGAGCTTTTTCTGGAGTACGCCCAGTCCCTCGGCTTCAGCCTGTGCTTCCAGAACTTCGACCAGGAACTCGCCGGATTGCCCGGCGACTACTCTCCGCCACAAGGCCGCTTGCTGCTTGCCGAGATAGAAGGAGAACTGGCCGGATGCGTCGCCCTGCATAAATTGGACGGCGAGATCTGTGAAATGAAGCGCCTCTACCTGCGCCCACAGTTTCGCGGCAAAGGCCTCGGGCGCGTGTTAGCCGAGAAAGTCATCAACGAAGCGCGAGGCATTGGCTATAAGCGCATGCGGCTCGATACGGTCGAGCCGGTGATGAAGGATGCGGTGGCAATGTATCGTCGGCTGGGGTTCCGGGAGATTGCTCCCTATCGCGCGAATCCGATGGAAGGCACACTCTACATGGAACTTGAGCTATGACTCACGAAGGAACCAAACATGAAAAGAATCCTCCTGCTGTCTTTCATTTTGCTTTGCAGCGTTCTCGCATTCGCTGCCTCTCCCAAAGACGTTTCCTACAAAAGCGGCGACGAAACCGTAAACGCCATCCTTTACACACCTGAAGGCAAGGGGCCGTTTCCCGCCATCATCGTCATCCACGAATGGTGGGGACTCAACGATTGGGTCAAAGAGCAGGCCTCAAAGCTCTCCGACCAGGGCTACGTCGCGCTGGCTATTGACCTCTATCGCGGCAAGGTTGCAACCACGCCTGAAATGGCGCACGAAATCATGCGCGGCGTTCCTGAGGACCGCGCCAAGCGCGATCTTCACGCCGCCTTCGTGTTCCTTTCCTCGCAGCCCAACGTCAAAAAAGATCGCATCGCCGCCATCGGCTGGTGCATGGGTGGAGGCTACTCCCTCGACGTCGCGCTTCAGGAACCAACCCTCCGGGCCGATGTCATCAACTACGGGCACCTCGCCACTGATCCCGAATCAATAAAGAAGATCAACGCGCCGATCCTCGGCCTTTTCGGCGGGCAGGACCAAGGTATCTCCGCGGACGATGTGAAAAAGTTCGAGCAAGCTCTGAAACAGAACGGGAAGAAAGTGGATATCGTAATTTATCCCGATGCCGGCCACGGCTTTGAAAATCCCAACAACAAAGACGGCTACCGCGCGCAAGACGCCGCCGATGCCTGGACCCGCACGGTTAACTTCCTGTCCAGCATGCTGAAGCAGCAATGAACTTAAATCCAGGTTTCCTGAAAGGGGGTTGGGGTGATGTAGCGGATGGACTTAGGCGCCTGCCCTAACGCTAACGACGGCACAATCAATTTTCTCTTGCCAGACGGTTCTACTGTGATTACTATTCTGCCATCGCGGAGAGCCTCTCTTGGAAGCCTTCTCAATGAAGATCGGCCAGACGATTAGAAACTACCGGCTGCAGAAGGGCATGTCTCAAGGCGACATCGAAAAGCGAACCGGCCTGTTGCGCTGCTACCTTTCGCGGGTGGAGAACGGCCACACCATCCCGTCGCTGGATACGCTCTCCAAAATTGCCGGCGCCATGGAACTTCCGCTGTCGCAGTTCTTTTCTGAATCCGCCCCCACGAACGGTTCGAAGGGATTGCCTCAGCTTTCCGATGACGAAATCCGCTTCCTCACCCAGATCCGCCGTTACGCCGTCAGCCTGAACGACAGCGACCGCAAGCTGGTCCTCGCCATGGTCAAGAAGATGGCAGCAAATTCGGCGCGGTGAGCTTTTAGCCGTTGGCTCTTAGCCTTTAGCCATCACCCATTCGCTCCGCAACAATTCCAGGCGAATCGCGCGCATTCGCTTCCCCCTCAAGGGCTTTAAGCTAAAAGCTAATGGCTAACAGCCAAGTGCTGGTCTTGAGTGACTTTCGTTCCATCCCCATTGTGACCAATGGGTACCTCGTTTCAGCGCGCCACAATCCCTAGACTAGCTTGGTGGAGAACTCGCGGTGACCATTGACGAGGAATTGACAGTTCTTGAGTCGCAACTGCGGCGGCTGAAGATCGAGTACGAGGTTTACTTCAACAACCCGACCAAGAAGCCGCCCACCGACATCGAGTGGAAAGTGCTCGCCCTGCTGCGCAAATTCAGCGACGGCGGCCGCATGAGCTTCACCCAACGCTTCCGCTATAACGAATTGGCGCAACGCTACGCCATCTACAGCGACCTGTGGCGCAAGAAAGGCCGCATCCGCGAAGAAGGCTACCGCCGCCCGCAGGATGCGCTACTCTCCGTCCAGGGCGTGCGTCCCGACGAGCACGAGCCGCAGCACCATCCGGTGTACGGCCTCTCCCACCAGACCGCTGGAGCCACGGCAGCAACCGCAGCCGCAGCGGCCGTCGTTGCTCCTGCGATCAGTGCTTCTGCGATCAAAGATCATCCCCTGACTGTCCAGTGCTCCGATGCCCGCGCCGAGCACGACAAAGTAGAAACCCTCTACAAAGCTCTGGTCGATGCCAAGAAAAAAGCCGGTGAATCAGTGTCCGGAGATGTGAATAGCTTCACTTCGTTCGTGCAGAAAAAGACCGACCAGATCCGCAAACAGTACGGGTGCGAGGCCGTGGAATACACCGTCGAGATGCAGGAAGGTCAGGTTCGGCTGAAGGCGAAGGCTAAAACCTAGTCGTTCGTCCCTGGTCGTTCGTCGTTCGCCTCGCTAGACTGTTTCGAGTGCGATCGCATTTCCCGCCGAGCTTGCGACCAACCGAGGACGCCCCGACCCCGCAGGGCCTATGCTGATAGAATTCCCAGTCGCCCACTAGGCGTTCATACCCGGGGCATCCGAGGTCGTCATGTCTCAAACCAAAATCCAGCGTGCCATTCTCAGCGTGACTGACAAAACCGGCCTCGTTGAATTCGCCCGCAAACTCGCCGGGCTGGGCGTCGAGCTTATCTCCACTGGAGGCACCGCCAAGCTGCTGCGCGACTCCGGCATCAAGGTAAAGGACATCTCTGAGCTCACCGGATTCCCCGAAATGCTTGACGGCCGGGTGAAAACTCTGCATCCCAAGGTTCACGGAGGCATTCTCCACCGCCGCGAAAACCCCGCGCACCGCAACGCCGTCGCCGAACATGGCATCCAGCCCATTGACATGGTCGTGGTCAATCTCTATGCGTTTGAGAAAACCGCAGCCAAGCCGGATGTGCATTTCGACGAGCTGATCGAGAACATTGATATCGGCGGCCCTTCGATGATTCGTTCTGCGGCCAAGAATTTTCAAGACGTCGCGGTCGTAACCTCGCCCGCCGACTACGACGCGATTGCCGAAGAAATGTCCAAGTCCGGCGGCGAACTTTCTGCCGCCACCAAATGGCGGCTGGCGCAAAAAGCTTTTGCTACAACGGCTGCCTATGATTCCGCCATTGCCTCGACTCTCGAGCGCATCAGCGCCAACGGACACTTCGATCTCCATCCCGAGGCCGGCTTCCCGCGGACGCTGCGCCTATCGTTCAACAAGACAGGCGACCTCCGTTATGGGGAGAATCCGCACCAGAAGGCTGCCCTGTATTCCGACGGCTCAGGAGCCGGCATCGCTAACGGAAGACAACTGCAAGGCAAGGAGCTGTCTTATAACAACATCGTTGATCTGCAAGCCGCCTGGGATCTGGCTCAGGAGTTTGAGGAGCCGGTGTGCGCCATCATCAAGCACACGAACCCGGCGGGCACTGCAACTGGCAAGACCTTGGTCGAAGCCTACAAAAAAGCCCTTGAGTGCGATCCGGTTTCCGCTTTCGGCGGAGTAATCGGAGTCAACCGTCCGGTGGATGGCGAAGCCGCCGAGGAGATGGCCAAGCTTTTTCTGGAAGTGATTGGAGCGCCGTCGTTTGACCAAGCGGCCAAGGCCAAGTTCGCGGCGAAGAAGAACCTGCGCCTGCTCGAAATCAGCGCCCTTCCTCAGAAATGGGTGTTGAAGAATGTCTCCGGGGGAATCCTGCTGCAAGACGCCGACGCGCGCCCGCTCGCCGAGGGCGACCTGAAAGTCGTGACCAAACGCACGCCTACGCCCGAAGAGAAGCGCGCACTGCTCTTTGCCTGGAAAGTTTGCAAACATGTGAAGTCGAACGCAATTGTTTACGCCCGCGACGGACAAACCGTGGGCGTAGGCGCGGGGCAGATGAGCCGGGTGGACTCCTGCAAAATCGGCGCCATGAAGGCCGTTCTGCCGCTCAAGGGGACGGTCGCTGCTTCCGATGCCTTTTTCCCTTTTCCTGACGGCATTGAAGAAATCGCCAAGGCCGGCGCCACCGCTGTGATTCAGCCTGGCGGGTCAGTGAGAGATCAGGAGGTCATCGAAGCCGCCGACCGGTTGGGCCTGGCCATGATCTTTACCGGGGTCAGGCACTTCCGCCACTAGGGTGGTGTCCCGTAAGTTCTTGTCATGTTTCGAACCGCCTTCCTACCCCGCGTAAGAGCCGGGAAGGGTCTATGGCTGGTTTTCGAGATTTCGCGGCATAAGTCTAGAGCCATCATCCTGACTGAGCGCAGCCGAGGAAGAGCGGCGCTTTAGCGCCGCGTAAAGCCCCCAAAATCAACGCGGGCTTTAGCCCTTGAATTCTCGGGATATGCTACCGGGGATCGCTGGAGGCAATCCAAAGTCAAAAAAACAAAGCCAACTGCTCGCCGCAACTATTCTCTGCCGGGCGGGTTTAGAATCTACCAAGTATCGGCCAGATTCACCCTTAAGGGAATAATAATCCCGGCCAGGACGCGCGAAGGTGCGTTCAGCATTGCCGATTGGAAGGCGAATCACATGAAAATCTCTCTCTTGCAGCAAGCCCATCCAGCTAAGTCGAGGCGATGGCTCATTAGCCTCGCTCTTCCTCTACTCGCTTTTTCAATTTCCGCCTCCGCCGAACTGGGCGGGGACGTCGCTTCGGTGCAGACCGACCAGGCACGCATGAAGGCGACTCTGAAAGTTACCGAAGCCCAAGCGTACACGGTACAGGAAATCACCTCTCCCGAGGGAACTGTGGTCAAGGAATTCGTTTCCCCGGCGGGAAAGGTGTTCGGTGTTGCGTGGAGGGGTCATTTCATGCCTGACCTGCAGCAGCTTTTGGGGACATATTTTGCGCAATTCTCGCAGGCCGCGCAGGGTCAACAGGCAAGCCATCGAGCCCGCCGGGTGCTCAATGTCCAGGAACCCGGCTTGGTGGTGCAGTCCGCCGGCCGCATGCGGTCTTACTCTGGCAGGGCGTACGTGCCCGAAATGATTCCGCAAGGCGTTGGCCCCGAGGTGATTCAATGAAGATCATTAATGTGCGTAGTCTTTTGGCTATGGCGTTGTTCGCAGCTTCATTGCTGACCGCAGGTTGCGGCGGCGGCGGGACTCCTGCGGGTGTGACCGTGGGCGCCGGCGGTGGCGGTGGAGGCACGGCTGCCAATGTGCAGTCCATATCCGTGAACGGTGGACCGCTTGTGTCGGCCACTCCAAGTTCCATCTATCCGAACGGCGTCTTCACCAGCGTGACCGTTTGCGTTCCCGGAAGTGCCAGTTGTCAAACCATTGACGACGTGCTGGTGGATACCGGCTCCTACGGGCTGCGGCTGCTGACTTCAGCGGTTACGAGCATTACCCTGCCCACGCTCGCTGCCACCTCCGGCTCCGGCTCGTTAATGAACTGCGTTTCGTTCGTGGACCTGTCTTACCTTTGGGGTCCGGTCGCGGTCGCTGACATCAAGCTGGGAACCAGTGAGGTGGCAAGCTCCAGCTCACTTCAGTTAATCAGCACTGCCACCAATGTGCCCACCAGTTGTTCGAATGGCGGCACCGCCGACGACGACACGGTGGCCACGCTGGGGTCGAACGGCATTCTCGGCGTCGGGCCCGAACCCAACGACTGCGGCCCGGCTTGTGACCCGAGCTTCACCACCACGCCGCCCACCGGCGATCCTTACTACAATTGCACATCTTCGAGCTGCACCGCGGCATTAGTGCCGCAAGCTAATCAAGTAACCAACCCGGTCGTACTTTTCGCTGACAACAACGGGGTGGTGATGGAGCTGCCGGCGCTAACCAGCGGAGCCGAAGCCGAGGCTACTCTGAGCGGTTCGCTGATCTTTGGCATCAACACCCAGTCGAACAACCAACTCCCCAGCACTGCAAGCGTGTTTACGCTGAATCAGTTCGATAATTTCACGGTTAATTTCCCCACTTGCGTGAGCAGCGCGGGCGGCCCGGGCGTTTGCGACTTCAGCTTTATTGACAGCGGTTCCAACGCTTATTTCTTCCCGGACAGCAGCATTCCCAGCTGCACCGACAACGGTTTCTTCTGCCCCACCGGCCTTACGGCGCTTTCGGCGACCAACGTGGACCCAAATACCGGCTTTTCCAAGACCGTGAGTTTCAGCGTGGATAACGCCGATACGCTCTTCGCCACCAATAATTTCTCAGACGCGGTCTTCAGCACTCTGGGGGGGACCAATTCCGCGGACAGCTTCGATTGGGGCTTGCCGTTTTTCTACGGGATGAATGTATTTACCGGCATCGATCAACTGGGAATTGGCGGGCCGGGCCCGTTCTGGGCATATTGAATCTGGCGTATTGATTTCGCCTACAGCCGGGCTTGATTAAATCCGGGAGGAGGGGACTGGACGGCATTCCGTCCGTCCCTGTACCTCCGAATCCCCTCCCCGCGGGTTCTTCGCGCCTCTTTTTGGCTGAACTTCGTTGCGAAGGTTTACAATACTTGTAAGCACCAAACGCAGCGGTCCGGCATCCAATCTGCTATGGTTTTGCGAATCCGAAGGCCCTCAATGAATAGAAGCATTTCTTTTTTCCTTTTGGTTTTTTTGGCTGTTGCCGTTCTCGCCCAGGAAACCCCTGCGCCAGCCGGATCCGCACCCAAGCCCGCCAGCCCGAGTGCTCCGCGCAAGCTGGATAAAGCGGCCGCCTACTATCACTACACCGTGGCGCACATGTACGAGGAGCAGGTGGCGATGTATGGCCGCAGTGACCTGGCCAACAAGGCCATCGAAGAATACCGGCTGGCGATTGACGCCGATCCCACTTCCGAATATCTAACCGCCGGCCTGGCCGAACTGTACGCCAAGACCGGCCGCATTCGCGATGCGGTGCTGGAAGCCCAGGACATTCTCAAGCGCGATCCCAACAATCTTGAGGCCCACAAACTGCTCGGCCGCATCTACCTGCGCTCCCTGGGAGACGGCCCCGAGAGCTCCGGTTCCGAAAGTGTGCTGAAGCTGGCCATCGAGCAGGAAGAAGCCATCATAAAAATTCAACCTGAAAGCGTGGACGATCACCTTCTGCTCGGCCGCCTGTACATGGCCAACCATGAACTGCAGAAGGCGGAGGGCGAATTTAAGTTGGCGGTCAAGCTGGAGCCGGGTTCCGAGGAGGCGGTCACTACCCTCGCTTATCTCTATACCGAGGAGGGAGATAACGCCAGCGCGGTCAAGGCCTTAAGTTCCGTGCCGGATGCAGCGCGCTCTGCCAAGCTGTATTCCGCCCTGGGTTTCACCTACGAGCAACAGAAGGATTACAAGAAGGCCATTGACACCTACCGCAAGGCTATTGACCTCGACCACGACAACCTCGACGCCATCCGGGGCCTGGCCCAGAATCTGCTCAACGACGGCCAGACGGAAGCCGCCCTCGCGCAGTACAAGATCATTGCCGACGCCAACCCGGAAGACGCTCAGACCTATCTGCGCATGGCGGAAATCTATCGCAAACAAGGTAAGTTCGACCTCGCACTTGAGAACCTGAACAAGGCCGGCACCATGGTGCAGGATTCCATGGAGGTAAATTTCAACATCGCCGCCGTTTATGAAGCCCAGGGCCGCTATGACGAGGCCATCAAGCTGCTTCAGGATCTGGTCAAGAAAACCGACAAGGCCGACAACACCTACAGCAAAGACGAGAGGGCTAACCGCGCGGTTTTTCTCGAGCACCTGGGAACGGTGTATCGCGAGAGTGGCAGCGATGAAGATGCGGTGGCGACGTTTCGCAAGATGCTGGCTTTAGGCGACGACAATGCCGAGCGCGGCTACCAGGAAATCATTGACACCTATCGTGAAGCCAAGCAGTGGCAGCAGGCCACCGACGCCGCAAAAGAAGCCGCGCAGAAACTGCCCAATGACCGCGATCTGAAGATGGTCTATGCCGCGCAGTTGGCCGACATGGGCCAGCCCGACCCCGCCCTCGGGCAGGTCCGCGCCATGCTGAAGGGCACGCCCGAAGATCGCGAGGTTTACGTCCGCCTGGCCCAGATGTACAGCCGCCTCAAGCGCTGGCCCGAGTCGGAAGAGGCGCTCAACAAGGCGGAGCAGCTCTCCACCAAAGACGAAGACAAGCAGTATGTCGCCTTCCTGCGCGGATCAATCTACGAGCGCCAGAAGAAATACGATCAGGCCGAGGAGGTTTTCCGAAAGGTATTGGTTGCCGATCCGCAGAGCGCCACCGTGCTCAACTATCTCGGCTACATGCTCGCCGACCGCGGCGTCAAGCTTGATGAGGCGCTCATCATGATCAAGAAAGCGGTTGAGCTGGAACCAGCGAACGGAGCCTACCTCGACTCGCTGGGATGGGCCTATTTCAAGATGGGCAAGTTCGAACTGGCAGAAGACAATCTTACCAAGGCCTCGCAGCATATCGGCACCGATCCCACCGTGCAGGAGCACCTCGGCGACCTCTACCAGAAAACCGGACGCCTCAAGCTGGCCGCCGCACACTGGGAGCAAGCCGTACAGGAATGGAACAAGACGGTGCCCGCCGAACTGGACGGCGACGATCTGGCCAAAGTAACCAAGAAGCTCGATGCCGCCAAGGTAAAGCTGGCCAGGGAAAACTCCGAACAGAAATAGCCCCATTCACAAATAAGAAAAGACGCGCGGTCAAGAGCCCCGCGCGTCCTTCGTGTTTCTCGCTACTGAGTTGCCTGGCCTCTTACTGCAGGCTGGCTACGCCAGAGCTCACATTCGTGCTGTTGTCGACGGAGAGGATTAAGACCGTCGTAGCGATGTTGGCCGTGTTGAAACCTCCAAGCGACAGTGCCACCGTGCCCATATTCAGGGATACACCCTTGGTGGCGCACTTGGTCAGGTTGCCCGTGAATCCGGAAATGGTGTAAGTGCAGGTGGTGCCAGCCACCGGGCCGCCTCCGCCGTTGTTATATTGTGCTATAGAAACAAACGTTGCAGTACCTTTGCCATTGAAGGACATGGTTCCGACTGACGCTTTCGGGAACGTCTGGTTTTCGCAGGATTCGCCCGTCGGACAGCTGCCTGTGACTATGTGCCACGTACAGGTGGAACCAGAGCACGAGTTATACCCGTACTGGTTGCTGACCCCGTTGACCTGAAAGTTATAAGTGCCATTCAGGCTTGCGACCGACGTGGCTGCAAACGCAGGCGCCATCGCCACCGCCACCAGGATCATCGTTGCAAGAACTTTCTTCATGATTACTTATCCCCCTTATTTTGATTTGCGGTTGTTGGAACTACTATGCCAGCGGGGCTGCCGTCGTGGAATGGCCTGGACGTGGGTGCTTATGGCACAAGGGTAATGCCCTCATAAGATGAATCCCTGCCGCCAGATAGGCTAGGAGGCACTGTCCTGCATCGATTTTCTCTGCGGTCAAGGCTTTCGTTATTAGCTACCCAAATCATCTACCCAAGAGCGAAAAGCTTAACCGCGAAGGTCGCTAAGAAAGCCGCAAAGCACGCGAAGTCCGGAAGTCAGTCAAAGCATGACATACTACCGACAGAGCGAAAAGCTTAGCCGCGAAGGTCGCTAAGAAAGCCGCAAAGCAGGCGAAGTCCGGAAGTCAGTCAAAGCATGACATACTACCGACAGAGCGAAAAGCTTAGCCGCGAAGGTCGCTAAGAAAGCCGCAAAGCAGGCGAAGTCCGGAAGCCAGTCAAAGCATGACATACTACCGACAGAGC
>Ga0210394_10001884_pt1 | contig 31155 bp, 23 predicted proteins | sample IncBWC12MmetaG_FD_160121 | JGI IMG/M metagenome (GOLD analysis project Ga0210394, IMG submission 160121) | Forest soil microbial communities from Barre Woods Harvard Forest LTER site, Petersham, Massachusetts, United States - Inc-BW-C-12-M | ecosystem: Environmental > Terrestrial > Soil >... | reverse complement strand
ACCTTGCGAAGCTAACCAGTCGCCAGAGATATCCACTTCCCTCATTCTGTGCTAGCCTGCGTTCATCCTTCTCCCCGTAATTCTCGATTTGCTCTACGCGAGTGGTGGTGAAGGTCATGTATCCTTGCCGGCTATTCAGCGCGCAAAATTTGGAATCCATCTCGGTGTAGAACGCCGCGGTCACAAGCAGCACCCTCTGAACCCACAGAATTGACAATTTCTGCTCATCGGCTGTGGAATCGAGCAGTTCTGCTTTAATCAGGCTAGGGCGATACATTTCGCTGTATTTGCTGTAATCGCCCACAACATTATCAAGATCCTTTATCCTCGCGCCCGGAATGAACACCGCGCCAATCCAGTGGTGTATAAGTCCGCGCGGCACAGACAGCGGGTGGGTACTGCCCAGAGGTGTAATGACGATCTCGCCTGAGTTTACGCGGCGTCTCGTCATCGGATCTTCGTCGACCCAAAGAAATGGTGATTTGCCATTCAGTCGATCTTGCATGTGCAGCGATGCGCTCGCTACATACTTCTCCCATGCCGCCACAGTCTGCTGATCCAATTCGGCGCCGTATGTCGAGCGCACAGCCACAAAAACCATCAGCAGCGGCAGCAGCAGTGCCGACCGATATCTCACATGCCGAATCCTACGAGTCGCCATCGAAATCGGTGCCATTAGCAAAACCCTAGCGGCTGCCGCGCCGGAAGAGCACCACCCGCGCAGTTCGCAACAGGGTCCTCAAGTCCAGCAGGGGCGAGGCATTGCACACATAGTAGAGGTCGTACTGAAGTTTCCTTCGCGCGTCGTCCATGCTCGCGCCGTAGGGATAATTCACCTGCGCCCAGCCCGTAATCCCGGGCAGGACGTAATGCCGCAGGTGGTAGAAGCCGATCGATTCGTTCAGCAGCCCGACAAACTCCGGACGCTCCGGCCGCGGCCCGACAAAGCTCATCTCCCCGCGCAAAATATTGATCATTTGCGGCAATTCGTCGAAGTGCGTCTTCCGCAGGATTCTCCCCACTTTGGTCACGCGAGGATCATTCACGACGGCCCACTGCGCGCCTCGCCCTTTCTCCGCGCCCACTCCCATGCTGCGAAACTTCAGCAATTCGAACGGCCGGCCCATCCACCCCACGCGCTGCTGCCGAAAAAGTATCGGCCCCGGCGAATCCAGCCACACCGCGACGGCCGCCGCCAGCATGAAAGGCGCCGCCGCCAACAGGCCCGCCGCCGCCAGAACTACATCCGCCAGCCGTTTGACTCGCCGGAAAAAGCGCGCCTGCAGCAAATCGAACCCGTCCGCCACGCACAGCCAGAATTCGTTCAGGATCTCCAGCGGCAATTCCTCCGACGACCGCATGCAGAAATCCGGCAACGAGTAAACCTGGATCCCGTTGAACCGCAGCCGCGTGAGCACTTCGGCAAGCTCAAAAGTCATGGCATCGTTCCGCACCACGATGGCCTTGACGTCCTGCGTGGCCACTACGCGCAACAGGTTTTCGGGAGTCGCCGCGCCCAAATCGGGCACCAGATCGGGAACGAGTTGGGGAACGAGTCCAGGAACGAGTTTAGGAAGAAGTTCGGCAACGTCTTTGGCAACCTCCGCGGCCTCCGAGCGCTCCACAGCCTCCGCGATCCCCAAGGGCAGCTCCATCACACACACTGCGGTTTCCGGCTCGCGCGCCATAGCCACCGCCGTCGCCGCCGCCATTGCCGTTGCGGTTACTGAATACGACGGAGACGCCAAAATATCCGCGGCCCCGCTGACGTACCTCAAGCCTTCCGCGTCCACCTGCTTCTCGAAGCCTCGTTGCCAGTCGGGTTCCGCGCGGAACATCCCCAGCAAGTCATAACGCGGATTCGTCGGGTCGATTGTCGCTTTCAGGATCTCCGTATCTCTGGCCGTGCCGATAGCCACCAGTCTCTCCGGCATTCCGTACTGGAGAGAGTTATGCAGGTAACATTTCCGCCAGACGTACGCCGCCACCGGCAAAATCGCAGCGCACATCTCCATGGATCGAGAACCCGGAATCTCCAGCTGAAAAAGATGGAAAAATGCATTGCACAGGACGCTCGCCGCGCCCACTGCGATCATCACTCGAAACAGCATTCCCAGTCGGTTGAACTCCACCATGCTGTAAAGATCGAAAACGTAAAGTGCCCCCACGAAGGTTGTCAGCAGCACGGCCAACGACAGCGCCTTTTGCACCGCGTCGCTTGTCCCCGCCGGATACACATACCACCCCGCGACGCTAACAAGCGTTATCAGTCCGATATCTCCCAGAAACAGTGTCACCTTGTGCCGGCATGGATGTCCCCAGTGCATGTGGATCAACTCCCTCCTGATATGGAATCGTTCTCGCCTCTTCGCGCGAAAGTCTCCTCGCCGCGAACGTCATGGACATCAGGAGCTTGGCGGCGCTAAAGAAGGCATCAGGAGCTTTCGCGCGTCAACAAAGTCCCGCTGCGAATTCCCAAATCCGTTAACGAACGCAACTCCGCCACTCTCGGGCAACGCACACACGTTCCCCTGATCAAATCGTTCTAAGTCGCCCTATGTTGTTTTCTGAATCCCAGGAAGCCGAGAACCCTCAGCCCGTCAAGAACGTTTCATTTTTTTGGATCTTAGAGGGTCACCGTTCTATAAGTGCCGGCTCTCCGACGCTCGGGTCTGATTCCAGCCGCTCCTGAATCGCTTTCGGCAAGGGAAGTCCGCAACGGTCGATCAGCGCCGCATACTCCTGCGCGAGCGCTTCCCAGATTCTCTCGTGGGAGTATTGAGTGTGCGCCCGTTCTCGACCTGCTTTTCCCATTGAGGCATTCAAGGCTTTATTCTTCAGCAGCAGCTCTAGCGCTCCTGCCAGCCCCTGGACATCGCCAATCGACAGCAAAAAGCCATTCACCCCGTCGATTACTGCGTCAACGCAGCCTGTCGCTCGAAAAGCAACGACGGGCTTGCCAGCCGCCTGGGCCTCCAATACGACATTGGGAAACCCTTCCCGATAGGACGGCAGCGCAAATACATCCATAACGTGGTAATAGGGCCTCGTGTCGGTCACGAACCCCGCCAGTATCACGTGATCATCGTTTTCGATATCTTGACGAACCCGAGCAGAGACCGGTTCCCCGTCCTCGAAGCGGCCGACCAGCAACAACCAAACGTCTGGCATCGCTCTCCGCACCTGGCAATATGCGTGAAAGAGCTCGTCGATTCCTTTGCTCCACGTAAGCCGTCCGACGAAGCCGATCACCGGTGCATCCTCCGGAATGCCTAAATTCCGTCTCAGCTCGCCCACTCGTTGGCGCAATGACTCATCAAGGCTATAAGCTGCCACATCGATACCGTTGCAACTACCAGAACCGAGAACGCGCATTTGCTTAGGTTGCCCGATACCGAGACTGTCCGCCTTCCGCCGAAGACTTTCGCTCACGCATACCACGCGGTGCGCACATAAACACGCAAGCCGTTCAGCCATCACCAGCATTCGGCGCTTCAATCCCTTGGTTGTTTCCAAGCGAAGTCCATGAAGCGTGTAGACACGGCACGGAACACCCGCCAGCAAAGCTGCAATCCCTCCTAATAAGCCCGCCTTCGGCGTGCCCACATTCGTTATGGCAGGCCGGAGCCGACGCATCACGCTCCACAACCGCCACAAGGAGATCAAATCGCGTACGGGGGAAATTTCCCGAGCTATTGGAAGGGGAATGATTCGCACGCCTTCTTGCTCGGCAGCCCGATCAAGCTCTGTGCCGGGCGAGGAAATCACAGTAACTTCGTACCCGCACTCGCGCATATAGCGGAGCTGTCCCGCAAAATAGCTGATAGCCACAGGAACCGTAACGGCGTAAACAATCCCACGCCGTCCATTCTCAATGGCCATTACTTTCAGACCCTTTCTTTTCATGAGTGTGGTAGACCCGATTAGACGGAAAATGCCTGACGCTCAGGAAATGCGACTGCATGCGGCGAACAACTTATACGTTGAGTGACGATTTGGTTTAGATAAACGACGAAGAACGGCAGTAGGAAAAATGTGCGAGACGAATCCAAAGCTGAAAACCCCGCTTCAAACGCAAGGATCACCAAAAAAAACGTAGTGCTGTGAGCACGCGAGACTAAGTTTCGCCGCAAGAATCGGTACAGTCCAAGATAAATCAAGAATAGGAGGGGCACCGAGCCTCTCAGCAAATATTCGACAGGGCCCGAGTCGCCCACAAAAAAATGCGTTGGCGACGAAACATCAAGCCCGGAAGCGCTCCGAGCTAAACCAATTGGGGAAAGTGGGTGATCAAATAAGTAGATTATCGCAGGCCGTAAGCTACCGTTAATTCCATAGCGCGAGACAGGACCACTGAAATCGCCATTCAAAAAAGCTGTATCGGCAATCTGTGGTAGTTCTCCGAGGTCACCGATTTCTTCTACAAGAGCATGAGTCAAAATCGAAACTATCCCGATCACGCAGAGAGCAGCCGCGACAGTGAACCTCGGGCTACGCTTCCAAGAAGATATGGCCATCTGGGCGGCGGCCAGCGTGGCGAATCCGAACGCCGTAAACGAAGCTAATCCAAGCAGAAGCACAAAATATCCTAGGGCAAATACGAGTGAGAGTCTCTTCCCTCGTAATCTGAACTCTTGCCAATTAATCCAGAAGAACAGATAAATGAACAGTCCGGCCAAGGAATGGCTCCCAAACGTCAGTACAGGCTTGTGCAAGCTCATCATTAAGGGGACCAGCTTGGGATCAGACGTCCAATAATATGTTGGTAGTAGATCCGTTACCCACTCACTCCCCGCCAGTATTGCGATGCCGCATGCGATATTCACGCAATTCGCGAGCGCAAAGGTGAAGTCTACGAAAGCGCCGGAACGAGACCTCCTCAGATCCAATGCGAGGACAAGCGCGAGAACGCTAAACTTCACGAACAACCCGCCGTCGAGATCAAATGGCCCTCGAATGAAACCGTAGAGTGAGGTGCCGACCAGGACGAGCAAGATTGGCAACGAGACGAACGCCAGTGTCTTACGATCAATTCCCTGTTTCCAGACTACATACGTCAGCAAGCCACTGAGAATCGCGTACGCAACTAAAATGGCGGGAGTGCTGTGCTCCCCATTTATCGAGCTAGGGAAAAACAATCCCACAACGAGCAAGCACGCAAAGGTGAGCTGCTCGAAAGAAAATACCGGCTCGCGTTTAGGAAGAGGTGTCATGAAGATTACAGACTGTCGAAAGACCTACGGTAGGCAGATCTATCTGGGTTTCCGCCCACACGTCATTCCAGCGCCGAGCGGTAGCTTCGTCCACTGCCAAGGCGCGGTGTCGCAGGAGGCGATGGTTAAGACCCGTTCCAATGGCAATGCAGTCGACGAGGCCTTTTAGCAATTGCTCGATTAACGTCGCACTGACAACGAAATACTGTCGCTTCCGCGCCGCTCTGTGGAGCACTGCTGCTGTGAAGTACCTCCTACTCGTCAAGATCTTTGTGAGCGAAAGCTCCTCCTCCCTGTAACCCAGGACCGTCTCCGCTACTGCCGCAAAACGGCTTTGCTCATAGGTACGCAGCAGTAGTTCCTGATCCTCGCAACGTACCGCATCGGAACGATAGAGATGCCTTCGGAACCAGGCGACCTTACCCATCCATGTGGGGTGAGCCAAGTAGAAGCCCCTCCATGGCCTCTTGCAGATGGACTCGTGCTTGGTCGGCGCCTTACGGGCTCCAAGAAGTCTGCCACCGCGTCCAAATGTCAGAACGCCCCCGCCCACAAGATCCGTCTCCGAGTGCCGCGTCATGTATTCAACTTGAAGCGCTAGGCGTTCCGGGTACGAAATATCATCGCCATCCATTCGAGCGAAATATCTCCCACGGCTCAGTCCAATCGCCTGGTTCAAGCGAGCGACAAGTCCCTCGCGCTTTCCGTCTACAAAAACCCGAATTCGAGGGTCCGAATAGGTCCCGACCAAACCGACTGTTTGATCGCTCGATCCGTCATCGATGACCAGAAGCTCCCAGTCAGCGAAGGTCTGATTCAGGATCGACTGTATCGCCGCACGAACTGTTGATTCACAGTTACGAACCGGCATGCCGATGCTTACGCAGGGACGCTGGACATCATCCATAGGTCAGTGCTCCACCTGAATCGAGACTGCGGTTGGAACGTCCCTCGCCTCTGCCAGGCCGCGCCGAAACAGGATCAGGCCGAAAGCAGACAGTTGAAAGATTTCCGCGATCAGAACCGCCCAGGCCATCCCCCTATGCGCAAACAAAGGGGCCAACACGGTCGCCGACACGAGATTAATCGCTATCGCGCACAGCGTTACGGCCCCGACGGTGCGTTCCATCCGATGGGGAAGCATCCAATGCATGATCAAAGCATTGTTGATCGCGTTGAGCGGAATAATCAGCGCGAAGACGTAAAGGACGCGAACTGATTCTCCGTAATGTGGCCCAAGTATTAACGAGATCGCCCGAGACGCGACGAGTCCAACGGCAACGGCTACGGCAAGTCCCGCGCCGCCTGCAAGTGGAACTGTCCAACGAGCCAGCCGTGACGCTTTTGAAGCGTCCTGAGCAACAAGACGGCTCATGTGTGGATAAAATGCCTGCGTGAAGGGCAGCGTCAAACCCTGAAGCGCCTTCGCTATTCGCTCCGCCCCGCCGAAATATCCAACCTGTAGCGGGGGAACAAAAAGACCCAGGATAAAAGCATTGGCAGCACCATAGATGTTGGAGGCCCCGCGAAACAGAAACATATTCCATCCGCGTTTGAGAGCACCGGTCGTATCTTGCCAGCGAAACCGACGGAAGCCGATTTGCCAGTACATCCACGACGTCTGGACCAAAACAACACCGCACCCCGCGACTGCCAATGCAGCCAGTGCCTTCCATCCATCCTCTGGCACTCGCACCAAAACAAAAATGGATACCGCAGCCAATGCCCTCGCCACAAATTCAGTGATGACGGCGCCCACCATGCGCTCCGTCCCTTGGAAATACCAAAAAGGACTGAATCCGAAAGCGAGCGCCTGTACTACCGCCCATATCAGATAATTTGGGTGCTCGTGAAAAATGCCCACCGTGAACGCGGCAACAGTACTCACCATCACAAATCCAATTAAAAGCACGAGCTTGGCCCCAAGCACTCCCGCGGCGGTCGCCGCCAGAGCTTCCCGATCGCCTCGATTTTGGGCGATCTCTCGCGATGCGCTCAAATTGAAGCCGTATTCGAACGTTATCGAACCCCACAACGCAAAGGATTGTGCGAATAGGAGTAGGCCGAATCCGTCTGCCCGCAAGACCCTCGCGAGGTATGGAAGAGTGACCAACGGTATGACGTAGCCCGCAAATTGCAGCGCATAAAGAGCGAGAGTGTTCTTCGCCACAGGGTGACTGGCAAGCCTGCGCACAAAGTCATTCGTCCACCTCGTCGCGGCTTCCGCCCGCTTGCCCTGAGTCCCGAAGGGAGTCTCGAAGGGTGGCTCGCCTCGAACGAGCGAAGCGTCTTTAGCGCTTGTCGCCATCATCCATCCCCATCGTCTTTTTGTAGCTCATCTAATTTTTATGTAGCTTAGGTGTCTCGACGTTCTCTGTCGGACACCTGAGGCTTTGTCGATTCTCTCGCGTCTCGCAGGCCCGTCTTTTTGTAGCTCAGGTCGCCCCGACAGTCCTTTGTCGGGAGACCTGAGGCTTTTGCGCATTAACAAATTCGTCGCGAGCACGAGCCTCTTTACGCCAGCGGTATAATGTTTAATGGTCGAAATTTCGTCGCCCCGACCTCGCGCATACGGGCGTTGTCTGCCTTGCAAGTGGCACAGCCACTCCTGGCTGTGCTTAGTCCATCGTCCAGCTTCGCCGCACGCCGCCCTAACGTCCCCGGCTTCCGCGAACGCGCTCCCGCTTCGCCCCGACTTCCCGCGACTGCCTGTTCTCCCGGTCCTCATTAATAGGACCTGCTTCCCTTCCGCGCTCGCGATCACGAACTCCAACTCCGCCCGAATGGGCGCTTCCAAGCTCGTTCCGCCCCGTCAGGGTCACCCCGCGTATGACAGTGCGAGGAGATCTCGCGGACCCTGTACGTCCAAATTCATCGCGCCTGCAACCCCTTCAGAATGCGCACTTGCGCAAAAAGGGTGGGGGGGTTACCCCGTCAAATTCTCAACTTTTCAGCGCTGTTCCCGGAGCGTGCGGCGCAGCCGCCCGGACCGCCTCGATCTCCCCGATGTTTACCTCAACGGCGACCGCTCGCGTGATGAGCCCAATCGACAGCACAAGGCGAGAGATCCCTTTCTTCCGCACCAGGATTCCTTCGATTCCCGTGAGTGCGCCGCGCGTGATCCGCATCCGCTGGCCTGCCCGCAACACCGGGTGCGGCTCGAGTTTACAGTCATGATCGAGGCACGTTCGGATCGCGTTGAGCTCGGCTTCGGGAATCGCTGCCGGCTCGCCTCCAAAACCCACCAGCCGTATCACGCTCGGCACCTGAATCACTTTCAGGCGGTTTTGCAGTGGCATGCGCACAAAGACGTAGCCGGGAAAAAGCGGCAGATCGAGCCGTATTTTCCGGTCCTTCCACTGACGCACGCTCTCGTAGAGCGGAAGGTAATGTGGTATGGCCCTCTCGTTCATCTGGCGCGCCACGCTTTTTTCATGATTGGGCAGCGTATAAGCTGCGAACCATTGAGGCGCGAATTCGCCGCAAGCCGATTCGCAAATCCGCGGCTCCGTCGTGTCCAGATTTTGAGAGGTTGATTCCACGCTGCGTCCGCGCAAAGCTCCGCCATCGTCTCTTACAGGCCCTGAAAACCTTAAGTGGCCCCTGCTCAATAAATTACGAGCAGTTCGCTAGTCCGCGCCGCCCTCAACCGGGCGCCGCGATCGGCCAAAAATTCCCAATGTCTTCGAGCGCAGGCTGGCCCCTGCCTGGGGGACCAAGTGCATCTGCGTCTTCATCGACGCAAAGACTTCCTGCGCCAAAACCTTGCCTTCGTCTTCCGGGTCCATTTGGCGCCAGCGAGTCTTCCCGAGCACGCAAATCACAGCCACGGCAAGCGCGAGTATCGTGCCGAGGCCGGTCACGATCAGCCGGGGTGGATACGACTTCTTTTCAGGCACTTCGGCTGCATCGAGCACTTTTACGCTTGGCGTTTCCTTGGCCTCTTCGACCTTGGCGAGCTCGTTTTGTTGTGTGAGCAATCCGTAGACGGTCTCTTGGATCTTTGCCTCGCGGTAGTAGTCGGCGTATTTCGCACCGAGCAAGGGCAATTGCCGAATCGAAGGATAGGGCATGGCAGCAGACGAATCCGTGACTGGGTCAGCCGAAGGATCAGCATTACTTTGTCCAGCCCGTCCCACACTGCTTTCGGTGCCGCCAATCTTGTCGAGTTCTTTGTGCAGTTCGCTGACTTGCGCACTCAGCTCTCGAACGCGGGCGTTGTTTTCCGTGTAGATCTGGCGCAAGCCCTGAAGTTCGGATTCGGCTGCGATCATCTGGCCGGCCAGATTCGACGCGGCATCCAGCATCGCTTTACCCTGCTGTTGGATATCGAGAGTGCTGTTCTTACTTGAGAATTGGGCCAACTGGCCCTCGGCGTTGCCCAAATCTCGCTTTACGGATTGAAGACGATCTTCCAGGAACACGCGCTCGCGATGGGCGGAGGAGGTCGAGAGCTGAGCGACCATCGTATTCAGTTCATTGACGTAGGCGTTGGCAATGGCTGCAGCTCGCTGTGGGCTCCGATCGGTAACTGTAATGGTGATGATGCCGCTCTTCCGGTCTTCCTGAACGACGGTGTTCTTGCTCAGTTCTTTGCGCGCGTCTTCCAGGAGCCGGACGCTGTATATCTTTCTTAAGTCGAAGCTCTGGACCAGATGGTTCTCGATTGTCTCGCTCTGCAACATGCCAACAAACAATGCGCCTGAGCTTTTCATTCCCAGGAGATCGCCGGCCGTTGCTGCAAGTCCGCCGCCGGTTTTTTGGGCCATTTCCGCCATCATCATCATGCCTGACGTCGATTGCGGATCGGGCGGCATCAGCCTTGTGTTGGTTGTGTATCGCTTCGGAATTGCAAACGCGAGCACCAGTGAGAGCAGCAGGCCCACGGCGGCGACACGCGCCATGTAAGCGCGCTCATTCCAGACGAGGCGCAGCGTGGCTATCCATTTCTCCCGCGCGGGGTAACGTTCCTCCGAGCCAGCATCGTTCATTTCAGATTGAAACGCTGCGCCGGAGGGCTCCTGCGATTTGATTTTGTCGTCTTCCATCAACCAAGGTTTCCTATTCTTGCGCCGCGTTTCATGGCTCTATCGCGTGCTCTTCTGTCTTCCAGAATTTCGCTCGGGATAAAAGCCGACTTCCAGGATTGCTGTGACGTTTCTCTGTGGCCCTTTGAACAGAACCGGATAACGCGAAATGTTTTCGTACTGCAGCTCACCTTTCATATAAAAGCCGTTCCGCAGATACAACTCATTGCGCAACCCATAGTCTTGCCAGGCGCCTCCGCCCGGAATGAACTCCGCGTTTACGCTGTTGTGCCGGTAGATAAATTGCAAAGTGTTCCGTGGTGAGATCCAGTACGTGAACCAACTTTGAATAGTGCGGCCTTCGCGGCCCACAGTGTTGCCAATCAAATTGCCTTTGTTTGTGTTGCCGTCTGGGTACCCATAGTTATAGTAGTTATACAGTCCTGAATTTCCTCCGCCGAGCAGCGCGGAAGACGACTCTGTGGAGACGCCTTCCATGTGGAAATCGAGCCTAGGAATTCCGGGAATCCGTGTAATGAAGATGCCGGGATGCCAAGGATTACGCGGGGGATTCTCAATCGGCAAGACGTCGTCTTCCGCGTAGGCGTCTCCGTAGAGAACCATGTAATTCCGAACCTTAGGAACATAAAAGGTCCAGTCCATCTCGGATTCGTTGTCACCAGGTACACTGTTGAGTTTGGGACTGACCGAACCAACCAGACTGCGAAGGAAATTGCCGGTTGTCAGTGGGTCTCCGCCCGTGCCTCCGATCATGGTTCTGCGTCCGAATCCGAGTTCCAAAAACGGGAACAGCTTGACGTTGATCTTTTGGCCGTAGACGAACGGATTCGGAACGTAAGGATGTCCTTCAAGCCGTCCGAAGAAGTGGTCCATTCGCACAGGGCCGAGGTGGCGAAGAAAACCCGGTAGAAGGAAAGGCTCCGGATTCACCAGGCGAATCATGGTCACCGGCTCGATGTTGTCACTCCACATCATCGAATCCGGTCCCGGCGCCCACGAAAGACTCTGCCGGCCGACAGCAAGCTGGAAGTTGTGCACGTCTACAGCTGCGTAAGCATCAAGCAGTTGCGCTTGATTGGTGCTTGCTACCGCACCCGATTGCACTTCCGAAAGCGGTACCCCGTCTGCTCGGGTAATAACGCTTCGTGCTCCGTCGGAGAACGCGGGCGCCGCAGGAGCGTGTTGATATTCCGCGCGGAAATATATGGTTAGCGGTCCTGCTGAAGCGTCGAAAGATCCGCCGGCTTGGCCGTTGGTTCCGCGCTCAAAGGGCCGTCCAAAGTCGTAAGCGACTGTTTGCCCGAAGTGGTAGCTATCGGTCAGCGCCGGACCACTAATCGATACAGCTCGGACGTAAAGAGAATCGACATTCGCGGTCAGGTTGTGCCCGCCGCTAAGCAAACCACTCTCATAACCAAATTCTTCCTGCAGCCGGCTGACGAGCCCGGCAGCGTCTGCATTGGGTTTATCCGTTGCTTGCAATGACTCCGCAGCTTCCTCGGTGAGGCGCGCGCATTCCATGCGAGTCCACGGTTTTAGACCTTCGATTGCGCTACTGACGTATCGCAATGCCGCTAGTCGCTCGAATGTCGAGTAAACCCAGCTATCCAGCGGAACGAATGGAGAGCCCATGTCCTGCCGGTCTCGTTCCCCTCCACGATCCTCCTTTCCTGGAAGATCGCCGACTGTCGCTCCTCCAAGATCAGGATCATGGTGCACGCGATAGATGTAGCGTCCGACAAGCCATCCCATGGCGCTCCCAATAAGCGCATCCGAGGGCGAATGATCTTTACCTAGCACAACCGAGGCACTTACGGCCGTCGCCAATCCGTACGCTAATGTCTGTGTGAGGAAGCCCGGATATTCGTGCGCGATGACCGTTGCCGCGGACCAAGCCGCGGCGGCATGATCCGATGGGAATGAATTGCCACCCTTGAAAAAATCGAGCCGACCTTGATCCGCGGTGGGCCGTTCTCTGCCAAAGGAATACTTGAGAGCCTGAGTTGTCAGCAGGCTGTTAATTACAGCCTCCCCGGTGAGGATCCCCGCCTCTCTCTGGTGCTCACTGTGCGAGATATAGCTCCAGAGATAAGAGCCGGCGCCCACGCCAACCAGCGCAGCCACACCATCATTCGAGAAACTACGATAGCGATTCAATTTTTGTGGGTCACTCGATAGCGCACGAACGAAGGAGCGATCTGTTGCAACTGAGAATGCGGTCGCGGTGGCAAACGGAAAAAGCCAAGTGCCATCATCCCAACGCAGGTGAAAAGGACTCGTCCAGATGGTCTTCTGATCGAGAGCGATATTCTTGAGCAACGAAAAACCGACGCGGCTTTCCGAAAAGTCCGCGGACTTATTGTCCTGGCTCGTGCTTTCGTCAGTCACGAACTTCCCTTCACTCGTCGTCGAGTCTTGCGCTGGCAGCCCCGTCGCAACCATCGCAAAAATGAACAGACCGCAAAAGAAATTTGTTACGAGTTTGCGCACTTGCCTCGATTCATTGCTCAGAACTTGGCCGCGATTGCGGCGGATGTACCGATCGAAGAAATTGTGGTCGCTGTTTGCATCAGGGTCTTCCACTTCGGGTTTTGCCCGGTTGCCTTCTCCGGAACCACGACCATGTCACCTGGACGCAGAGCCGCGCTTAACGCACTTCCGGTGAACAACCCATCGGTATTCCTTCCTGTGATCGATCCATCTGCACGAATCACAAAGATGGAACCCTTGTCAGCAAGTTGAGTGGGCCCGCCGGCTTGCGAGAGATACCACTTCGCACTCCTGCCCGGCCTATAGGTGACAGCTGTTTCGTCGTAGACCGCTCCGGACACAAGAACAAAGTTAGGCGCCTTCGGGATTACCAACGCATCTCCGTTTCGGAGCACAACATCGTTTGGAGTTCCCTCCCATTGCTTCAAATTCGAGGAGATTCGAATAACCATGCGCCCGCTGGACGGAGTTTCCTGCAGGCGGGCGAGCGTGGTCTCGAGTTGCTGCATGCCGGTCTGTTTAGTCATCTTTTTATCGGCATCATCGCTCGGCAGCGGCGCCAGCTCGGCTTCTTCACCCCGGATACGCTGAACAAGCTGGTTGCGAGACTTCTGCTCCATTTGGAGGACTTCGGGCCGTGTGAAGACCGTGCCGTAGACGTAAGACTGCGGCGCAAAACCTCCCGCTCGTTTCAGCACGGAGCTGAGCCGCTCGCCCGGCTTGATCCCGTAAGTTCCTGGGTGTTCCACTTCGCCTTGCAGATTTATGGAAGCGCCGATGTCGTTCCAGCCGGCAAGCTGGCGGACGGTCAGCACGTCGCCGTCGCGAAGCGGAACATTTCGGTCGGTATCGTTTGCCAGTGCCGCCGCGATATCGACTTCAATGTGTTCTCCTAGTTTGTTTTCTCCGGCTGTGGGATTGAAGCGCGTTAGGTCCGCACTATTGGTGTAAGCGCCGCGCTTAAATCCGCCCGCGAGACGAAGCAGGTCCGAAACACGCAAACTTCCGGTGAGCGGATATCGACCCGGATTGACGACTTCACCAGCAATAACAACTGTAGGCGTATCCACGTGAAACGCGTTCTGCTGAATCAGAATGCGGTCGCGCGGCTCTAGCAAGAGGTTGCTAGCTGCATTTCCTTCGAGTGCCTCTTTCAGACGCACGCTCACCATCTTCAATGAACTGTCGGGCAAGATCCGAATGATCTGAGCGGAATCCATCGCGGCATCCGGTGTCACTCCGCCCGCCAGTTCGACGGCATCGCGGAAGTGAATCTGCCCCGAGGTCTGGAACGTTCCGGGATTACGCACCGCCCCACTTACGGACACCGTTGGCGCGTCTTCAAAATCAAAGCGGCTGAAAATGCGCACGGTGTCGAGAGGCTTGAGGGCCGGGCCAGCCTCAGGATTCGCGAGCGCCGCAGCAAGATCAAAGCTTTCGACAGTGGGGTGATAATCGGGCGGATTCAGGTGAATAATCTCAGCATATTTGGTGGACGGCTCAGGCATCAGGTCGCTATAGGACGAAATCAGGTCCGTTAGCTTCATGCCCGGTTTGTATGCGTAGCGTCCCGTCCGCAGCGCATGTCCCCGTAGGTAAACAGCATCCTGGTTGAAGGTGGCGATGGGGAAAATGTGAATCTCGTCACGGTCCTGGACATGAAACGCTGCGAACTTCGCTTCGAGGTCTTTAGGATCTGTAGTATCCGAGACATCGAGACTCAGCATCGTGCGCTTTTCGTGCGCATCGAGTCGCTGGACTTCTATATGGCTCAGCGTCGCAGTTGGGAGAATTCCTCCGGCCATACCGATGGCCTGCGAGAGTGTCGTCCCGTCACGTATTTCATAGATCGCCGGACGCCGCACCATGCCGTCCATTTGAACCAGCGAACCGACCGGAGGAACGAGCAGGGTGTCGCCGGGCTCCAATCGCTTGATATCGGTGCGCACGCCGCGCAGAAGCAGGTCATACAGATCCACTTCTTGCACGAGCGTGTTGCCGCGATAGTGCTTCACGATGCGCATCGAGCCGCCCGAAGTTGGTCCCCCGGCGGCGAGCAGCGCATTGAGCGGAGTGGAAAGCGAACTCACGTCATAGGGACCAGGATGGTTCACATCGCCCACTACGTAGATACGCACGGTCCGCAATCGTGATAGCGAAACGTCGGCCGAAACGTCACGGAACTGCGTACGCAGCAATCGCTGGACTGATTGCTGCACATCCCCGAGGGTCTGCCCATTGACCAGCATCGGCCCAATTTCTGGCAGCGCGATGCGACCCTCATGATCAACCGTACGGACCAGCCGCTGCGAAACGCCGCCCCACAAATCGATGGTGAGTCCGTCACCCGGTCCAACTACGTAATCGGGTGATGCCGGGAAATCGATGGGAATCGCCCCCGCCGCCGCGGGCGGATTCTCAAATACCTCCTCGCCAAAGCGGGCGACCGACGCTGAGGAAGTCCCGGCGTGAACAAACATGTCGTAGAGCGATGGGATATCTGAATAGGGTGTCCAGTGTCGATCGGTTGCTGACGTGTCGGTCCCCAGGAGAGCTTCTCCTGCAGGGCCGCTTCGCTTCATCATTGCGCTCGCCGGCGTCGGTGTGGCTGGCGACGGCTGCGGCGGTGGATCAGGATCAGGAAGCGCTGTGCGATCATAAGAAACCGGCAGCATCGCCAGACTGCTGTCGCTCCCTGACTGAACACCAGCGGCAGCGTCAGTTCCGAGCGGGCTAGCGCTAGTTCTCAAAAGCGATCCATTGCCGCTCGTTGCCTGAGGCATCGGATTCGTCAGAAGCTGATCGAAATCTCTGTCCTTGGGCAATTCGGCGGGATTCGAACCGTTTGTTTGGATCGCTTTCTGCGGCGGTTTCTGTTTCGGCTGACAGTTTGCATCAGCGCGGCCGACCGACGAATCACAGTTCGCTAGTTGGTTATGTTGAGGTTGTTGGGCTTGACCCTGCCGGGTAGCTACCAGCTCTCGAATTCGCTCTTGTTCGAGCGCAGCCTGCTCATGGCCCGCTTCGGAATCGGGATTTATCTTAGGCAGGAGATATCCATAGGCCTGCAACAGGCGGGTTGCAGCGGCGCGGAATCGGATGTCGTTCGTCAGGCGCGAAAGAATGGCAGAGTCGGTCAGATCCGAATCCTTTACGATCTGCCCCCGGTCGGCCGCATCTTTGGCTACCCAACGCTTCAACTCCACAAACAGCCCCGGATTCGCGTTCAGCACTGCCGTAATTTGCCCTTCCGAGGCAGCGACTCTGTCGAGATTGTCTTTCGCAAGTTCGGAAGCGGAAATCGCACGGTCTTCTGTCGGCTGCTGTGCGGAAGCCGGAATGACAAGGAAAGATAATGTGCAAAAGCAGATCGAAAGAACCGCCGATCCAGGTCTGCCATTCTTAAGGACCAACACAATCAGCCGTGCGCCCATCGACTACTCGCTTTCTCTCCGAGAATTGCTACGCATTACTTCCAGAATGTCTGCTTCAGGCCCTTCATAGGTCATCGAACGAATCCCATCTGATGCCGAAAAAAGAATGAATGAATTACCGTCATTAGCTAGCGCCATGATTTGCATTGCGGGATACTTCTGCAACATGTCTTCCCGCGCAGACGAACCAAAACGTCGAGAGTCCAACGAAACAATCAGAAATTCCGGAGTGGCTTTTTCAATCGCTCGGGAGATTTCGGTTTCATCGGTAATGTCGGCGATGACCTCAATATCTTCTTCGCCAGCCAGGCTCATAGCAATCGACTCCCTCATCAGTCGGGGTTGGTTGGCAACGGCCACGCGAATTAGTCGAGCCACAAGAGGCATCTGCCACGCGCACAATAACGGGCATATCGGATCAGGGGAAGGTCCCAAAGAGGTTCAAAAGAGTACCGCGTGCAGTACCTATCTGGTACCTAGAGGCGTACCTATTTAGTACCCATGAAAGTACCGATTTCGTACCTATAAAAATACCAAATGCGAGTTTATCTCCTTCAGAATAAACGGCTCGCAAATCGAATAGAATTGCAACGGAAGCTTCACCATTCGCCCGATGTCTGATAAAAACTGGCGAGTACCAGCGTGGGTCCAAGACAGATTGAGAACTAGACTGTCAACCGCGGGGGGGGCTGTTAATTAGGGAGATGTTCAGCGCGGGCGTTTTCGATAATCTCTGAGCGGTCGTTAACTCCGATCTTGCGGAGCATGCGATGTACATGGTTCTTCACGGTTTGTTCAGAGAGGTTAAGGTTGTATGCAATTTCCTTATTGGTTAGACCCCGAGCAACCATAGGAAGTAGTTCCTGCTGGCGCCGTGTCAGCCGAAGGCCCATTTTTCTAACGCGAGGAGTGAATTCCCTGACCCCGGCAAGGGTATCGAATAAAGCCTTGCTGAGCTGGGATGGGCAGATGGCTTCGCCTCGCGCTACTGCGCGAATTGCAGTGATTACGTCCGCTGGCGATGCCTCATGCAATAAATATCCGCTCACTCCTGCGCGTACCGCTCTGAGGAAAGCACCCTCGTCGACGTCCATACCAATCATGAGAACCTGCGCGTTCGGGTTCAAATCACGCATGCGAGTAACGCATTGGCGGTTCACAGCATTTGCGCCGACCGAATCCAATAAAATCACGTCGCTCTGTGATTTCGCGATAATACGAGCCATATTTGAGAAATCGGCGGATTGTCCAACCACATGTATGTCTGGTCTTTGTTGGATGATGCGGGCTAATGATTTGCAAAGGAGATGATTACCCACAAGAAGAGAAACCTTGGTCCGAGCGCCTGGATCACTCACTTTAGATCGCACCTCAGCAGTACTAGTACTAGAGTTCAGCACGGGGGAGTCTAACTCAAACAGGAAAGCGGAATACACGATTTACCGTATTAAGTTCTTAGTTATAACCTATCAATTAACGGTGGACCATGCCTCAAGCTACCCGCACGAACCAGTACATTTCAAAATGTTCGCCCGGCAGTCTTATCCCTTTTCATATGGCCTTCAGTCCGATGACCCGGCGATCACTTCTGATTACTGTTGACAATCTTTCGCTCCCTGGGAGGCTCGATTAGTCGTGATCAACGATAGCCGCGCGCGAGCAGGTACTTCGCACCTGCCATGAACGCCTCTGGACCCGGGTCGAAGAACCCGAATGCGTCCGCCAGCCGACCAATCGCATTCAACGAAAAGCAGACGGCCAGCGCGTCCTCCACTTGCTCCCGGGAGACACCTGCAGCCATTTCATGTGATTCTCCATAAGTTAAGCGAACGGGGACTGCCCAAATCGACAGTGCGTCCGGAAATTATCGGACTTTGTCGGACTTTTTCGCGCTTAGCGACTGTGGAACACACGCTAGAGCCGAAATTTCACGCCCGGCGCTCGCGTTAACCGGCGGGAAGGCTTGGCCAAATGCGGCCGTTTAGCCAGCTACAGGTTGGAGCTGTGCTGCGTACTTCGCGCGCTTGTTGGCATAAAGGTTGGCATCGGCTCGCGCTAATAAGTCCTGGCCCGATTCGCCCGAGAAGAGCTCGGCCCAGCCGGCTGACAGAGCGATGGGCAAGTTGCGTTGATCAATGTCGAGACGGATTCCTTCCAGCCGCTTGAGCACGCGCCCCACGTTTTCGGGTTTGCATTCCGGCAGCACCACCAGGAACTCGTCCCCACCGTACCGCGCCGCAGTATCCGAACCGCGCGTCGCCTTTGTGAGACGCTCTGCGAAAGCCCGCAGCAGAGCGTCTCCGCCACCGTGGCCGTAGGTGTCGTTCACCTGCTTGAATTGATCTAGGTCAATTAAAATCACCGAAAGCGGGAGCCCGTGCTGCTCCGAGCGCTTGATCTCGTCTTCCAAGCGCCGTTCGATAAAGCGGCGATTGAAAAGGCCCGTGAGAGGGTCGAGAAGCGCCATCTTATAGACTTCCTGCGCGAGCGTTTGCGCTTTGTCAACGGCAAAGACTTGGTCGGTGAGCTGCCGTCGTATCCGCTTAATCTGCAATTGCTGATAGACGACATAAACGTTAAAGATCAGCACCAAGCCCACGAGCCCGCGCAACGCCTGGTTGAGAAGGACGGAATAATCGCTGTCGATTTCAGAGAGCAATACGGGAAAAGCAAACGAGGCAATGGCCACCAGGAGGACCAGCGTTACCATGATCGCGTACGACCACAGCCACCATTCGCGCCGGTCCATCCGGTGCATGGTGAGATGGATCTCTTTCGCGGGATTGGCGCTGAACTCTACGACCGAACTTTTCTCGTCCATTCCTCCGCCAAAGCTTTCAGGTAGATGCGTCTTATTCTTATTCTGGCATTGGCCGAACGGTAAGGACCATCGTGCACTGGCGGCTGATGCTCGGTTAGTTATTGCTGTTCGATCCGAGGCCCCAAATTTGACGCTCGATGCGAATAGAGCGGCTAGAGAACGATCCTGTTAATCGGGAAGTCAATTTGAACTTTGGGAACGGTGGACATTTGGTGGGAATGGCCATATCGTGCGGCCATTCCAAAACGCCAAGGAGTGCCGGTGTCCAAGAAATTGCTCTTGCTCGTCCTCTGCCTTGTGCTTCCGCTGTCGAGTGGATTCGCAACCCAGCGAAAGGGTTCGGGCTCGCACAGTCGTTCGACTAAGAGTGAAAACAGCTCATGGGAACAACGTGCGTACCCGTATCCTAGTTGTTGAGGATGATCCCCGTCTTTGCGAGTTCATTCGCGAGGTTTTCACCTCAGCGGATCTGGACGCAGAGGCAACGACGGACAGCGCTCAAGCTGCGGACCGGCTGAAAAATGAAAAATTCAGTGCGGTATTCCTGGATTTACACATGCCTGCACCTGACGGCCTTGAATTGACGCGACAGATACGCAGCTCTGCCTTAAATCGCGTCACCCCGGTTATTGTGATCACGGGCGAGACCGAGCACGGGCTAATGGCAAGGGCATTCCAGTTAGGCGTCAATTTTTTCCTTTTCAAACCGGTTGACCGCACGAAATTGTTGCGTCTCGTAAGTGTGACGCAACACTCCATTGAACATGAAAAACGACGGTTCCAGCGCTTCAAGGTGGCCTGCAAAGTATCGATCGTTGTGGGTTCGGACCGATTTGACGGCAGGACGCTAGATATCAGCTCGAAAGGAATGCTAGTGCAGACGGGTAGGCTTTTGCCCGTTGGGACGCTCGTCAACCTCGCGATGGAGCTTTCGCCAGGCGCTGCACCGATTCGGGGGACCGCCCGCGTTGTGCGAGTTGTCGGTCAGGAATGTGCTGGGCTAGAAATTCGAGATATGAAGGCGGAAGATGTTTACAGATGGCACGAATTTCTGCTGCCGCTCAACATCCCTCGCAAGTAGGTAAGGAATCTATACCCACGACCGTTAGTCGAAATGAACAACGACGTTAAAAGGTAGCGCCCTTGCCTTGTGAGCAGGTGCGCTCCACTGGGGATCGCACGGCTTTCGGTTTGCCCGTGATCCACTCGCGATCCTCCGAACATGATGCGCGAATTCGGTCGAGCCTGCGATAGATCTTGAACGGTTTTGAATTGCGCGATGGGACTATAATTCGGGAATGACATCCGCAGGGCAAAGTACCGGGCAGGCTCGGCAGGCAGAGGACGTTCGCCTTGTGGTTGACGCGATCCCTACGCTGGCGTGGTCCGCCCGTCCGGACGGCTCGATCGAATTCTGCAATCGGCGTTGGCTGGATTATGCCGGCCTCTCTGAGGAACAGGCATCGGATTGGGGCTGGACTGCGGCTCTTCACACAGAAGACCACGATCGGCTCATGGATTTTTGGCGGCACCTCGTGGCTTCTGGGGAAGCCGGTGAGATTGAAGCACGCCTGCGCCGGTACGACGGAGAATATCGTTGGTTCCTGTTCCGCGCAGAGCCCGTGCGTGACAATCACGGCGACATCTTCAAATGGTATGGCGCGAATACCGATATCGAGGATCGTAAACGCACCGAGGCACTACTAGCCGCCGAAAAACGGACCTTGGAAATGATTGCCAGCGGGGCTTGCCTGGCAGATATCCTGGAAAGGTTGTGCGACACGATTGATGCTCAGGCTCCCAACATCAAATCGGCAGTGATGCTGATGGACGCGGATGGCACGCACCTTCGGACTGCAGCCGGTCCTCGACTGGCCAAGGGCTGGATTGAGGCCATCACTCCCCTCGAGATTGGCCCTTGCATAGGTTCGTGCGGTAGTGCCGCATCTCTGAAGCAGCGGGTGATCGTTTCCGACATTGCAACAGACCCCTTATGGGTTGATTTTCGAGACGCTGCTTTAAGTTACGGGTTGCGCGCCGCGTGGTCTCAGCCGCTAGTTTCCAAAAACCAGCACGTGCTCGGCACCTTCGGTATGTACTATACGGAGCCTCGGACACCTAACGAAACTGATTTGCGACTAATCGAAGGCGCGGGCCACATAGCAGTAATTGCGATCGAAGGTGAGCGAGCGCAGACGGCGCTCCAGCGGGCGTACCAGGAGATCAAACAATCCGAGGGTCGGCTTCGCAAGATCATCGACACGATCCCGACACTCGCGTGGTGTAGTTTGCCGGATGGTACAGGAGAATTTTGGAATCGGCGATGGCACGACTATACCGGCCTCTCCCCTGAAGCGGTCCGCGGCTGGGGATGGCAAGATGCTATTCACCCGGAAGACTTGAAGGAAATAACAGATAAATGGCTCGGATTTTTGGCCTCTGGCCAGCCGGGCGAAGTCGAGGGAAGGCTGCGTCGATTCGACGGGGTGTATCGATGGTTCTTGTTTCGGGCTGAGCCATTGCGCGACGAATCGGGCAACATTGTCAACTGGTATGGAACGGATACTGACATTGACGATCGGAAGCGCGCCGAAGGTAAATTGGAGAAGGCTTTCGAGGAAATCAAGCGGCTGAAAGACCGCCTTCATGACGAGAACGTGGTCCTTAGGGAGCAAATCGATCAAGTTTTCATGTTCGAGGAGATTGTAGGTTCCTCTCCCTCCTTGAAAACCGTCCTTTCTAGCATCGTGAAAGTCGCTCCCACCGACGCTACAGTGCTGATTGCGGGCGAAACAGGAACCGGGAAGGAGCTGATTGCGCGCGCCATACATAAGGGTTCGCAACGTGCTGGCAACGCGTTTATTACCGTCAATTGCGCCGCGGTTCCTTCTTCGCTCATCGCCTCGGAATTGTTTGGCCACGAGAGGGGGGCATTTACCGGTGCCTTGCAGCAGCGAAAGGGCCGTTTTGAGTTGGCGCACTCCGGCACAATTTTTCTCGATGAGATCGGCGAACTTCCCCCGGAAACGCAGATTGCGTTGCTGCGGGTGCTCCAGGAGCGCCAATTCGAACGAGTGGGTGGTAGCCGCGTTATTTCCTCTAATGTTCGAATCATCGCCGCTACAAACCGCGATTTGACGGCCGCCATTGCTTCAGGAACGTTTCGCGCCGACCTCTTCTACCGGTTGAATGTTTTCCCGATCCACGTGCCGCCTCTTCGGAACCGAAAAGAAGACATTCCGATGCTGGTCGAGTACTTCGTCGAGCGCTACGCGGAGAAGGCGCGAAAGCAAATTAGCAAGGTCGACAAAAATACGCTCAAGCTCTGCCAATCCTATCCCTGGCCAGGCAATATTCGTGAGCTGCAGAACATCATCGAGAGATCGGTAATCCTCTGCACCGGGGATACTTTTTGGATCGATGAGGCCTGGCTTTCGAGCCAGGACGCGCCTGGCCTGGAGTCATCAGGTACTTTCACACAGAATGTCCAGAGCTATGAGAAGGAACTCATCGAAGCGGCCCTCGCGGAAAGCAACGGAAAAGTTGCTGGGCCGAATGGAGCGGCTACCAAACTCGGAATTCCACGGTCGTCGCTCGAATTGAGAATCAAACAACTCAACATAAAGAAACACACCATCCTTTAAGTCCCCGTTGAACTGTCGTACTTCTGCCACTTGCTGCGATTCTGTCACTCCAACGTATTTTTGGAGCTTTGTTTTCAGTGACATCCAATTGGGTATTCGGTTGCACTGCTCATGATTGGCGTTCGGGTGGGAATGCAAGTGCCGCATGTCCACTACTGCGATCTTGGAGAATGGCCTGATCGATGACTTTTAGGATCGAGACTGCGGCACGAGGGAAATTCACAGTATTCGTTCTAAGTGGCCGAATCGACAAGCAAGCGATAGCCGAGTTGAAGAGACTTTTTGACCTCCAAACAGACCACCGCGACATCGTTCTAGATTTGAAAGACGTAAGCTCAATTGATCGCGAGGTAATCGGCTTTCTCACGCGTTGCGAAGCGGATGGTACGAAGCTGGAGAACTGTGCTCCATATATTCGCGAATGGATGGAAAGAGAAAAAGATTGAGGATGGCATTGAAGCCGCAGTGAACCTCATCTGTTAGCGACAGATGAGATGAGGAGGGCGCTGTCGCGCGGGTTGACGTAGTCTTTCGCTAGGGGTTGAAGATTCCCGTGCAGCTCGAACATCTGCTCTGACCCGGAAACCTCTGCTCGCGGTCGGCTCCTTTCGGGTGATAGGGGGAGGTTGGACGCCGTGACGTCAGTTCAATTCGTAACAGTAACCAGTTCCAGATCGTTCGCCGTGAGGATTTCCCCTTTCGCGTTTTTCACCTCCTGTCTAGGGGGTTTTCGGGTGCGTTTGTCCAGAACCTGAAAACGTTTCTCGCCGCGGGAGAAGAGATAACTTTCTCCCCATTGGCGCAAAGCAACGATGACCGGGAACAAATCTCGGCCTTTTTGGGTTAGGGCATATTCCCGGTAGGCACTGCCGCCGGAAGCCGGGACTTGTTCCATGATTCCGCACGCAACCAACTTCTTAAGGCGTGCGCTCAGGACGTTCTTTGCCAATCCCAAGCTCTTCTGAAAATCGGAGAAGCGTCGTACGCCAGAGAGGGCGTCACGAACGATGAGCAGAGACCACCATTCGCCGACGGTATCGAGCGAGCGTGCCACGGGGCACAGGTTGGCTTTGAAGGATTTGTGTCGCATAGCTCCTCGTATCTTAATCGCCGATAAAAACTGGTTGCATCATTATACCAGATTCAAACATCCTATCAGTGGTTGCATCATGCAACTAGGCTGGAGGAAGGCAGGTCGGTCCACTGATCCGCTTGCACGATCCGAAACGCAATACGAGAGCCAAATTGAAACTCAAAGGAGAAATATCCCAATGAAAGGTCAGACACTCGTAAGAATCTTTTTAGTTGCGATGTTGTTTTTCGCCTCGAAGGAGGGGCTTATGTCACAAACGAATCAGGAACAGAAAGTTCGGAATGTTGTGCTGGTCCACGGCGGATTTGTGGACGGATCCGGATGGGAAGGAGTCTACAACGCCTTGAAGAAGAGCGGATACGCGGTGACAGTCGTTCAGATAGCGACGATATCGTTCGCCGACGACGTTGCCGCCACTAAGCGCGCGATTGCTGAGCAAAACGGTCTGGTGATCCTAGTCGGCCACTCGTACGGTGGCAATGTCATCACCGAAGCCGGCAATGATCCGAAGGTTGCTGGACTGGTGTATATCTCCGCCTTTGCGCCTGACAAGGGTGAGTCCGTATCCACGCTGATCAAAAATCCGCCGCCTGGCGCGCCGGTGCCACCGATCATGCCGCCCGTGGACGGCTACTTACTACTCGACAAGGCCAAGTTCCCCGCATCGTTTGCCGGCGACGTGATCCCCGAGAAGGCCGCATTCATGGCCGACTCGCAAGTGCCATGGGGTGTGAACGCGCTGAACGGCACGGTCAGTGAGCCGGCATGGAAAGCGAAACCTAGCTGGTACCTGGTTACGACCGAGGACAAGATGATTCCACCCGACGCCCAGCGGCAGATGGCGAAGCGCGCGGGTGCCGTGATCGTCGAGGTCAAGGGCAGCCACTCGACCTATGTATCGCACCCGCAAGCGGTGGCGACTCTGATCGAGAAAGCCGCCAAAGACGCGCTGCTTGTACCAGCACGCTAACTCGTGGAACGCGCGCCGGACACCCATTGGATCCATACAGAACCTCGTAATTTCGAGCGGGTCAGATAGAAAGCTCACGGAGTTACAAGAACGAGGGAGCGAGATGAGTATAAAAGGCGCCCGGGTTGCAAACGGAGCGGATCGGTGAACTTAAAAAAAAGGGGAAACGAATATGAACAGCCTTAAAAACGCGGTGGCCGTCGCAACAGATGCCATGCATGTGATTTTGGGGGCGAGCGGGAACACCGGCTCGATCATCGCCAATTCTCTGCTATCGGAGGGCAAGAAGGTGCGCGTCGTGGGGCGCGACGCGGGGCGACTGCAGCGCTTCGTGCACCAAGGCGCGGAAGCATTCACGGCCACCGTGAGCGACGCGGCTGCGCTCACCAAAGCCTTCAGCGGTGCGCGCGCGGCATACTTGATGTTGCCGCCGGCGAAATCCCGCGAGGACCAGGAGCGCGAGAGCGATGCGATCGCGAAAGCCGTGAGGGAATCCGGCCTGCGCTACGCGGTGCACTTGAGCAGCTACGGCGCCCAGGTTCCGGAAGGCACCGGGCCAGTCGCGGGACTGCATTCTTCGGAGCAAAAACTCAGCGCGATCGGCGGTTTGAACGTTCTACACCTGCGCGCCGCGTATTTTATGGAGAACAATCTGGCGGCGACCGGCATGATTCATGGGATGGGAATGTTCGGAAATGCGCTGCTGCCCGACGTGAAGCTGCCCATGATCGCGACGCGCGACGTTGGCTACTACGCCGCGCAGCGCCTCCTGCACCTGGATTTTTCCGGCAAACAAACCCGCGAGCTGCTTGGCGAGCGCGACCTGTCCATGACGGAAGCTACCGCCGTGATTGCGCGCGGCATTGGCAAACCGGATCTGCGTTACGAGCAGTTTCCCTACGACCAAGTGCAGCAGGTGTTAACGCAAATGGGTGTTCCGCCGAAGGGAGCCGCGTTGTACATCGAGATGTATAAGGCCATCAACGCAGGAGTCCTCATTGCGCAGGAGCCGCGTTCGCAGGCGAACACCACACCGACTTCGTTTGAACAATTTGTGCAGGACGTTTTTGCGCCTGCGTATCACGGGACGGCTGCCACCGCTTAGGCTGAGCGCTCAGGGGCACAGGTTGCGCCGGTTTGCGGGTGAGAATTTCAGGAAGCAGCTTTTGAACATTACCGATGCGGAGATCTAGTCATGAATGGAACGGCCTCTAAAAAAACTAATTCGATTGGAGAATCTATGACTGTCCGAGCCAATGGCACCCACCAAGCACTCAATCCCAATCTGTTCTCTCGCCGTAGCTTCATCACGCAGGCGTCTTGTTTCGGCGCCTTCTACGCTCTTGCGAATACAATCCCACTTCCCGCGCTCGCTAAATCTGTCGGCATAGATTCTCGCGTTTCGTCAACGCCCCTGGTGGATAAGGGCTTCGCATCGGTGCGTAAAGTCGGCAATGGTCTCTATGCAACGATTTCCGACCCCTCCAAGGGCACCACAACGTACTGCAATGGCGGCTTCCTGGTCGGCAAAGATGCAGCACTGATGATTGAGGGATTCAGCACTGTAGCTGGCGCTTCTTTCCAGATGGATGCGCTACGCTCCGTAAGCCAGGTCCCCGTTAAGGGCGCACTCGACACGCATTATCACTACGACCACTCTATGGGCAACGCCTTCTATGGTGCGAGGGGCGTGCCTCTGTGGGCGCACGCCTCAGTGGCACAACGAATTGTCGAAAGCTACGTTCCGCTGCAGGGTGCCGACAAAGCCGCGGTGCTGGGGTCTTTTGAGAAGCGCGTCACAGACGCCGAATCCGACACGGAACGCCAACACGCCCAAGGCGATCTCAAGGTCACTACAGGACTCTTTCAGCTTGCCAACTCCAGCATGTTGGCGTTGCCCAATCATCCGATCGACCCCGCGAAGCTCCCCGTGGACATCGATCTGGGCGGGTTGACGGCTGTCTTGGAGTCGCTTCCGGGACATTCTGGGACGGACATGATCGTGCGCGTTCCCGGGCAAAATGTCGTGTACGCCGGCGATCTTCTCTTCAGCGGGATATACCCGGTCGCTTTCGATGACAAGGCGACGATTTCCGGATGGCGTGCCACACTGGGAAAGTTTGCGTCCTTTGACAAAGACACTCTTTTTATTCCCGGGCACGGCCAACTGTGTGGCCAAGAGGGAGTCGCCAGCCTTCGTGAGATTTTCGACGCTATCGCTGCCCATGCAGAAAACATGTTCAAGTCAGGCGTGCCCGTTCAGGAAGCCACCAATCGGTATGTAGTGCCCGACAAATTCAAGAACTTTTACATTCTAGCGTGGGGTTTCACTATCGGCCCGATCATCGCCAAGCTCTACGCCGAATGGCAAGCTAAATAGTTTCTTTAGAGGCACGGATGGATGCTGGACAACAAACCAAGGACTTTGCCTTCATGACCGGGGAATATATGGAGCTGTCAAAAAAAGAGAGTTTTCATCGAAATTTACGATTTAGATTTATGAGAGGCCTTGCTGTTTGTTCAGCGATGATCAGTCTCTTCTTTCTAAAGTCGTCTGCATCTGGAAGTAGTCAGCACGGTTTTTCAATCAAGGTGTTCACCTCGCCCGACGATCAGTTTTGGGTCAACTCCATTATTATCGAGGGAGCACATGAAGTGATGTTGGTCGACGCGCAGTTAATAAAAACCAGTGCTGAAAAAGTATTGCAGGAAATCAGAGAGACTAAAAAAAACCTGTCTATTATCTACATTACTCATGAGCACGCCGATCATTTTCTTGGTCTGGAGGTCTTTAAGGATGCCTATCCGAGGGTCAGAATTATTGCGAATTCTCCGGTCGTAGATCGAATCAACAAGGTCTATCAAGAAAAAATAGATAAATGGAAAGAGATCCTGGGCTCGGGTGCAACCTCTCACGTTGTTGCTATCAGCAAATTCGACGCCGACTTTATTGAATTTGAGAGCTCAAAAATTGAGATCCTCAAAAACATCCAGGGCGACACCGATGAAAACACGATGCTTTGGATTCCTGGACAGAGAATTCTTATTGCTGGCGATGTTGTGGTCAATAACATGCACGGATACACAGCAGAAACGGACAGTAAAGCTAGAGAGAAATGGTTGAACTCATTAAATAAAATCAGAGAATTAAAACCCTCGGTTGTTATCCCTGGACATAGCAAGGTTGGAGCTCCCCTTGACGCGAGTACAGCCGTAGATTTTACGGAAAACTATTTACTCGTTTTCGAAGAAGAACTCACAAAAGCCAAAGATCCCGATAGCCTTATTAATGCCATGAAGGAAAGATTCCCATCCGCCGACTTCCTCTTGGCACTCGAACGGGGCGCGAAGGCTAATGTTAAACCCTGACAAACAAACTGATGATCTGTTAGACGGAGTCTTCGTCGCGGGATGCGAAGGGCCAAATCAATCTCCGCGGGATGGATGCCAATGAAGAAGTACAAGATCGCCGTTCTGGACGACTACCAAAATGTGGCGCTTGAGAGCGCCGATTGGTCGGTGCTCCGCGATCGAGCGGACATCGCCGTCTTTCAGAGCCACCTCGCCGAGCCGGATGCCGTGATTGAGCGGCTGCTGCCTTTTGATGTCGTTTGTGTCATGCGCGAGCGGACCCCGCTGCCCCGCAACGTCATCGAGCGCCTTCCCAATCTCAAGCTCATTGCCTCGACGGGACCTGGAAACGCGTCGATCGATATGGCCGCTGCGGGCGATCATGGGATCGCAGTGGTTCACACGGGGTATCGGTCGGACCCGACGATCGAGTTTACCTGGGCGCTGATCTTGGCCTCCGCGCGACATATCGTGACGGAGAGCAACTCTGTACGATCCGGCGGCTGGCAGCAAACAGTGGGCACGGATCTCCGTGGAAAGACCCTGGGCGTTCTGGGACTTGGGCGGGTTGGATCACAGGTCGCGCGGATCGGGAGCGCTTTTGGAATGAATCTAATTGCCTGGAGCCACAACATGACGCCCGAGACCGCCAAAGCCGCGGGCGCAATCCTGGTTTCCAAGGACCAGCTGTTCGAGCGGGCCGACATCCTGACGATCCATTTGGTGTTGAGCAGCCGTACGCGCGGCCTGGTGGGGGCCGCGGAGTTGGAGAGAATGAAGCCAACGGCCTGGTTGATCAATATGTCGCGCGGGCCGATCGTCGAAGAGCAAGCTTTGATCGACGCGTTGAAGAAGAAGCAAATCGCCGGCGCCGCGATCGACGTGTTCGACATTGAGCCGCTGCCTCCGACTCATCCTTTCCGAACGCTGGACAATGTCCTGGCAACGCCGCATATCGGCTACGTATCGCATGGTCTTTACAAGACGTTTTACGAGGATACCGTCTCGAATATTCGGAAGTGGCTCGACAACTATGGAACAGCCGTCGCGCAAACATAGTTTAACCAAGAGCAAAAACACAGCTGAGTCAAAGGAAGCGCAAATGAGGGGAGTGGTTGACAGGAGATGGAGCCATGGAAAATGAAGGTTCTTGCATAGCTCTCGCATTGAAAGTATGGAAGACCCAAATCGATCGGGCCGACAAGCTTTTTGGAAGCCTCTCATCCGAGGACGTCCTGCGAGAAATCGCGCCTGGCAGGAACAGGCTAGTTTACTTGTGGGGACATCTGACAGCGATACACGACGCGATGCTGCCGCTGCTGGGGCTGGGAGAACGACTTCATCCCGAGTTTGATGTTGCCTTCGTCTCGAATCCCGACAAGTCGCAGGCCGGCATTCCTTCGCATGAGCAGGTTCGCCGAGCGTGGAACGTCGTCAATGCCGAATTGTGGAAGGGGTTTGAAAAAATGTCGTGGTCCGACTGGGTCCAGCGCCACTCTGCTGTATCGGAAGAAGACTTCGCCAAAGATGCTTCTCGGAATCGCTTCTCCATCCTGCTGAGCCGCACGAACCACCTGTCTTATCACATTGGCCAGGCGGTGCTCGGACTCAAGTGATCGAGCGTGAAGCATAGCAGCTGGTTTTTCAGAAAGCTGAGAGAAGAACAAGCCCAGCCACAAAATCCCGAAACGTTGTTACGAATCCAGAGAATACGCGAAAGATCGTAGTTCAATCGGATGTCATTTCGCCGGGTCATTCAGTATCCGGAACCAGCCATTCGACTGCCTGAACGTCCCAAAACATAATTTCGGGGAACCCCAAAATTTCTTGCGACAAGAGACCGTACGGTCTCATCTGATACTTGTACTGTGCGCGTCAGTTTGCTTATTCGGTGTAAGGAGTTGCCGTTATGTGGATTGTTCGAGTCGCTCTGGACCGGCCTTATACCTTCATCGTTCTGGCCGTACTTATTCTGGTTCTCAGCCCGGTAATGATCTTACGCACGCCTACCGACATTTTCCCGAATATCGATATCCCGGTGATCGCGGTAGCATGGCAGTACACCGGTATGAACCCGGAGGAATTAGAAGGCCGGATCACGAGTACATATGAACGATTATTGACCTTAGCGGTCGACAACATTGAACACATCGAATCGACTACGGTAAATGGTCAAGCCATCGTCAAGATTTACCTGCAACACGGCGCAAGTCTGGACACCGCGAATGCCCAGGTGACTGCTGCATCCCAAACCATCCTGCGGTTCCTGCCGCCCGGGACCCTGCCTCCGTTAATCATCAACTACAGCGCTTCCAGCGTGCCGATTCTGCAGCTGGGCCTTTCCGGGAATGGACTCTCGGAGCAACAGTTGAACGACCTCGGGCAGAATTTCCTCAGGCCCCAACTGGTGACCGTCCCTGGGGCCGTAATTCCTTTCCTTTATGGCGGGAAGCAACGCCAGGTCATGATCGATTTGAATCCCGGCTTGGTGCAATCGAAAGGGCTGGCTCCCCAAGACGTTCTCACTGCAGTTCAGCAGCAAAATCTCATTTTGCCGTCCGGGACAGCAAAGATGGGTCCCTTCGAATATGACGTGCGACTGAACGGCAGTACGCGGACCGTCGCCGAACTAAACGATCTCCCGGTCAAGGTCGTTGGGAATACCACGATCTATCTTCGTGATGTAGCGAATGTGCGCGACGCCTTTGCGCCGCAGACCAACATCGTGCGCCAGGATGGCCGTCGCGGCGCCCTGGTGTCCGTGCTCAAGGCCGGCAACGGTTCGACAATCGACGTCGTGAAAGGCATTCGGGGTCTTCTTCCACGTGTCGCTCAGACTCTGCCCCCGGAACTCAAGATTTTGCCTCTGGCCGATCAGTCCATCTTCGTCCGAGGTTCCATCAACGGTGTGCTCCGCGAGGCCGTCATCGCCGCGTGTCTCACCGGGTTGATGATTCTGCTCTTCCTGGGAAGCTGGCGCAGCACTTTGATCATTGCCGTTTCGATTCCGCTATCTATCCTAACGTCCGTCCTGACCCTCAGCTTTCTGGGCGAAACCATCAACATCATGACGCTCGGGGGATTGGCCCTC
>Ga0210394_10001883_pt1 | contig 31166 bp, 26 predicted proteins | sample IncBWC12MmetaG_FD_160121 | JGI IMG/M metagenome (GOLD analysis project Ga0210394, IMG submission 160121) | Forest soil microbial communities from Barre Woods Harvard Forest LTER site, Petersham, Massachusetts, United States - Inc-BW-C-12-M | ecosystem: Environmental > Terrestrial > Soil >... | reverse complement strand
CGCGTTGACGCGGTGACGGAATTTGAAAGTCAGCAATCCCTGCCGCTCGGCTTCGCGCTCACGCTGCACGAAGGGCGCGAGGACTCCCGGCCCGGTGCCCCAGGTCACGTGAAAGCGCGGCACGGAGTTGCCGTGGCCGATGGCGTTGTGGCCGCCGCGCTCGGCCCAGCCGACCACTGGAAAGAAGCGGAGGCCGCGCGCGTGAAGCCATGACCGTTTCTCGCCGGCGGCGAAGGCGACATAAGCCTGCGCCCATTGCCGCGGCCAGAAATCCTCATCGCGGTCGAACGCCGCCGTTCCCATCCAATCGTCGAGCGCGAGCGCCGCCGAGTCGCGGATGCGTAAGCGCCGCTGCTCGGGCGAATTGACGAGGAAAATGCCGCCGAACGACCAGAACGCCTGGCCGCCGAGCGATTGCTCGGGCTCCTGATCGAGAACGATGATCCTCTTGCCCGCTTCCGCCAGTTCCGCTGCCGCGACCAGGCCGGACAGACCGGCCCCCACGATGATCACGTCGGCATCGTCAGCCATCGTTTCGCTCCCTACGCCATACAGCGCGCGAGGCAGAGTCCCGCGGTGTCCGAGTTTACGCCCCCACCTGCATTAGACCTCAGCGAGGAACACCTCTTTCTGCGTTCTTGCGAGGACTTCCAAAGCCGGTTGGAGACTTCGCCTGACACGCGACTTCGCGTAAGATGGCCGAAGTTTATCGTCGAAACTGTTTGCGTGCGGCGGGCCACGATGGCGTTGCAATTGCAGTCCATTCGCGAACAACGGCGCGATCAAATATATCCCGTCTTCGATCCGACGGAAATCGAGCGGGTGCGTAAGTTTGGCAAGGTGCGCTCGTTTGCTGCCGGTGAACGGCTCTGGACCGCCGGCCAAGTCGCCGCCGGCCTCATGGTCGTACTTGCTGGCAGCATCGCTGTCACACAGCACGACCAATTCGGTAATGAAGAACCGCTTGGCATCCACCGGCCAGGGAACTTCTTGGGCGAACTGGCCCAATTGTCGGACCGCCCGGCCCTGGTAGACGCGATCGCGCAGGAGCCGGTACAGGCACTCATCATTCCGCCGGAGCAACTGCGCGCGCTGATGATCGCAGAAGCCGAACTTGGCGAGCGCATCATGCGCGCCTTGATCCTGCGTCGCATGGCCATCCTGCAAGCCGGAGTGGGCGGCCCGATCATTCTTGGTCAACCCGAAAACGGCGACGTGCTGCGGCTTGAGGGCTTTTTGCGCCGTAACAGCCACCCTCATCAGTTGCTCAACCCCGAGACTGACGCGCCCGCAAAGATCCTGATCGAGCGTTTCCACATCGATTCAGGACAGTTGCCGATCGTGCTGTGTCCCGGCGGACAATTGCTGCGTAATCCCGGCGAAGACGAACTCGCGCGCTGTCTCGGTCTGGTGCGGTCCATCGATCCGAAACGTCTCTACGATGTCGCTGTGATCGGGGCTGGACCCGCCGGTCTTGCCACCGCCGTTTATGCGGCGTCGGAGGGGCTCTCGGCCGTTGTCCTTGATTGCCGCGCTTTCGGCGGGCAAGCCGGCGCCTCGGCGCGAATTGAAAACTATCTGGGCTTTCCGACGGGGATCAGCGGTCAGGCGCTGATGGCACGCGCCTACAGCCAGGCGCAAAAATTCGGAGCCGAGATGGCAATTCCGGATGAGGCGACGAGCCTCAACAACGACGATGGCGGCCCCTTCACGTTGAATCTGCGGATTGGCGACCGGGTGAGCGCCCGCTCCGTGGTGCTTGCCACCGGGGCGCGATACCGGCGGCTGGAAGTCGAAAACCTCGATGCCTTTGAGGCGTCGAGCGTGCACTATTGGGCGTCGCCGTTGGAAGCGAAGCTATGCGCTAATCGGGAAGTTGCATTGGTTGGCGCCGGCAATTCCGCCGGCCAAGCCGTGGTTTTTTTGGCGAGCCAGGGCGCCAAGGTCTGCATGGTGGTGCGCCGATCCGATCTTTCGGCGACGATGTCGCGCTATTTGATCGATCGCATCAATGGCCTCGCCAATGTCGAAGTGGTAACGGACGCAAGCATAAGCGGTCTTGAGGGCCACGGCGGAATGCTGGAAGGGGTACGGTGGCGGATCGGCGCCACCGGCGAGGAAGTGCGGCGCGCGATCAATCATCTATTTCTTTTTATCGGAGCCGAACCCAACACCAATTGGCTTAAAGGTTCCGGCATTTCGCTGGATGCCAAGGGCTTCGTGCTTACGGGCGACGACGCAGGTGCCGGCAGGCATAGCCTGGAAACGACGCGACGGGGTGTTTTCGCCATCGGCGACGTGCGGGCCAAATCGGTGAAGCGCGTCGCCGCCGCGGTCGGCGAGGGCGCCCAAGTCGTGGCCGCGCTGCACACCTACTTGGCTGGCGACAAACCAAACCCGGAACCAGTCCCGCAGTCCCGGCCAAAAGCCGTTCAGATTAAGGCTGTCGAATAGCGCCCCTCGTGGAGCGAACGCGCTATCAGGCTCTCCCGACCGCAAACTCAAACCGGATGTGGCAGCAGGCCAGCGGATGGACATCGTCAAACGACCGTTGATAAAATCAGCTTAGGTTGGAGAGCGAACGTGCGGGTTGAAGACTTCATGACACGCCGGGTGGTTACGATCACACCCGACACCACTTTTCTGGCTGCGGCCAAGCTGATGCTGGAACATCGCGTCGGCGGCCTGCCGGTGCTGGACGCGTCTGGTCGCATCATCGGCATCTTCAGCGAGAGCGATCTGCTGCGCGAGGAGAGCAAGGGCGAGGATGGCTCACCGTGGCTGCAAATGATGGTCGGACCGGACGGGGAGCCTACCGAGCCGCCCCGGCTCGACGCGCGAAAAGTCGGCGACGTCATGACGCGCCAACTGATCACCATCGCGCCTGGCGCATCGATCGCCCAAGCCTGCCGCCTGCTGCATGAGCACCGCCTCAGGCGATTGCCGGTGGTCGAGAACGACAAACTCGTCGGCATGATCGCACGCCCCGATCTTGTACGCGCCGTGGCCGTGTCGGCCGAAAAAGCTTCGCCGGCGCCGATACGCGATGTCTGCGTTGACGAGCGTCTGGTCGAAATGGAACGGCAGATGTGGCGCAACCGGGCGCGGGTAGTACGGCCGTTTTGAGGATTCTCACCGGTTTTCCACGATGCGGCGTCCGCTGCATCGGCAACACTCAATCCATGATCGGGTCCCTGCCATGAAAGCCGGCCACGCTTCCGCCAAAGCCCGGTCCCGCTTCACCTGGGGCGTCGCCACCTCGAACTATCAGGTCGAAGGCGCTGCCAGCGAGGACGGGCGCGGGCCAGGCATCTGGGACACGTATTCGCGCTTGCCCGGCAAGATCAAAAACGGCGATACCGGCGACGTCGCCTGCGACCACTATCATCGCTATCCCGAAGATGTGGCGCTGATGCAGGAATTCGGCGTTCAGGCCTACCGCTTTTCGGTGGGGTGGCCGCGGATCATGCCGGAGGGCCGCGGCGCGATCAACGAGGCCGGGCTTGCGTTCTACGACCGGCTGATCGATGCAGTCCTTACCGCGGGCATCGAGCCGTGGCTTTGCCTCTATCACTGGGACCTGCCGCTGGCGCTGCAAGACAAGGGCGGCTGGACGAGCCGCGATTGCGCACAATGGTTCGCCGACTACGCCGACGTGGTCGCGCGCCGCTACGGCGATCGGGTGAAACGCTTTGCGACCTTCAACGAGCCGAGCGTGTTCACGCTGTTCGGCTTCTGCCTCGGCGGCCAGGCGCCGGGCATCGTCGACCACGGCATGCTCTTGCGCGCCATCCACCATGTGAATCTCGGTCACGGCGCCGCGGTCGACCGGGTACGCGCGAGCGTCAAGAAAGCGTCGCTCGGCGCCATTCACAATTGCCAACCGTGCCGGCCGGCGACCGAAAAGCCGGAAGATCAGGTTGCGGCTGAGACGCTCGACGCCTATTGGAACCTTGCTTTTCCCGATCCGCAGTTGCGCGGCGTTTATCCGCCCGCAATCGCAGGATTGATGAGGCCTTATCTCCAGCCAGACGACTTTGAGCGCATCTGCCGGCCGGTCGACTGGTTCGGATTGAACCACTATTCGCCGCAGTATGTGGTCGCGAGCGACAACAATCCGCTCGGGCTGTGGTTCGGCTCGGCGCCCGCGGACGTGCCGCGCTCCACCATGGGTTGGCCGGTCGAGCCGGACGCGTTCCGTGAAATTCTCGCGAGGATGCATTACCGCTACGGCTTGCCGATCTACGTGACGGAAAACGGCACGGCCTATGCCGACAAACCTACGCCGGATGGCAAGGTGCCCGACGAACCGCGCATCTCTTATCTAAAGGCCTACACCGCGGCGATGTTCGACGCGATCGCGGCCGGCACCGACGTGCGCGGCTATTTCGTCTGGGCGCTCTTGGATAATTTCGAATGGAGCTCGGGCTACAGCGAGCGCTTCGGGCTCGTCTACGTAGACTATCCAACCCAGCGCCGGCTGCCGAAGGAATCGTTCCGCTGGTTCGCGGACCAGGTCAAGGCGCATTCGGCTGCGGCGGCTCCGACTGTTTGATCCGATCGAGCGCGAACAGCAGCACGGCGACGCGGTCGGCGGCAGAGCGCCACTCCGACAGGCGTTGATAATTGTCGACCAGCCAATTGAACGCCACTTGAACGGCGACGAAGGCGGCCGAGGCTTGCGTCAATTCGCCAAGCGTCATGCTGCCGGCGAGATATTTCGGCACGCACAGAAACCAGCCGAAAACCGGCGCGAACAAGAGATCGGTCTGCGAGACGAACGTCGTGCCCATCAACTGCCAGAGCAGTTGCCGCCAGCGCAGCAGCACCTGCGACAGCGCGTCCCAAACGACGCTCTCTCGTTTGATATCCAGCTCGCTCGCCGGGTGGTTGCCGGACTCGCGGATCTCGTTCGCCGCCGCCAGAAATTCCGCCTCGCCCTGGCTCTGCATTTGAATGACCGACGGCAGGTTGCGGCCGATCACCAGCATGAGGCTGGTGAAGACGATTGCATAGATGACCGCGCCGACGACGAGATACCCCGGGATGGTCACCGTGAGGCTGCCGGCGGCAACCGTCAGTCCGCCACCAACCGACCACAGTACGCCGGTGAAGACGCCGGCGGTCATCACCGAATTGACCAGGCCCAGCGTTAAATCAACCGGCGCATCGGTTGCGGTTTTGACATCGTAGGAGATGCGGTATTCGGCATTCTTGTATTCGCCCGGCGCCGCTTCGAGCTTGCGATAGTGATCGTCGGCAAGCCAGTCGTTGAGGATATCGGTGGTCAGCCATTGCCGCCATTTGCGCTGTGTGGTCATGCGCGTCCAGACCGAAATGACGGACAAGCCGACACTCATGATCGCGAGCGGCGCAAACACCACGACCTGGCGCCACAGCGTGTAGCCGTCGCGGCGGGCGAGCGCATTGAAGAAATCGCGGTTCCAGTAGTTGAGGCGGTATTGCACGGCAAGCTGCAATACCGCGATGACCACAAGGCCGACCGTCAACGGCCAGGCAATCATGGCGGACTTGCCGCGCCAAAATCCGCGGGCGTTCACCCAGAATCGGACAAGCCGCGTACGATCCGAATGACTGGCGTCCGCCATCGCCCTCCTGCACCGGGCTGTCGAGATTAGGCGCACCGCGGCGGCGCCACTGCCTTCGCAGGATCATTTCACGGCAGCGCGGCCGATGTCGAGCGGGTGGCGGCGCAGCTGGGTGATTCGCCAAATAGCCCGCGACCTCTGCAATCAAGGCAGCAAGGCGGTCGCGCCCCAGAGTTCGTCATTCGGCCATGGGGCCAGAGAGCGCGCTTGCTAGTGGCCTCTCTCCATTTCCCGGCGGATCTCGTCTTCCGAGATCGGCTGTTTGAGGTATGCGCTCCAGCCGTGGAATGCCAATCCGATTCCCCACCCCAGCATCGCAAAAATCGGCCAGAAGTATCCGGCGCCCGACAAGGCCCAGACGACCACAAGCAGCGCGTTAACGACCAAATAGATCGCCAGGTGGATCCTAAAGCCTCGCTTGGCCTTCACGCGTTTGACCGCCGCCTCGCGTTTGTCATTCTGGTCTGTCATGCCGGTCCCCTCGGGCGTCGCCGTTCTTGGTCGGCGATCCGAACGTCTCATCCTTATGACTCTCGCCAGCAACGCTGACGGCGACGGAGGCGACGTTTGCCCCCGGGCGCAACAAAAACAGCATTCCGTCAACCGGAGATAGCTCACTTTAACACCAGTCAAACCTGTGGGCCAGCAAGCGCAGCCTCGTCTTCAAAGTGGTTATGGCAGTTTGATACGCGGAAAGTCCTTCCCGAGCTGCTGCGGATTCACTGCGTACGGAAAGCGCTCCATGTCCAGAACATCCCGGAAGCCGACGCGAAGTCGGGCTACTCGCAATTTCTTCGCCGTTGTGGCACTGATCTGCCTATGGGGAGCGCCTGCCATGGCCGCAGATGGATTGATCACCATACGGAGCAGCCACGGGCCGAAGGAGACGATGACGAGGCTCGAGGCGGCCGTCAAAGCAAAAGGCCTGACCGTGTTTGCGCATGTCGATCATGCGGCCGGCGCGGCAGAGGTCGGCTTGTCATTGCGGCCAACGGACTTGCTGATCTTCGGTAATGCCAAAGGCGGCACGCCGCTCATGCAAGCGGTCCAGACCGTCGGCATCGATCTGCCGCTTAAAGCTTTGGTGTGGCAGGACGCATCCGGCAACACCTGGCTCGCCTACAATGACCCGGCTTGGCTCGCGAAGCGTCACGGGCTCACGCGGGAGGCTGACGCGTCGGTTTCCGCGTTGGCCGCCGCCCTTGCAGCGCTGGCCAAGGCGGCAACCGGATCACCATAGGGCGTGCGTGTCAGTTCGCCAGGTCGGTTTGGCGATTCTGTTGGGCTTTGCATACGATGTCGACGCGTCCTAAGCGCCGACCGCTCGGATGGAGATGGTGATGGGTGGACTACGTGGCTGGATCATCTTTGCCTGGATCGCGCTGCCGACGGTGATGTACGGCGGCTATTCGCTTCTCCAGCTTATCAAGCGGGGCAACGTCCTGACACCAGCGCAGGTCAATTTTTTCCGAGCCGGCCACGCTCATGCCGGTGTGCTGACACTGATGTCATTGCTGTACTATATGTTTTTAGGTCAAACATCGCTCTCCCTGCCGGTCAAGCACGCAGCGTGCGCTGCCATGGTGGTCGGCATCCTCGCACAATCGGGAGGCTTTTTTATTCACCTCTTCCCGGAACGCGCTTCCCTGGGTACCAAAGTAACTCTGACGGGCGCTGTCATTTTGGTCTGTGCCATCGCCGTCTTGATCTATGGCTTGCTCAACGGATCCTGAAAGCCAACGCACTAAGGCAAAGACGCCCGCAGCAGGATCGGATCCGCGATCCGCCTTCAGCGGCGAATGGCCGCCAAAGGTCACAAACACTCGGGCCTGCAACGAGCCGGCGCGGCACGAACTTCGATAGGGGGTTCTGATGGACCGTCGAACACTTGTAAGCATGATCGCTGCCGGGGCCGTCAGTCCGCTTCTCGGCCACGCCGCTGTTGCAGAGCCAGCGCCGAAGGCCCGCAACATCGTCCTTGTGCACGGGCTCTTTGCCGACGGATCGTCCTGGTCCGAAGTTGTCGCCCGGCTCCAGCCGAAGGGTCTCCGGGTCACCTCGGTGCAGAACCCGCTGACAACGCTTGCGGAAGCCGTTGCGGCGGCGCAGCGAGCCCTCGCCGTGCAGCAGGGTCCGACCGTATTGGTCGGTCACTCCTTCTCCGGCATGATCGTCACCGAAGCCGGCGTTGATCCCAAGGTTTCAGCACTTGTCTACGTTGCCGCGCGAGCGCCCGACGCGGGCGAGGATTACACGGCGCTGGCCAAGGGATTTCCGACGCCGCCAGCCTCTGCCGGCATTGTCTGGTCCGACGATTGGGGACAGCTGAGCGAGGAAGCCTTCCTGCGCGACTTCGCCGGCGACCTTCCAGCCGACAAGGCGCGCGTCCTCTACGCCGTTCAGGCGCCGTTCAAACGGACATTGCTTGCCGGCAAGACGACCCATGCGGCATGGCGGTCGAAGCCGAGCTGGTATGCCGTATCGACCGAAGACCGGACCATTAATCCGGATCTCGAACGCTTCATGGCCAAGCGCATGGGCGCGAAGACGATCGAGGTGAAAGCAAGCCACCTTTCCCTCATTTCGCAGCCGGACGTGATCGCGAATCTGATCCTCGAAGCAGCCGGGCAGACCTAGGGCGTCGCGACGGCCAACTTGAGAGGCGGAAATAGGCGCGGTGACGCCGCCCGCGGATATGATTTCCGCAAAGGGATAAGTAATTGTAACCGGGCGCGACAGGTCACTCGCTCGAGCGCGGCACCGTTTTGAATTTCGTTCAGTCGCATGAAATCTTCCCGGTATAGCCCGGGAGGTTCCGCGCCTCCTTCTGGGCCGCCAAGCGCAAGGCGGCGTCGGTGGCACTATCCAAGTTTGTGTCTATGTCTTCAGCGGCAATGCCCGTCTGCGCCCAGTGTGCGCGAAGATAATCTGCCCACCTAAACTCCAAGTAATCCTCGCCGCTGGAGCCCTTATCGCCTTTCTCGAACCCGCAGGCCGCCCGCACCTCTCCGGCCAGACTGCGGAATGGGTCGTTGCTCAGGTCCTTGACGGAAGTTGGCAGCTCGTGCGGCGTTATCGCGTTGCCGTTGCGGTCTTTCAGATAGACTTCATTGTTATTCTCCATGTATTTCCAAAAATTATCCGGCCTGGTGTCTGATAGGTTGTTGACGATATTGCAGTATGTCGTCGTCTCTCCGACCTCATACAGCGCACGCGCCAGGTGGTGGTGATCAGTGATGTAGAAAATCCCACCCGGTCCGATGACGATCGGCTCTACCTTATTGTGCTTTAGCAAATAGCTGAGAATGTCCCGTCCAGATCGGCGTTGAATTTTATCTTTCAGCTTCTCTGCTTTAAACCGAACTTCCGCCATTCCGACCGATGCCTGAGTGGGGTGAAGCTCGGACAGCTTGCACAGGCAGACATCTCCTGTTTTCGATTGCGCGTCGCACGCATCCTTTGCCAGGGCCGGCCAACTGACAAAGGCGATATTCAGAACAGCAACGAGCAGCCAAGTTACGGCCTTTGGCATCAAAAGCTCCATCCGCAATCCAAAATGACTGCGGGACTCAAATTAACACACGGCACTCGTTCAGGCGCCGGGCGGTCTGGTGGACGGCGTTGTGGCGCTCCGGGATATGATGCGCCGCACCCGATTGCCGGCCTATGGACTCCAACTTATGCCGACGGAATACGGCGAGCATAAGCCGAGCCGCTCGGCCGCCGTCGCTACTCGGCGGCATTGCGCAAAACAGCTTCCAGGGTGGCGTCGAGATAGCGCCCCACCTCCGTCACGCGCTCATCGCCATACTGGCCAAAATACGACGACGGCTTATCATATTCAAAAATCCCCCTGCCTTGCTCGTCCTCAAACAGAACCACTCGCAGCGGCGCGTAAAGAGCAGCGGGGAGCTGATAGCGGGTCATCTTTGAGGCGGTAAGAGGATTGCCGATGTCATATTGCATCGCGTTGCGTCGCCTGCCCGCAATCTGCAACAAGGCGCCGTGATCGCGCTCACCGAAGATCGACAGCTTTGGTCCGTTCGTTTCGTAATCCTTCGCGCGTTTCTGATCGCCGCGGTTTAGCGCCTCGGCAATGCCGGTATCGAGCCCAGGGACCGTGCTCTCGAGTTTGCGGCGGACCTCCGCGAACGGCCGTCCTGACGAGATCCGGATGTGCTCAACCGCAATGGTCCGCAAAGCTTGCATAGTGGCTTGGGTCATGTCGTGCTCCGATTCCCTTTTCCCCGCTCCCGTTTGACCTCCTGGTCGAACGTGCTTCGTAGGCTTGGGGGATCACGTCGCGCGCCTGCCAATGAACCAAAAGGCAAGACCGCCTCGCGACGGTCTTGCCAAGGTCGACTACGAACTTTGCACGGCCGCGGCAGCCTTACGGATCACGTCGAGTACCAGACTAGGGTTGGAAAGCATGGGGACGTGGCTGCTCGCGGCCTCGACGGCGGTGGCGCCCATGCGCTTGGCCACGAAGCGTTCCAGCTCGGGATGGACGGTGCGATCATTCTTGGCGACGATGTACCAGCTCGGCTTGGTCTTCCACGCGGTGCCTGCCGCTTTCTGGGTGAACAGGTCGGGCACGGGCACGGCCTGGGTCGCCCAGACGATCTTCTGCTCGGCCGCGGGCAGATCACCTGCGAAACACCCGATGCCGTCAGGCTTCAACCAGATCCGACCATCGGCGATTTCGATGTGGGAGAAGACGTCGGTGACGGGGAACTTCTGCTGCTGGCTTTGCGAAGTCTCGGTCTCATCGGGTGCGAGCGCCGCGATGTAGACCAGGGCGGCGACCCGGTCGTGCGTGCCCGCATGTGTGATCAGGGTACCGCCATAAGAGTGGCCGACAAGGACCACAGGGCCGCTGACCCGCCCGAAGCAACGGATGACGCAGTCCACGTCGCTTTTCAGGGAATCCAGGGCATGCTGGGATGCCATCACTTCGTGGCCCTCGGCCTGCAGCGCCGGGATCAATTTGCTGAAGCACGAACCGTCGGCCCAAAGACCATGAGCGAAAACGATACTTGGTTTGGTCATGGCGATCTCCTCTGACCGGTGTGAGAGCAATCGGCTTCGACCTACGCCCGCAAAGTGCTCGGCTCTTGGAAGGATGACAAAGACTTTGTATGCTCGACCTATGCCTTAAAGGTATGGCTGGTCTCCTATGGAACTTCGGCATTTGCGTTATTTCGTCGCCGTGGCTGAGGAGGGCAGCTTTGTCAACGCCGCCGAGCGGCGACTGCACACCGCGCAGCCTTCGCTCAGCCGGCAAATTCGCGACCTTGAATTAGAGGTCGGTGTGAAGCTGTTGGAGCGCAAGGCGCGCGGCGTTGCGCTGACCGCAGCAGGCCGCGTGTTTCTCGATCATGCGCGATTTGCGCTGATGCAAATCGAAGTGGCGGGTGAAGCGGCGCGTCGCACAGAACGGCCCGCGACACGGTCGTTTGTCGTGGGTTTTCTCGCGGGACAGGAAGTCGTGTGGCTCGCGGAGACGCTGCGCATCCTGCGCGAGGAAGCGCCCGACATCGAAATCACGCTCTCAAGTCAGTCCTCTCCAGAGCTCGCCGATGCGCTGATGCAAGGTAAGATGGATGTGGCTATTCTGCGGCGCGAGATACAGACGACAGGCCTCGTTTTCAAATTCCTGATCAAAGAGCCGCTGGTCGCGATCCTGCCGGCCGGCCATCGCCTGGCCGCGCGTAAGACAATCCGCCCGCAGGAACTCGCCCGCGAGGCTTTTGTTGGACCGGCGCGGCTCGCGCCCGCATTGAAGTCCGTAATCAATAGCTATGCGGCGAAGGTCGGAATCACACTGAAACAGAAATACGACGCCGAGAACATATCCGGTGGAATGTCCCTGGTCGCATCCACCGGCGGTGTGACGCTGCTGCCGCTCTACGTGCAAAATATGCTGATCCCCTCGGTTGTCGCCCGCCCGTTGCAGGGAGAGCCTCCGACCATTGACCTCATGATGGGCTACAGCAAGTCGAACACCTCTCCATTGCTCAAGCGATTTGCGTCTCGTGCTGACGAGTTAATTGCCGGCGTGCAAAAGCAAAGCGGACTTCGTTACGTTCAGGCTCGATAACTTGCGGCTGTCTGCGGCGGCGCCACTTGCGATATGCCAAAAAACACAGGAGCCGCTAGCGGCCACCGTCGGCGGCGGGGTCGAGGCCCGTGCCCGCCGCCTCGTCGAAGTTCCTACATCGCGCGCCAGAGCCGTGTGTGGAAAGCAAAGTTCACAAAACGCCGCGGAGAATGCGATGGCCAGGGACCTTCCACCGGCGCACCGATTACTTGCCGAAAGCCTGCGCGATCTGCCCGACGAGCTTGGCCCACGGCATGTCCATGGCGCTGTAGACAAGCGCCGCCTCCGGGCGCGCATTGTCCTTGAGAATTTCCACCATCAATGTGGCGTAGTCGGAGAGGATCACGCCGGCTTGCAGCATACGCAGAAGCCCGGCCTGTCGTTTGGTCTCGCTGAAAGTACCGGAGGCGTCGACGGCGACGTATGCGTCGAGACCCTTGCCAACAGCGGTGATGGCAGGGAACGCCGCGCAGACTTCAAGGGAGATGCCCGCGAAGATCAGTTTCTTGCGCCCGGTCGCAGCGATGGCCTGGGCCACCTTAGGATCGTCGAACGCATTCACCGACGAGCGATCGATGATTGGGACGCCAGACAGCGCTTCGACGAGTTCGGGAAAGGTCGGGCCCCACATGCTGTCCCGCGCGGTCGTTGTGACGACGATCGGCAATCTCAGCGCCTTAGCCGCTTTGGCAAGGCCTACCACGTTGTGCTTCAGTTCTCCTGTTGAATAATCGCGAACCCCCGTCATCAGGCCCACTTGGTGGTCGATGAGGATGAGCGCTGCGTTTTCAGATGTGAGCGGCTCGTAGGGCCGGGGTTGCTCGGACATGACATTCTCCTTCAGAAGAGAAAGGTGAGTTGTGGCTGCGGTGAGCGGTGCGCTGCCAAGCATTGTCGCGGCAGCGCCGAGCCCCATGGATTGCAGAAATTGACGCCGTTCCATTCGACCTCGCTGGGCTTTCGGACGCTGCATCGCGGGCGTGATCGTCGATCTTCGCTCGACGCGCAGGGAAACTAAGGGGTGGACTGTCGGCCCAAAAGTCGCGAAAATCGCAACTCAGCGTCCAACCGCATGGACGATAACGATGCTGGATTTCAACGATTTCTTTTATTTTGTGCAGGCGGTTGACCGCGGCGGGTTTACGGCCGCCGGCCGAACACTACGAATTCCAAAATCGACACTGAGTCATCGCGTCCAACAGCTTGAGGCGAGCCTCGGCGTCCGGCTGCTCAACCGCACCTCACGGCGGTTCGGAATGACCGATGCCGGCGAAGAATTCTATCGCCACGCAGTGCTGATGTTGCGTGAGGCGGAACTGGCCGAGACTGCCATACGCCATCGGCTGAGTGAACCGAAGGGCACCGTGCGTTGCACTGCGGCCGTGGCCACCATGCAGTTCGCAATGCGCGATATCGTGCCAGACTTTCTCCTGCGCTATCCGAAGGTCCATATCGTTGCGCACGCGACTGACCAGAACGTCGATATCGTCGGCGAGAATTACGACGTTGCGATCAGAGCCCATTCAGACCCGCTTCCGGGTTCGACGCTGGTACAACGGACGCTGACACCGGCGCCTTGGTTGCTGTTCGCGGGCTCGGCATATCTCGATGCCCACGAAGAGCCGCAAACGCCCAAAGATCTTCAGCAGCACGCTTCGCTGTTCATGATGCGTACCGGGGTTGCTCCCGTTTGGCGATTGCGCCATGCGAGTAAAGCGAAGGCGGACGTGGTCATTCGCCTGACGCCCCGGCTCTTGAGTGACGACATGATCGGCCTGAAGCAGGCGGCGATCGCCGGTCTCGGCATTGTCGCGCTGCCCGGCTACGTCTGTCGCGAAGATGTCCGATCAGGAGCACTCCGGCGCGTATTGCCCGCCTGGCTCGCTGGTGATTCCACAATCACCGCTCTCATTCCCTACCGGCAGGGCCTTCTGCCGTCGGTCCGCCTCTTCATCGACCACTTGGCGGCAGAGTTCCCGAAAGCGGTCGTGATGTAGAGATTCCATGCCATACGGAGATATTCAGAACTTAAAGATGGCGAGAGCAGAGCTGCCCTCGCCATCTAAAATTTGGAAGCCGCACCTATTATGGCGTGTCGCCGTACATGGCCTTCAGCCGGCCGTGCGCGTAGGCAAGGACCGGCGGCATATCCATTTTGCCGCCGATGATCTCGATATATGCCCCGGTTTTGTTGGCACGCGCAGCCTTCATCGCCTCGTCGAGCTCACCGAGGGTGGTCACCCGCGCCGTGTACCAATTCGCGCATCCGAGCGCCTTCGGCAGTTCGGCGTAGTTCCAAGGCGCGAGATCGTTGTAGGTCCAGTTCGGGTTTTCTTCCAGCGCCCGCTCGATGAGATAGCCGCTGTTGTTGAGGACGAAGACAATGACGTTGGCGCCAAACCGACCCATGGCGCCGATGTCGTTCGCCGTCAGCTGATGCGAGCCGTCACCGGTGATCAGCACGGTGCGCCGGTCGGGATCGGCAAGCGCCACGCCGAACGCAGCAGGTGTCGCCCACCCGATCGATCCCCACAGGACCTGCGCCTCGACGCGCACGCCGTCGGGGAGGATCATTGGCGTAATGCCCGGACTCGTGCTGCCGGTTTCAAGGACGATGGTGTCTCCTGCGCGCAGGAACGCCGCATAGCGCGGATAAAGCGCATCCATGGTGATCTTGTCGGATGGCTTGCCGTTCACCGGAGCGAGACCTTGCGGTGTTCCCCGATAGGGCGCCGATGGCGGCTTGAGCTTGGCCAGTTCCGCGAGCACGTCCGCAAGCCGTACCCCGGCAATGACCTCGTCGCCAATCCTGACGTCGTTGAGCCCGACGGTAATGAAGCGGGACGGATCAAGCTTGTCGGAATAGGCCGCAGTGGTGATGTCGTTCAAATTGACGCCGCCCAGGTCGAGCACGAGATCGGCGCCTTCGACGATTTGCCGCGTTTTCGGATCCGACGCCGCGCCGGCATACATGCCGGCAAACTGCGGATGGCTCTCGTCGATGACGCACTTTTCCATGAGCGTCGTGGCGAACGGACAGCCCAGCGCTTCGACCGCCTTCTGCGCCTGCTTCTGCAGGCCGAGCCGCGAAATTGTGAAGGCCGGAAGCGCGACGACGGACTTCGCCTTGCCGATACGCGCGGCGATGAGCGCCATCGCCTTCCGTAGCGCCGCCTCGTTTGATCGAGGCTCAATCGGTTTGACGTCAGCCGGCACCACCGGCGACAAAGCATAGTCGGAAGGCACCGCGATGTAGGCCGGCCGATTGTCGCGGCGGGCCTCGGCGATGACGCGTTCCACTTCGACCACGCAGTTGTCGGGGGTGATCACCGCGTGACAACATGCGGCACCGGCGGACAAGTCGACGAAGTTGCCGAATACGCCGTCGCCGAGGGTGTGATGGGTGATCTTGTGCACGCGCTGGTGCTGATAGGACGGCATGCCGACGACGTGGAAGACCAGCGACCGTTCGGCCTTGGCGCCCATCACGCCGTTGATGGCCGACAGCTCGCCGACGCCATAGGTCGTCGCCAGCATTGCCGCGCCGCGGATGCGCGCATAGCCGTCTGCGGCGTAAGACGCATTCAGCTCGTTGGCGCAGCCGACCCACTTGACCTTGGTGCTGCTGTCGACCGCATCACAGATCGGAAACAAATAATCGCCGGCAACGCCAAAGCAGTGGTCGATCCCTTCTGCAGCCAGGCGCTCGACGATATAATCGGCGACGCTGACCGCCTTTACCGTTGCTGACGTTTCAATTTGTCGAGCTTGCTTGTTCATGATCATCTTCCTTGTTCACCTGTAGATTGCACCACAGCTCATTGCGCTCGCATTCGAGAGCTTGCTGTTGCTTTCTCACGCGCCCGCCCGGCGGACTGTCTTGTCTCGCGGGTGCTGCGGACCGCTGCGGCACTCTAAGATGCGCGTGACCCACGCGCGTGTCTTGAAGGAAAAAGGCAATCTTTTGAAAGAAACGGTGCTATTGCGCCGCTAAAAGCGCAGTGCCGCTGGCGTCGTATGCAAGTGCGTCTGGAATACCCGGGTCATGTGGGCCTGATCGGCAAACCCGCAAACCGATGCTACTTCCTTGATCGGCAAGCCGCCCTGGGCCAGCAAACGTCGGGCCCGATCGATGCGCCGCTCGATGACGTAAGCGTGCGGGGTTCGGCCAAAGGATTCACGGAAGTGGCGGGTAAAAGTCCACAAGCCCACTCCCGCCACTGCCGCCAGCGTTTCAAGATTGAGCTGTTCGTGCAGCCTGTTGTCAATATACCCCGTCAGCCGGCGAACTTGCGCCGGCGACAGCCGTCCTTTGCCCTTCGGCTCGCGGAACCTCACTGATGCGTAGTTGCGAAAAAGGTGCACTGCGAGTTGCGTCGCTACAGCTTCAACATATAAGGCGCTACCCAACGGCTGCTGCTCGGCCTCGCGCGTGATGGCAGCCACTGCCGCGGTCACGATCGGATCGTGCGACTTTAGTACGTCATGCAATTGAACATCAGCCACGTATCGGTCGGTTATCTCGGCACAAACCCCGGCCACCAATTTTTCGGTCAGATATACGTGGCTAACGTCGATTTCTCCGGTCCAGTGCCAATGCGAACGCTGTGACCTGGTCAACAGCGAAACATCGCCCGGCGCGCAATGCGTCTTAGTCCATGCTCCTTCGTAGCGCCGCTCCATGAACGTGGCGCCTCGGCGGTACGAAATAATTGTGAAGTCCCTCACCGGCGGCACGATGACATCCAGGCCCGTATAGCGATAGCCGCGTAACCAAACCCCATTCCAGCCGAGATCGTCGCTCGCCGCCGTTACCGCGCCCGGCACATATTTCGGCACTTCACTGGGCTTGATGATCGTCGCCATGGCCCCGTCTCCCTGCCTTCTTGGGTCGATGCCGGCACCCGAGCCGTCGTCGCTTTTCTTTCTCGGATTGTTCGCGCCCATCGCACGGTGGCTACGCGCGTTGACGGCCTAAGTGTAAAGCCGCGGAGCGCCAACCACAAGCTTCGTAGCGGCCGGTCACGCTGTGTTTGAAGATCAGTTGACCGAATTTTTATTTAGCTCGGCGCGGGGGGCGGCTGCATGGGTGCATACGTACATTGTTTGGAGTGCTGAGGATAAGCGTACGCGCCTGGCCCGTGATCGGTTCTCTCGGGGTAACTCGGGCACATATTTGTGCGTACTACACACCTTCAGACCGCTGCATTAGTTTTGGTTAGGGCACTGACAATGAGGTCCTGAAATGACCAAGGTTCTCATCCTCTATTATTCCGCGTACGGCCATATGGAGCGCATGGCTCAAGCTGTTGCGGAGGGCGTAAGGGACGCGGGCGTCGAGGCTGACATCAAACGAGTGCCGGAATTGGTCTCCGAAGAGGTGGCAAAGCAATCCGGGCTTAAGCTTGATCAGAAAGCGCCGATTGCGACGATAGCGGAATTGGCCGATTACGACGCGATCATTTTTGGCTCGGGGACTCGGTTCGGAGTTTTCACCTCGCAGATGCGCAACTTTCTTGATCAAACTGGACCATTGTGGATGAAAGGCGCGCTTGTCGGCAAGGTGGGCTCGGTGTTTACCGGGTCCGGGACGCAACACGGTGGACAAGAATCGACCATTCTCTCAATGATCCCAACGCTTCTCCATCACGGGATGATCGTGGTCGGGCTCCCCTACTCATTTCAGGGGCAGAGCACGATGGATGAGATCAGCGGCTGCTCGCCTTACGGGGCATCCACGATCACTAAACCTGACGGCAGCCGCATGCCTTCAGAGAACGAACTTGCGGGCGCGCGCTTTCAAGGCCGCCACGTCGCGCAGATCGCCAGCAAACTCAGAGCATGATCTGAACTTCGGAGCAGGAGCGGTACGGCGGGCGGCAACGCAAATTCTGGCCGCCCGCAGGTAGCATCGGCAAAATTTGCTACTCGCGCCCGTCGGTGGCGAGATCGAAGGTAAAGACGCCTTCGTGATTGTCAGGCCGCTGCAAGACCTCGGCGTGGCGCAGTGTTCGGCGCGCATCGTGAAGGCCGGCGTTCCAATGCTCCTGCATGCTCAGCCGCGAAAAATCGTAGTCTTTTGAATGGCCTTCGTAGTTCTTGGCGTGATAGATCATGTGGATGATGTTGTAGGCTTTGTGATCGGCTGCAGTGCTTAAAAGCTTCGCTTCAGGCGTATTCCTCAGGTTTTCTGGCAGCTGATCCAGCAGATGGGCAACCGCGCGCCGCAGCTTCTGAATGTGCTTGAACTGGTCCGTGCTGGCGCGGGTACGGCTTGAATATCGGATCTCCTTTTCCCTGGTCATTACTTCAAGCATGTTGCGCGGAAATTGGCCGCGTGCGTTCCACAGATCAACCTGGAAGGCTAAAGTATCGCGGCGGGGCTCGTTATCGACCACCCACTGCAAGGGCGTGTTGGAGACGAGACCGCCGTCCCAATAGTGCTCACCCTCGATTTCGATTGCAGGCAAGCCAGGGGGCAGCGCCCCGCTGGCCATGATGTGCAAGGGTGAGACCTTCTGCATGGTGTTGTCGAAATAAACAAAATTGCCGGTTCGAACGTTCACCGCGCCGACGCTTAGGCGCGTCGCACCGGCGTTGAGCTGATCGAAATCAATCAGGCGTTCCAGCGTGAGTTTGAGCTCGCTGGTGTCGTAAAAACTGGTGGCGTCGATGGTACCGGCGGGCTGCATCCATGGCGTCACGGGTCGCGCAGCAAAGAAACCCGTCGCTCCGTTGGCCAGCGCCCGGGTGGCACTGGCTTGATTGAGAGCATCGCGCGCGGCGTCGCCCTTCGCCAGGCCGAATATGGCGTCGCCAAACCAAGGCCAAGCTCGGTCGGTGGTCACTTGCGTCCAGAATTCGCGCAGTCGCTCGACCCGCGCGTTCGGCGGATTACCGGCGATGATGGCCGCGTTGACCGCGCCGATCGACACGCCCGCGATCCAATCGGGTTCGATGCCGGCCTCTGCTAGGGCTTCATAAACCCCGGCCTGGTAGGCGCCCAGCGCGCCTCCTCCCTGCAGCACCAGGGCGACCTGATCGAAGGGAATGCCTCGTTGTCGCGTCGCCTGTCCAGCAGTCGATGGGGCCTGAATGTTCATGGCGCGGACTCCTTCTCACCTCGGGGATTGTCATCTGCCAAGAGCGCGGCGACCCAACACATCGTGTCTTGGGTCCCACGCCACAAGAGCGTACGCGGCGCCGCGGCGGCGAAAAGAATAATGTCGGGCGAAGCGCTTGGTTGACAAGAGAGGTAAGAGAAAGCAAGCGGTCCCACAGATGACGTTCGCGCCAGCACTCCCTCGATCGTCGCCACCGCTCAGTCTTCGCAAAGTGAAACTGGGCAGCGGCGTCCGCATCGGACATTCAGTGGGTCCTGGGTGAACAAATACCCCGCGCTGATGCGCGGGGCGTTGGTCAGGCGTTTCGGGAGCGCCGTGCTCCCTGAGATATACCGGGCCAGCGACGAGCTTCCCTCGGATAGGCCCGATCCGCGGTCCTATTCTCCGGTATTTTCCAAATGCTGCGCGATCTCCCAGCTCACGGGAAGTTCGAAATCGCCGTTGATGCGAATGTTGACGATCACCGGGCCGTCTTCGACTGCAAGCGCTTTATCGATCTCGCCGAAATCGTCGGGCCGGTCGACCCTGAATCCCTTGGCGCCAAAGCCAACGGCCAATTTTTCGAAATCCGGCTGAGCGACTTCCGCATATTTGGTCGGAAAGCCTTTGTGGACGAGATCGTGCCGCTCTTGTCCGACCGCATTGTCGTTGAACACGAACACGGTCAACGGCAGGTTATGGCTCACTGCGGTGTGGAAATCGGCGACGTTCATCATGAAAGACGCATCCGCTGTGACGTGAGTGATCCGCTTGCCGGGCCGCGCAAAGCACGCCCCAAGCGCAATGCTCAGGCCTTGACCAACCGCACCGAAATCTGCTCCGAGCGACCAATTGTCGGCGCTGGCACTGGTGAGGGCTTGAACGGTCACCATGAGGGAGTGCCCCCCGTCGAACACGAGAATGCGGTCTCGCTTCGGCAGCTTGTCTTCCAGATAGTTGGCGGCGCGGCGCGGATCGACCGACTTGCCGTCGTCGTATTTTATGGCCGGCGGCTTTCGCTGCTTGACTTTCTGTACCGTCTCCGCGTCAGGCGGACGGCCCGACTTGCCGCCCTCCTTCAGCTTATCGAGCAAGGCAACGACGGCCGCCTTCGAGTCGGCTTCCAGGCCGATTGAAATCCGCGCAAACCAGCCGAATGCATCCTCTCGGTCGTCGATCTGGATAATTTTCTTTCCGTTCTCGAGGATCTTGCCGAAATGTGTCGTCCACTCATTCAAACTCGCGCCGACGACGATCATGGCATCGCTTTCGGCCAGCGTATCGACGGCAAGGTCTGAGCCTAGGCCGCCGCTGATACCGAGATGAAGCGGGTACTGAGAACAAAAACCCGCTGCATAGAGCGTGGTTGTCACCGGCGCGCCAAGGTATTCCGCCAATTTCCGTACCTCAGCCTCGGCCTTTCCCTGGGCGGCGCCAAGTCCGCAAAGAAGGGTTGGCCGTTTGGCGCCCGCCAGGATCTTGGCAGCTTCGGCAACGTCCTCTGGCCGCGGCGGCTGTAACACCTTCGCCTTGTACATCGGGCGGTAGGTCCATTTTTGATCCGGCAGGGCAGCGTGCTGGACGTCCTGCGGCATGTTGAGCACAAAAGGCCCTTTCTTCGCCTTGAGCTGGCGGAAAGCTTCACCAAGGCAGTAATCGACATTGTTGGCGTGATCGATCTTCACCGTCGCCCCGGTCGTGAGCAGCGCCATAGCGTGCTGATCGACCATGCCCTGCGGGTTATAGGGATCACGCAGCGAGGCGTGGCCGGCCAGCAACAACACCGGCGATCGATGCAGCCGAGCCCCCACGAGCGAACTCGTGGCGTTGGTGTAACCAGGACCTTGCGTGGTGGCGCAAAGGCCGATCTTGCCGGTGAAGCGCGAATAACCGTCGGCCATGCCGACGGCGGCAGTCTCGTGATGCGCGTGAACATATTTGAGCCCGTGCTTTTCGCACAGCTCGACAATGATGTCTTGGTTGGCATCGCCCATGACCGCGAAAATGTGATCGATGCCTTCAGCCGCAATTGCGGCAGCGAACGCCTCCAACACTTTCATGCTGACCTCCACTTGAGTGACGTGACCGCACGTGTCGAGGGCATTTTGAAATTTCAGCCGCGCGCGTGTCTTGAAGGAAAAAGGCAATTTCTTGAAAGAAACGGCGCTCCCACGCTGCTTACAAGAACCCTCTGCGAACTTCACCAAAAATGGTCAGGACGCGTTCTCCAATGAACGCCTGAGCGTCCACTTGACCAAATGCGGCGTGAAAGAGCTTTTCATCGGCGGCGTTTATGCGGAAGCGTGCGTGACTGCAACGACCCGAACCGCTCTTCGGCGCGGTTTCGATGTCACCGTTCTGACAGACGCCGTCGGCTCAACCACCGAACATGCCCGCGAGCGCGCCTGCACCAGATTGGCGCGCCTCGGGGCAAAGCTCGCGACTGTCGAAAGCGCAATGATTCAAGTAACGTCTCTAAAGTGACCTCGGGCGGGAGGATCATTCAATAATGGGAAGGCAGATATGCCGCTACCGCACGTGTGTTTTGTCGACAGCTCTCTCAACGAAGCGTAGGTTCCTAAACCGTCAAGCGCGTTGCTTGACTTAGAGCTGCCTAAAAAAGAGCCGCCTAAAAAAGCGGCGACGCCGCGAACTTCGCTTCGGCTCAATTTGCGGCGTCCTGCCGTCAGCTGCAAAAAGTCTAAATCTAGATTTGATTTTGCATTAGCGCGCCACATCAGCAAGGCGCCGAAAGCTCCACGGGGTGTTCGCGAAAACGGGGCCGGCGAAACGTAGGCCGACCACACCCGACCCACCATCGGACGAAGGAGGCTAACCATGGAAAAGATCAAACCGCCCGAGGAAATCGATCATGATCGCCGCCGCCTTTTTGGCGCCGCGGCCGCGACTATCGCTGCCGCAGGTGCTTTCGGCCTACCTCCCGCGAAGGTGCAGGCGGCTGCTGGAGACAACGCAATCCACCCCTTCCGTATCAATTTTCCGGAAGCGCAACTCGTCGACCTCCACCGCCGCGTGATGGAGACACGATGGCCCGATAAGGAAACAGTCTCGGATCCATCGCAAGGCGTCCAGCTCGCGACGATTCAGAAGCTCGCGAGTTATTGGCACACCGATCATGACTGGCGGAAGGTCGAGGCCAAGCTGAACGCCTTGCCGCAATTCGTGACCGAGATCGACGGACTCGACATTCATTTCATTCACGTTCGTTCGAAGCATGAAAATGCGTTGCCGATCATCGTCACGCATGGGTGGCCTGGCTCGATTATCGAGCAGCTAAAGATCATCGATCCGCTCACCAATCCCACAGCCCATGGCGGGACTGCATCCGACGCGTTCGATCTGGTGATTCCGTCGCTGCCGGGCCACGGCTTTTCGGGCAAGCCGACTGCGCCTGGGTGGACCCCAGTCAGCATCGCTCGCGCGTGGGCGACGCTGATGCAACGCCTCGGCTACACGCGGTACGTGGCACAGGGCGGGGATTGGGGGAATGCCGTCTCGGAGACGATGGCGCTACAGCAGCCGCCGGGATTGCTCGGCATTCACACCAACATGGCGGCCACGGTTCCAGCCGATGTTTCAAAAGCTCTTTCGGTTAGCGGGCCGCCACCCGCCGGCCTCTCGGCGGATGAAAAACATGCGTGGGACCAACTCGACGATTTCTACAGGCATGGCTTGGCCTACGCCCAAGAGATGGGAAACCGTCCACAGACGCTATATGGCATCGCGGATTCACCAGTCGGCCTCGCCGCTTGGATGCTGGATCACGATATCCGCAGTTACGGTATGATCTCGCGCGTCTTCGATGGTAAGACGGAGGGGCTCACTCGGGATGACGTCCTCGACAACGTCACGCTTTACTGGTTGACGAACACCGGGATCTCCGCGGCGCGTCTCTACTGGGACACCGCGCAGATTTCGACGGGAGGAGGCTTCTTCGACGTCAGGGGTGTCACGATCCCGGTCGCCGTGAGCGTCTTTCCCGACGAAATCTACGCGGCCCCCAGAAGCTGGGCAGAGCGGGCCTATCCCAAACTCATTCACTACAACAAGCTCGACAAAGGCGGTCATTTCGCTGCGTGGGAACAGCCGGCGCTCTTCTCCTCCGAGATGCGGGCTGCATTCCGGTCGCTGCGCCAACCGGCGTGAAATAGACGGCGGTGCGCATGCTTTGCGCGCCGCCTCCCCAGCAAACATGGCAATCAATCGAAATCTTCGAGGACAAACCATGGATGATATCGAAACGTTCGAAGACATCGTCCAGCGTCTTTAATTTCTCCGTCGGCCTTGTTTTGAGCAAATCGGAGCACGTAACGAGCGTTGTCGGATTCGAAGAAACCCTGGTTAGGAAAGAGCCATGCCAGCAGTCAAGATAAACGGTGAAGTTCGCACATTTGATGTCCCGGATGATATGCCGCTGCTGTGGGTCTTGCGCGACGTGCTCGGGATGACCGGCACGAAATTTGGTTGCGGCATAGCCCAGTGTGGCGCGTGCACGGTCCATGTTGATGGCAATCCGGTGCGCTCGTGTCTTCTGCCGGTTAGCCTAATCGGCGAGAAGTCCATCACCACGATCGAGGGCATCGGCGCCACGCCGACGGGCGCCAAGATCCAGAAGGCTTGGCTGGACCTTGAAGTCATCCAATGCGGTTACTGCCAATCCGGCCAGATCATGTCGGCGGCAGCGTTGCTGGCGGTCACGCCTCACCCGGACGATGCCGATATCGATGCGGCAATGGCGGGCAATATCTGCCGCTGCGGCACTTACGTGCGAATCCGCGAGGCGATCAAGCTCGCTGCAAGCGAACCGCGGACCTAGGAGATCGCGCCATGTCGTTGATCGAAAACTCTTTGATCGGTTGTCATTCCATTGAAAATCTGACGCCAACAGTCTCGCGCCGCGGTCTGCTCAAGGCCAGTCTTGCGGCCGGCTTCACGCTGGCGTTCCGTCTACCGCTACGGGCCAGCGACGAGATGGACCAGTCCGCGAACAATGAGGGAAAATTTGCTCCGAATGCGTTCATTCGCATCGACCATACCGGCCAGACCACGCTCGTCATGCCGCAAGTGGAGATGGGGCAAGGCGTGTACACGGCGTTGCCGCAGATCCTCGCCGAGGAGCTCGACGCCGACTTTGGGAAGGTCGCACTCGTTCACGCGCCGCCCAGCGACAAGATCTATGGCAATCCGCTTTTTGGCATTCAGGCCACCGGCAATTCCAATTCGGTCCGCGCTTTCTGGAAGCCGCTTCGCATTGCCGGCGCGGCAGCCCGAACAATGCTGGTGCAGGCGGCCGCCGCACAATGGCAGGTCGATCCGACGAGCTGTTCGGCTGCGGACGGTGTTGTTCGTCACCCGGCGAGCGGCCGCACCTTGGCCTATGGCGACCTGGCGGACGCGGCGGGTCAGCTGTCGGTGCCACCGGCTCCGGTTCTCAAGGATCCGAAGGATTTCGTGCTGATCGGCAAGCCGCTGAAACGATTGGACACGCCGGGCAAGACCAATGGGAGCGTCGTCTACGGCATCGACACCATGCTTCCCGGCATGAAGTTCGCCACGCTAGCGGCGAGCCCGGTATTCGGGGGCAAGGTCAAACACGTCGATGATAGCGCCGCAAAAACCGTTCCGGGCGTGCGACAGGTCGTTGTTTTGGACGATCTGGTCGCGGTCGTTGGCGATCATATGTGGGCCGCCAAGACGGGGCTCGATGCGCTCGCGATCACCTGGGATGAAGGTGCAAACGCGGACGTTAGTTCGCAACAGATCTGGGCGGACCTGCGGGCCGCCAGCAAACAGGATGGCGCCATTGCGAAATCTGTTGGCGACGTAGCAAAAGGATTGTTGCAGGGGGAGAAAATCGACGGTGAATTCGAGCTGCCATTTTTGGCGCACGCGCCGATGGAACCGATGAACTGCACGGTGCGGCTCACGCCGGGTGCTTGCGAAATTTGGACCGGCACGCAGGTCATGACGCGCGTGCAGGAAACAGCGGCGAAAGCGGCCGGCGTTCCGCTCCAAAAGGTGACGGTGCACAATCACCTGCTCGGCGGCGGCTTCGGTCGCCGGCTCGAAGCCGATATGGTCGACAGCGCGGTGCGCATCGCCAAACACGTCGATGCGCCGATCAAAGTGGTTTGGACGCGTGAAGAAGACATTCGGCACGATGTTTATCGGCCGGTTTATCGCGATGTCATTTCGGCCGCCCTGTCCAACGGCAAAATCACCGCCTGGAAGTATCGGGTGACCGGTTCGTCGATCATGGCGCGCTGGTTTCCCGCGGGATTTCAGAAGGGAGTCGATATCGACGCGGTCGATAGCGCCGTCGACATTCCTTACGACATTGCCAACCTGCAGGTCGAATATGTCCGCACCGAACCGCCTGGAGTGCCGACCGGCTTCTGGCGCGGCGTCGGACCGAACAACAACGTGTTCGCCATCGAGTGCTTCATGGACGATTTGGCGCGCAAGGCTGGCGCCGATCCAATCGCCTTTCGCCGCGGAATGCTGGGAAAAACGCCGCGGTTGCTAGCTGCCCTGGACCTCGTTGCGGAAAAATCCGGCTGGGGGAAGCCGTTGCCGGCGCGCGCCGGCCGCGGCGTGAGCGTGCAGCCTTCGTTCGCCAGTTTCATTGCCACCGTGGTCGAGGCGCAAGTGGACGATCACGGCGAGGTGACACTGCGCAAAGTGACCTCGGTGGTCGACACCGGTATTGCGGTCAATCCCGACATTGTTGTCGCCCAACTCCAGGGCGGGTTGATCTTTGGTCTGACCGCGGCGCTGTACGGCGAGATCACCATCGACAAAGGCCGCGTGCGTCAATCCAATTTCAACGATTACCGCATGCTGAGGATCGACGAGGTGCCGCCAATCGAGGTGCACGTCGTCAAAAGCGGAGAGGAGCCGGGCGGTATCGGTGAGACCGGCGTCACCGCCGGGCCGCCCGCACTGCGTAACGCGATTTACGCCGCGACCGGCGTCAGGCTGAACCGCCTGCCGATCGATCGGGGCGCATTGGCCGTCGGGCGCCAGGTCTAAGCGCCATGCGCAAAACCATCATCGCCGTCGTCGCCGCGATCGTTCTCGTTGTTGCCGGCGTCGCCCTGTGGCCGGTGTTCAATCCTGGGCCGCTGGCGTTCGCCGGTGGAGCCTCGGTGCCGCTTGCCGACTACCAAGCCGCCGATCCGACCGGCGTTCCCGCAGACCTCAAGGGCGCCGACCCCGTTAAGCGCGGCGAGTATCTGGCGCGCGCCGCCGACTGCGTGGTCTGTCATAGCAGCCCGGGCGGCCCGCAATATGCCGGAGGCCTGGCGATTCCGCTGCCATTCGGCACGCTCTATTCGACCAATATCACGCCTGATAAAGCCACCGGCATTGGCGACTATAGCGATGAGGATTTCCTCAATGCCGTTCAGCGTGGGTTTCGCCGCGACGGCGTGCGTCTCTACCCGGCGATGCCGTATCCGTCCTACACCTACATGACCGATGCCGACGCTCTCGCGATCAAGGCTTACTTGTTCAGCCTTGCCCCGGTGCGTTCGGCCAATCGCGCGAGCACGCTGGGATTCCCATTCAATCAGCGCTGGCTGATGGGCCCATGGTCGCTCTTCTTCAACGAGAACGTTCGCTTCCGGCCCAGCGCGGCGCAGAGCCCGGAGTGGAACAGAGGCGCCTATCTCGCGGAAGCGCTCGCGCATTGCGGCGAGTGCCACACGCCGCGCAATCTCGCGTTCGCGCTCAACAATCGCAAGAAATTCGCCGGCGCGGTGACCGCCGGATGGCACGCCTTCAATATCAGCTCTGACCGGGCCTCGGGGATCGGCGCCTGGAATGACAAGGAGATCGCTGCCTATCTAACGACGGGTCACGCGCCCGGTCGCGGCACGGCGGCGGGCCCGATGGGCGAGGCCGTGGACGAGAGCTTCAGCTTACTGGCCCCGGCGGACATCAAGGATTTAGTCGTCTATCTCCGCAGCGTCCCGGCGGTCGCTTCCTCGGAGCCTGGAACGATCGCCCCTCCGGCTCCGCCTTTGCCCAAGCAAGGCGGCGAAACCACGGACATTCTCGGCAGAAAGGTTTTTGAAGGCGCCTGCGTAAGTTGCCACAATTGGACCGGCGTCAGTGCGATTTCGCCCTACGCTACCATTGCCGGCACCCGGGCAGTAAACGATCCGCACGCCACGAATGTTGCCCAGATCGTGATATCCGGAACGACGAGGCGCACGCCGTCGGGCGTCCTCTCGATGCCGGCCTTTGGCGGGATTTACTCCGACGCGGAAATTGCCGCGGTCGCCAACTACGTGGCGCTACGCTTTGGCAACGAAAGGTCCACAATCTCCGGCAAGGACGTGGCGGAGCTGCGGAATCAAACTTCGCATTGACGGCGCTTCTGTTCCGGCCACCAGGAGAAGGTCTTGGGTCGATGCGTGCGCGGTCGGCGAACGCATTTTGTCGCTGACAAAACCGAAGCAGAAACAGGGGCGCGACGTATTTGGTTTCGAACCGGAGGATTGGATGTGTTAAAGCTTACGGGAACTGCGATCTCGTCGTTTCTAGCCGCTGCTTCACTCTTGCTAGGCGGCACACTGACCACAACCGCCAAGTCGAAGCTGCCAGACGCGACGAGGGCTGGCTTCGCCGACAAGCTTTATCGGCTGGATTGCGGTCACTCCCTTGCAAACGACGAGTCGGTCTGGACCCCCGGCGAAAATGTCGGACGGAGCATCGAATTCTCGTCGACTTGTTGGCTGATACGGCGGGGAAGCGAATGGTTGCTCTGGGATACAGGTGTTCCGCAATCCGCGTTGAACGACCCCAAAGGCTGGTCAACCCTGCCTAAATTGATCGTCTACCATCTCGACAAGACGCTGACTGATCAACTCGCTGCCATCGGACTTAAGACAATCGACGTCACTTATGTTGCGCTTTCCCATACTCACGGCGACCACATTGGCAATGTCCGCTTGTTCCCGGATTCAACGGTTCTGATACAGCGGGCCGAGTATGAATGGATCAGCTCTCCCGATGGCCCGAACGACAACGTGAATCAACTAAAGGCTCTTGCACGTAAGCTTTTGGGTACGCCAAGACATCTTAAGCTGCTCGAGGGTGATACCGACGTATTTGGCGACGGCAGTGTTACCTTGGTTTCCACGCCGGGACACACTCCCGGCAGTCAATCGTTGCTGGTCCATCTGAAAAATTCGGGCTTCATCATTCTGTCGGGTGACGTGGTTCATCTGGAAGAGAATTTTGAAAAAAACACGGTGCCGTCCTTGAACACGGATAGGGCCGCGTCGATCGCCTCCATGGATAAAATCAGGCGGATGATCGCAACATACAAGGCCAAGCTGTTTATCAATCACGACAAGGCGCAATCGGACACACTAAAGTTGCTCCCGGCATTCTACGATTGATGTCATCAGTGCGCGAGCCCGGTCTTGTCATTTATAAGAGCGGCGAAGGAGACATCGAATGAGATCGGCGATGATGGATTTACTGTTCGTTGGTGTTGGATGGACCGACCTCGCGATCACCCTGAACCGGATCGCGGTCGGGGCATTTTTTATGCTGTCGGGATATCACAAGCTGTTCAACGCGGAGCGCCACCGTACGGTCGTCGATGAACTCAAGGCGCTCGGCGTCCCAGCAGTGGGCTTCAATCAATGGTGGGTGCCGTTGGTCGAGTTTACCGCCGGCGGCGGTGTCCTTATCGGGTTTTTGGCGCCACTCGCCGCGCTTGGCCTGCTTGTCATCATCCTCGTCGCCATGGCCACGTCCGGGCGCCAGCGACTCAAACTCTACAAGCCGATCGATGAAGCGGATCGCATCGACGATTGGCTCTATTTACCGGAGACGCTTTATGCCTTTATGTTGATCATCACCGTCTCGGCCGGCGCCGGGCCTTACAGCGTCGATGCCCTGATCCTGGGTCTGATGAACAAGCACGTCGCGTGACACCGGGTCCTCGCCGGTTATCTTCGTCCGGTGCCTTATCTTCTTCAATGCCGCAGCCGGCCGGCAAACCAAAGCCATCATGAGTAGTCCGCCGTGATCGTCACGACCTTTCCAAACGCTGTGCGTGTCATCGAGCACACCTTGATACCGTTGAAAGACGGTACGACGCTGGCGGCCCGCATCTGGTTACCGGACGATGCTGAACGGAACCCGGTTCCTGCGATCCTCGAATATCTCCCCTATCGCAAGCGCGACGGCACCTACGAGCGGGACGCGCTGACTCATCCCTATCTGGCCGGTCACGGTTACGCGGGCGTTCGCGTCGACCTTCGCGGCAGCGGCGAATCGACGGGCTTACTGTTCGACGAGTACGCCAAGCAGGAACAAGACGACGGCGTGGAGGTGATCGCCTGGCTGGCGGCTCAGCCCTGGTGCAATGGCTCGGTTGGAATGATGGGAATTTCCTGGGGCGGGTTCAACGGACTTCAGATTGCGGCGCGCCGTCCCCCGGCGCTCAAAGCGATCGTCACCATTTGTTCGACCGACGATCGTTACGCCGACGACGCGCACTACATGGGCGGCACGTTTCTTACCAAAGCTGGGCTCGAGTGGGCTTTTTTCTTTTTCAGCTTGATGTGCCTTCCGCCCGATCCGGCGCTGGTCGGCGATGGCTGGCGAGCGATGTGGCTGGAGCGGTTGCGCAACATCCCGCTGTTCCAGGAAAATTGGCTGCGGCACCAACGCCGCGATGTGTATTGGAAGCACGGATCGGTCTGCGAGGACTACGCGGCGATCCAATGCCCGGTCTATGCCGTCGGCGGTTGGACCGACGGTTATAAGAACGCGATCCCGCGCCTTCTCGAGCGACTGAAAGTGCCGCGCAGGGGTCTGATCGGGCCATGGGCGCACGCCTATCCGCACTTTGCATTCCCCGGACCACAGATCGGATTCCTCCAGGAAATCCTGCGTTGGTGGGATTATTGGCTGAAGGGCATCGATACCGGCGTGATGGATGAACCGATGCTGCGTGCGTGGATGACGGAAAGTGTGAAACCGGCGACCCACCACGACACCCTGCCGGGTCGGTGGATTGCAGAACCTTCGTGGCCGCCGCCGGGAATAATGCCGCGGCGGCTGTTCTTGACCGATGCGGGGCTGCGAGAAGCCGCGGCACCTTTGACCGTTCGCGCCGTATGCTCGGCGCAGACGGTCGGTAAGTGCGCCGGCGAATGGGTTCCATTCGGCCGTGGGCATGATCAGGCCGGCGACCAGCAAGAAGACGACATGCGTTCCCTGGTTTTCGAGACGCCGGCACTCAATACGCCGGTCGAGATCCTTGGCGCCCCGACCGTCGCGCTCGATCTCGCGTCCGACCGGCCGATTGCGAATCTGGTGGTGCGTTTATGCGATGTGCACCCGTCCGGCGAATCGCTGCGTGTCAGCTATGGTGTGCTCAACCTTGCTCATCGCGAAGGCCACGAACAGCCCGCCTTGCTGACAGCAGGTGAGCGCTACCGCGTGCGCATAGAGCTCAATGATGCAGGCTCGGTATTTCCACCCGGCCACAAGGTGAGGCTTGCGATATCTACGGCTTACTGGCCGATGATCTGGCCCAGTCCGGAGACGGCGACTGTGCGGATCTTTGCCGGCACGCTCGATCTGCCGCAGCGCTCGCCGAACGTCGCAGACGCCAGACTCTCGCCTTTCCCCGAACCGGAGACAGCGTCACCCGAGAAGCCAACCGTCATTCATCGCGATGGCGTGCGGATCGAGCGTATCGACCGCATCGGTCTGGAATTGGGCACACAGTGGAAATCGCAGTATCACGTCGAGGAGAACGATCCGCTCAGCGCCGTTGCCGAATTGCGCAATACTCAGACTCTGTCGCGAAACGAATGGCAAATCCGGGTGGAGACGCAGCTGCGGATGTCATCAACGGGCAATGCCTTCCTGCTGCAGGGAAGTTTGCGCGCCTGGGAAGGCGCGAACGAAGTGTGTCATCGCGACTGGGACCGCACTATTCCTCGGGATTTCTCATGATCGATTTGAATAAAGCATGTTCATAAACGGCATCAACGATGAACTCATTCTCGCGGCCCGTCTTCTTCTGGCGACGCTGTTTCTGATTTTCGGCTGGAGAAAGCTGAGGGATTTTTCGGGCACGGTAAGTCAGATGGCGCAGCTCGGCGTTCCGATGCCGGTACTGGCTGCTGGCGTAGCGACTTTCATGGAGCTTCCGGTCGCGTTCGCGGTCGCCGTTGGCGCCTTCACACGTCCTTCGGCTTTACTGATGTTTTTCTATACGCTGGGAACCGCGCTCATTGGGCATCGCTATTGGAAAACAACAGATGCGGATTACGTTGACAGCATGGACAGCTTTTA